>ERZ1370068.1617-contig-11523_pt1 | contig 159065 bp, 243 predicted proteins | sample MGYA00561227_ERZ1370068 | MGnify/ENA primary metagenome ERZ1370068 (study PRJEB38410, sample SAMEA6850437) | metagenome | study: Metagenomic assessment of the ecological functions of the soil: analysis of the soil microbiota associated with the... | reverse complement strand
CGCCGCTGTATTGCTGTGAGGGTGAGCAGCCCGGCATCGGCGAACCCAAGAGAGCGTGATGCTGGCCGCTACCCGAGATAATATGCACGAGCGGGAATCCGAGCCATTCTGACCAGCCGCGCCTGAATGCCGCCGTCATTACAACTGGGCGCAATGTGGGCATCCCGGTCCCTGCATCATTTTGGCGCAGTGCTCTTCTCTGTTGCTCTTCCAAGCTCGTTGTCGCTTCCATATTACCCCCTTCCCTTCTTTCTGTCTTCAGATTTTTACCGTGGGTGAACCCGCCGCGGAGGCGCCGAGGGCGCAGAGTAAAGAATTCTCCGGTCAAGCAAACATTCCTGAACTCCTTGCGGGAACTCAGCGGCCTCGGCGGGGTGATATAAGCCTCGCTTTTGACTGCCGCTCAAGCGTGCGTCGTGGGCCGGTCGTGGCAGCATTGCTCTTTTCACCCATTCGCACCCTTACAGCGGCGCACATCGCAGTGTCACCTCACTGGCGGCGCCTTGGCGCTACGGGCGTCAGGGGAGCACACCCGCATTTACACTCTGCATGTCATGACGCGCGCGCAGGCGCAAGCCGAAGTATCGAACAATGAGAGCGGCGGTGACGGTCAAAGCGATGATGAAAATGCTGATGATACTGCAGCCTCGCGATTGCTGACGGCAATCGACGACAATTCCGGGGCCATGAGCGAAAGCGTCGCTGGTATCACGGGAAGTGTTAGCGGATGATGCTGCCCGTGGCAACCAGCTGCACTGACGAAGTTCATGACCGCCAGCATCAAGCTGGGCATCAACAGCGGCAGCCAGATCTGGGAAGTAAGTTCTGGGACCCATCCACGACCTGGAGCACGCGCGCGGCTTCTTCCATATCCGAGCCGACCTGCACGAATACCCCTTTCATCACCGTTCACACCGGTAGTTTTCCCTGGAGGATGACCACGATGATCAGCGCCCAGATGGTCCCGAACAGAACGTTGAGCACGGGCGTGCGAGGAACAACCACAAAAGACCGGAGGCCCGCGAGGATACCTGATCGCCCTGGCACACCACACCATCAGATCCAGCACTCCGCGTCCAGGCAAGCGCGTGCGCACCAGGAGCATACGCGATCACCGAGAACAAGAGTGGGCTGACGATAGCAGCTAGCGCTGCCCGAGCAATACAGGTGGTGCCGCAGCGCCTTCACAAACACCGGATCGCTAACACAAATCTCCAGTGATCGAAGGTGAAGCCCAGCACAAAGTAGCTGATCCGCGCCATGAAACTACCCAAGACCAAAACGACGAGCGGTCCCACGGTGAGCAGCACCGAGAAGCAAGGTTATCAATCCGAAGGCGATGGTGTTCCAGCGGCCGAGGTCGATGAGACCGGGCCGGAAGCCGCCCGGTGATGGTCGTGGCGGCGCCGCTCGAGTATCCAACGCTGCAGGGGAATGATTGAATGCGATCATCAAGAGGGTCGTACTGCCAGCACCGTCGCTTCACCGTAGTTGGGGATCGGATCGCGTATCAACGCAAAGATCTTTGTGGAATAAACATGCAGAAGCCAAAGGGCACCCCCAACAGGGTATTCGGTCCTCGTAAGGACTGGAAAACGCGCAGGAGTCGTGCAGCGCAAAAACGAGGATCATCGGTGAAATCATCGGGGGCAGGGTGACTTTGAACAGAGTGCGCAGGCTTGTTGGCGCCGCGCGACCCGCGCGGCCTCCTCTAAACTCGCATCCATGTCTGCGTGAAGGCCGGCGCTGAGTACAGCATAACCTTGATGGAAAATGCCGTGCCCCATCAGGTTCGCAAAGACGAGATGCCCTGGAACGCCGTGAAGATATTGAAGGGCGGCCTGCTCGAACAATCCGAGCTTGGTGAGTCCAACATTGATCCATCCGATCGTCTGGATCCAACAAGGTGAATCCATGCGATGGTGGTGGAAGAGCGGGCACCATGTAAGAAATCCAGAACATAAATTCAACGTGTGGCCGAAGGGAATCGCCGGTGCGCGCCAGATCCGCAATGGCAACACCGATCGGGAAACCGGCAGCCACACGTCACTGACCAAATGAGCAGAGAGCCGCCGAGCGATCGGAGTAGACCGAGGCCGGCGGGAATGCGCTCTGCCAGTGCACCCAATCCCCAACCTGCGGGTCGTAGCGAACCAGTCGGCAGCCGTGTTGAAACTGGTTAACCGTGCGGTGTAGAATGACCGGCCAGATAAGAAAGCCAACCTCGCCGCCACCAGCGTAGCCGCCATAGCGCTGACATGTGTGCGGCAAATGACCAGACCTGATAGCTAGCGCAGCGAGCCATTGCTCGGCTGTGCCGGAAGGCTATCGCGTCAATGGTCAGGGGATTGCTCCAGACGCTGCGAATTCTATTCGTTCGCCGTTCAGACCGGTCTCAAGCGGTTCAAAACGTCCAAGCGTTCTCTTCGGATCCGAAGAATCGGCCCGGACGATTTCGAACCGTTTGAAGACGGCTTGGCCAACTTGAACCATTTCAGTTGTTTCGCACTGGACTCCCGTGAGCTTTAAGACCCACTTTCTGCGCTACCGCCTGGCGCGCCAAATTTGGGGATCGGCATCCGGGAACCACATACTCGACACCGGGAACTCTGGCGCTGTCTCGGTCACCTCCCCAACGCGGATATCATTGCGCAAAAAATGCCACCGTGCGCGCTGGCGCACGCCAGCGAAGATCGGTCGACGCACCGGGAATCATCGATGATGCCAACGTTCTGCCTCCTTTGACAGGAACCAATTCACGAACAGCTTTGCCGCGTTGGGATGCGGGGCATTTGGCAAACGCTGAAATGCAAACAACCGTGGCGCCACCTGCCCGAATCGCGGCGACCTGTTTGGGGAGAAATATCTGCTCGATGGGAATGCCTTTTTTTCGCCAAGGTGATCAGCTCCTCACCTCGGTTGCGACGGCCTGGAGCGCGGAATCTCCCTCCGGTGAGCCAGGTTTCGAGGATCCGCCGGTCGTCCGAGAACGTCACTCCCGCCTCTAGGCAGGTAGGCTCGCGCGCCCATTCCTGCTCCCCGATCCGGTTCGAAGCAGCTGTGTCGATCATCTGCTCCCAGCCCGGATGGGTCGCCCATCCTGACCCGCGATCTTCCCCTTCCAGCGCGGGTCGAAAAAGTCCGCCCGCTTTTTGATCGTCGCCTTGACTTCCGCTTCCCTTGATCTTGTCCGTGCTTGTACCTTTCAGGTCTCGTACCGATCCTCCCTTGGAGACGTGGTAGAATGAAATGCAGCGTATCTCGATCCTTTGTCACTGAACCAATAACGTCCCCAGACAACCGTGGCGGACTTTATCCACCACTTCAGGATGGATGAGCAAAGGAGCAAGGCTAGATTGAACCAGCGTGATCCTGAAGGGACGAGCCTCTGATTATTCCCTCGCGGGAACTGATCGTAAAGCGACATCCATCGTGCATTTTTCCGGCCTTACTGCTCTGCGGAGCATCTTGCGGTTCACGGTGTTCGGTCGCATTACCAGTTGACACCTCGACTCGTGACTCCGAACTTCTTTTGGAAGACATCGACGACCGGACGATACTGTCTCAGGCTGGCGCGCTGCCGGAAGCGATCGCTCAAACCGTTCCTTTCCTTGCTTCGCAGCAGCGATAAGTCAGCTCTGGTCAGAAGCTCGCGGTCGCTTGGCACCGTGCATGCCGTGGCGACGAAAAGGAAAAAGAGTGCTGAGAGCGGATAAAAAGTTTGTGCCCCCGCGGAGCTTGCTGATTCCTTCGCCGCAGCACCGTCCCTTGTCTGAGTAAATCGCAACACGTGTTCTCCTCGAGTTTTCTTTGCGATTCTCATCGCACTGCAGAGTCGCCCCGTCGGGGATTTCTCGCGCAAGACGCCAAGTCCGAAGCTTGACCTTGCGCCCAGCCTTTGCGCGAGATATTCGAGTTTTGGCTTGCGTTCAGCCGCCCTGCTTGGGTCACAGATGCTACCTCCCTCTTCCTTATGTGTCCAGCTTGGAAGCCCAAACGGAGTGTTCCTCCGGTCTTAGCTTGAGCCGAACTCCTACTGCCTTCATCGATGGGATTGTGCCGCTCTGGCGACCGGTGATTCCCGCCCTCACCTCAACCTGGTATCGATTCGCTTCCTCGACGAAGAGCGCGTGGCCTGTGCGGTGCTTCGACCATCATTCCAGCGGGGACCTGGGTGCCCGACGCTGGATAGACTGACATCCGGACGGACAATCTATGCCACACACCGGGAGCCGGTATCGTGAACGTGCTATCCGGATCGTGGTGCGCCCAAAGATAACGCAGAAATATACTAAGGCAATTGCCATTGGCTCGATGATTGTTGCCTGCATGGTAAATTCTTTGAACAGTGTGCGCAATGATGGAAACTGCGCACGAGAATTCGTTGATGGCTTTTCGCAAGCAGTCTTGGGGTCGCCCAGCTGCTGCAATGGACGCCAAAGTTCATGAGCGTTGACATCTGACAGCTATTGAGTGCCCTCGATTTGATCGTGGGGCGGATGAACAGCAATGTGATATTCAGTCAGTTTTGTGTGGTTTAGCTTTTGCACCTTGTATGGCGCATCTTCGTCGCAGTTTGAGTTATCCAGGTCGCTTTAAAGGGCCCATCTAGCGTTAAGATCAGTGGTCCAGCGACCATGCCCAGCAATGCGGACCCGCTGCTGCTGCCTCGCCATCTTAACAGAGAAATCCGGCGGTCTCTCGTGGCCGGCCATGCCGACCAACCCAGTGCTCGGGCCGCCGCATCGCGATCGCGAATTTCTTTCGTAACCTGAGGGGCTTTGAGCGGAGCGCGCCATTCTCTGCCACCGTCGAAGCCAGATCGCATGCAGTGGTGGATCGAACAGAACTCGCACGTACCTGGGTCGTGGCGCGGAAAACACGATCAGATACCCGTCTTCCGACGAAGCCAGACTCGACCGCATCCACGTCCTGGTGGAAACCGTCTTTGCTGGAGGGGAAACTCGAACGAATTTAACGTGGCCTTCGCAGGCGGAATCGCATGCGCTGAACCGGGGTCGGCAATGAGCGCCGACAGCATCAATGTGCGAGGAGCATGAAGTGGGGTCCTCGGAAAAGCAAAAAGTGGGAGACGGGGGCGGTATGGGCGATAGCCAACTGCCGGAATGCGATCCCCATGCCACCCTTCAAACTTATGTCTACTGAATTTGCCGAATCAGCTACCGGCAACGCCGGGATTGGGGTTCGAGAAATGGCAAGGCAGCAAACCCTCGGTGGTTTGTAACTTCACGATGGAGCCTGCCGACCAGCATCCACCGGACGCGCTCCCGCGATTCTACCCCCTACCGATTGGTGCCAGCAAGACCGGTAATCTCCTGGCGGATCTTGTCGCTGTTCGTCTCATGAAGATCGCCCCGGTATCAATCACCCCGGTCCGGCGGCGGTGAAGAAGACACCTGAATCTTGTCGAGAACCACGCCTGCCGCGAAAACCTGGCCCATTTCTGAAGGTGATTTCCTCGATCATGTGCGGGCACACCCTGGGTTCGCCAGTACGCCTGGCATGGCGTCACCGCGAATCGGCTCAGAATTACCTGAAAACCGTCAGCGAAGATTGCTGCCATCATCTGGTTTACCCTGGCCTGACTCATCCTTAAGCTAACATCAATCAGTTGGCGCCCCGGCGGGTGGTCTCGAATGCGGTATCGGCCGCCATGCCCGGCCCGATAGCTTGCCTCAGCGAGTCGGCGGCGGTTGATGATCCACCCACCGGCATGGCCTCGACCCTGGCGAGCTCGGATACCGCTTCGCGTGGGTCGTGCACGCTCGCTCCTTGCGGGCCTCTGGGAAAACTGGAGCGGCTCAGACGCCTGCCCCGCCACGAGCTGCCGCACCGTGGCCTGTTGCTGCGCGGTGCGCTTCTTCGTTCCGATTCGATCACTCAGGCGGGCGAGCGCTTTGATCAGGCTGATCCGCCTGTGCACCCGCAACTCGACGCGAAAGTCGGCCTGGATACAGCGACCCGATAGGGCGGTTGAGTAGCTCGGATCTCTATTCGACTCGTGATCAGAGCCGATTCGAGTCACGCCGATGCCGGGACGGTCTCACCCTGGCTGCATGGCAGTCAGGCGATCGCGTCAAGGCGATGATCTACGGCCGGCGAGCGATCAAAACTGCATCCAAAGAATCCCGCCACGTCGAAATGTCTGACGCCATTGATCCGGACTGGGGATCGTCCGCCGCGCGAACCCGGTCCGCTATCCGGCTTCAGTCTGGTCTCGCGACCAAGGACGATGGTTTTCAAATTCTCTCCGCGGGAACCTGGCGCCCCGTTCTACATCAAGGGCGTGAATCTTGGTGTAGCTCTGCCTGGCAAGTTTCCATCCGAGTTTCCCACGGACTCAGCGACCTACTCTGATGGAGTTGGACACCATCGCGGCGATGCACGCAACACGGTGCGGGTCTATACCATTCTGCCTCCGACATTCTATCGCGCCCCCAGAGGCTGGAATCTCTCACATCCCAAGCAGGCGCTGTGGCTGATCCATGGAGTCTGGACCGAACTCCCGCCCGTCACGATTTCGAGGATTCCACCTGGAAGGCAGGTCAGCTGGGCAGAGATGAGTGCGGTAGATCTGCTTCACGGAGCCAACCGCATCCCGGTGCCGGTCGGGACGCGCGTCCGGCCGCTACGACGCGGATGTGTCGCAGCTGGGTGCTGGCCTCACATCATCGGCCGCGAGTGGGAGCCGTTCGCAGTCAAGGAGTTCGATGCGGGCCACCCGGACGCGCAGCGCTCTTTCAGGGCCGATTTCTCGAGACAGGACCCTGCTCCTGCCGTGGACGTCTGGATGGCGGAGCAGTGACGATTACTTGCTGGCATACGACGACAACGCAGTGTTCAACGCCCTGAGACCATCACCGCATACACTAACCGGCCATCCCTCGATCCCTTGTATCACGTGACCGAGTCCACGGGCAGGGAAGAGCGGGCCTGGCGGGATGCGGTGGGACGACCCGTCCCGGCCGATCCGAAGGAGTACGAGAACGACGCGATCGGACCTCGACGCCATGCTGGTTCGGCCGACAGCAGCGAATCCCGCGGGTGGTTCGCCAGCTATCACGCCTATCCGTACTATCCCGATTTCGCGATCTACGACCCGGTCTACGACGACACGCGCAATCCAACGAGGGACGTTCCAACTACTTCGGCTATCTGCAGGACCTGAAGCAGCATCACGCCGGAATGCCCCTGGTGATTGCCTGAGTAATGGGGTACCTCTCCAGCCAGTGGGCTGGCACACCTTTCAACCTCAGGCTGGCATCACGGAGGTGCACGATCGAAGCATCAATGGCCGAGATCGATGCCCGCCTGACCCGAGAGATCAAGGAAGCCGGAGCCGCAGGGGCGGTTGTCTCTTGCCTGGATGGACGAGTGGTTCAAGAAGAACTGGATCGTGACCGACTACGAGATCCCTCCGGAGAACACCCGGTTGTGGCACAACGTGATGGACGCCGAGCAGAGCTCATGGACTACTTGGGATCTATGCGGGGACGAGAGATCGCACGCCGGTACACCGGAGAATCGCCTGCCCGTTGGCTGTCGCTCTGACGCCTATGACTCTGCCCTCAACCGCCCAGAAGGGGGTCCCCAAGGTTCTCCGTGTCGAAGCGACGAATCGTATCATCATACCTCGGGCAGGTCGAGCTTGGCGACATGGAGGGAGGCATTCCCCTGGGACACTCTGGGAATTCGTATCGCGCTGGATACCTGGAGTCGAAACCAAGGACAGATGAGGCTCCCCGAGCGCAACGGGCAGGCGATATCGGGTTCGAGTTCCTCGCGGAGCTGCCACCCCTGATCAGGCGCAGCTTCTGGTGACCCCGGACTACAATCCGTCTCGTCGGAGCCGAGGCAATCGTCGATGGCGACGACTTTGCCTGCTTCGCGCGGCGGCCGCATTTCGGTGACCCAGCGCAACGACGGCAGGTTCGACTCGCTGTTCATTATCACCAACCGAGCACGCTTCAGGCGGGACGGGACTTTCTACCCGGCGAGCGGCTACAACCGGGGACGGCTCCGCTTCGGCCGCTCCTCTGAGAGCACGCTGGCCGATTGGTACTACGAACCGGAGGCTGCATTGCTGGAGCTGCGACTACCGTGGGGACTGATCAACGTGACCGACCCCTCTACCAGCACGCATCATTCTCGGTGCAGGTGCCAGACGGTGCAATCCAGACGACTCGAGCAGATGGATTCCGGTTCGGCGTGATGACCGTGGTCAGGCCGACCGGAAAAACGGTCGGGACGCCTGCCGGGGCTGGGATCCGACGGTGCCTGGCACGCCGCAGATTTCCGAACTGGACCTGGAATACCTGGGATTCTCCGATGTACCACCAAGGCCTCAAGCCGGTCTATGACTCGCTGAAGGTGTTGTGGGGAGCGAGTGAGCAGGGCGGACAGGACGCACATGGCGATCAGGACGGTCACCTTGCTTCTAGTCTGCGCGGTGCAGGTGTTGCTCGTCTCGAGGCTCAAGCATCCACAGCGGATTCCGCCTGGGCCGCAGGAGATTTTCATAGTGCACGAATCGGATATGAGCGCGCCCTCGCAGACGATTCCACTTCCGTCCGAGCGCTATACCGGCTGGGAGTCCTGGCGTCATGGGATGGGGAAGCTGGACTCGTCCCTCACGCTTCTCAGTAAGGCGCGCAGCTACTGAGCCCGGAGATCCTGACGTCCGAATTGCCGAGGCCAGGGTGCTCTCCTGGAAGGGGAGACTACAAGGGTTCCGTGCAGCACTACGACTCAGTGCTCGCCGACCATCCGGACAATCGTGAGGCGGGCTGGGCCGCGCCCAGGTGCTGGGGTGGGCCGGCAAGTACCGCGAGGCGGATCAGCAGTATGCCCTCCTGATGTCCATGGACCCGCAGGACTTGGACGCATTGGCTGGTCGAGGGCAGCTCGCGGCGTGGAATGCGGACTTTCCCTGGCGGTGGAGTACTACAGCGCGGCGCTCGCCGTCGATTCAAATCACGTCCGCTCTCTGGTGGGACTGGCCCAGGTGCGAAGCTGGCAGGGACGGCACCACGAGGCGATGAGGCTCAGCGACCGGGCGCTGGCGATCGAGAGCGACAATCGGGATGCCCGCCAGGTTCCAGACCCTGGCCCGGAGCGCCAGGCGACCGACCCTCGAGCCCACCAGTAGGGTGGAGTCACGACACCGACGACAACAACAATTGGTGGGAGACCCTCGCCAGTCTCGATGTACGTAGCCGACGGGCTTCAGGGATTCTCGAGTGTTGGGCTGGCCCAACTGAGCGACCCGACCAGAGACGCCAACCGTTCGAGTGCCGAGGTGGGAGCCCGATACAACATCGGGAACTTCGGCTTTACCGGCGCCATCGGTGTGCGCAACCTCTCGCCCGATTTCGCCGACGAGCGAACTCCGGCGACCTGGCGGGGGAGCATGAGCTATCGGATCACGCCCGGGGCCGGTGTCGGCGTTGGCTATGCCCACTACCCCTTCGACGAGACGGCGTTTCTGGCGGGCCAGGACGTCGATATAGACGAGGTCACTGCCGACGGAGACGTGAACGTGGGAGAGAACCTCACGCTCGGCGGCGGTGGGGGCCTCGGGTGGTTCTCGGACGGGAACATGCGACACTCGTTCGTGGTGGCGCTCACCAAGCGGTTCCCGCCTCAGTGGACCGCGGGCGTCTATGGCCGGCTCCTGGGATACGATCAGGCAGGGGTAGGCTACTTCTCTCCCGACCGGTTTCTCACCGGTGAGGGCCGGGGGTCCTATACGTATACCTGGCCGGGGTGGGAGGCACGGGCGGGAGCAGGGCTGGGAATCCAGCAGACCTTCGAGGACGCCGACGTGCAGGCGGAGTGGCACCTCGACGGACGACTGGCGCGGAAGTGGGGCGTGTCGAACGAAGTGGCGTTATTCCTGGCCTGGACCAACAGTGCGGCCAGCTCGACCACCGGAGCCTTCCGCTACTTCACCGGGTCGCTCAGCGCACGAATTGGCCTCTAGCTCCTTGGCCGCCGTCAGGTCCAGCGTTATCCTCAGATATCCATGAACCGATTCGAAACACCTCGAGTCGCGGTCATCGGTGCCACCGAGGTCGGTCGCGGGTGGGCGGCGCTCGCGATCGGCGCCGGCTGGCCCGTGGCGATATTCGATCTCTGATTCCGGCACTCTAACGAGTGCCGAACAGGAAATCGGTGATCGGGTAGAGACGCTGGTTCGGCTGCGTCGAGCCGAGGGCAGCATCGCCGAGTCGGCGCTGAACGAGATGCGAATCGGCAAGAGCCTGCTGCAAACGGTGACCGACGCCGACTGGATCATCGAAGCGGGCAACGAGGACCTCCACCTCAAACAGAAGCTGCTGGAGCAGATCGAGCAGGTATGCCGCAGGGCCGCCGTCGTCACCAGCAGCAGCTCCTTCCCGCTCTCTCAGCTGTGCGCCCGAGTAGCCAACCAGGACCGGGTGATGGTCGCCCACCCGCTCAATCCGGTCGAGTTGCTCCCCGTGGTCGAAGTCGTCTCTGGACCCAACACCGATCCCGCGTGCATCGAAGACCTGCGGTTCTGGCTGAGCATGCTGGGACGCGCCCCGATCGTGCTCCAGAAGGAAGTCCCCGGGAACATCCTGGGCCGGGTCGCGGCGGCGGTGTGGCGGGAATGCATTTACCTGGTGCTCGAGGGTGCCCTCGATGTGGAAGACGTCGATCGGGCACTCTCGGTGGGACCAGTCGTTGATCTGGGCGGCTTCAGGCCCTCACCTGGAACACGTGATCAACGCGGGCCGAAGAAGGCGCCGACGTCTACTTCTCCAGGCTTCTCGCGGAGAGCGAGGCCGCAGTGGACGACGCTGGCCAAGTTTGAACATCTGAGCGACGAGGATCGACTCCGTCTGATGCGGCTAGTCGGCAACGCCTACGCGGCCCACCTGCCGGAACTCACCGAGGCACGGAATCAGCGGCTGGTGAGGTTGCTCGAGGCGTTGAGGAGTAGGAGCCGGAGATGACGGACCACCTGGAACCTAAAATCCGTGCTCTAAAGCTCAGATACAAGAACAAGGCTTCTACATCTTCGCTGGGCCCGACTCCCACCGTGTAAGCCACGCCGGGCACGATCTGTAGCCCGCTCTTGAAGTCAAATCCGACCCGCACGCCTGGATTCAGCAGCATCGCCTGCTCCCGCCGAGTACCGCCGTTCGCATTCACCAGTTCGGCATCCAGCCAGACCCATTCCATCAGGAAGTTGATCCTGCTCTTGGCCAACCAGATTGCACTGGCGCCGAGGTTGTAGCTCGTGGTCGATGCCTCCCGGCCTGAAGGGTTCTTGGCGTTGGGAAGCCAGGTGACGCCCGCATTCAGGTGGAAGACCAACGCCGGCACCGGATGGATGCTGGCGGGCAGGGCTGCCTGCAGACCGGCGCTGCCGAAACCGCGAGACTCGAACTGGAGCCGGTCGGCAGGATCGCCGTGAGACGCGGTGCCAGTGCGACGGGCGCATCGGGATTCCCAAGCGCCTGCAGGCGATAGTTGAGCTGGATATCGCCGATCCCGGTGCCGTTGTTGTGGAGTGCCGGGATCGTGTAGCTCAGCTGATTCCGCATCCCCGGAACGGCCACTCCTGGGTAAAGGTGTAGATCCACCCACCGTCGGATCCGCGGCTGAAGGTGCTGATGTGCTGCACCACCCGCGATTCCTGGTTGTAGGCTTCTTCGACAAGGAAGCTGTTGTCGGAGATTGGTGGGGGAGAAGGAGGCGTTTGGGCGGACAGGGAGAGGCGAACAAGACGGACAGGGCGGACGGGACGGACAGGGCGGACAGGCGGGAAGGCGGGAGAGCGGGAGGGCGGAGAGCAGAGTCTCACCATTCTGACTAATTCCGTCGACCGCCTCGCCCGCCCTGTTCGCCCCTGTCCGTCCCGTCAATCAACTCATCCAACCACGGAACGTCGTCAACAACAACCACGCGTTGAGGCAGATGATGACCGCGGTAACGCTCAGGCCAGCGCGGCCACGCCGCGCCCGTTCACGAAGTCCCCCATCTTGGACTTCTGACTGGTGAAGAGCACCAGCGGCACTACCGCGAAGGAGAGCTGCAGGCTCAGGATGACCTGGCTCAGGATGAGCAGACTGCCCACGCCCTTCTCGCCATAGAGCGCAGTCACGATCACGGCCGGGATGATCGCGATGAGCCGGGTAATCAGCCGGCGGAGCCACGGCTTGAGCCGGATGTCGAGGAAGCCCTCCATCACGATCTGCCCGGCGAGGGTGCCGGTGATGGTGGAGTTCTGCCCCGAGGCGAGCAACGCCAGGGCGAAGAGAAAGCTCGCCACCGAGGTGCCCAGCAGCGGGGTCAGCAGCTTGTAGGCGTCCCCGATGTCGGCCACTTCCTGATTGCCACTGTTGTGGAACGCCGCCGCGGCCAGGACCAGAATCGCCCCGTTGATGAAGAAGGCGAACAGCAGCGCCAGCGTCGAGTCAATGGTGGCGTACTTGATCGCTTCCCGCTTCGCGGCCGGCTCGGCACCCACCTTCCGGGTCTGCACGATGGCCGAGTGCAGGTAGAGGTTGTGCGGCATCACGGTCGCGCCGAGGATGGCGATCGCGATGTACAGCATGATCGGGTTGGTCACGATCTGGGTGGTAGGAACCAAACCGCCCAGCACCGCGCCGATCTCCGGGCGAGCCAGCACCAGCTCCACAGCGAAGCAGAGGCCGATCGTGATGACCAGCGAAATGACGAACGCCTCGAGGTAGCGGAATCCCTTGTTCTGCAGGAGCAGGATCAGCAGTACATCGAGCGCGGTAAGGCACACGCCCCAGATCAGCGGAATGCCGAACAACAGGTTCAGCGCGATCGCCGATCCGATCACCTCGGCCAGATCGCACGCCGCGATAGCGATCTCACACAAGACCCAGAGCACGAAGCTGACCGGCCGCGAGTAGTGATCGCGGCAGGCCTGGGCGAGATCTCGCCCCGTGACGATTCCCAGCTTGAGGGCGAGCGACTGCAGCAGGATCGCCATCAGGTTGGATACCAGAATGACGCTGAGCAGGGAGTAGCCGAAGCGGGCGCCTCCGGCCAGGTCGCTGGCCCAGTTGCCGGGATCCATGTAGCCCGACCGCCACCATGTAACCAGGTCCGGCGAACGCGAGCATCTTGCGCAGAACGCTCACGCCCTTGGGGACGGCGATTGAGTGGTGCGCCTCCGGCAGACTGGGGCTGCGCCGGGGATAGCGCCAGGCTACCTGATCCTGGACTGGAGCGGGAATCGTGGTCATGAGGCGATCTCCGGCCGGGCGCAAAGCAGCAGCATGGCGATTTCGTGACCGAGGATGTGACTCTGGCCGCCGACCTGAACCGTGATGGGTCCCCGGAAGGGCTGACGGTCTACGACAGTGACACGGGTGCCGGGCTTGAGCCCGAACGAGGCGATGTAGCGCAGACGGTCGGGCTGACTGGTGTCCGCCTGACGAATCTCCACCGACTCTCCGGCGGGGATTTCACTGAGCGGGGTGTAAACCAGCTCGCTGACCGATCCATCAGGATCCGGGATCGGATCTCCGTGCGGATCAAAGCGGGGATTGCCCAGCGCTTCCGCCATGCGCTCGATCAGCATCTCGGACACGGCGTGCTCGAGACGCTCAGCCTCCTCATGGACGGTTTCCCAACCGTAGCCGAGGAAGGCGACCAGGTAAGCCTCGATGATTCGGTGACGGCGGATGGTGCGAAGAGCGGCGATGACGGCCTTCGAGCGTGAGAACCACGCCCTTGTAGGGAATGTGCTCCAGCAGTCCCTGCTCGGAGAGCCGCTTGATCATCCCGCTGACCGAAGGAGCGGAAAGGTCAAGCTGGTGAGCGATATCGTTAGTTGTGGCCGGCTGCCCCTTCTGGGACAGTCGGTAGATGGTCTTGAGATAGTCCTCGACCGAGCGCGTGAGGGGCTCGTGGAGGAGTGCGGAGTTCATGAAGCCCGGACCGTAATTTAGGTTAAGCTAATTTACGGTTAATTTGAGCCGAAAGTCAAGATTCGCCGGTGGGAATCTCCTTGTCGGTCGAGGAGGTCGAGAAGAGGAGTCAGAATTCGCTCGGTCAGCCCCCAGACCACATGGTCACCCAGGTGGTAGGCAGGAAGAGGCGGTCTTCCCCCGGATTCTGATCCGAGCCTCCCGGTAGACCCCGCTTTCCTCAGTTCGGTCAGCGGCACCCAAAGAACCAGCGCAACTTCGTCGTTGGGCTGAAGGGCTGGTCGTCCGTCGATGGCGAAGATGAAGGGCCTTACGACGACTGGCCTGGGGATGGGAGTCTTGGGAGAGACATCATCGAGAACGCCGAGCAGGCTGGTTGGATTGAGGGTGAGCGAGAGCTCCTCACGAGTCTCCCGGATGGCAGTGGCCAGCAGGTCCTCGTCGTCGGCCTGGAATCGGCCTCCCGGCAACCCCATGTGGCCAGACCAGGGATCTCCCACCCGTTCCGCCCGCCGGATGAGAAGTACCGCATCGGGATCCGGCGCCAGCGACAACGGCAACGCCGGCCAATGATGCGTCGGGAAGCTCGACGTTCACGGACCGGCGTTGGGCCAACCGATTGGCGAGCAGTTGCTGAAGCGGGCTCAGTGGCAGCCGCACCCTCCTCCATGACACCCGCCACCGGAGGGCGGGCCGAGTTTGGAGAAATCGGTTGCCGGCGCACCGGCAGGACGCGCCGGAACGGAGAGCCGACGCTCGACCTTCCTGGCCTCGCAGGACGGGCACTTCACGACGGTTCCGCCCCGGACCAGCAATTCGAAATCGGTGCCGCAGCCGGCGCAGTGGTATTCGTAGATGGGCATGTCGTCAGATCATTGAAGATTGAAGATTTCAGATTGAAGATTGGCTAAGCAGATCGTTCTCCCGTCAAATCTGCAATCTGAAATCTGCAATCTTCAATCACAGATTCCGCCCGAACCACTTCACGGTCTCGTCAATCGCCTCCGCCAACTGGGGTGTCATGCCGGCGAAGGGGTGCACCGCGCCCATAGTGTGACCGGCTTCCGGGATAATCAGCAGGCGGGCGAGGTCGGCCTTCGCTTCGCCCCGGAGGGCCTCGGCTTCTGCGACCGGGACGGTCGGATCGGCCGCGCCGTGCAGGATGAGCCAGGAGCGCGCACCCTTCCCGCGGCGCCGCGGATATCGAGCTGAGCCCGGCCGTGGCGCTCAACATCATCCAGCACGTCGGTATAGAGCGGCAGCACCTGTCCGGTCCGGGTGTTCACGATCTCGAGCTTCCCGGTCGCGCGCCAAAGCGCCTTTTGTGAGGGCCAGCGATCCACCGTGGAGATCGCGGACCAGGTGACCATCGCTCCAATTTTCGGATTGCCCGCCGCGCAGAGAATTGCCATTCCACCGCCCCGCGAATGCCCGAACAGCCCGACCGAGGTGGGCGGCGCCACTCCCAGGCTGCCCGCGAGCAGCGCGTCCAGGACAATCTCGATGTCGTGCAGCTCGGCGCTGAAGGTGTTGTGGCCGAATTTTTCGGGAAAGGCGAATTCTCCAGCGTCGTCCACTCCGCTGCCACTCAGGTTGAACGAGATAGCCGAGAGGCCCGCGCGAGCCAGGCGGACCGCGAGAGACGGAAACATGCCCCAGTCCTTGAATCCCTTGAATCCATGAATGACGAGGACCGCGGGTTGCGGCGATGTCCGGCCGGCGGCCCGCACATCAATCAGGATGGGACCGAGCGACCCCGGCAGAGTGTGTTTCGTGAGGGTAGGTGTTGCCATTGCGTTTGCCATAGCGAGATCAGGAGACCGCCGGTTCGAGGATCTCGACTTCTCCGGCCCCTGCGTCGAGTCTCGCCTTCACACCGACGGGGAGGGTCCACTTTTCGGTGACGTGACCAAAGGGAAATCCGTAAGCCACAGGAATGCCCAGGGGCAGGAAGTAGTTGGCCAGGACCTGATCGAAGCCCAGCGCGCCGTCTTCTCCCCCTTCGTCCATTTCGGTGAACTGGCCCACGATTACGCCGGCCAGTTTGTCGAGAATACCAGCCAGCTTCAGATGGGACAACATACGGTCCACGCGGTACAACGCCTCTCCACGTCTTCGATGAAGAGAATGGCCCCGTCAAAGTCCGGCTGGTGCCTGGTGCCCACCATACACTGCAACAGGGAGAGGTTGCCGCCGAGCAGGCGCCCTTCGGCCACACCGCTCTTCAAGGTGACGACGCGGAGATCACCGGGCACCAGCACGTCGGATGGTGGGGCCACCCGTCCGAGGCGGCCGGCAGGAGCCGGCATCGTCAGCACCCGATCGAAGTGCCAGCGAGAGAATGGAGAGAGACTGGAGTACGCGACCGGTCCATGAAAGCTGACGACCGAAGCTTCTCGGTAGATCCCGAGGAGCAGCGCCGTGATGTCGGAGTATCCGATCACGGCCTTGGGCGCGCGAGCCAACGCCTTGTAGTCCACCTGCGAGAGAATGCGAGTCATGCCGTACCCACCGCGGAGGCACCAGACCGCATCCAGCGAGGGATCCCGCAGCGCGGCATTCAGGTCGGCCAGCCGTTCCTCGTCGGTCCCGGCGAGATAGCCGTAGGCGCGCCCCGCGTTGGGGAAGAGCACCGGCTCGTATCCCAGCGCTCGGCACAGCTCTTCGCCGCGGGTGAGATCGTCGCGATTGAGCAGCGGCCCGGCGGGCGCGATGAGCGCGATGCGACTGCCGGCCTTCAGCATGCGAGGGCGAATAACGTCCTTTGACCCCATTCTGGCTCCCGTGTAGATTGTCGCCCTGCTCTCACCACACCATGGAGTCGTGGCATTGCGAGCGTCTCACCCGACGTTACAAACGGTCGGTCGTGCAATGACCGATCTGCGGGACAAAGTAGTAACACAATGGGCAGATTGGCTCGGTGTGCGTCTCACCGCCGCGCCTCACGTGCCTCCCCACACCGTCGAACGCGAGCTGCGTCTCCTGATGGACGTGCTGGTGGAGACGGTCGGGCCCATGCGCCAGGAAGTGCGCGAGGTCTGGTTCCACGCCTGCGAACATTACGGGCGTGTGGGAGCCGCGCGTGGCCTCGCCGCGGGGAGGTCGTGGAAGAAATCCAATTCCTCCGCGAACTGCTCACCCGCCAGCTGGCCCCGATCTTCGCGGGCCTCCGTCCTCGCCAGGCGATGGCGATCATTCTTCACCTGAATCGCACGCTGGACAAGGGCATCGCGGTGGCCGTCGTGGGCTACACCGATGCGCTGGTCGCGACCCTCTTCTCTCAGAACGGCGTACCCGCCCCGACACCGATCTCGATCACAACGACATCGAACGGCAGCTGGAGCTGATCGAGGGAGAGCTGCAGTCGGTAGTGAGACACCGGTGATTTAAGATTGAAGATTGAAGATTGCAGATTGGGTGAGTACGCGACAGAATCAAAGAGCCCTTCAACAATCGTCAGCCGTTCAATCTTCAATCTGAAATCTTCAATCTTCAATTACCATGAAGCTCACCCTCACTCCCCAGATGGTCGAGTCGCTTGAACGGGCGGCCGACAAGCCGGATTGGCTCATTCAGCGACTCGCCGAGATTCGGGCCGCGGGCGAGCCGTATGTTCTCAACCTGAAGACGCAGGAGAGCACGGCTCTCGAAGAACTGTGCGCCATGAACATCCGGTTCGATCAGGACGGCAACGTTCTGCCGGAGCACCGGGCGCTGGATGAGCTCTCTGTGATGGTGATGGAGAACTACTAGGACGCCTGCCGCAGTAACCGCACCGAAGCCGCGATACCCCAGAGGGCCATGATGCCGATCCCGATCGGGGTCGCGACGTTGGTTTCGGGAAGCAACAGGACCGCAGCGAGGCCGACGACCCCAGCGACCAGCGTGATCCCGCGCTCCCAGCGGGGCTCCGCCGGGTCGTGACTGCCCAGTCGGGCCAGGAGCAGTGCCGCGATCGCGACGAGAAAGACCCCAGCCGTGCCGCCATCAGCGTGGCGGGATGAATTCCCTGGTAGAGAAGGGTCGTCGAGCCTGGTGTCTGACGCTCGAGTGCCGCGAGCTCGGTGCCGGCCGCGGTCATGAAGGCGATATTGACGCCGTTCAGTAATTCCCCCAAGGCCAGCACAATCAAGACGATTCCATATTCGAGCCGCAGGGAGTCGGGTGTTGAGAGAGCCCGGGCTCCGAGGCCGACGATGAAGAGGCCAGTCCCCAGAGAGAGGAGCAGGTGAATGGTGCGCCAGTGACCGGTATCGCCGATCATGGCGAGCTGGTCGGAGGCGGAGCCGTGCAGGACAGGATGGACCGACGCAGCACCTACGAGAAGTAAGCTGCCGGCGCCGAGCAGCACGGCGAGAGGCCGAAGCAGAGGGAAGGCCTCATGGGTGTGAAAGAATCTGCCTCACTCGCTCGGTCAGCTCGGCCACGGTCCACGGCTTTGCGAGAACGTCGGTCACCATGCCGGAGGAGGCTTGAAGCACATCCTCCGGCGGCAGGCCGGAGATAAACAGGAATGGTACTCGATCGCCCTGCTGATGGATCGCTTGCTGCAGACCGACGCCGTCCAGGTTCGGCATGGTGATATCGGAAACAACGAGCGCGATCTCCTGCTTGTGTGCCTGAAATGCTTCCAACGCCAGCACTCCATCGGCCGCCACGGTAACCCGATAGCCCGCCAGCTCCAGAGCGCGCTTGGCGATCCGCCGCAGGCCTTCTTCGTCATCCACCAGGAGAATGTGTTGACCCGCGGTCAGGTGACCCTCCTTAGGGGCTTCGCGATACCACCAGGCTCTGCGAGGGAACTGCTCCACCCATGATGCGGCCAGCGGGATCGATCTGCAACCGGAATTCCACGGATCCGAGGCGGACCGCGGCGGAATCGGCGGTCAGCCGGAGGACTGTGCCATCCAGCGTCTGTCCTCCACCCAGATTGAAGAACGGCACCGCGACCGAGTCCTGCTTCAGGGTCCGGGCGCGTCGCGTCGCCTGCTCCAAGAGGGCAAAGGAGAGATTCAAATACACGATGGCTCCGCGCTGGGTACTGGAACATGATGGTGCGGAGTCCCCGCGAGTCGGCCTCGTCCACCGCCGCGCTGTCCTCCTTGAAGATGACCCGTCCCAATTGCCGAGCCGGCGAGTTGGGCGGGTCTTCACCCTTCCAGACGCTGAAATCGACGAGCGGGGTCGAGGCGTCGTCCATCAGTGCGGCACGATAGACGGTGCGCTCGCGTCCCGCGGCGACCTTGACCAATTGACCTCGTAGCTCGTGGCCTTCCCGGGCGAAGGTCTCAACCGCAATCGTATCGGTGCCTTTGAGCACCGCGAAGAATGCGCTGTCAATCTGAGTGGTCTGCGCCAGGGCGATCCGAGGAGTGAGGAGAGCACCGACAAGAATAGATCCTGCCACGCACAAGAATCGTGACCTCATCCGAGATCGACTCCGTAGTCTGAAGTTCAGCCGCAGTTTTGCCGCCTCGCAGCGCGGCACGCGGATGCTAAGTTAACGGCCCGCGTGCCTAGCATGGACCCCCACCGCAGCGGAGGGTCCGTGTCTCTGGTTCTAACCCTCGGGGGATCCGCGGGTTCCGCGACCTTGCCGGGTTGATGCCTCACTTGGGCCAATCGAGCCTGTGGGAAGAACTGAACCCGAGCGTCCTGGTGCCCGGTCAACTCGAGCCTCGAGGTGACGGCCGCGTCGGTGCTGGGGCGCACAAGCCGGATTCGAGTGGCTGGCGGTCGCCACCGGAGAGCCGCTCCTGGCAGCCCGAAGGCTCGCCGCACGGTTCATCGCCCAAGGCAAACTGGTGGGAGTCCTCGCCTTCGATGAGCGGAGCCGCACGCTGGCGGTCTCCATCGCGGCGGGCAGAGGCCCCACGGCCATTTTGTCCCTGCCCTCTCCCGACCCGAGAGTAGTTCAGCGGCTCGAACGACTCGGGCGATGCGGCACCGCAACCGGACTCGGCCTTGCGCTCCGCCTCGCCGAAATTCTGGAGGAGGAGGATGCGGGCAAGCGATTCTTCACCAGCTTCCGTCAACTCGTCGCACATTTCTCCGAAGGACTGACCGGAAGACTCCAGCCAGAGCAACGCCACCATCTCGCGCTGCTCCACCTCACCAGAGTCCTCTTCCTCTATTTCGTGCAGTGCAAAGGCTGGCTGGATGGGCGGCCAGACTTCCTCCGCCAGGCCGTCGATGATTGTCTGGCCCGGCGCCGCAGGCTACACCGCCACCTGTTTCAACCACTGTTCTTCGGCACGCTCAATCGTCGCGCCGAAGCGCGAGGCCGAGCTCGATGCTTCGGGCGAATCCCCTTCCTGAATGGCGGTCTCTTTGAGCCGCACCTTCTCGAGCGCCAATGGCGGGGCGAGGTTCCCAATACCGTCTGGAGAGACGCCTTCGACCATTTGTTCGAGCGTTTCGCGTTCACGGTGAATGAGAACGGAGCCGAGGGAGAAGTGGCGCCCGACATGCTGGGGCGAGTCTTCGAGGGGGTGATGGAGCCGGAGGCTCGGCATGGCAGCGGAACATTCTATACGCCGGTGCATCTGGTTTCGCAGCTGGTTGATGCCACCCTGGAAGCGTACCTGGCGAGCCGGCTCGGCTGCTCGTTGGAAACCGCAGCGGAACACCTCGGAACTCCGGATGCGAAGCGTCCGCCGGCTGGTCGCCGAGGTCACCGTACTGGATCCCGCGGTCGGCTCAGGCGCCTTCCTTCTCGGCATGCTGGAGCGGCTCGCCGACCTGCACGGGAGCAACGAATCTGGCGCGCGCATCCGTCGCACGGTGCTGGCCCGCAATCTGTTCGGAGTGGACCTGAACCCGATGGCGGTCCGGCTCACCGAGCTGCGGTTATGGCTGGCCGTAATTGCGCACGATCCGGCACAGGAGCCGGAAGCGGTTGAGCCCTTGCCCAATCTCGACGGGCTGATTCGACAAGGGGACAGCCTCCTCGATCCGGCACCGCCTGGTGACAACGCTACCACTCCTTCCGAGAGCGGCGGCCCAGGCCATCGCCGAGTTGCGCCGCAGGTTTGTCGTTGCGGTGGGGAGAATAAGCAGGACCTGGCGCGCAGACTGCGTCAGACAGAACTGGCCGCCATGCTGGAGTGCCTGGATGGAGTAATCGCGCGAGTCGAGGCTAACGTTGCCGAGTGTCTCGCCGAGGCGCGGGCGCCGGATCTCTTCGGGCGCCGGCGCGGGCTTGATCGAGAGACCGGAGAGCGACTCCACGCGGCGCGGCAGCAACTTCAGCGGCTCCGCCGCCTGCGGCGACGGGTCACCGAAGAAGGGCAGGTGCCCTGGTTTCAGTTTGAGTGCCACTTCGCAGACGTGGTCTCCGCAGGGCGGGTTCGACATCGTGGTAGGGAACCCGCCGTGGGTGCGGGCCGAGGATCTTCCGCCAGCGCAGCGCAGCAGCCTGCGGGCACGCTACCGGTGGTGGCACAGCGGTGGCAGCGGCTTCGCCCACCAGCCGGATCTGGCGATCGCGTTTCTCGAGCGCGGACTGGAGTTGTTGGGCGATGGAGGAGTGCTGGGGTTTCTCCTGCCGGCCAAAGCTGGCGACGGCGGCCTACGGTGTAGCGGCCCGTCGCGGTCTTGCGGCGCACACGACGATCCACCGCCTGACCGATCTCACCACGCCGGAGCAGAATGGTTTTGATGCGACGGTCTATCCGCTCGCGCTGGTTGCCTCAAGACTGACGGCTCCGCGTGATCATCTCATCCATACCACTCTCGGATCCGGCGGGAGCTACCAGGTCTCTCAGTGCCGGCTGCTCGGTGGCGCCCCTGGATTCTGCTCCCGTCGGCGGCTCACGACGCTCTCGATCTCATCCGGTCCAATCATCCGGCTCTCGGCGAACGCTTCGTGCTTCAGTTAGGCGCCAAGACCGGGGCCAATCAGATCTTCCTCGACCCACCGGAGTTCATCGAAGGGTGCTTGATTCGCTGGGGCATCCGGGGACGGGACGTGCGCCCATTCGGCACCACGGATCGAATTCGCCTGCTCTGGCCTCACGATGAGCGCGGCAGGGTCTATCGCAAGCTCCCGCGGCACGCCTTGGAGTACTTCAACTGTCACGAGGGAGTTCTCCGAGCCCGGGCCGACTATGTAGGCGGCCCATCCTGGACGCTGTTCCGCACCCGCGCCGCATCGGCACCGTTTCGAGTGATCTGGTCCGACATTCGCCGCCGGCTGACGGCGGCCGCGCTTACCGAACCGGCGGATCGGGATCGGGTTCCGCTCAACACCTGCTACGTCATTGCCGCCGAATCGGCCGATCAGGCGAGAGCCTTGGCGGCATGGCTCAACTCGACCTGGATGCGCGCGGCCGCACGTGCGGTAGCGGATCCGGCACGCGGAGGGTTCGCGCGATTCAACGCGCGAGTAGTCGGGTCGCTTCCCCTTCCGCCTTCGGTTCCGGACGATTCGAAGCTGGCGCACCTCGCCAGGCTGGGCGCTCAGGAGCGATCGTGCAGGACGCGATCGATGCTCACTGCGCCGAACTACTGGATCTGCCGCAATCGGCCAGGGAGACACTGGCCTCCGTCGCGACCGCCGGTGGCCAGCACTGACCCTCCACCGGGCGATGCGGGAGACATTGCCCGGGCTATCGCAGCGAGTCTCCGGTCTTCGCGATCGGACGTGATACTGCCCGACTGGCTGCGAGAAGATCAACGCCAAGGTGTCCGCCGAATCTTGAGCACCCTCACGCGCTACGGCGGCGCGTTGCTGGCAGACCCGACCGGCAGCGGAAAGACCTATTCGGCGCTGGCCGTGGGATCGTTGTGGCAGGGCCGCGGCGAGTTAGTAGTCCTGGCACCAGCCGCGCTGCTCCAGCAATGGCGGCGCACCGCTGAACAACTCCACGTCACCATCGACGCTCACTCGCACGAGCGTATCAGTCGAGGTGTACTCCCTTCGGTACGTCCTCGCCTCGTGATCGTGGATGAATCCCACTGGTATCGAAATCCGGTTCCCGCCGCTACCGAACGCTTGCGCCCTACCTGACAGGCCGGCATGCGCTCCTGCTCAGTGCGACTCCGATCGTGAACCGATTGATCGATCTGGCGCATCAGCTGCTGCTGGCGGTCAGGGACGATTGCCTGGTCGTGGCACGGCGTGTCCTCGCTCGACGACGCTGCTTCGCGGTGAGACCGGTCATCCAGCACTTGGCGAGCTGGTGATCACTCGCTCGGACGAGGTCACTGGCCGACCACACCTGGCTCAACGCACCGTCCTGGATCGGGAGACGGACCGGCCATCGGCGATCGTCTCGGGACTCGACCGTCTATCTCTCTCGACGAAGCCGGGCACGGCTTCGATCCTCCACAACATGCTTTATCGAGCGATGGAATCGAGTCCCGCCGCTCTCCATGGGGTGCTGCGGCGCTATCGGGCACTTGCTCCGTCATGCAGCGGATGCGCGGGCGGCGGGGCGCCCGATGGATCGAGCCGCACTGCGGCGATTCACGGCCGGGGCGGACGAGCAACTCGTGTTGTGGGCCCTGCTACCGCAGGCCGAAGAGCACGGGGAGCTGGTGCTCGAGGACGGGGCTGGACTGGATTGTCTCGATGCAGGAGTCCGCCCGGTGGGCGGAGACCGATAGGAAACCGGGACGACTCGGAGACGTGCTGCGCGATGGCAGGGTTACCCTGGTCTTTACCTGCTATCGCGAGACCGTGAGCTATTTGCGAAGGCGGCTCGCATCGTTGGGACCGGCCTGGTGCACCGGCGATCGATCCGGAATTGGAGCGAGCCTGATGGCGCGGGACGACATCCTCGCCTGGTTTTCTCCAACCCAACGACCTCAGGCTGCCGGCCCACACATCCTCCTGACCACCGATGTATCGGCGGAAGGATTGGATCTGCAACTCGCGGAACGGGTGATCCACTACGACTTGCCCTGGACTCAGGTCGGCATTGCCCAGCGGGATGGTCGAGCGGCTCGGCTCGGATCTCGACACCAGCGGGTCGAATCGATTCGCTACCAGCCGACCTTCCAAGGCGAAGAGAGGCTGCACGGCCGCGAGATCCTGGCGCGAAAGGCGCAAATGCCTCAGGTGGCCGGTCTGGGCGACGGAGGGCGATGGCTCTTCCGGTGGCGGGAGGAGCTTCTCGACTTCCTGCCGGACGGAGCCGCGCGGGCGTGGCGTGGCGGTGATTGAATCGTGGGAGAGGGGATCCTGGCCGGCTTCGAACTCACGGCCAGCTGCGAATCGGTCTGTTTGCGATTCAGTACAGCCGGATGGCTGACAGGAGGAGAGTGGAGCGAGGCACCAGAGCAGGTGCAACCGCGACTCCTCCACGCCGCGGGTGCCAGAAATCGAAGAGCATCAGATCAGGAGATCGATCTCGCGCTCCAGGCGATTCAACCAGTGATCACCCTCCGCAGTCGCGGTGGCAACAGCGCTCGGTGGGCGGCGACCAACCCATCCCCGGGACAGGCTCAACTACTCCAGCGACTGCGCCAACTGATCGAGTTGGCTACCCAGGCCCGCGACGTCCGAGGTCTGGATGCACTGGATCAGGCCGTGCGCTTCACGGTCAGGGGTCATACGGCGGGCGAAGCCGAGCTGGTATCGAGAATGAGCACCCTGGATGATGCGAGTTTGAAGCGGGCCCTGGCCTCGATCCCGAAGCCCGGCCACCGAGTTGGCAGACCATGGCCGCACGGGTTACCGGAGTTCTGATCTTCGCCGACCCTTCCCTTCCCCTCGTCGGCTCCCAAGCTATCTTCTCCCCGTCGTTACCTCATCGTTACAAGCCTCCGGAGTCCTCCGTGCGCCTTCTCCCCGTGATGAACGCTTCTTCGACCTCTTCACCGCCGTGGCTGAGCGCAGTGTCGAGGCCTCAGGACTGTTGGAGGATCTGCTGCGGGCCGAGGTCAACCAGCGGACCCATATCGTCGATTCGATCAAGCGGCTGGAGCACGAGTGCGACCAGTTGACCCACGAGGTGGTAACCCGGCTGGATCGGACCTTCATCACGCCGCTCGACCGGGAGGACATTCACGCACTCGCCTCTGGCCTGGACGACGTGTCATCGACCTGATCGACGGGCTGGCGCGCCGGTCTCAGATCTTTCGCATCTGGCGCAGGCCCCCGAGGGCGCGATCCTGCTCGCCAAGGTGATCCGGCGTGCCAGCGAACAGCTGCTGATCGCGGTGAAGGGGCTGGCCAGTCCGAGGGATGGTGTCGTGCTTCCGGCCTGTATCGCGGTCAAGCGGCTGGAGGAGGAGGGAGACTCGCTCTACCACGAATGGCTCGGCAAGGCGTTCGAGGGGAACCCTGATCCGGTCACCCTCATCAAGTGGAAGGAGCTGTACGACAACGCTGGAGCGGACGCTGGACCAGGCCGAAGACACGGCGAATGTGCTGGAGTCCATCTCGATCAAGCACAGCTGAACGATGGATGGCCCCGTCCTCTACATCGTCGCGATCATCGGCGTCGCGCTGCGTTTTCGACTTCATCAACGGTTTCCACGACAGCGCCAATTCGATAGCCACCGTGGTCGCGACCCGGGTGCTCACCCCGGCCGTGGCCGTGGTGTGGGCGGCGGTCTTCAATTTCGTTGCCGCCTTCCTGGTCGGCACCGCCGTCGCCAAGACCATCGGTAAGGGCCTGGTCGAGCCCTCGGTGCTGGATCCTCACGTCATCCTCGCCGCGCTCACCGGGGCGATCGTCTGGAACCTCATCACCTGGTGGCTGGGACTTCCCAGCTCGTCATCGCACGCGCTGATGGGCGGCTTGGGCGGAGCCGCCGTCGCCAAGGCGGGGGCCAGCGCCTTGATCGGAAGCGGATGGGTGCTGCCGATCGCCTTCATCTTCCTTTCTCCCCTGATCGGCCTGACCCTCGCACTCGGGATGACGGTTGGGCTCTCCTGGCTGCTCCGGCGGGGGCAGCCCGGTCCCATCGATCGGACGTTCCGAAGACTCCAGCTGCTGTCGGCCGCACTCTACTCGATCGGCCACGGCGCCAACGACGCCCAGAAGACGATGGGCATCATCGTGGGCCTATTGGTATCCACTCAATCCCTCTTCGCCGACAAGACGGGCTGGCTCGCCCACCTGCATCTGACCTCGGCGGATCATGTGCCGCTCTGGGTGGAGTTCGCGGCCTACTCGGCGATTTCGCTGGGAACGGCGACGGGTGGCTGGCGGATCGTGAAGACGATGGGTCAGCGGATCACGCGACTGCGGCCCTTCGGAGGATTCTGCGCGGAGACGGCCGGAGGCATCACCATTCTCATCGCCTCACGGCTGGGCATCCCGGTGAGCACGACTCACACGATCACCGGTGCGATTGTCGGGGTCGGTACAGCCAATCGGATCTCTGCGGTGCGCTGGGAGTTGCGGGAAAATCGTGTGGGCCTGGATCCTGACGATTCCGATGAGTGCGGCGACGGCGGGATTGGTGTATCTGGCGTTGCGGTAGACGGAGACGGGAAACGTGGCCTCGACGCAAGACAAGACCCACCACTCAAGACCCGCCAGCCTCAGGCGGCCCTCGTTTTCGCATCTCCGCCACCCACCGATAGTCCGCCAGCAGCTGGTCGTGGATCGGGCCCCACGCGCGTTCTTCCGCGGTCTTGAGCCCTCCCTGGGCGAGACGGTGACGCAGCTCGGCGTCCTGAAGCAACCGCTGGAGCCCGGTGAGCAAGGCACCGGTGTCTCTCGGTTTCACGAGGAGCGCGTTCGCTCCCTGGTTGGCGAACTCGAGGACCCCGCCATCGGCAACGGCGAGTGAGGGGAGACCCGACCCCATCGCTTCGAGGAGCGAGTTGCCGAACGTTTCGGTGCAAGAAGGGGAACACGAAGAGATCGGCGGAGGCATAGGCCTCGCCCAGCGCGCGGCCATGCCGGAGACCGGCCAGATGGACTCCGGCCATCGGATGACGCTCCAGGTCGTCTCCCATGGGCCCCTTCCCTACCAGCACCAGCTGAGCGTTGCCTTTCCGGTTTCCCAGACTGCGCCAGGCGTCCAGCAAGCGGCCCAAATCCTTTTTCTTTGGCCAGGCGTCCGATGTAGGTCACCAGGAGATCATCGGGACCGACCCCGAATGACTGGCGATAGCTCTCGCTGCGGAACGCGGGGTTGAACTCTTCAGGATCCACTCCGCGAGTCCAGACTCCAGTGTGCAGAATTCCCCGGGTGTGCAGGTATTCCTCATACAGGCGCGAAGGACACAACACCTTCGCAGTCCGGTTGTAAAACCACCGACCGTAAATCCACCCGATATCCAACACCCACGGCACGCCGTAGCGATAGGCGTACTTCTGATAGTCGGTGTGGGCGGAGGAGATGACCGGGATGCCGAGCCGTTCGGCCGCCTTAAGTCCTGCGAGGCCCATGGCGAATTCCGTCGCCACGTGAACCACATCGGGCTGGAAGGCGGCGAGATCGTCCTCGATGTCCCGGGCGCGGGGAAAGCCCACTGGATATCGGGATACAGAAAGAACGGGACGCTGGTCGACCGGTGTACCTCGGGGCGGTCGGCGGTCCCTTCCGGGAGTGCGTAGTTGGCCGTGTAGATGCGCAGCGAATGGCCGCGCTTCTCCAGCGCGTTCACGAGACGCAGCAGGGTGACACCGACCCCGCTGACCATCGGCCAGTAGACTTCCGAGAAAATGGCTATGCGCATGGGACAAGGATGGCGTTGTTCTGTGCATAGGCTAGCCTTGGCGCAGCAGGTGCACAAGTGACGACTACCGCTTCACTTCAGGCAATCCCGCGGCTTCTCGAATGACCTGGGTGAACCCCGCGAAGTCATAGTCGGTCCGACCCCGCGCGATCGAATCGTTGATATGCCGCGTGATCAGGTCGGCGAGTGGTAAGGGAACGCCAAGTTCGCGTCCGGCGGCCCGGGCCAGGAGCAGATCCTTGAGTCCCAGCGGGAGCGCGAAGCCCGCGGGCAAGAATTCGCCGCGGACAATCTTGAGACCATAGTTATTTACCACCGGGGATCCGAACAGAGTCGTGACGAGCATCTCGTGGAGCCGGGCGGGATCGATCCCCCTTCTCGGCCAGCGTGAGGGCTTCGCCCAACGCTTCGATCGTAGCGGCAAGCAGGAAGTTCCCCACCAGTTTGGCCAGACCGGCTTCGGCGGGGCTGCCCATATGGAAAATGCCCTGGCCCAGTGCCTCCAGTACCGGACGACAGCGTTCCAGGTCCGAGGGCTCGCCGCCGGTGACGATCCAGAGTGCCTTGTTCGTCGCCGCATCGGGCCGACCGAAGACCGGTGCCGCGACATACGCGCTGCCCCGCGCCGTGTGAGCCTCGGCCAACCGTCGGGAAAGTCCCGGCGAAACGGTGCTCATGCCGAGATGCACCCCATGGGTATCGAGACCGGCGAGCAGGCCTTCGGGCCCGTTCGTCACTGCTTCCACCGCGTCATCGTTCGCCAGCATCGTGACCGCGAAAGCGGCGCCCTCGGCCGCTTCCCGCGGGGAGGCTGCGGACCAGGCTCCGCGAGGAACTCGCTGGGGGTGAGGGGTCCGATTCCAAACTCGAAGCCGAAAGCCTGCCTGGGTGAGATTTGCGGCCATCGGAGTGCCCATCGCACCCAGGCCCAGAAACGCCACGGTGGTTGTCATGCCAGCCGTCCCAGCTTGCGCAGTTGAGGAAGGCGCCACGCGGCAATGGCTACGACGAGCAGGGTCATGCAGCCGCCGAAGACTACCGAGGGGACGGTGCCAAGCAGCTTGGCAGCGAGCCCCGACTCGAAGGCGCCGATTTCGTTCGAAGAACCGATGAAGATGGAATTGACCGCGGCCACTCGGCCAAGCATCTCGCGCGGCGGCAGGGTCTGAAGCAGGGTGGAGCGAAGGACCACGCTCACGTTGTCGGCCATGCCACTCATCGCGAGGAGCGCCAGTGAGAGCAGGAAATTGGTGGACAGGGCGAACCCGAGCATGCAGCAGCCGAATACGGCGACCGCGGTGAGCAGAGCCCGTCCGCTCCGCTCAATGGGCCGGCGATGCGAGAGATATACCGCCATGAGTACGGCACCGGCGGCCGGGCGGCACGGATCAGCCCCAAGCCCTGGGGGCCGACATGGAGAATCTCCGCTGCGAAGACCGGGGCCAGCGCCTCCGCCCCACCGAACAACACCGCGAAGAGGTCAAGAGTAATGGCGCCGAGCAACAGAGGCTGCTGGCGGACGAAGCGGACTCCGGCAAAGAGGCTTTCCGTGAGCGCTTCGGTCCGTGGCGGGATGGTTCGAGGCTCCTTGCGAACCATCATGATGGCGAGACTGGCCAGGCCGATCAGAACGATCGCGGTCCCATAGGCCGCTTTCGGTCCCGCGAAGCCATAGATCAAACCGCCCGCGGCAGGTCCGGCGACTGCGGCGAACTGCCAGGTGGAGCTGCGCCAGGGTATCGCGTTGGCATAAAGCTCCCGGGGCACGATCTCAGAGAACAACGCCGTGCGGGAGGTCATGAGGAAACTTCGCGCAATGCCGCTCAGGAAGATGACGACGTAGAAGGGCCACACCCGCCCGGGCCCCACGGCGCCCGTCATCGTCAGAACCAGAAGGGAGACGGAACACATCGTCAGCACGCTCAAGGCGCCGGTGACCACTCGGCGCCGGTCCGCCACATCCGCCACATGTCCGGCCAGGAGCGCGCATGAAATGAAAGGAAGCGCCTCGGCGAGGCCCGATCAGGCCAAGGGAGAGGGTCTCTGGTAAAGGCGTATACCTGCCAACCGACGACGACCATCTGGATCTGGGAGCCGAGCGTCTCACCGAGTACCGAATAGATGAGCTGCCGAAAGTTCGGGACTCGCAGCGCGGCATAGCTGTCGTGGGCGGTGGTGGTCGTGGTCACACTTCACAAGGTAATACGGGCCGGCAAGCTATCATTCGGTGGTCTAACCAGCCGGATGAGCCTCATGCCCCAACCCCAACTCAGAGTCGCCGGACCGCCTGTGGAGGGCGATCGGGAAGTCCTCACCAGCGAGGCACTCGATTTCCTCGCGGCGCTGGAACATCGCTTCGCCGAAGCGCGAGCGGACCTGCTGGCGGCGCGGATGCGAAGGCGGGATGCCTTCAGAGCCGGAGAGCTTCCCGATTTCCTGGCCGAGACCCGCGGGGTTCGAGAGGGCTCGTGGCAGGTGGCACCGGCGCCGGCCGATCTGTTGAACCGGAGGGTCGAGATCACTGGGCCGGTCGAGCGGAAGATGATGATCAACGCGCTCAATTCCGGGCGCGCAGGTCTTCATGGCCGACTTCGAGGATGCCCTCTCGCCGACGTGGGAGAACGTGATCGGCGGCCAGCTGAACTGTCAGGAGGCAGTGCGCGGGCGAATCAGTTACACCTCACCCGAAGGGAAGCACTACGCCTTGGGCCCGCGTCCGGCAACGCTGGTGGTCCGTCCCCGCGGGTGGCACCTGAACGAGAAACACCTGCTGCTGGACGGACGTCCGGTTTCTGCGAGTCTCGTTGACTTCGGCCTTCACTTCTTCCACAACGCTGCCGAGCTCCTGCGCCGGCAGAGCGGGCCCTACTTCTATCTCCCCAAGCTGGAGAGCCATCTCGAAGCACGATTGTGGAACGCGGTCTTCGTGTTCGCCCAGGAGACCCTGGGAATTCCGGCCGGTTCAATTCGCGCGACGGTGCTGGTCGAGACTGCCCCGGCGGCATTCGAGATGGAAGAAATCCTCCATGAACTCAGGGAGCACGCCTCCGGGCTCAACGCCGGCCGCTGGGACTACATCTTCAGCCTGCTGAAGAATTTCGGAGACCGACCCGAATTCGCCCTGCCGGACCGCGGACGAGATCACGATGACCGTGCCGTTCATGCGGGCCTATACCGAGCTGCTGGTGCAGACCTGCCATCGCCGCGGGGCGCACGCCATCGGCGGCATGGCCGCGTTCATACCCTCACGGCGCGATGCCGAGGTCAATGCGCGCGCGCTGGCGAAAGTGAGGGAGGACAAGAGTCGCGAGGCAGGCGACGGGTTCGACGGCTCCTGGGTCGCTCATCCCGATCTGGTGCCGGTGGCCCGTGAGGCATTCGATGCGGTCCTCGGCAACCGTCCCAATCAGAAGGAGCGACTGCGCGAAGAGGTGCGGGTCACCCGAGACCAGTTGCTCGATGTCCGGATCCCCGGAGGCCGGGTTACGGTCGCTGGAGTCCGGGGTAATATCCGGGTAGCACTCGAGTACATCGAAAACTGGCTGGAGGGACGCGGTGCGGTCGGCATCGCCAACTTGATGGAAGACTCGGCAACGGCGGAGATCTCCCGCATGCAACTTCGTCAGTGGGTGAAGCGCGGAGTCGCTCTGGACGATGGAAGTCGGTTCACTGGAGAGCTGTACCAGCGTCTGCGGCAGGAGAGGCAGAGAGGCCTGGTTTCGGAGCGGAAGGCGCCGGGTCGCATGCCAGGATGCGGCGCGACTGCTGGATCGGCTGGTGATTGGGGACGTGGAGGAGGAGTTTCTGACGATTCCGGCGTATGAGGTGTTGGGGTGAGGCATCAGCGATTGGCTGTTGCTGTTAGCTGTTAGCTGTCGCCGTCAGCCGTCAGCCCTAGGCTAAGCAGCCTAAGGCTAATGGCTGATGGCTGGGATCGCTGAACATGACTGGGGCGGCAGGAATCGAACCTGCAACCTCCCGGTTAACAGCCGGGCGCTCTGCCAGTTGAGCTACACCCCAAAAACAAAGCGACCCGCCGGGCGACGGGTCGGGTCAGCGCGGGCTACAGACGCCGGCTATGCCCAACCCGTCCTGGTCGGCGGATTGTTCGCGTTTCGATTCGCGAGACCGGCAGCTTTCGTAATCATGGGCCGTCAATGGTAAGAACTGCGACGCGACGGGTCAAGGCCTTGACCCTGTTGCACATGCGCCATGGTCCAGGGGCGCCGGTTATCCCTGGCGGGGAGAGAACGACGTGAGCCTGACGGCCGGGGAGAGTGCCGCCTACGCCCTTGTTCTCGCGGCGGGACAGGGTCTGCGCTTCGGCGGCGACAAGCTCCTTGCCCCGTTTCACGGAAAACCGCTGATTGCCCACGTGGGAATCGCAATTGCTCAAGCCACGGCGAACGGCTTCCTGGCAGGCGGAGTGGCAGTCGTGCGAGTCGGGCGACACTCGACTGGGCTGGCACCTCGATACCGCGGGACTGGAGTTGGTCCCCAATCCGGATGCCGACGAGGGGCTCGCCACCTCCATAAGATGTGGGCTCGAAGTCCCTCACAGCGGCCGGTCGAACGCCTCCTGCGGGCGCCGCGCTCATCATTCTGGGAGACGAGCCGCTGCTGCGAGACGACGCCATCGAACACCTGGTCTACTACTGGCGACAGAAGGGGATCTCGGTCCGACCTCGATACGCGCGCAACAGCCCGACGCTCCCGGACATCCGGTGCTGCTCGATCGAGGACTCTGGCATTTGGTGGATCGACTCGAGGGCGACCGTGGGCTCAGCCAGCTCCTCGCCTCTCAGCCCGAAGCGGTAGCAACACTCAGAAATGCCGGGCGCCAACCCTGACGTCGATACTCAAGAAGACCTTCGCGAGCTGGAAGGCGACGCTTAAGGCCGAGGAACCCATGCGTGACGTGCTCAACGAGCTGGAACGGCTTTCGACTCAGGGGTCGCGTCTGGGGCGAGCGGTGGTCACCAGTGTTTGGGGTTCGGCACCCAGACCGGAAGGCGCCTGCATGCTGGGCACCGAAACTGGAGCCTTTGCGGGATCGATTTCCGGAGGATGTGTCGAGAGTGCCGTGTTGCAGGAGATCGCCCAGGCAATCGAGCAGGACACTCCTCGCCTGGTCAGTTTCGGGGTGACCCATGAGCGCGCCTGGGAAGTCGGGCTCGCGTGCGGCGGGACGATCGAGGTCTTCGTCGAACCGGCTATTCGCCACGAAATCGTCGCGGCCGCGAGCGGTGAGAGCGGATCCGTGGTGGCGACCGTGCTGGATGGTGAGTCGATCGGGCGATCGGCGCTGATTCGAGAGGACGGTGCCGTTACCACCCCAGGGCGACCTTGCCTGGCTCGCCGACCAGATCCATGGCGTGGCCCTCGAATCGCTCCGCACCGAAAAGAGCCGCACTCGTAGAATTGCCTTTGCCGGATGGCGGTAGGGCCAAGGTATTCCTCGAAGTCTTTGCGCGGCGACCAAAGCTGGTGGTATTCGGTGCGGGCCATATCGCGATGGCGTTGGTGCCGTTGGCCAAGGCTGTGGGATTCCGGACCATGGTGGCCGACGCTCGAGAGGCGTTCCTCACTCGAGAGCGGTTTCCCGAGGCGGATGAGCTGGTGCTCGATTGGCCCGAAGCCGCGTTCGCCCGGATTGGAATTGACCGGGCCACCTACATCTGCCTCTCTCTCACGATCCCAAATTCGATGACCCGGCCCTCGAGATCGGACTCAGGTCGCCCGCTCGCTACATCGGGGCGATCGGGTCGCGCAAGACCCAGGAGAAGAGACGGGCGCGCCTGCGGGAAGCGGGTTTCAGGGATGCCGACATCGACCGGATCCATGGACCGATTGGACTCGATCTGGGCGGCCGATCCCCCACCGAGGTAGCGCTCGCGATCGTGGCGGAGATGATAGCGGCACGCTATGGACGGTCGATGGTCGATAGTCGATAGTCGATGGTCGATGGCTGGAATTGTGATTTGCCGATTGTCGCCAATCGGATACTGGAGTCGTGATCCCGATGACCTGCGACCATTGACCATTGACCATCGACCATCGACCATCGTCGCCCAACACACCCCGCACACGGTCTTCATCACTGGGGGAACCGGCTACCTCGGCGCTCAACTGATTCGCCAGCTGACCAAACGCGGCCACTCGGTTCGGGCTCTGGTTCGACAGGGCTCGGTCAGCCGACTGCCTTCGGGCGCAATGCCGGTGGTGGGAGATGCGCTCCACGGTCTCTCGTATGCCGCACAGGTGGCGCCGGCGGATACGTTCGTGCACCTGGTAGGTGTCTCGCATCCCAGCCCGGCCAAGGCAGAGCAATTCCTGACTATCGATCTGGCATCCGTAGCCGCGGCGGTTCCCGTGGCAGTCACGGCGGGCGTGAAGCACTTCATCTACGTGAGCGTGGCTCAGCCGGCACCATGCGATGAAGGCGTACGTCGCCGCACGGGTTCGCGGGGAGCAGTTGATTCGGGACAGCGGGCTCAGCGCCACCTTCCTCCGTCCCTGGTACGTGCTCGGTCCAGGGCACTGGTGGCCTGCCCTGCTGTTGCCCGGCTACTGGCTGGCGGAGCTGACTCCTTCTCTCCGGCAGACGGCGAGGCGCATGGGCCTCGTCTCCCGTCCTCAGATGGTGCGAGCCTTGGTGCACGCCGTCGAGCAGCCGGTCAGTGGAGTTCGCGTCATTGATGTCGCCAGATATTCGCAAGGTCACACTCACCTGAGGAGCTAACATGCTTCGTCGGTCGGTCGGGTTCATCGGTTTGATGGGGTGCGCTCGCAGGGTGCGGACCGAGCTACGACACCATCCTCCGCCACGGTACCGTCTATGACGGGACCGGCGCTGCCCCGGTCACCGCCGACGTCGCGATCAAAGGCGATACCGTCGCCGCGATTGGAGATCTCTCGAAGGCTCGCGGCAAGGTCGAGCTCGACGTCACCGGCCTGGCGGTTGCGCCCGGCTTCATCAACATGCTGAGCTGGGCCAACGAAACGCTGATCGAAGACGGGAAGTCGCAGGGCGAGATTCGCCAGGGCGTGACCCTGGAGATCATGGGCGAAGGGGAATCCATGGGTCCCTGGTCCGACTCGCTCAAGGCGTACAACAAGGCCAACCAGGGCGACATCAAGTACGACATTCAATGGACCACGCTGCGCGAATACCTGGATTTCCTCCAGCGCAAAGGCATCGCCACGAACGTGGGATCGTTTGTGGGGGCCACGACGATCCGGGAAAACGTGATCGGCTTCGACGACCGGCCCCCGACCGCGGCCGAGCTGGACTCAATGCGCGCGCTGGTGAAGCAGGCGATGGAGGAGGGTGCCTTCGGCATCGGCTCCGCGCTCATCTATGCCCCGGCCTTCTACGCCAGCACCGACGAGCTGGTCGAGCTTTGCAAGGTCGCGGCGCCCTACGGAGGGATGTACATCAGCCACATGCGGAGCGAAGGCAACCGGCTGCTCGAAGCGGTGGACGAGCTGATTCAGATCTCGGCGCGGGCCGGGATACCGGCCGAGATCTATCATCTCAAGGCAGCTGGGAACGCCAACTGGCCGAAGATGGACGAGGTGATCCAGAAAGTGGATTCAGCCCGCGCAGCCGGACATCGACATCACCGCCGATATGTACACCTATCCCGCCGGTGCCACTGGGCTCGATGCTTCGATGCCGCCCTGGGTGCAGGAGGGCGGACTGCCGGAGTGGATCAAGCGGCTCAAGGATCCGGCGATCCGGGCCAAGGTGGCGCGCGAGATGAAAACGCCGACCGACAAATGGGAGAGCCTCTTCCTCGCCGCTGGGTCCCCCGATCGGATATTGCTCGTCGCCTTCAAGGAAGACTCTCTCAAGCCCCTGACCGGGAAAACCCTCGCCGAAGTGGCAAAGATGCGAGGCAAGTCGCCGGAGGAGACGGCGATGGATCTCGTGATCCAGGATGGCAGCCGGGTGGGCACGGTGTATTTCCTGATGTCCGAGGACAACATCAGGAAAGAGGTAGTCCTTCCGTGGGTGAGCTTCGGATCCGACGCCGAGTCGGAGGCGCCCGAAGGAGTGTTCCTCAAGTCGAACCCGCATCCAAGGGCCTACGGGAACTTTGCGCGGGTCCTCGCCAAGTACACGCGAGACGACAAGCTGATGCCGATGGCCGAGGCGATCCGCAAACTTTCAGGTTTGCCTGCCGCGAATCTGGGGCTCAAGCATCGGGGCAACCTGAAGCCGGGTTACTTCGCCGACATCGCCGTCTTCGATCCCGGGAAGATCCAGGATCACGCGACCTTCGATAAGCCGCACCAATACGCCACGGGAATGGTGCACGTGTTTGTGAATGGCACCCAGGTGCTGAAGGATGGGGAGCATACCGGGGCGTTGCCGGGACGGAGTGGTGGTGAGAGGGAGGGACTGAAATTGAAGATTGAAGATTTCAGGATTGAAGATTGCAGGATTGCAGAATTGAAAATTACAAATTCAAAATTGCAGATTGGTCGAAGGTTCAGGCGTGATCGGAGCTCCGGGATGAGGTGAGTAGAGCCTTGGCAGCGGCGATGGCATCGTGGCTGCCGGTGAGGGCGACCAGGTCGCCCGCCTGGAGCCGTTCTCCGGCGTCGGGGAACGGGATGCGGCGGTCGCCACGGAGCAGCCCGAGTATGGTGGCTCCGGTCCGGCCACGGAGATTCAACTCGGTCAGGGTGCGGTCATCCGCCTCACTTCCTTCGCCTACGTGTGCTGCCGTGAAGTCACCGAGGCCCGGCAGCAAGCGACGGGCAAGATCAACGCTGGAGTCCGCCGCCGATTGCTTCGCGAGGGCGGCAACAACCACCTCCGCGCCAGCCTTGAGATGACCCTGTAGTTCACTCGCGCTGCGATAGAATCCGATTCCGAGCAGCGCCAGCACTCCAGCCAGGACCAGAATCCCCCGAAGGGCGGCAGAAACGGCTGAGTGATCGCGACGAGTGGCGCTCCCACCAGGAGCACCACCGCGATCTGCATCGTCAGTCCCATGAGCCGCCGTGGAGCGAACGCGTTGTCCACTTTCCCGCGGCCCGGCGGTGGCAGCGCGGCCGCTGCGAGTCCGAGGCCGAGGCGCCGTGCCACCGCGACAATTCCAAACACAAACGGTGCCAACAGGACCAGCGTGACGCAGAACGAGCACCAGACGCGCCACGCCGGCCGAGACAGACAACCGCGTGCCGATCAGGCTCTATAAGGCGACGATGCACGATGGGGTAACCGAGCACGATGGCCAGGACGGCGAGGGCGTCCAGCAACAGCAGCCAGAGCAGATCGGCCCACAGCGGGACGGGATCCGCGGGCAGGGCTGCGGCGCAACGCCTCGACCCATGTCCCATACAGCGAGGCAAAGGACTGAAGCGGATGGGGCAGCTTGCGATCCACGTATCCGGCGAGGGCTGGAGCGTACCGCACGGTCAGGGGCGTCGTGAAGGCGGTAATAGCCGAGACGGTGATGGCCACCGCGTAGAGCTCGGACGGTACCGCACCCAGTTGCAAGCCTACGGCCGCGATGATGAACGAGAACTCTCCGATCTGCGCCATACTCATGCCGGTCCGTACGGCAGTGCGGACTCCGCGTCCCGTTAGGAAGGAACCCACCGATACCGGCAGTCAGCTTGCCCACTGCGACGATGAGCAGAAAGAGGAGCACCAGCGGCCAGTGCTCTCGAAGTCCCCCAAATCGAACTGCATCCCCACCGCCACGAAGAAAATCGCCGCAAACATGTCGCGAACCGGCCGGATTTCCCGCTCGATCTGGCGCCCGGCGCCAGACTCGGCGACCAGACAGCCGGCGAGAAAGGCGCCGAGGGCGACCGAGTAGCCGAAGGCCCGGGCTACGGCAGCCATGCCAAAGCAGAAACCCACACCGACCAGCACCATTGTCTCCGGCCGCCAATGCTGGGCCGGCGGCGCGTACCGCGCGGGGAACGACCAGCATGCCCGCCGCCAGCATGACCAGCAAGCGCCAGCGCGAGGCCGGCGAGAACCCGGCCAACCAGAGAAATCGTCAGGGCACCGGTCGAGGCCACCGAGGTGAGAATCGTGAGCAGCAGGACCGCCGCGAGGTCCTCGAAGATCAGCACCCCGAAGAGGAAGTCCTTGAACTCCCGCGCCGGCGGCTCTTCTTCGAACGTCTTCACGATGATCATCGTGCTGGAAATCGCTACGACTCCAGCCGCGAAGAGACTGGCGAGCGAGGTCCACCCGAGGAGATGGCCGACGGCGTAGCCCAGCACCAGCATGCCGCTGACTTCGACGGCCGCGGTGAGCCCGGCGGTTGGGGCGAGCGCTACCACCTGTCGCACGCGGAACTCCAGGCCGATGCTGAACATCAGCAAGACGATGCCCAGCTCCGACAGAGTCTGGATTGATGCTTCGTCGGCGATGAGGCGGGGAGGAGTTCGGGGACCGACCAGGAAGCCGGCCAGCAGGTATCCAAGGACAACCGGCAGCTTGAGCCGCTGGCAGGTGAGCGCGGTGATCGCGGCGGTCACCAGAACAATGGCAAGGTCGCGGAGAAAATTGTGGACTGGCATTTGAGGAAGAGCCGGGACCGCTATTTTCTCCGGCCCAGCAGCCGCAGGGCTCTAAGCACCCGCTGCTGCGCAGCCGAGATGCTTCACCGCGATGAAGATCGTATCGTCGCCGGCCAGAGTTCCGATCACATCGCCCCAGGCCAGGCGGTCGATCGCGGCACCGACCCGGTTGGCTTCTCCGGGGGAGTGTGCAGCACGATCAGGGAGTCGCCCGCAGTCTCCAGCGTGAGGACGCCTTCGACAATCCGGCGCTCATCAGGATGTTCAGGTGTATCGACAACGCGGGCGGGCCGCTGATAGGCGCCGTCCACCTTCGCCAGGCGCAGTGCAGCGATGTCGCGGCTCACCGACGACTGGGTCACGTTCCATCCTTCGGCCGACAGCGCGTCCGCCAATTCCTCCTGTGTCCGGATCGGACGGGTACTGATCAGCTCGAGAATCTTGAGCTGGCGCTTCCGTCGATCCGCGGTCATTCGGCTCGCCGTCTGGTTCCCTTGCCGCGCAACCGGCCGAGGGCCGTGTCAAAGCGACGGCGCTGCCGGTTGGCCCAGTTGCGGCCCGCCGTGAGCCTCGCCCTCGCCAGAGCAAGACCGAGGTTGCCCAGCGCTCCGGAGGACCGGCGGCGTCCGATGATCTCGGCGGTGGCGGGTTCACGCCAGAAGTCGCCCTCGCGGATAGCGGCAGCCACTTCGCGATAAGCGGAGCGGAAAGCCCGCCCTGTCGCGACCCGTCGCATCACCTCGTCGGTGGCCAACGGTCCGCCCGAAAGGATCCGTCGCCCCACCGCCGGATCTACCGAGAGTCGCGGCACCGCGACGGTCATCATGGACAGCATCCCTTCCAGCCGGTCCACCCCACGCATCAGCGGCTCTTTGAGCAGCTGGAAGTCGCGGTGATAGCCGCTGGGGAGCTTCGCCTTGATCTGGAGCACCGTCACCAGCTCGCCCTCGAGCGCCGCGGCGCGACTCCGGGTCAGCTCGAAGAGATCGGGATTCCGCTTGTGCGGCATGATGCTCGACCCGGTAGCGAGGTCGGCCGGCAGGATCAGAAATCCGAATTCGTCGGCGCTGAAGAGAATGACGTCGCTGGAGAGCTTGGCGAGTTCGTGGCCCAGCTGAGTACACCAGAAGAGGACCCCGGCCTCGAGCTTGCCTCGTCCATTCTGCACCGAGGCCACGTTGTGCTCGATGTCGGCAAAGCCGAGCGCGCGGGCAGCCACTTCGCGCTTCAACGGGAGCGGGACGCCGTAACCTGCCGCGCTGCCCAACGGAGAGCGATCGACCTGGGACCAGAGTGAGGGAGAGCCTCGACGGTATCCAGAATTCCTTCGGCGAACGCGGAAGCCCACAATCCCGCCGAGGAAGGCATGGCGCGCCGCTGGTGGGTGTATCCCGGCCAGAGATCGTTCTGGTGTTTCTGGGCGAAGGAGAGGAGGCTGTCCACCAGATCCAGCGCTTCATCCTGAAGAAGGAGGAGACGGTCCTTGAGATAGAGACGCAGATCGCACGCGATCTGGTCGTTGCGGGAGCGACCGGTATGAAGCCGCTCTCCGGCGGGTCCAATGCGCCTGGTCAGCCAATCCTCCGACCGCGGTGTGGACATCCTCGTGTTCAGGGCCCGACGCGAAGGCTTCCATTCTCCACTTCCGCCAGCGCGGCACGAAGGCCGGTTCGAATGCGGCGGTATTCCGCTGGAGAGAGCAGCTTCGATGCGCGGAGACTCTCGACGTGACCCAGGCTGCCGAAGATATCCCAGGCGAGCAGCCGGGCGTCCCACAACCGGTCTTCGATCGCGGTGTAATCGAGCAGTTGCCGGTCCAGGGAGGCCGACGGGATCCACAACGTAGTTGGGGGCGGGCGGTGCCCCGGGCGCGCTTAGTCATGCGAGATACGACTCGGCGAGGTGTCGGTAGAACAGGCGAGCGGCGCTGACTTCGGTCAGACTCACGCACTCATCGGGCGTGTGCGAACGCCGGCTGGTCCCCGGGCCGCACTTGAAAGTGTCGTGGTCCCTGAGAAAAGCCCAGTCCGAGCAGGTTGGGACTGCCAAACCGGCGAGACTCGGGCCGGGTCTTTTCCGCCAGCGCGAGCAGGCGGGAGGCTGGCGGTGTCTCGCAGGGAACCAGCCGGTCGGACGTTACCACGACCTCACACTTCAGCGCGCGGCGCATCTCGTCGGCCAACTCCGCGTGGGTCCAGGAGGGAGTGCTTCGCACGTCGAGCACCGCCCGAGCCACCGGCGGAGTCACGTTCCGGCTGATGCCACCCTCCAGCATGGTTGGAGTTGCGGTCGCACGCCCGAGCGTGGGATGGGTCCGGTCCCGAAACAGGCCACCGAGCTTCACGATGTCCTGGCTGAGTGAGACCACCGCGTTGGTAAACTCCCCGTCATCCGCGGCGTAGCCCGCATGACGCTGCACTCCCCGGGCGAGCAGGTCCACCATCATGAGTCCGCGTTGCGCGACGGCGAAGTCGAGATTGGTCGGCTCGCCCACCACGGCGGCATCGATGGGCCCGGCCCGCTCCACCGCGACGGGCATGGTAGTGTGGCGGGTTTCCTCGCCGTAACCGAGTATGACCAGGAGGCGACCGCTCCGGGCCGCGCTTTCGGCAGCCAGGTCACGAGCGGCGCTCAGCATTGCGGCAACTGACGCCTTCGCGTCGCCCGACGCCGCGTCCGTAAAGCAGGTCGCCCTCGATGGTGGGGATGAAGGGCTGCCGGGTCCATCCGTCACCGGCAGGGACCGTATCAAGATGGGAGACCAACGCGAGGGTGGGTCCGGATTGCGCACCCGTGATGCTGACGGTGACCGAGGCATCGTCCCGGCGAACGTCCAGGCCCCACCCGCGGACCCGCTCCTCGATCCACCGGGCCAGCGTCTCCTCCGTCCCGCTTACTGAAGGAATCGCGACCAGGTCCTCGAGCAGCGCGAGCTCAGGTAGCGAGGTCGACGCCAAGGTAGGTCGCCTTCTCCTTGCGGCCGACGATCATGGTACCGCAACCCGCACCGGTGAACACCTCGAGCAGCAGAGAATCGGGAGTCCGGCCATCGATGATGTGGGTGCGCTCGACTCCGCCGGTCGCGGCACGGATGCACGCCTCGACCTTGGGTCGCATGCCACCGGCGAGGGCGCCGCTCGCCATCAGCGCCGCGAGTTCATCAGGATCGGCAAAGGTGACGAGGCTCGTGGGGTCGTCCCGATCGCGCAGCACACCGGGCGCACCAGTCAGGAAGATGAGTTTCTGGGCCTTGAGGGCGACCGCGAGCGATTCCGCCACGGTATCAGCATTCACGTTGTACACGTTGCCGTCGCCGTCCCCGGCGAGGCTCGCCACGACCGGGACGAAGCGCGCATCCAGCAGGGTGGTGAGCACTCGGGGATCGGCCAGCTCGATATCTCCCACGTGGCCAAAGTCCACTTCGCGAGCGGTACCGTTGTCGTCCACGACCCTGACCGGCGGGCGGCGCCGTGCGGTAAGGAGATCGGCGTCCACTCCACTCAACCCGACCGCCTGGATTTCGTGCTCTCGCAGCGCGGCCAGCAGATCAGTGTTGAGCAGACCCGCATATACCATCTTGGCGACTTCGAGCGCCCCGTTGTCCGTGACCCGGCGGCCGGCGATGAGCTGCGGTTCCTGTCCCAGCCGCCGGCTCATTGCGCTGGCCTGCGGGCCGCCTCCATGCACGACGACGAGCCTGATGCTGAGCGAGTAAAGCAGGGCGAGCTGGGCAGCCACCTGATCCAGCACTTCCCGATCGGCGAGCACGTCGCCGCCGAGTTTGACGACGAAGACATGGTCGCGGTAGGCGCGGACGTAGCGGAGGGCGCCTTTGAGACCGGCGATTCCTTTGGTGGAGTCGATGGTCACGTTGCGTCGATGGTCTACGGTCGCTGGTCGTTGGTCCAAGGTCATGGGTCGTGAGTCGTGGGTCATGATCCACCCAACATCGTCAGCAACAAAGCCCGCTGCACGTGAAGCCGGTTCTCGGCCTCATCCACCACCGCGGAATTGGGGCCATCCAGCACGGCGTCGTCGATCTCCACGTTGCGGCGGACCGGCAGGCAATGCATCACGACCGCCTTCCCCTGACGAGTGGACTTGAGCCGTTGCGGGGTGAGTCGCCAGTCACGCAGTGTCGAGCGGAAGGCCGATTCCTCGTCCGGCTGGCCGAACAGCTTCACCGATCCCCACGACTTCACATACACCGCGTCGGCCCCGACCACGCCTTCGTCGGGATCGTTGATGATGTGGACGAACTCACCACCCTGATGCTGGGTGATCTTCCGGATCAGAGCAGTGTCTTCCGGATCCAACTCGTAGCCGTCCGGGCGAGCGATGACGATCTCCATGCCGAGATGTGCGGCGGCGAGCGCTGCACTGGCGGGGACCGCGGTGGGCAACGCCTTGGGATGCCACGCCCAGGTCAGCACGAAACGTTTGCCGCGCGGGTCTCCCAGGCGCTCCTTGAGGGTCATCGCGTCGGCGAGCTGCTGGCAGGGATGCCGCCGCGCCGATTCCATGTTGATGACCGGCTTCTCACAGTATTTGGCGAAGTCTCGCAGGACGCCGTCGTTCCGGACGACCGACCAGTCGGTGCCTCGCGGAAAGGAGCGCAGACCGACCGCGTCGGCATAGCGCCCCAGCACTCGCGCCGCGTCGACCAGGTGTTCAACCGTGTCCTGATCCATCACCGCGCCCTGTCGGGTCTCCATGCTCCAGCTGCCCCGGCCCGGTTCGAGCACGATGCCATGCCCTCCGTGGAGGAACATGGCGGCCTCGAAGCTGGCCCGAGTGCGGAGACTCGGATCCATGAAGACCATCGCCATGATCTTCCGTTCCAGGCCGCCGGACACCTCGCCCGCTTGATCCGCTGGGCGAGCGCGAGCACGGCGTCGATCTCCTCCGGCTGCCAGTCCTCGGCGGCGAGAAAGTCCCGCTTGGTCACGAGAGAATCTCCTTCAATGCGCCGACCAGGATAGCCGCCTCGCTCCGGGAAAAACTGAGCGGCGGCAGCAGGCGGAGAATGGCGGGGTCGCTCGCGGTGCCGGCCAGAATGCGGCGGGAGAAGAGCGCCTGCTGCACCTCCGCGGCGGGTCGCGGCATGCGGAGACCGAGCAGCAAACCCTTCCCCTGCACCGATACCACGCCGGCTTTGATCGCTTCGCGGCTCAGGTAGGTGCCGACCTCTCCGGCATTGTCCATCAACCGCTCCCGCTGGATGACATCGAGGGTGGCCAGCGCCGCGGCGCAGGGCACCGGCCCGCCGCCAAAGGTGCTGCCCAAATCTCCCTGCGCAATGGTGGCGCTCACTCGGTCGGAGCAGATCACCGCTCCGATCGGCAGTCCCGACGCCAGGCCTTTGGCCAGCGTAAGGATATCGGGAGTGACGCCGAAAGATTCGGCTGCGGTGAAGGTCCCCACTCGCCCGACGCCGCATTGCACCTCGTCGAATATCAGCACCGCACCGACCCGGTCCGCGGCACGGCGGGCGGCGGCGAGGAATTCGGGGAGCAGTCCCGCGCACCGGCCATGCCCTGTACCGGTTCCAGTATCAGCGCGGCGACTGTCTCATCGAGGGCTGTCTCGAGGGCCTCGACGTTGTTGAAGGGAATTTTTCGGGACAGCGGCATCCCAGCGCGGCGCGCTCCGGAGGCGTATTTCTCACCGTCGGTAACCGCGAGCACTGCGACAGTCCTGCCATGCCACCCACCCTCTAACGAGCAGACGAGTTGGCGTCCCGTGTGCTTGCGGGCGATGTGAAGCGCGTTCTCGTTGGCTTCAGCGCCCGAGTTGCAGAAGAAGACCCGGTCCAGCGGGCGGGGGCACAACTCGGCGAGCCGCTCGGCGAGTACCTCGCGGTTCTGATGAGGGACGGCGCTCGAATAGAAGAGCAACCGTTGCGCCTGGTCGGCGATGGCCCGAACGACGTCCGGATGCGAGTGGCCGGTGGAGGAGACAGCGTGCCCGCCGTAGGCGTCGAGCCACTCGTCGCCTGATTCATCGATCAGCCAGGAGCCCCGGCCGCTGACGGGACGGATGGGGAACTGGGCGTAGACGGGGAGGAGGGCGGCTGGACGGCTCGGAGACGTCAACACGGGAATATCCCTCCTCCACGCAATCCTTCATCCTCGGGCAGTCCCAACGCCAGGTTCATCGCCTGGATCGCCTGCCCCGAGGCGCCTTTGACGAGGTTGTCGATTGCTACACTCACCTGGAGCTCTCGACCGTCGGCTGACTGAGCAGCGTGAATCAGAGCGTAGTTGGTTCCAACGGCGTGAGTCAGCTCAGGAGGTTGGTTCAGCACCCGTACGAATGGCCGGCCCTCGTAGACCGTACGATACCAGGCACTCATGTCCTTCCTGCCGCTTGATCCGCCTCCAGCTGGACATGGGTGGAGAGATAGATGCCTCGCACGAAAGGGCCCGAGTGCGCCATGAGCCGAACACCTGCGTTGCGGTCGCCGGTCCATTCCCGCCAGCAACCCGCGATCTCCGCTTCATGCCGGTGACCCATGGTCGAGTAGGCGAAGAGGTTGTGCGCCCTGGCCGGATGATGCGTGGTCGCCTTGGGATGCGCACCCGCGCCGCTCGACCCGGTTACCGCGAAGAGCGCCGGAGCGCTCGACAAACCGGCGCGGGCCAGGGGATAGAGCGCGAGCTCCGCGGCCGTCGCAAAACAGCCCGGAACGGCAACGGCTCGCTTGCCCCGGAGCGAGGTCCCCGGGACATCGGCCAACCCGTAGGTGAAGCAGCGCACGAGCTCCGGAGCAGGGTGCGCGCCGTAGAATTTTTCGTAGAGCGTGAGGTCCTGCACTCTGAAGTCAGCCGCGAGATCAATCACGAGGCCGGCGCCTGAGTTCAAGACCTCCGCCGCGATTCTGGAAGATTCGCCGTGCTCCAGGGCCAGAAACACGACATCCCGCCGCGCTGCAGCTTCGGCGGGACTCGCATCGGAGAACGTTGCGTCGGACACCGCGGCGAGCGCCGGATGTACCTCGCCTACCCGCATCCCCGCCTGGCTCCGGCTGGTAGCGATGTAATCGTTCACCTCAGGATGCTGAGAGAGGAGCCGCAAAGCTCCCCACCGGCATAGCCGGCGGCGCCGATGACCGCGACGCTAAGCCCCATCAGGTTTCCGCTGGCAGTCAGGCGCTCATGGCGGCCAGCTGGCCACCAATGGAAGACGCCTGACGAGTCTCGATGGCGCTCCGCACGATGCCGACCAGCTTGCCCGCGTCGCGCAGCGCGTTGTGCGCCGGAAGGTCGAGCTGCTTCTTCACGTAGTCACGGCCCACTTCATTGTCGGTCGCGGGACCCGTGAGAACACTCACCTCGAGCCCGAAGAGATCACGCATCAGGGCGACGGCGCCCCAGCAGCCCACCGGATCGGGCGCCGCCATGACGTAGGATACCCCGACGCTCATCAGCTCGCGGTCACGCAGGATGTCCTGCACCCCATAGTCACCCAGAATTCCATCGCCCAACTCGGCGACGATGACGTCGGGCTTGAAGCCGGCGAGACTGTTCAGGATACCCTTCGCCGCCGGCACCGTGATTCCGGCGCGCGTAGTCGCGATCCCGATGTCGTTGAAGGTGAGCGCCGCGATCGCCCCGGCGTCCTGCATGGACAACGCGTCGCGCATGAGCGAGACGCCGGTGAGCTTGGCTGCAGCAACCCGCAGACCGGACCGGGTGAGACCTCTGACCAATTCCGTCGCGGCCACTGTCTTTCCGGCGTTCATACAGGTGCCCGCCACGTACACCACCGGGACCTGGGACTCCAGACGCTCCGCCGGAGGCACCGCGTGATCCTTGATGTGCGCGGGGCGACCGATCCGGTCACCCAGGTCGGGGAAGCTCAGCACGGCACCCAGCACCTCGGCGCGGAAGGGCGGACCAATTTCGGGATTGGCCGAGGTGCAGCGACCCAGGATTCCGCCGAGGTTGAGCACCTCGATGGTATCGCCCACGGCGATCCGTTCAGGCACCTGTCCCGCGTAACCGCGGAGCGCCCGCCGTGCGCCGAGTGTCCCAGCCAGAAGATCTCCCGCCCGGAGTGACACCATCCGGCCGGTTACGTCCTCAACGGTGTTGTAGGTCGACTTGTCGGCCAGGATGCGAACCGCGAGCACATAGCCTTCGCCGGCAACGATCTCGTCGCCCACGATGACATCGGGCGAGAGGTGCGCGTTCCGGGTGGAAGAGGCGATGCGGTCGAGGCGGAGTCGTGTCGTCTTTACCATTTGATGCTCTGTTGAAATGTTAAGAGTCGATGAGTCCTGGGTCGTGAGTCTTGAGTCCTGAGTCTCCTGACCCAAGACCCATGACTCATCGACTATCGGCCGTTTGTCGGTGTCTTCCCGCAACCCGCGCCGCCAGCACCTCCGGAATCGCCGAGACTCGCGCAAAGGCCCGGGCTTCGTCGCCCGACCAGAGCCGGTTCTCCTCGCCGTAGGTGGCGACACTGCGGTCCATCATCGAGTGAGGGCTGCGGGCGGCGACGACGAGAAAGCGTCCAGGCATGAGCCGCACCCGGGTCTCGCCCTCGACCCGCTGCTGCGAGCTCGCGATCATGGCCTCGATGTCGCGCAGGGCCGGGTCGAAGTAGTGCCCTTCGTGCAGCCGGTCTCCGTAGAAGCGGGCCAGCTGATCCTTCCAGAAGGTCTGCCACCGGGTGAGCACCAGCTTCTCAAGCTCGCGGTGCGCCGCGATGAGGAGCAGAGCGGCGCCGGCTTCGAAGCCGATCCGCCCCTTGATGCCGAGGGCGGTTTCCCCGACGTGAATGTTGCGGCCGAATCCGTAGGCGAGGCCCAGGTCGCCGAGCCGGCGAATCAGCTCCGGGCCTTCCAGCACCTCGTTATTGAGCGAGACAGGCAGCCCGCCGACCCAGCCGAGCACGATTTCAGTCGGGGCCGGCGAGTCCGCGGGAGGCTCGACCAGCTCGTTCGGCGGACCGGCCCAGGTGTCGTGAGTCCACCCTCCACCCCAGGTGGTGCCCCACAATCCGCGGTTGATGGAGTAGGCACCGGCCTTGGGAGGCACCGGCAGCCCGCGCTGCTGCAGGAACGCGATGGCAGCGTCCCGCGAGAGTCCTTCATCGCGAATGGGAGTGAGGATCTCGAGGTCGGGCGCCAAGACCCGGAAGGCGATGTCGAACCGGACCTGATCGTTCCCGGCGCCGGTCGAGCCGTGGGCCACGGCGGTGGCGCCGATGCTCCGCGCCACCTCGATGACCGACATGCGCCTGCTGGGTACGCTCGGCCGCAACGCTCAGCGGGTAGACCTCGCCCCGCAGCACATTGCCCTGCACCAGGTAGCGCACGAAGCGCTGGTAGACCTGCTTCCGGGCGTCCACCTCATGATGCTGAACGGCGCCGACCGCCTCGGCCTGGCGCCGAATGGCGTCGCATTCCTCGGCGGTGGCCCCGCCGGTATTGACGTAGACGGTATGGACCCGCGCCCCGGCCTGGGCCAGGCGGGGGACGCAGTACGAGGTATCCAGCCCGCCGGAGAAGGCCAGGGCGACAGTTTGCATACTAGATATTTATGCAATCATGCCGCCTCTCGCAACCCCGTCCCCTGACCCAAACGAGCTGTGTCCCTCATCACCGGGGACAAACTGCGCGGTTGCTCCCCCCACGCCTCTCACCTACGCTTGAGGGGCCTTCTGCAAGGACCAAACATGGTTCCCTCTGATCCAGACTTTCCGATGTCCAGGGCGGCGGCTCCTCGACTGCCCCAAGCGGACAGGGCGCCCAGACCTACACGGTCGCCAAGGGCGATACCCTCTCCAAGATCGCCAAGCAGTTCTACGGCGACGCCAAACAGTGGAAGAAGATTTTCGAGGCCAACAGCGACAGCATCAAGAATCCTGACCTGATCCATCCGGGCCAGGTGCTCAAGATCCCCGCTGCATGAACCGACAGGATGCCATCATGAGAGCCCAACGATTCAACCGAGGCGCCCGGCTGCTGTTGCTCGGCGCCCTGATTGTTTTGGGGTGCAAGAAACCGGCGCCACCGCCCGCTCAGGAGACTGCCGCACGGCCCCGGCTGCCCCGACCGGCGTCGCCGTCGCCTCGATCCAGCTCGGCAGTCAGATCGGGGCCGACAAATCGGTCACGGCGCCGAAGAGCACCTTCGCCCCGCGCGATACGATCTACGCCGTCATCAGCACGACCGGTGTCGCGACCGACGCGTCGCTGGAAGCGATATGGACGTATGTGGGAAGCAAGGAGAAGCAGATCAACCAGGCCTCGCAGTCGATCTCACCCACCGGCCCGGCGCAGAGCGAATTTCACCTCGCCAAGGCAACACCGTGGCCGGAGGGGAAATACCGCGTTGCCATTCTGCTGAACGGAGCCACGGCCGGGACCAAGGACTTCGAGGTGAAGAAGTAGAGGAGGCAGTTACCACCGCTCGGCAAGCGCACGCACGAGAGCACCGAGATTGGCCACGTCGCGGAGGTCAATCACTTCGGCCGGCGAGTGCGAGTAGCGCAGGGGCCACCCGATGGCGACGTCGGGGACGCCCCACGCCGAGAAGGTGGACCCATCGTTCCCGCCATTGGTCGTGCCTACCTGGAGCGGGATGGCGGATCCGCGAGCCAGCGTGACCAGCGAATCCAGATAAGCCGGCGGAGTCACCGAGCTGTTATCGAGAGCCCGGGCCACCGGCCCTTTGCCCAATGGGGCGAGTCCGAAGCTCTTCGGCTCGAGCGGGCTATCCGCTGAGACGAAGGTGTCGATCGCGTGAACCCGTGAGGTCGAAACGCCCAGCGAATTGGCCACCGCCTGGGCCCCTTGCAGGCCGATTTCTTCCCTCACACTCCAGACGAAAATCACCCGGTGCTTGAGGCGGGCAGGATCAAGTCGCCGCACGGCTAGAAGGAGAGCGGTACAGCCGACCCGGTCGTCGAATGACCGGCCGGTAGACCGGTTGCCGGCGAGGCGCACGTACTGCTTCGGCATGGTGAGCGTACTGCCCACCACGATCCCGAGAGCTTCCGCCTTCTCTCTGCTGCCGACCCCAGGATCCGCGCGGATCGCCGAGGGCGAACGGCGCGGTGCCGAATCGACCTTTTCTCTCGGGAGAAAGATCGCAGGCACCGGTCCGCCCGCTGTGTGAACCAACGCAGGCTGCGCCTCGAACAACGATGGGAAGAATCCGCCCAGCGCGGTGAGATCGAGCGTGCCGTCATCGCGGATGGCGGAGACCCGAAATCCGATCTCGTCGAGGTGCGCGACAATGACGGTCACCGGGTCGCCTTTGCCCAGGTCGAGCCAGAGGTTGCCTGCGGTGTCCACCGTGGGACGAGCCCACGAGGGCAAGCAGTCGCTTGACTGTCTCGCGTACCGAGTCCTCCGCACCGGAAGCCCCGTAGCTCTCGACCAGCGTACCCAGCACGCTGTCGGCAGAGGCAAGAGAGGGCGGGAGCGTCGTGCGGCTGATTGGCGCTGTTCTCGAAGCACTTGTCGCTGATCAGGTCGTCTCGAGATGCAGTCCCACCGATCCATTGCGCGACCCGCTGCTGGATCTGGACCACATCCGCGAGAGATACCGTTTCGACCGGCGTATCGGCGAATCGCGCAGGGAGACTCAACTGCATCACCTCCCGCATGCTGGCGGACGGCGGGAGCCGGGAAGGCTGCGGCTCGAGATTGCGGCCGAGTGAATCGGGCTGCCCGTCAACCAGTAGCACTTGATCGAACGGGCCAAGAATTCGAGACGCCGCGATCAATCCGGTGGCGCCCAGCCGCTGTTCTGCGACCAACGCGACGACTAGCGTACCCTCGCCAGGGCTCGTGGCCGCCACGGCTGTGAGCATCGCGGCGCAGGCAGCCCTGCGCCCGACGGCCGGTCGCCGATACCAAATCGTCGCCATACCAGCGCACACGCTTGGTCAGGGTCACCGGGGAGAGCACCTGAACGCCGAGCCGCTCCGCCTCCTGCCGGCTGGCCGCGCCGACATCTACCAGCGCGTCGTCCACCGTGAAGGGATTTTCGCCGGTGTTCCGTCCTCTGGTCAGGTGAACCGATCGCACCGCCACCACAGCCGGTACCTCTCCTCGGCGCCCGATGATCGTCACTCGCTGGCCTTCCAGCTGCTGATCGAACAGCGGCCCGGGAGCGGAGCCAACCCGCCGGAGCGTCAGGTAGCCATCATCCCGAATCCCTCCGACCACGTAGCCCGGCTCGTCCATCGGACAGGCGAGGAGGCGCTTCGGGGATCCGCTGCCCAGGGTCAGAATGACGTTGTCACTCCGGTCAATCACCGATCCCTTCAGCATCGCCCGCAACGATTGAGCGAATCCCTGCTCGTAACCGGTGACGGCAGTCGCCTGGCCGAACTGGGTGATCAGATCTCGCAGCTTTGCGGATCCGGCATCCTGCGCCACGGAAGTGATGGGCAGTGAAAATCCAAGGACAATCGACAAGAGCGCTGAGCGACGCATGGAAAATCCCGGAGAGCGAAGGTGGCACAATCTGTTTCTGACCACGGTCGAGGCGCCAGCGATCGGCGCGTTACCGTGCGACGTCTCGCGTCGCAACGATGTGGGCACTTCAGCACTGGACGCCTATTCTCGGCGAAGTGACTCGACCCGGAAGGAAATTGTGGGACTTGCCGTCTATTACAAACTCGGGCTCTCCGGCTTCAACACCCGCGCCTTCGCGACGCAGCGGCTGGAGGACCTCCGGAGGGGAATCGAAGGGCTCGGCGTGCTCGAGCTGACCAGAGTCTTGTCCTACGCGGGGCCCGACTGTGGTCCCGATGGAAGCGGCGCCTGGAGCAACCCGGGCGAGTTCCTCAAGACCTGTGCGTGGGGCCACCTCGACGATCCGGGAGCACCTCACCAGCTCATCTCCATCGATCCACTGGAGCTGATGGGATTTGTGGCGTGGATCGGGAGCCGGGTCGAGCCCCTGACGCTCGGCTTGGCTCGCTATCCCGAAGAGGTCCGCTGCGGCGGCCGCACGCTCCCGACCGGCCTCTCCGGCTGGCATTGGCACGCCAGCTGTAAGACTCACTATGCGAGGCTGCTGGGCTCGGAGCGATTTCTCGAGTCCCACCGCACCGTCATTACCGCGCTCGATCTCGCCGAGGAGGTGGGTCTGACTGTCGCGGTGCGGGACGAATCGGGATACGCCGACCACCGGGACGCCTCACGGCTCCTCGCAGTTGCCGAAAGTGCGCTTCGTTATGGGCGAACCGGACCGGACCCGGCCCGGGTCTGACGGATGGCTCCGGCAATGTCATCGAGGTCCTGAGCGGAGAGCTTGGTTGTGGCGGCGGCGATCCAGCCGTCCACCTGTGTCGCCGAGCGCGCGCCGACGATCGCTCCGGTTACACCCGGCCAGCAGATGGTCCAGGCAACGGCAGCCGCGGCGATCGTGATTCCGTGCCGCTCCGCAATCGGTTTCAATGCGTCCCGCAGAGCCAGGTTCCGCTCCAGTCGCGGGGGCTGGAACTCCTCGGCTCGTCTCCGCCAGTCATCGGTGGCGAGCGCGGCCATACGCTCCGCCGAGAACCGGTCGGTCAGAAGCCCTGCCTGCATCGGGCTGTAACAGATCACCCCGGTCCGGTGGGATTTCGCCCACGGAATCACATCGGCAGCCGCTTCGCGGCGTATCATCGAAAAAGGAGGCTGCAGGGAAACCACATGGCGCATCCGCTCGCACCGGTCGAGCAGTTCCACATCGAAGTTCGACACCCCGGCGTGGCGCACCTTTCCCTTCATCCACGAGCCGGCCCATCTCCGCCCACGAATCCTCGACCGGAGTACCGGCCTGGTCCGGCCAGTGGAATTGATAGAGATCGATGCGCTCGACGCCGAGGCGTCGGAGCGAGGCCTCGCACTCCTTGCGAATCGACGCTGGACGTAACACCGACTGCGCGGGAGTCATCGGATGCTGGTCGTCCCACACCAGTCCGCATTTGGTGAAGACGAGCGGCCGGTCCGCGGGAGGCAGCTCCTTGAGCAGCCGTCCGACGACGCGCTCGGAGTGTCCGTGACCGTACACCGCCGCCGTATCGATCCAGTTCACACCGAGCTCGACCGCATGTCGCATCGCGCTGAGCGATTCGGCGTCGTCCTGCTCACCCCAGCCGAAAGACCATCCGCCGCCGCCAACGGCCCAGGCCCCGAAGCCGACGGTGCTGATCAACAGGTTGGTGTTGCCGAGGGGACGAGTAGGGAGGGGCATTGAGGAATTGGTAATTGAAGAATTGGTAATTGATGAATTGAGAATTGGATTGTACAGATTGAACTGATGTTGAAGAGCTAATTGCTAATTGCCGACAATTGACAACTCGCCGTCACTCCACAATAACCTCCACCTCATCGCTCGCGCGTCCAGCCTCCGCCCGGAACCGGTGGCGGCCCGACACCAGCTCCCAACGTTCCTTCGTCGCGAGCTTGCCGTCGATGAACCAGGTCACACGCGCAGGGGAGGCGCTCCAGCAGCCCTGAGGGCAATGGTGGCGTACCGCGATTCGACGCCCGGCGGCAGCCGGTAGCGATCCCCGTTCTGGGGCGAGACGATCTGGAAGGGCGGCTCGGCGGCTGTCGGCTGGTCGGTTCGGCAGACTGGTCAGCTCGCGAAGTCAGCTCAGTGCCGAGCCGTCGGTGCCGCCGAGCCGCCGAGCCGCTCACTCTCCGTTCCCTCCCAATCGGCATACTCCGCAGGCAAGACCAGCAGACCATCCCGATGCCAGTCGCAGCGTTCCTGAGGCACAACATCGGGCATGAACCACTCGACCACACCAGGACAATCTTTGGTCGCCAGCATGCCGGAGACCTTGCAGATGCGCATCGGAACCGCTCCGGCGTCGGCGGGATGCGCCAATTCGCCTGGCGGGTAACGACGTGCCACCAGCAGGAGTGCGCGATGGAGCAGCGGTCCCGCACCGGTGACACCGCTCACTCCTTCCATCGGCCGGCCGCTGAAGTTTCCCGCCCAGACCGCGACCGTGAAGTTGGCCGTTGTGCCGACCGCCCAGTTGTCCGTGAAATGCCGGCTGGTCCCACTCTTCGCGGCGACGCGGAACGGCAAATCGAAAGGTGTGTTGAGTCCGAAGGCCGGTACCCGTGCGACCGGGTCGCTCAGGATATCGAGCACCAGAGCGGCCGCCCCAGCGGAAACGAAGCGCGCGCTCGGGGCCGCCATGGTTCGCCGAAGATGTGGGGACGGCACGCCAGGTATACGGTCGCCAGACACCACCGTTAGCCAATCCCCGATAGCCATTGGCCAGTTCGAGCAGTGTGACATCTCCATTCCCCAACGCGAGTCCCAGTCCGTAGAAGTCCGCGCTGCGCGACGAGGAACCGAAGCCCGCCTCCTGCAATCCGTGCAGCAAGGTTCCGAAGCCGATCCGGTCCGCAACCTCCACCGCCGGGACATTGTAGGAGCTGCCGAGTGCCTCGCGCACCCGCACCGGGCCGTGATAGATGCGATCGTAGTTCCGGGGATGGTATGGCCCGCCCGAGGTCTGATAGGTGCGGGATATGTCGGCAAGAACAGAGGCCGGGGTGAGTCCGCGATCGAATCCCAGCGCGTAGAGAAACGGCTTGAGCGCGGATCCTGGCTGGCGGACATTGACCACCATGTCTACCTGGCCCGCGGTATCGGCCCAGAAATCAGGAGACCCGACCCAGGCGAGAATCTCTCCGGTCCGGTTGTCCACCACCACCGTGGCCGCGTGCTTCACGCCGCGGTCTGCGAGCTGCTGCACCGTGTGACGGACTTCGGCCTCCAGCTCCGCCTGGAGGTCGAGATCGAGTGAAGTCCGCCACTTCCCGCTGAAGTCAACGCCATCACGCTCGGCCCACTGCAGTACCCGACTGGTGAAGTGCGGCGCCAGGAACCGGTTGGCCGGATCATCACCGAGCAGGGGCTCGGCTTCCGCACGAGAGGTCTCTTCGACAGTCGCATAACCCGTAGCCGCAAGCTGCTTCAGGCCGAGTGCGCGGCGCTCGGCCGCTTTCGATGGAGAGACCAGCGGATTCTGTCCCGATGGCGCTCGGGCGAGTGCGGCCAGCAGCGCCGCCTGGCCGAGGCTCACCTGAGAGGCGGAGGCGCCGAAGTAGAGCGCGCTCGCCGCACTCACCCCAATCGTGCCTTCGCCCAGAGGAACCCGATTCAGATACTGCTCGAGGATCTGTTGCTTGGAGAGGTGCTGCTCGAGCCGCAACGCCCAGATCGCCTGACGAAGCTTGCCGCCCCAGCTACGATCGATCGGCAGGAGAAGCCGCGCCAGCTGCATCGTGATGGTCGAAGCGCCCGACACCACCCGGCGATGCCGCAGGTTGTCGCGAAACGCTCGGCCAATCGACCGGGGATCAATGCCCTGGTGTTGATAGAACCGGCGATCCTCGATCGCGATGAACCCGCGGAGCAGATCGGGATCCATCTGATCCAGCGGCATCCATTGGGTCAGGCTGCCGTCGCCCGCGCGAGTCGAGCGCAACAACAGATCGTGCCGGTCGGTGATGGTAAGACTCTGATGACCGGTGGCGGTCAACAATTGATCGGGCAGCGGCAGTGCGACCCAGAACCCAAGGCCCCCAATCAGGAGCAGCATCAGTGCCGTGATCGCGATGCAGGCGCGACGCACCACTCTGCCGCTCACTTTCTTTCCACCGTGAACACTCCACCGTCGCTGCGACCGTATACCGCCGGGTTATACATCTCTTCGGCGTGAGCCGGAGGACGGACGAAGACGCCGGGTGTCGTGGCTCTCGCAACGTAACTCGCGGTGTAGGTGCCTTTCCACAACACGGTCGCGAAGTAGACCACCCGCTCGTCCCGCATTTCCCGGTGGTCGAACGGCGACCACCAGCCGCTGTCCCAACTCCCGTAGTACCAGTAGTAGTCACCCTCTCCATCCGGGGTGCCCTCGCTCTGTTCGTCGTAGTCGGCGCCTTCCTGGTCTGCCGTGTTGCCTCCCACATAGTCGACCTGTTGTCCGACCCCGGGCCCAGGGACTCCTCCGGCAGTGCGCAGGCTGAGATCCACCGCCTCGAGTCCCGCCGGCAAGGCATCGTCCAGTACCACGAATTGCCGGTCGCTCGCGCACCTTGAGCCGCAGACGCACCCGGACCAGGTCGCCTTCCTTGACACTCGTCACCGGCTTGCCGCCATCCAGAGTCTCATACCAGCGCTCGACCTGAATTCCCTCATCCTCCGGATTGACCGGCCGCTCGCGGGGAACCTCGTGAACGGTGAGGTAGTAGTACAGCGGCGCGCCTTTGCCGGTCGCAGCCAGTGAGAGCGGAACTCTCAGCTTGCCGTCGGAGCTGGAACGGTCGAGATCGGAGAGTGAAACGCTGGAGTCCCTCACCAGCGCGCCACCGGCCTTGTATCCGAGCACGATGCGGTTTGCGCTGGTGACCTGATCTCCCGCGGCGCTCCGGCGCGGACGTGGCGATCGAAGGCCACGAGCCCGCTGACGACCGCGGCATAGTCCTGAGTGTTCCAGTCATCGAGCAGGCCAGCCTTCCCCTGTTGGACCAGCGTTTCCACCAGAGGACCGATGAGCGCATTGCTGGAATCCACGGCCAGTGTTGCGGTGAGCAGGCGCGCGGTGGGACGGACTCGACTGTAGAAGTAGTGGAAGCGCGGCAGGGCCTCATCCGGCATTACCGCGCGACGGCCTTCGACCCGAACCGTGCTCCAGGTCGGCTCCAGAAGACCCCGCGCCGCCTTCAGCGCCTTGCGGCGAGCCAGAACCTCGGCGAGCCGAGCGCGATCCTCCCATCCGAGCTGCGGCGCATTCCGGAGCAGCTCGTTTTCCGACGCTACGTCCGGTTTGCCGAGCCGGCTCAGGTAATCCACGGCCGCGACCTGATCGCTGAGCCTGGCCTGGACCGCCTGGTACCATCCGACCACCGGTGCGCGAATCGGCTGCGAGGATTCTTGAGGTTGTTTCGCAGATACTCGCCGAGCCGCGCGAGCACCGAATCGTCCACTTCCACCCCGGCGGCTCTGGCATCGAGCAGCGTGAGTCCGGCATAGGCGCTGAGCCAGGGCGTGGTCCAGTCGGTAGCGCTCCAGAAGCCGATTCCACCGTCGGAACGCTGACGCCGCGACAGAATCGCGACCGCGGTCTCGATCTCCCCTTCGGATTTCCCTTCAGCAGCTTGAGGCCCGCCTGCTTCTCGGCCCGATACAGCGCGATGATCGGCTGCGCCGAGCTGGATACCTGCTCGCTGCATCCATAGGGATAGACTCCGGAGCGCCCACTCGATGCCCTTGATCACCGCGAGTGGGGAGGAACCCAGGTTCAGTTCCAGCCGAGAGCGTGCGGGATCGATCTCATCGGGGAGGAGGAACTCGACCTCGGCACTGTCTACCAGCACACCGGTCACGGTCCAGGCCCGCGGTCTGAACGAAGGCTTGACCGGCAGGCGTTGCTGGACCGCGTCCGCGTCACCGGCTCCGGTGACCTGGAAGCGGAAGGTCGAGCTGTCGGCGCCGAGTGGATCCGTGCCGGGCTGGCTGAAGTCGAAGCGAACTTCGCGTCCGCGACCCGCTTCCAGTTTCGTCTGCTGGGAGGCCTTGGATCCGAGCGTGCTTCCTTCCGCCTCCGCCTGAACGCGTGACCAACGGAGTGCCGCCGGCTCGCTGGTTGACGACGACTCCCGCGGAGAATCGGTCGCCCTCTCGGAGGAAGCGAGGCAAGGCTGGGCGTGCCAGCAAGGGGCGGGTGACCAGCAGCGGCGATTCGCCGTGACCGTAGCGGTCGCCGGCGGTTACCGCGACGGCCATGACGCGGAAGGTCGTGAGATTGTCAGGGAGCTTGGCCTTTGCGACGGCATTTCCGCTGCTGTCGGTCACGACGCTTCCAAGGAAGAATGCCGTGGTCTTGAATCGGGAGCGGAGGATGTCGCTCTCGCCCAGGCCGCCGCCGCCACCCGGCGAGCGGCCACCCTTCTCACCCTCGGGCACCTGGGGAGCGACCGTGGTGATGTTGCTCGCGAGCCGAAGCCCGAGTCCGCGCGGCGAATAGAGAAGGTCAATTGGGTCGGGTGTCTGGTATCCCGTGAGGGCCAGCACGCCCTGGTCCACGGCCCACAGCGTCACCTCGGCGCGCTGACCCCTGGCTTCCTGGTCCGCGACCTTGAGGCCGGACCCGCGCCGTGTCTCCGGGGCGATACTCCGCCTGCTCCGGGCTCACTTCGAGTCGAAGCCGCTTCACCTCCGGCGTGACCCGCAGCTCGGCATAGCCGACCCGAATCGTCGGACGGCCCGGATCATCGAGCGGCCCGGGGGCGCGCTGCGCCCGCGGGCGACCAGCACCGAGACGAAGGCGTTGGGAGGATACTTCTCGGTGATCGGGAACTTGAGAGTAGTGGAACCCGCGGTGAGCTTGAGCCGGCGCTGCTCGATGAGTCCTTCCCGCTCCACCGTCACCCACGCCTCGGCGTCGGTGAACGGGGAGGCAAAGAGCACAGTCGCCGTGTCTCCCACGCTGTAGCGGCTGCGATCGGGAACCAGATCCATCTTGAACTGGCTCTCGTCGTTCCACGGTACCCAGTCCTTCCCGTGGCCCAGCGATAGAAATTGGTGGAGACCGCGCGCCCGCGACTGTCGGTCGCCGTCAGGCTCACGATGTAGGTCCCGCCCGCTGAAGGCGTGAAGTCGCAGTTGACCGGGTCGGTCGCTGTTGTCACCGCGCAGCGTCCCACCGTGTCTGACACCCACTCGCCGTAGACCTCGCTGTATCCACCTCGCTCGCGATGGACTCGGTGCCATTCACGCCGGGTGAGCACCGCATCCACCTTCACGCGTGGCACGGGGCGGCCGTCCGGGCGCACGGCCCGCACGGCGACCTGCTCCTGGTACCCGCGCTCCAGAAGTAGGCGTCGCCCAGCGGTTTCGCAGCGAGGTAGAAGTCGGCCGGGTGAACGATCACGCTGGTTACAGCCGAGCTGGTTTGCCGATTGACATCGGTGACGGTGGCTTCGAGGGCCGCGCGCGCAGCTCGACCCTTGGGAGGAGTCTCGAGCGGAATCCGTACCACCGCGCGGCCGGAGGGATCCAGAGTGTCGGTCCCCTGTGCCGTGACTTGAATCGTGCTGCGGGAGTCGTAGTCCTCGTACCACCAGCCGTTGTCGCCGACGAAGTAGCCTTCGGTGCCTGGAATGTTCAGTTCCCACGATTCGAGCGAGGTCTGACGCGCGATCCAGGAGAGCGCGGCGCGCCCCATCGGCGCGCCGAACAGGTATCGGGCCTCGATCTTCGCCGTGAGCGTGTCGCCGGGGAGACGGGGCGCGCTGTCGGCGTTCACATCCACCAGGAATTCGGGAGGTCGATACTCCGCGACCCGATACGCGGTGCGAGCCAGGTCCGACCACTGCCCCCTCGGCGAATCTGGACTCGAACCTCATACGGAGCCGAGGGCCAGGCCGGCGGGGAGCGTCAGAGTCTGATCGCTGGTTCCGAAGGGAGAAAGCGAGACGGTTTTTCCTTGAGGCTACCGCCTTCGCGATCGGCAAAGATCCACTTGAGGCTGTCGCCCCGCGCAGGTGCGGCTAGTTGGCCCAGCGGCCCGGTGCGAACGATCGCCTTGGCGTAGAGCGGCTCACCGGGCCGGTAGATCCCTCGCTCGGTGAAGACGGCCGCGGCCGCGGGCAGGCGGTCTGGCCCCCAAGCGCTCCTGACATTGAATCGCCAGGGACTCAGATCCGGATCGTACTGGCTGATGCTGGTGATCGCGCGATCGGTGCCGAGGGTCGCGACCACGTAGCCCTCGAAGCTGGTGTAACCCTCGGTAGTGCTGTCGGGTTTGAACGCCGGGAAGGTGGCGACGCCGTCGGGGCCGGATCGCACGGTCGCCTTACGCACTCCCTTCGCGTCATACAAGGCGACGGTTGCCCCGGCCTTCGGCTTCCCGTCCGCAATTCCCGTCACCCACGCGACCCCACCGGTGAGCCCGATGCGCGCGTGAAGGCCAGAGGTCGGTCACCTGCACGATCGCGAGTGGCATGTTGGCGCGATAGGCGCTGTCGAGTCGCGGGCTGGTCACCCGCACGACCTGCAGCGTCGTCGCGCCGGCGCGTCCCGCGCTCGCGGGCTGCAGCTTCACGCCAAAGATCCTGACCTTATCCCTCGCCCCCGTCACGGCCACCTTGCGCTTCACCGCACGCGCCATGACTCGCGCCATGGTACTGTCGTCCCGATCCCAGCGGTTGTACTGGAGAACCTTCGATTCGAGAGTAATGGGAACCGTGGCGGTCTCGACGACGAGCGTGTCCACATTCACGTACTTGACTGCCAGCGTGCGGAACCCGTTTCGCTCCACTGTAAGGCGACCGTACTCATACTCGACAAGCGGAGCGAAGCCCGTCGTCCGCAACCCCGAGGCCGGGTTGCCGGTGAGTCGCTGGCCGAATACGTCACGCATCGCCGTGTCCGCGACAACGGCGTATCCGGTGTTCGGCGTGAGGGTGGTCTCCAGGTACCAGGTGGGAGACTCGTCCGTCGTGTCGGGAATCGTGAACGGCACCGCGGGCAGGAGTTGAATGCGACGCTGAACCTCGCTGCCCCTGACCGGGGTGGTGAAGCTCACCCGGATGCCGCCGGTGGGGCAGAACGGGCCGCCGCTGCACAGCGCCGAATCCATTCTGAAGGGCCCGTAGGTGTGGAATCCCCAACGGAGAAACGGCTTGGTCGCCTCGGGATCCACTACCGACGGCACGACCAGCTCGCCGGCGCAGTCATAAGGCAGCGCATCTTTCGGGCGCGAAGGTCACCACCCGTCGCAGAGGATCCGCCGCGCGGTTCCGGTCCCATCCTCCGGCCTCTCGATACTGCCAGGGATCCTTGTCGTTGATCGTCCGCTGCCCCGTGATCTTGAGCCGGACGACTCCTGCCGTCTGACAAACCTTGTCGAACTCCAGATAGGCGAGGTTTCGTGGGTTCGATACTTCGAGCTCGGAGCTGAAGACGACGTCGAACGTCGCTTGGGAGCCGAGGAATCGCGGATGCTCCTCCGCGCTCACCGGCAGCCCGCCGATCGCAGCAGGCCCGCTAACGGCGAAACTGAACTCGAACGGCTGGGCCAACCGGCTTCCATCCATCGCCTCGAAGCGATCGGCAACAGTCACCTTGTAGCTGCTGCCCGGCTTGAGAGGCTTGGCCGGCACGAGGCGGAGCGTGACAGGATCCCGCCACTCCAGCTTCCCTTCGATGTTCGGTTCAGTCCGGAAGATCGAGCCGGCATCCACCGTCCGGTCGAGCGATCCGGCAACCGGACGATCGAACGTCACCGTGATTTGCGCGGTGGGCGTCGCCTCTCCCATCGGCGAGTAGCGCAGGACCTGGAGGTTCGAGGGTGGAGCAATCAGCCACCGCGGCGAGGACCACCACGGCCAGCAGGCGGGGTGACAGCATGGGGACAGCCTTTTCGGGCGACGATGGTCGCCGGAAGATTGCTCTCCCCTCTCGAAGGGTCAATAAGGGTTCTGCGGAGTGTAGGCGTGGGCGCTTACCAGATCTCCACGACCCACCCGTAGTCCTCAACCCGCTGCTTGTCCGGGCGCCGGGCGCCGGCGAGGAGCACAAGCTCGATGCTATGGGTGGCTGTCGCGTAGAGCTTCCGCAACGCCTCCCCAAAATCCCGAGGGCAATCCCCGCTCAATGAGGCTACTGTGGTCGAGTCGGGGACCACCGTAGCTCCACCAGGTTTCCGTCCATCCTGTCAGAGGGGCCAGCACGGTTCCTTGAGCCATCACCGTACCGGATCCGGTAAGCGTGGCCGAGCAGGCGTCGGCAACCGAGCCGTGCGCGCCACAAAACCGAATGGTGGTCTGGCGGTTAAGCTCGCCTCGGTAGCGTCCGGGGCTCACCCAGTGCAGGCTGCCGCTCAGGACCTCCTCCCCGCCGTTGACACACTCGGGTGAAAGGCGCAGTTCGGGCCAGGCACTCGTCAGGCGCAGATGATAGAGCGTCTCGACCTGGGCATCGGCCCGGGCGAGAAGCGCTCCCTGAGCTGCCAGGGGAGAAGTGACGATGGCGGAACCGAGCAGGGAACAGCAGACGGGCACGCATAGGATCTCCAGTGATGACGCCAACTGGTAAGTCAGATCCCGTGCCCGGGGCGACAGGTCCCCATTCGCCGCCGCGTTCAAGTGCAGATGGATCAGGGGTTTGAGAGGCCAGACCGCAGATCTGGCCATAGCCGCCAGACATCAGGGAAGCCGACAATTATGTCGGGTCTACACCGGTGAGGCGACAATTCCGTCAGGCCGAGGGGAACGGCGGCGATGCCCAGCCGGCGCATCTTGTAGCGGAGAATGCGGTCGGTGGTCTGGAGCAGCCTGGCCGCCTGGGCCTGGTTCCCCCGGGCGGTCTTTAGTGCGTCCTGAATAAGGTCGCGCTCCAGCGCCGCCACCGCACCCGCCAGCGTGCCGTCCGCCGCGGTGCCGGAAGCCTCGGCAGTCTGAAGGGTCGGCGGAAGGTGTCGCCCGTGAATGGCCTGGGCGTCGCACACCACCACGGCCCGCTCGATGATGTTCTCCAGCTCCCGAACATTGCCGGGCCAATGGTAGCCCATGAGCATGTCGATGGCCGCGGTGGTGATCCGCCGGACCGACTTATGGTGCAGACGGGCGAACTTGGTCACGAAGTGGTCCGCCAGCAGCAGGATGTCCGGTTTCCGTTCCCGCAGCGGCGGCATGAAGATCGGGAAGACGTTCAGCCGGTAATAGAGGTCCTCCCGAAACACCCGGTCGGCAATCGCCTTCTCCAGATCACGATTGGTCGCGGTGACTACCCGCACGTCCACCGCCAACGTGGTCGTGCCGCCGAGTCGCTCGAACTCCCGCTCCTGCAGGACCCGGAGCAGCTTGACCTGAGTCGACGGTGGCAGCTCCCCGATCTCGTCCAGGAACAGGGTTCCTCCATGGGCCAGCTCGAAGCGACCCTTTCTTCGGCTCAACGCGCCGGTAAACGCCCCCGTTCGTGCCCGAAGAGCTCCGATTCGATCAGCGTCTCTGGTAACGCGGCGCAGTTGACCTTGATGAAGGGTCCGCTCGCCCGTGAAGAGTTGTAGTGAATCGCGTGGGCGATCAGCTCCTTACCAGTGCCCGATTCACCTCGCAGGAGGGACCGTAGTGCTCGCCGGTGCAACCAGGGCGATCTGCGCGCACACGTCACGCATCTCGGCACTGGTCCCGATCAGTCCCGAGAAATCGTAGCGTTCCTTCAGCTCCTGACGGAGGTGGAGATTCTCCTCACGCAGCGCGACGCGCTCCTGGTCGGCCGGTCTCGTCGTCTTGAGCGCCAGCGCGATGAGCGAGCTCACTACGTGGAGATACTTGAGCACCCGGTCCAGGTCCCGCCCCGACGCGGAGGGAATGTCCACCGAAAGCGCGCCCACCGGCCGGTGATCGAGCAGAATGGGGACGCAGATGAACGCGGTGGCCGGGTCGTTCTGCCGCCGCGCCGCCCGGTGCAGGAACCGCGGCTCCCGGTTCACGTCGGGCACCACGATCGCCTTCCCGCTGGCGGCGACCCGTCCCGTGATCCCTCTCCCAGCCGATAGCGGGTCTGCTGACCGGCCGCGTCGAGGCCGAAGGAGGCTTCGATGTACAGCTCGTCGGAGCCTTCATCGATCAGGCGTGACCGAACTGCGGGGAACCCCATGGTAGTGCGCCAGAATCCGCAGCCCGGCGGACAAGGCTTCACTCAGGCTGCGGGAGCCCGACAAGGCCTGGCTGACGTCGAACAACGTCGCCAGCTCCAGCCCTTCGCTTGGAGCTGAACTTTGCCTTTCCGGAATTGTCGCCGACAGAACCATTTGTAATGCTCCCCTAGCAAAGAAACGGCCCGCTCATTGGGAGCGGGCCGTCGGATTTCGGATCACGACAGACTCACCCGCCCGTTTTAATCACGTGCGCGTTGGGATTGGAATTGGCCCAGCAGGTGAGTGAGATCGTCATGCAACGCAAGGTAAACGGCTCCTCAAGGACGTCAAATCACAAGGGCGTAACAGGGACGGATCAGTCGCTTGCCGTGGCCCGTGGCGCGACACCGCTCCCAGCCGTCACCGCCTTGGCCGACGCACGAGCTCGGCTCGCCACGAGTTCCTTGCCGGTAATGATCAGAATGACCGCGGCCACAATGACCAGCGAGGCCACCAGGGTACGACCGTTCAATTGTTCTCCTGCGATAGCCCAGCCGAGGAACACTGCCACGACCGGATTGACGTAGCCGGCGGTGGACACCTTGGAAGGCGTCGTGATTCGCAGTAGCCAGGCAAAAGCGGTGAAGGCCACCAGCGACCCGAACAGGGTCAGATAGCCGAAGGCGATCCATGACTTGGCGGTTATGGCACTCAGGTTGAGCTGCGCCCAGTCGCCGTTAACGATGCTCGCAAGGAACAGCCAGGCTCCCCGGCCAGCATCTGGATGCCGGATGCGAGTGCCACACTCTCCGGCAGCTTCGCGTCGCGGCTCAGCACCGAGCCGCTGGCCCAGGTGAGAGTCGAAAACAAGAGAAGCCCGATGGCCGCGGCATTCACCGGGCCCGAAGCCTGCCCGGGCAGCACCAGCAGGGCGACGCCGCCGAATCCCAGTGCGATGCCGGCCAACACGACAGGGCTGGGCCTCGTGCCACCCGGACGGAGCCATTCGAGAAGTGCCGTCCACACCGACACCATCGCCACGACGAGGGCTGCCAGCCCCGAGGGCATTCCCTTGTCCTCGACCCAGGCGACAGCACCGTTCCCGACCAGGAAGAACAACGCTCCGAGCAAGACGGCCCATTTCCAGTGAGTGGCAGTGGGCCGCGGGCTGCCGGTGAGGCGGGCATAGATGTAGAGCGCCGCACCCGCCAGGACGAACCGGGAGCCGGCCATGATGAACGGCGGCATGCTCTGAATCGCCAGGGCGATCCCGAGGTAGGTCGAGCCCCAGATCAGGTAGATGGCGGCGAAAGCCGCAATCATCTGCCAGCGCGGAGCCGGGGCGTGGTCGGTCATGCGCCGGCTCCATTCGAGTGATTCAGCGGAATTCGCGAGCTGTCCTTCACCGTCGAGAGGACGATGGTCGTCCGGGTGTTGCGGACCGCCTTGAGCCGGCCGAAACGCTCGCGGAGCAACTCTCCCAGCGCGTCGGTATCCTGGACCCTGACCTTCACGAGGTAGCAATCCTCGCCGGCGACGTGGTGCACTTCCTGAACTTCGGGGAATTTGGCGATGGACTGCCCTACGCTGGCCGAGCCAACTCGCTCCTCGGTTCTGACCAGGATGAAGGCGGTGAGCCCGAAGCCGACGGCATGGGCATCCAGCCGGGCTTCGTACCCGGTGATGACACTGCGCGCTTCGAGCTTCCGGATACGGTCCAGGATGGCGGAGGGGGCCATGTCCAGCTCCCGGGCGATGTCCGCGTTGGAGATACGGGCGTTGCCCTGGAGCAGGTCGAGAATGCGGATATCAGTGCGCGTCGAGCATGGTCTTGGACTCCCATCCAAATCCAAAATAATTCTTCCAATCATACCGGTCAATAACGAATCGTCGGTGAAATGGCATGTTTCCCGAATATTATTCGTCCCAACCCGCAACTTGCACCTCTCCTTCCCTTCGCCCTCCGGCCACCCCGTCCCAACTTCCCAAGGTCTCACGCCCAGGTCCCACGTCCGACACCCCACTTCCCACTTCCCACTTCCCACCCCACCTTGGCCCCGTGACTTCTCCCACCGGCTACCGCCGTTCCTCGGCCTCTTCTCCGGCACCATGGCCGTGGTCGGCGGCATCATCGGCTCCGGCATCTTCATGAACTCGGCGATCGTGGCCCAGCGGGTGGGCACCGCCGGGTTGACGTTGGCCGTCTGGATCCTGGGAGGAGTGATCGCCCTGATCGGTGCCTTCTGCTTCGGGGAACTGGCTCAGCGGAATCCCCAGGCCGGAGGGAGCTACGTCTATCTCCGCGATGCCTTCGGGCCGCTGCCGGCGTTCCTCTACGCCTGGAGTCTTCTGCTGGTCATCGCGACCGGTGCCATGGCCGCGGTCGCCGTCACTTTCGCCACCTACTGCTCTGCCCTCCTGGGCCTTGGCGACTAACACGGTGATGCCGATCGCGGCCGGGGCGATCGCGCTGCTGTCGGCGGTCAACTATGTCGGCGTCGAGCCCGGGGCGATCACTAACAATCTTTTTCCATCCTGAAGCTCACCGCCCTCGGAGTACTGATCGTCGCGGGGTTGGCGGCGGCGCCGGCAGCAGTGTCACCTCCGCCGGTCAACGCTTCCGGCCCGCTCTTTCTGGCCCTCGCGGCCGCTCTGGTTCCGGTGCTGTTCGCTTATGGAGGCTGGCAGCAGACCAACTTCATCGCTGAAGAAATCGTTGAACCGGAGAAGAATCTTCCTCGCGCGCTGGTGCTCGGGGTGATCATCGTAGTGATCGTGTATGTCCTCGCCAACCTGACCTACCTCCGCACCCTCGGCGCCGGAGGATTGGCCGCGAGCACAGCTCCCGCAGCGGACGCGATGCGGGTAGCGGTGGGGCCGGTCGGCTCGACCTTCATCTCGGCGGGAATCGCGGCCTCCACCTTCGGATTCCTCAACCTGGTGATTCTGGTATCACCCCGGGTCTACCGGACGATGGCGGCCGACGGACTCTTCTTCCCGCAGCTGGCGACTCTCCACCCGAAATTCCGCACGCCGACTACGGCGATCGTAGTGCAGGGCCTTTGGGCGATCCTGCTGCTTTTCTCCGGGGTCCTACGGACAGCTTCTCGACTACGTGGTGTTCTGCGATTGGATCTTCTTCGGCAGTGCGGTCGCCGCCCTCTTCGTCTATCGCCGCCGGGACCGGGAGGCGGGTCGGGAGCCCGCCCCGGCGGGCAGTTTCCGGGTCCCGGGCTATCCTCTGACGCCTTTGCTCTTCGTGGCCGCGGCGGTCTACGTAGTGGCGGGCTCGATCTCGTCGAATCCAGGGAACGCGCTTCGCGGCTCGGTGATCCTGGCGGCAGGGGTGCCAGTGTTCTGGTTTTGGAGCAGAAAGCGGAAAGGACTGAGGACTGAGGACTGAGGAGCTCAAGCTCTGAGCTACTCGACCATCGCCCCCACCATCTCTCCCGCCCCACTCCACCGTTCCTCCCGCTTCTTGGCCAGTGCGCGAGTGATCATGCGAACCAGATCGTCCGGCGCGTCTTCCCGAAAGGTCTTCAGATCGGGAATCGGGTCCAGCCGGTGCATTTGGAGCACGACGTTCTCGTTCTTGTGTACGTAAGGCGGGCGTGAGGCCAGGCATTCGAAGAGCAGGCAGCCCATGGCATAGAGATCGGTGCGGTGATCGATGTCGTCCACCGCGCCGATCTGCTCGGGACTCATGTAGGCGGAGGTGCCCACCGCGATACCGGAGCGGGTGACCCGATCGAGGCTGGACAGTTGCACTGCCCGCGCAATGCCGAAATCCACCAGGACCGCCCCGTCAGGGCCAAGCACGATATTGTCCGGCTTCACGTCCCGGTGGACGATGCCGGCCCGGTGGGCGTGGCCGAGGGCGCCCAACAGCTCGCGGGCGAGGCGGCGGGTCGCCGCGACGTCCAGGAGGCGGTCCCGGGCCAGGAGTTGTTTGAGGGTTGGGCCCTCGATGTACGGCATGACGTAATACACCAGCCAGTCCCGGTCGCCCGAATCCAGCAATCTGCCGATGTGCGGGATGGTCGAGCTGCCGCACCAGCGCGATCTCCCGGAGAAACCGGTCCGCCGCGACGCTGACCAGAAGCTCGGGGTGCAGAACCTTCAGGGCGACCGGTTTTCCCGAGGGATCGGTCGCGTAGAAGACGCGCGCCGCGCCCCCGCGGCCGATCTCCCGATCGACCTCGTAGGTGCCCTCGAGGGCCTTGCGCACCAGCGCCAGAATTTCGCGCGGAATTGGGCTCCCTGTCCCTTCACCCGGTTACCTGATTGAATATGTGAGCCGACGGGTGCGTCTGAAAGAGTCGTTGTACGGGTGGGGCCTGGTCGTGAAGAGTACCGGCAGGTTCAGCCTATCCCCAGCCAGTAGGTAATCTTGAGGGCGAGGAAGTTGTCCCCCTCCGTGCCGAAGGAATCCCACATGTCGTCGAGGGTGACTCGGTGGCTGGATGTCACCTCCGAACCGCGGTTCTGCTGCCAGACCAGAAACAGAGTGCTCCCCGGTCGCCACTCCCAGCGCAACACCAGATTGCTCCGGAAGCTGAGCACGTTGAAGTCCGGGTCGCTCAGGGTCAGCGAGTCGGTCCCGCCGTTGTCGGTGATCACGATCGAATCGGGAGCGAATCGTTCGATCGTGGTCCCGTCGGTGCCATAGCGCCGGAGCGTGGTACTCTGTGGTTCCGGCAGTTCGCCGAGTCTGGTGTAGGCGCCACTCGAGGCGAACGGCTCCAGGTACCCTTCGATGCTCAGGTTGGGCGTGATGATGTAGTTGAGGCGCAGCTGGGCCGAGATTGTCGTCTGATCCAGCGCGGCGAAGATGTAGCGCTGGCCGAAGGTGGCCGTGGAACCACCCGGTTGGGTGTCGAGGTATTGTCGCTCATCCCTGGTGCGTTCGTAGCGCGGGTCGAGCGACAAGAACCACTGGGGCGCGGGACGCAGCGACACACCGCCGCCGATCTCCAGATGGTTCCCGTCAAATTCGTCGCCCTGCAGGTTCCCGTTCAGCCGCCACTGAAAATCCCCCGCCTCCCCGCTGAAGAACTCGAGGTCGGTGCCCCACGCCGTGGGCGAGCCCATCAGCAGGCCACCCGGGTAAGCTCGTCGCTGGAGTAGCGGGGCAGCAGGTAGGCGCCGATAAAGGTCTGCTGGAATCGCTTCCAGGTCTGACTGCTGCTGACCGCGAAGCGGGTGAACTGGCGCTCCCTCCGTAATTCCAGTTGACGTGTCCGAACATTCCGACATTGTAGCGGTGAAACAGCTTGCCGGGCTGGATCTCGCGGTAGCGCAGGCTCCAGTCCACATCGATGTCGTCGGCCGCGCTCAGCTGGCCCGCGTCGTTCAACTCGAACTCCGGTGATTCAGCGCTGGCGAAGAGATCGTAGACCCAGTGCTTGCCCCCAGCTTGCTGAAGCCGAGGCCCGCGGTGTAACCGGTCAATGAGGTGCGCGACGGATCGAACTTCACGTGCGTGGCATCGGGACGCTGAAAGTATCGCGCGCTGGCCTGCTGCACGTCGCGGCGATCCGGGTCGAGTCGCCGGCCACATAGCTGAAGCCGCCGTAGCCCGAGAGCTCGTAGGTCCCGCCCTGGAAGCGCAGGTTCCAGTCCACCCCGCCGGTGTAGGCTCGCCTGCTGAGTGCTGAATCCAGGATGTCCTTCCCCAGGTCCCGCTCGACTCCCGTCAGGGTAACTCCGATGGTCGACGCCGAAGGCCCGAACTCCTGCTGCACTCGCGCTACGCCGAAGCTCGTAGAGGCTCCACCCGGCTGTGGCCTTTGACCGTCCCGACCGTGTCGAAGGTATCGGCGTATTCATTGGCGGTGACCGCGAAAAGGCTTCCGACCGAGAGTCCTTTCGCCGTTCGCCCCGTAATCTTCGCCGCGCCGATGATCGTCGTGTTGTCCGGAGTATTGATGAAGTCGCCTCCGGGATCTCCGTGGGGCGGCGCCCCGATGCGACGGGAGTAGTAGTATCCCGGACCGTTGCCCCTCAGCAGGTTGTTCCCTTCGGTGAAGAACGGCCGTCGCTCGGGGAAAAGATCTCGTAGGCGGTCAGGTTGACCACCGCAGGATCGGCGTCCACCTGCCCGAAATCCGGATTGACGGTGCCATCGAGCGTCAGGTTCGGTCCCAGACCCATCTTGACGTCGGCGCCGGCCCGCCCGACGTAATCACTCCCGTCGTTGAAAGGGTCCGCGGGATCGGTGTTGCTGGTATAGCGCGCATCGCCGGCCACGTAGGGGAGAATCTCCAGACGACGCGAGGGCCGGATCCCTTCGATTCCCACCAGCTGTCCGATACGCGAGAAGTAGCCGCTTTCCTGCTTGGGGATCATTACCCAGTAGATGTCCTGATTGGACCCCGGCATCCAACGGTTGATGTTGAGTCCCCACACCTGTTCCTGCCGACTGTTAAAGCGCAACTGGGAGAACGGAATCCGCATTTCCGCGGTCCAGCCGATTGAGTCGAGGGTGACTCTCGCCTCCCAGACCGGATCGAATCCGTAGTCGCGATAATCTTCGGCATCCCCGGATGGTAGTAGTCGCTCCGCACTCCTCCCGAGCTGATGCAGAAGGTGAAACCCGTCCGGTGGTCGTGATAGGTATCCAGCGAGATGATTAGTTGCTCGGCATTACTGAACTGATCGCGCCGGGTAACAGGATGGGGCAACTCGCCGGTCGGGCTGCGCCACATACGCGCGCCGACATAGAGCGCGTCGGCGTCATAGAGAAACCCTACTCTGGTTCGTTCCTGGGGATCACCACCTTCCACCGGTTCTTTCTGAACGAAGTCGCTGAACCAAGGGGCGGTCTTCCAGACGTCCTCGTCCAGCGAGCCGTCCACCGTCGGAGCCTGGGTGGTGAGGCGGCGGGCCTGAGCTTGCTTGGTTGACGCATAGGAGGAAGTCTGGCTGGCAGCTACCGAGAACCGGGCGCCCATGAGACCGATGAGCAGCATGCAGGACGACCAGCGGGATGTTCGCATCGGGCTCGAGTTGTCGGGTCTGGAACAAAATGAAGGCGGGCGGCACCCGGAAGATCCGATGCCGCCCGCCAACTAAACGTTTATGAATGGCCCCCGGTTTCAAGCCCGCTTCCGGAGACGAATGCTCCCGTTGACGGTTTCGATGCTGAGGTCTCTTCCTCCCTGCCCTACCCGCCCCCGGAGGTTCTGGGGCGTCACCTTGCCGCTGATAGTGATGGGGAAATCGCTGTCGATGCTCCCATTTACGGTCTTCACATCCAGCTCGGTGCTGAGGTCCCCGGGGAAGGTGAGCGTCACGGAGCCATTCACGGTGTTGAATTCGAGTTCATTGGTCCAGTCACTGCGGCCCATGGTCGCCACGATCGAGCCGTTCACCGTCGTCGCTTCCACGACGCCGCTCGCCGTTACCCGCACATCTCCGTTCACCGTGTATCCTCGGCGTCCGCGGCGATCGATTCGGCATTGACCGAGCCGTTGACCGAACGGCCCACGAACCGAACGCCCTTCGGTACCGTGACATCGAAGTCCACTTCGGTGTCGTTGTTGTCGTTGTCATTGTGACCATGAGACCCGCTGTGCAGTCGTTCGCCGGCTTGTTCTTCCGGGATGGGTAGACCGCACAGATCGTGACGCCGTCCTCGTGCTCCACCACCCGGATCTCCACATCGTCCGGATTGCTCTTGCGTGCGCTCTTTCGCGCCGTCACCGTCACATCGCTTCCGGACCCCCGGAGGCGTGGACGTCACCATTGATGTTCTTGATCTCGATGGTTTTCCCGCCGCGAGCTTGCCCTGCCACTTGAACGGCTCCTGGGCATGGAGTACCGGGACCAAGCCCGCTACCAAAAGCGCGGCGACAGTGATGCGGGTCATGATGCACTCCAGAGTTGTGGATTTGTCATCGGTCGCAACTGCTCCTCAGCGGACCGTACCGCCCTTGCGGAGACTCACCGTGCCATCGAACGACTCGATCTCGAGGCGCGCGCTGCCGTTCCCCATGGTGAAGTTCATGCGCTTCCCGGGTGTGATACCGCTCAGAGTGATCGGGAAGTCTGATTCCATGTTCCCACTGTAGGTCGACACCGAAACGTTTGCGTTGATCACCGGTGTCGTCACGGTGACGTCACCGTCGTGCGAGACCAGGCGATACCGGCCCCATCCTTAATAGGACCACGGAAGCTGATCTCGCCGTCCACCGACTGGGCCTCCACCGACGGGGAGTCCACCCGTCCATGGTGATGGCGCCGTCCACCGCCTGGGCCCGGATTTCCCCGGCCACGTTGGTCATCCGGATCTCGCCGTCCACCGAGTTGAGCTCCATCCTGCCGCGCGCTCCGCTCAGCTCGATCGAGCCATCCACCGACCGGAGGGAGATGAGTCCCCTCTCCGCTGACGCGGATCTCGCCTTCGACTGTTTCAACTGTGATCTCTCCCTTGGTCCCGTCAATCGTGACGTCACCGCTCTGGCCGCTGATCGAAAGGCTGATATCGGCGGGCACGGTCAGATGATAGTCCACGGTCTCGGGGCCGTACCGTCCAGAGCTGCGGATCGAGACATTGCTGCCGGACACATCAATGTCCACGTCTCCCTCGTCGTCTTCGGGATCGGCCTGGACCCGTACCGCGCTCTTGGCCCAGACCCCGATCGTCACCGACCCCTCGAAGTTGTTGAGATCGAGTCGGGAGCCCGGTCGCACCGTGACGGTGGTGTCGATCTGCTGGACGGCAGTCGCCACGATGAGAGCCGACGCGAGAAATGCGAACATTGGATACGAGTCGCTTTCGAGGTCAGCTCTTCCGCGCAGCCAGGAGGGCGGCGCGCTGGAGCAATTCCACTTTTTGCATCTGGGTTTCCGCCAGATGGCCGTGCAGGTACGGGTTCTTGGGATCGGCGGCCAGCGCCTGCTGCGCTTCGCCGATCGCCTTGTCGATCAGTGCGAGTTTCGACTCCAGCACCCGCACGGTGGTCGAGTCGAGTTTGCCGCGATTTGCCGCCAGCACCTGCTGCAGCTCGGTCACCGCGGCGTCATAGCCTTTCCGGGTCACATTCGCCGCGGGAATTACTGTCGGAGTAGCACCTTGAGACGGTTCAGCGGCGTGGCCGCGTAGGAACCAGGCAACTCCGCCCGCCGACAGGAGCATCAGGGCGATCGCCGCGGCGAGGAGCTGGGGAACCGTGAAGACGACACGGCGGGACCGCTTGATCGGACGCACCACCTCGCCCTCACCGATGAAAGCGGCGATGCCCGGCCAGAGGTCGCCCGCGGGGGCCGGTCGTTCAGCGCCTGGACCCGTGCCACCACGCCGCGCAGATCGGCCAGCGTGTTGGCGCACTCCTCACATTCGGCGAGGTGACGTTCGACCTCTTCCCGCTCCGAGGGAGACAGACTGCCGTCGATGTAGTCCGACAGTCGTTCAGTGAGATGGGTCATGGGTTCTCTCTCCGCCCGGGCCGTGCCCGAGCATGTGACGCAGCGCCATACGCGCGTGGTGCAGCTGGGACTTCGACGTTCCGCTCGTGATGTTCAGCATCCCGGCGATTTCCTCGTGCCGGTATCCTTCGATGTCGTGAAGCACCAGGACCTTCCTCGCTCCTTCAGGGAGTCGCTGGATGGCGCCTTCGACATCGAGTGTGAAGCCGGCCGGCAGATTTCGGCCGGGCATCCGCTCCAGCGACTCCGGATCATCGGTGTGACGTTGCCGTTTGATCCCCAGTGCCTCGCGCCGAGTCAGGATCAGGTTCAGAGCGAGGCGGTGCAGCCAGGTGCCGAAAGCCGAATCACCGCGAAACGTGCCGAGCTTCTGCCAGGTCCTGATGAAGATCTCCTGCGTCACATCCTCCGCATCGTCGCCGATCATCCGCCGCACGAGGGAGTGAATCCGTCCCAGATGGCGGCGGTACAACCGTTCGAAGGCATGAGAGTCTCCGGCCGCGGCCAAAGTGGCATCCACGGCATCTCCGTCAATCGCGTCGCTCAGAGTCGTAGAGCGCAGAGGCACAGTTCCGGATTGGGTGACTTGCATGCGGGGATTTGGACAGGCAACCCGCGTCAATGGTTGGAAAAGTGTCTCCAAATCCCTCTCGTGGCGAGATCTACACCTGTCGGACTCAAGTCGGTGCGCTAGTTTGGGGCAGCCACGGTCGTAAACCTCCCTCCTCCGCTGCGGCATCTCACCACCGATGACGACCCTACCACGTTCGATCGCCGTGAATCAGACGGTCCGCCGAGCCCAGGAGGGCGATGCCGACGCGTTCCGCGATGCTGTATGAGGACCACGGAGGCCGTGTCTTCGCCCTCTGTCTCAGGCTGTCCGGCGATCGTGGCGAGGCGGAGGAATTGACCCAGGATGTCTTCGTTCGGGTATGGGAGCGGCTGGAGACATTCCGCGGCGAGAGCGCCTTCTCCACCTGGCTGCACCGGCTGGCGGTCAACGAAGTGCTGGGTGAGAAACGCAGCGCTTCCCGTCGAACTCGCCGGGTGCTCTCCACCGATCAGCCCGAGTTGCTGGAGCGACCCCGCGCCGACTCAGGGCAAGGCGGGCATCTGGGACCTCGACAATGCGATCGCGCGGCTGCCGGAGGAGCCCGCACCGTATTCGTGCTCCACGATGTCGAGGGCTATCGGCACGAGGAAATCGCCTCGATGACCGGGATCGCTGAAGGTACCTCGAAGGCTCAGCTTCACCGGGCACGCAGACTACTGCGGGAGAAATTGCAACGATGACATGCGATGAAGCGGTCGCCCTGCTGGATGACTACGCCGACGGACTGCTGACGCCGGAGCGGGCCACGGCACTGGAAGCTCACCTGGAGAAGTGCTCCAGCTGCCGCGCAGAACTCGAGAGTCTTCAGACGCTGCTGGCAGACGCCAGGCGCTCCCAGGGTCCATCACGCCGCCGCCGGGAACCTGGGCCGCGATCGAGCAACGAATCGAGCACGGTTCGAAGACCGGCGTCGTAGCTCTCTCTGGGCGTCGCTCACGGATGCGCCGGATCTTCTGCGCTCGCGGCGGCCGCTGTCGTGCTCATGGTTCTCTCGTCGGCGCTCACGTCGCTGTGGATCAAGCGCAGGTGGCGAGGGCCAGAGGCTTCGCGGCATCCCAAGCCGAGTATTCTCAGGCGACCGCGGAGCTGGCCCAGAAGATCGAGAAGAATCCGGCGGGCCTTTCTCCTCGAACTCTCGCCATCCTGGATCGCAATCTGGCGATCATCGGATGCGGCGATTCGGGAAGCCGAGCAAGCACTCAAGACCGACCCTGGCGACTCAAACCTGGAGGAGATGCTGCTGGCTCGATATCAGCAGCGCCTCGAACTTGTTGCAGCGTGCCGCTCGAGCTGGGCAGGAAAGCTGAAATGAGACACCAGGCGAGCGGTCTGGTACTGCTTCTCCTGATGCTCCTGTCCGGGAGTCCCGCGGCCGCCAGGGAGACATCGCGGCGCGACGCCCGGCCCGGCCCGATGTGGCGCTGAGGATCTATTGCCCGAGCGGCACGCTTCGGGTCACCGGATGGACCAAGGACTCGGTGGCGGTGAGCGGGTACCTGGATCCCTCGCTCGGCCGCTTCTTCATCGGCGGAACCGGAGAGGGAATGAAGCTCGGCATCGAAACACCGGAGACCGATGCCACGGGTACCGCCGTCATGGACGTCAGCGTTCCGCGAGGTGCCCGGGTCTGGATAAAGACTGCCAATGCTGATGTGGAAGTGAACGCCGTCGCGGGAACGGTGGACGTGTTCACGGTGAGCGGTCATACCCGGGTCGCGGGGTCGCCTTCGGTCGTGACGGCAGAATCGCTGGACGGGAATATCGAGCTGGCGGTCGAATCTCCCAGCGCCAGAGCCCGCACCGGAAGCGGGGTCATCGTCTTTCGAGGAGTCATCAGCGAGGCGAGTGCGTCGAGCGTCAGTGGCCCTCTGTTCATCGGCATGGAGGGCAAGATCTCGCGCGCGCGCTTCGAGACCGTCTCCGGAGAAATCGCCTTCAAGGGTGACTCTGGATCCGGATGGCACACTCGAGGCGGAAAGCCACAGTGGGAACATCGAGTTGCGCCTCCCGGAGAAGCTGGGTGCCACCTACTCCCTCGTCGGGCTATGCCGGCCAACTCAGCACCGAGTTCCAGGGCATCCCTCCAGCGCCGGCCAAGGGAGAATGGCGCTTCACCGTCGGCTCGGGGCAGGCGTCCGTGACGGTGCGGACGTTTAAGGGGAAGGTGGAGCTGAAAAAGAAGTAGGATTGACAGGTCTGAGGACCGAGTACCGAGAGGTATCGGTATTGAGTAACGGTAAACGGCACGATCGGTAGCAAGCATCTCACTCCATGGAAGCGGAGATCCCTTTCTCCGGCACCCGTCCCGTTCCCGTTGGAGGTTCCCATGTTCCGCCCTTCTTTGCTGCCGCTGCACTCTACGGTTCTGCGCCGCCACCCCCGCCTTTGCCGGACCACCGTGGATTTCACTCGAGACTCCGGCCAATCCCTACAACGAGACCACCCGCGGGGCCTTTGCCCTGGTACGGGTCTACCATCATGGCGATGCGGCCTACTTTCCCGTGAGCGGGACAGCAGAAGGCTTGATCAATGGAGTCCGGCAATCGGTGGATCTCCAGCTGGCCTCGACCTCGATTCCCGGGGTGTACGCGCTCCGCTACGAGCCGAAGAAGGAAGGTGCCTGGCTTCTGGTGATCAGGACCGGCCAGAAGAACAGTGGTGAGATGGGGCAGGCCACGATGGTGGTGTCGGTCCGGAATGGCGAGCTGAGTTCGGCGCAGGTACCTACCAAGCAGAGTAACGGGTACCTGGTTCCTGATGCAGTCACGCCCGGCCCAGGTTGATGCGATGCTGCGGCAGCAGCTGGCCGCGGAAGATTCGCAGCACGGTTCACCGGCTTCACCGTTTGCCCTCGCCGGACTTGCGCTGTTTCCTCTCGGGCTGCTGGTGACGATGCGGCGCCGTTGAGCCAGGACCACGCGTGGGGCGCTCGCGCCTCTGCTTGACATCCTTTCATTTGATGTGCCAATTGGGGCCAGGAATTCCCTGGCCTCAATTTGATCTTCTGAAGGACGCCCTACGCTGGCGGTGGAACCGCTATGTACCCGGCCCAGCGCTTCGCTTGGCCGGGATTCTGGGGCTGGTCCTCTCGGGCATTACCTGCAACGAGAACGTCACTGCACCGAACCGGCCCGGCCCCGGCGTCCTGCGAGCCGTGGGAGTCTTGCCGGCAAACGCCGCGGCTGCCGGGCTGGTGTTTGACAACGTACATCTGGTCGTCGTCAGGCCTTCGCGACCCAGCCCCGCGGTGCTGGACAAGACGTACAATTTCCCTGCCGACAGCTCTCAGCTCAACATCAGCGAACAACTGCTCCTCCAAGCCACCAGCGAAGATTTCGACGTAACGCTGGAATACCGCAGCGGAAACATCGTGCTGTTCAGCGGGACCAGCCGGGTGACGGTGCATCAGGGGCCGCCCGGCTCCGATCCGCCCGCCGTGATCAACGTGACACTGCAGGTGGGCACCAACGTCGCGGCCATCACCGTGGCACCCAAGACCTCAAGTTGTGCCCTTCGGTGGGATCGTGACGTTGTCGGCCACGGCGCAGGACGCCCAGGGCGCTCCGGTCACTCAGTTCTACGTCGGATGGTCCAGCGGTGACCCGCAGCAGCCGGTGGATGCTGCTGGCGTGTTCACGGCGGGGAATCAGCGCGATACCGTCACCATCACCGCCAAGGCGTTGACCGCAACCGGGTCCGTCACGGACCAGGCCACCGTCGCTTGTCATGCCGGCCCCGGCGGCGGTGGTGGTGACCAACGGAAACGGACAATCGGCGCCCGCCGGCTTCAGACTGCCTCAACCTCTCGAAGTAGAAGTTCGCGGCAGCGACAACCTGCCAATCCCCGGCGTCACCGTGACCTTCGCCGTGACGAGCGGCGGCGGAACTCTGGACAGCACCACGACAACCACCGACGCGCAGGGCCGGTCCCGCACCGGTGCCACCCTCGGTGCATCGGTCAGCCAACAGACCTTCACCGCCACCGTCGCCGGAATCACGCCGGCCACCTTCACCGAGACGGCTACGGGAATCGTGCCGGTGCCGGTGTTGCTGTCGGTGGGTGGGGATCACAGCTGCGAAATCCGGGGCGGAGGAAGTGTCTTCTGCTGGGGGTCGAATGGCTCGGGCGAGCTGGGCGACGGGACCACGACCGCTCGCGCCGTTGCGACTCCTGTGGTGACGGGTCAGTCGTTCACCTCCCTCGCCCTGGGCGACAGCCACAGCTGCGCCCTCACTGGAAGCGGCCAGGCGTTCTGCTGGGGCGATAACAGCAGCGGCGCGCTGGGAGACGGAACCACCACGAATCGCTCCGCGCCAACCGCAGTCCGGGAGGACGCACCTTCATCGTTCTGACCGCAGGGGATCGATTCACCTGCGGCCTGACAGCGGCGGGGCAGCGCCTTCTGTTGGGGCAGGAACAACCTGGGCCAATTGGGGGATGGCACCGTTACTCAACGCAGCGCGCCTACCGCCGTATCGGGTGGATTGATCTTTTCCGCGATCGGAGCCGGCGGCAGTCACGCCTGTGCTCTTACGACAGCCGGCGCGGCTCATTGCTGGGGACTCAACCTCAATGGCCAGCTGGGTGACGGGACGACCACGGACCGTCAGGTGCCGACCGCCGTTCTGGGAGGGATCACTTTCGGCGCACTTGCTCCCGCCAACCGCAGCACCTGCGCACTCGATTCCAGCGGGGCGGGATACTGCTGGGGATTCAACTTCGGCGCCAGCATCACCACGCCGCAGCCAACCAACGACGGCAGGACCTACGTCTCCGCGGATATGGGCGGAGATCACGTGTGCGCCCTGCTCGCCTCTGGTGCCGCCTTCTGCGGCGGGCGCAGCGCGAACGGCCAACTGGGTGACGGCACCACCACCGACCAGCCGGTTTCCGTGGCAGTCCTCGGCGGTAACACCTACACGGCGATCGCCGGCGGCACAGCTCACACCTGCGGTCTGACCGCGACGGGTACTCTGTGCTGGGGCGCTAACAACGCCGGCCAGTTGGGCGATGGAACGACGGCACAGCGACTCACTCCGGCGCCGGTACTCGGACCGCCGGCGAGCGTCACGGTAAACGGGGAGACAATCAGACCGCCGGGCCCGACAGTCCGGTCGCCATCCCGCCCTCGGTGCTGGTCCTCGATGGGCAGAGTAATCCGCTGCCCGGAGTGCAGGTGGACTTCACTGTTACGAGTGGCGGCGGCGGTGTGTCGGGCGGATCGACCTTCACTGACGCGGCGGGGATCGCGACGGCGGGAGGCTGGTTCATGGGACCCGGCCAAGGTCCCAACACGCTGCTCGCGACGGTGGGGCCTCCGGAGTAACCGGGAATCCCATCACCTTCCACGCTACGGCCTCGACCGGCGCACCGGCGACCACGTGGACCGGTGTCTGACCAGCACCAACTGGTCAACGGCCACGAACTGGAATCCGGCCCAGGTTCCGACGACCGCGGAAGACGTCGTGATTCCGGCGGGCACCCCCAACAGCCCCGCAGCTCACCGCGAGCGGCTCGGCCAAGTCGCTGACGGTGAACAGCGGTGCCACGCTCGACCTGAACGGGATCAATTTCCAGGCAGCGGGCAACGTCTTCGCGGACGGTTCAATCATCGGAACCAGCGCAGTCGCGATCGCTGACCGCGGCGCAGATCCGCGGAAACCTCCCCAGCCTGATCCTGAGCGGGCCGGTCGCAGCAGCGGGAGTGATCACCGCGAGCGGCAACCTCACCGTGACGGGGCCGACCGGCAACTTCGACGTGAACGGCCAGACGGTGCTCATCGGCGGCAACCTGACCACTCAGGCCAGCGCGCTGCTCACGATGACCAACCCGGCCGATCTGGTTCAGGTGACCGGCAACGGGGCCTTCGGCGGTGGAGATGAGACCGGGCTGCTCACAGCCGGTGTGCTGCAGGTGCTGGGGAACTTCTCCCAGACCTCGGGTAGCGATCCGACCAGCTTCCTCGCCTCGGGAACCCATCGCACGGTGCTTGGCTCGGGCGCGAGCCGGGGTGGTGACCTTCGCGTCCCCTGCCAGCAACAACAGCGGTAGCCATTTCCAGGATCTCGACGTCTCATCGACCTCGAACCAGCTGACCCTCAACAGCGACGTGTTCGTGGCCGGTACGCTGATCGGACAGCCCCTGCCGGCGCAAATCTCCTCAGCGGGTCGGCGACCCGGACGCTGGATGTGGGTGGCATCGCGGTCCGTAGCATGACGTTGAACAACGTCCTGCTGGTCGTCAGCGGCGGGACCCTCGCTCAGATCGACAACGTCACTTTCGTGGCAACCCCAGCCGCGTCGACGGCGCTCACCATCAATCACCCCGGCCTGCCCGCAGCGTTCACGCTGAACAACGTGGTGTTCCAGACCACCCCCACCAGCGGGTTGTACCTGAGCGCCAACGACACGGACGGGCCGAGTCCGAACGCGCTGACCCTGAACATGGCCAATCCGAGTCCGGCTTCGCCGGGCGGGTTCGTGCAGGTCACCAACGGCGCCGTCGTGACCTGGCCGTCTACGCTGCCGGCCGTTGTGTGGACCGGCGCCGTCAGCAACGCATGGGACACGGCGGGCAACTGGAATCCGGCTATTGTCCCGGCGACGACCGACAACGTGTTGATCCCCTCAGGCACTCCGAACGATCCGCAGACCGGCATCGGCCAGACGGTCAACGATCTCACGGTCCAGGCTGGCGCCACCACTGACCCTGACCGGTCCCGTCACCGTGGCGGTTGACGGGAACCTCGACGTTCAGGGTGTGGTCTCGAATACGGCAGGCGGTCTCCTGCAGCTCAACGGCACGGGCAAGACGGTGCGCGGCAACATTCAGGGCGCTGCCATCTTCGGGGCCTACACCCAGAACGGCCCGCTGGTGGTTGCCAGCGACTTCGTCATTCGCGGCGACCTGACGGTCAACGGTCAGACCCTCAGCATCAGCAACAACCTGAACCTGCTCTCGGCTGGCCGCCTCTTTATGACCAATCCGGCCGATCAGGTCATTGTGAGTGGCGACGCCAACTTCAGAGGCGGGAGCACGGCCGGAACGCTGACCGATGGCAATCTGTTCATCGCGGGCAACCTGGCACAGGACAACAGCGGAACCGGCCTGCCGGCGACCAGCTTCAGTCCGTCGGGGAATCACACAACCTGGTTTACCGGCGGCGGGGTGCAGCAGGTCGACATCTTCAACACCGGAACCGGTGCCGGGTTCTCCCACTTCGCGAACCTCAACCTGAGCACGGCCACTGGCAGCGTGACTCTGGTCCGGTTCAACACGGTATTCGTAGACGGGGTCCTGACGTCGCATCCGGTTTCGACGCAGCCGACGCTCGCTACGAGCAATGCGGCGAAGCTGCAGGTCCAGGGAGTGGATGTCGATGGCCTGGTCCTCGACAACCTGCCGCTGCTGATCTCAGGCGGCCCGCTGACCAAGTTCAACCGGGTCACTCTGCAGAATTACTCGCCGTCGGCGGTGCAGCTGACGGTGAGTCACCCCGGTGCGGCGACGCCCTTCACCTTCGATCAGCTCGTCTTCAGCACGACACCGACCACAGGCGGCGCTTACCTCCAGGCGGACGACATCGCCCCGACTGATGGAGTAGTCCTGACTCTTGACCTGACCAACCCGAGTCCCTCGACGCCGGGTGGCTTCGCCGTGACCACCGGAGGGGCAGTAATCAACTGGCCCGCTGCCGGGGAAGCGCATTGACCTGGGCCGGTACGGTTTCGAGCGACTGGAACAACGCGGCCAACTGGAATCCCGCACGAGTGCCTGGCACTACGGACGATGTGGTTATCCCGGCGGCGACTCCCAACGCGCCTGCAGCTCACCAGCGTCGCCTCGGCTCGCGATCTGACCGTACTGGCCTCCCAGTCGCTCGACCTCGCGGGGTTCAACCTGCAGGTCCTGGGCAACATCAGCATCCCAGGCCAGATCAGCGGCACGGGTGGCGGTGTCCTGCTCAATGGCGTGGGCAAGACCGCAAGCGGCACCATCAACACGGGCGTTTTCGTCTCCGGGCAGCTACACGCTGAACGGTACCCTCGGCGTGGCCGGCGTGAGCCTGAGCTTGTCGGGGAGCACGGCCAGTCTCGATCTCGGCGGCTTCAACGCGACAGTGAGCGGCGACTTCCAGACGACCGGCGGAGCGCTGCTCATCATGCAGAACTCGGCCGATGCTCTGATCATCGCGGGGAACGCGATTTTCGACGGCGGGGACGAGACCGGCCTGCTCACGGCCGGAAACCTCCGGGTCCGGGGCGATTTCACTCAGCAGGCAACCGTCTCGGCTACCAGTTACGCGGCCAGCGGAACGCACACGACCACTTTCAATCAGAACGGGTCGAGTGTCAGCTTCGCGAACTTCGCCTCGCACTTCCAGGACCTCGAATTGCTCGGCGCCATCACCACTTCGCTCGGCTCCGATATTGGAGTCGCCGGGAAGTTCACGGCATCCCAGACTGCGACGAACCTGAAAGGCAACGGCTTCAAAGTCGTCGTCACGGCTGTCGCCGTTCAGGCATTGACGGTGGACAACGCGACGATCGTAGTGGATGAGAACGGTACCGGTCAGGCACAGCAATTCGACAACGTCACGTTCCAGAACTTCCCCACCACCGGCGTATCGATGCTGCAGTTCATCGGGCCGGGCGGAGCCGCGGCTCCACGGAACCTGACCTTCAACAATGTGAGCTTCCAGTCGCTTCCGGTCGGCGCTGGCAATCTCTATGTGACTCTGATATCCAGTAACGGCTTCGGGCTGAACCTGACCATGCAGGGCTCCAACCAGGGCCGGCAAGGGGGCGGAAACGGCCTTAACCTGAGCAACCCACCCAACGAGACCACCGTAGGCGGTGCGACGATTTTCTGGCCGTAGCACCCGTGAAACATTGAGGCATCTCCGCACGGCTTGACACAGAGGGCCCGCCTACCCCAATTCCATCAGCTTTCTTCTCCCCAACAAGACGGAACTCAGCTGCATGAACGACCAGTGAAGGCCGATGCGCTTCATCGCGCGTTGATCGAGCACGCGCCCAGCCTGTTTGCCCTCCTCGATACCGAGCTGGTAGTCCGCTACGTCAACCCGGCACTCAGCCGGCTCCTGGGATACGAACCCAGTCACGTGGCCGGCAAGGGCATCGATCGCCTGCTTCATCCCGACGACAAGGCCACCTTCCACGATCGGATATCGCTGGCGCTGGCAGATTCCAAACCGGCGGGGATTTGCCGCCTGCGGGTAAAGGACAAGCAGGGAGCCTGGCTCGAGATGGAGGGTGCCATCGTCACGTTGAAGGGCGGCCCGGCAACCGGTTCATTGCTTCTCGAATTGCACGATGCCTCGGAGCGACGGCGGATTCAGCGCGAGCTGCAGGAAAGCGAAGCACGCTTCCGCCTGATGGCGGACCATGCCCCGGTCATGATCTGGCTCGACGGGCCGGACATGAATCTGATTTTCGAGAACCGGACCTCGCTGGACTTCCTCGGAAGATCCCTGGAGGAGGAGAAGGGTTGGGCTGGCTCGATAGCCTGCACCCGGATGACCGGGCGAGCATGCTCGCGGGCTATCGATCTGCCGCGGAGGCCTTTCAGCCTTATTCGGTCGAGTACCGGGTGAGACGGCATGACGGCGCGTGGCGCCGGGTCCTCGACAAGGGTGTGCCCCGCTGGCTGGAAGACGGCAGCTTCGCCGGCTATGTCGGCTGCCACATCGACGTGACGGAAATTCGGGAGACGACAGAACAGCTGCGCGCTTCCGAGGAGCTCTACCGCGCGTTGGTCGCCGCGCTTCAAGAAGGCATCGTGATGCATCAGGCCGATGGCACCATTGTGGCCTGTAATGCCAGCGCCGAGCGGATTCTGGGGGTGGCACCGGGCGAGCTGATTGGCCGGCGCTCCCTCAGCCCGAAAGGAGACGCGCTGGATCAAGACGGCACGGTGATCCCGGAGGAAGAACAGCCCGCCGTCGTGGCGCTCCGCACCGGGCGGACGTTGTCGGACGTGGTGATGGCGGTGTACAAGAGCGAGCACGAGATCTGCTGGCTCAGTATCGGCAGCCGGCCTCTCATCAACCCGGGAGAGGACCGGCCCTACGCCGCGGTAACCTCCTTCACCGACATCACCGACCGGCTCGCAGCCGAATGCGAGCTGCGACAGAGTGAGGAGCGATACCGGGCGTTCGTGGAACATGCCAGTGAAGGAGTCTGGCGCGCGGAATTCACCGAACCGATTCCCTGGGCCTTCCTGTGGAGACGACCGTGCGCCTGCTGATCGAGCGGGCGTATATAGCGGAGTGCAATAGCGCGTTCGCGCGCATGTACGGATACGAGCAGCCCGATGAGATGATCGGCATCCGGGTGACGGAAGTGCAGCCCCCGATGATCCTCGCACCATCGAATATCTGACCGCATGCGTTGAGAGCGGATTTCGGGCGATGGAGATGGAGTCGGTCGAGAGAGACCGCGAGGGCCGCACCAGATATTTCACGAACAACTGGGTCGGCATCATTGAGGATGGAAAGCTGGTGCGGGCCTGGGGCACCCAGCGGGACATCACCGACCGCAAGGTGCTCGAGGAGCAGTTTCGCCAGGCGCGCAAAATGGAAACCGCCGGCCGTCTCGCCGGCGGGATCGCCCATGACTTCAACAACCTGCTGACCGCAATCCTCGGCATGAGCGATCTGCTCCTGGGCGACCTGCCGCAGGGAGACCCACACCGGTCGGATGTCGAGGAGATCAAGCGCGCAGCGAGCCGCGCAGCCTCGCTCACTCGACAACTTCTCGCCTTCAGCCGGCGGCAGGTGCTGCAGCCCAAGATCCTCGACCTCAACGCGGTGGTCCGCGCAACCGAGACCATGTTGCGCCGGGTCATCGGCGAGGACATCAACCTGATCACCGATCTGGCCAAGGACCTTGGCTTGGTCAAGGCCGACCCCGGTCAGCTGGATCAGGTAATCCTCAACCTCGCGGTCAATTCGCGGGACGCCATGCCGCGGGGCGGAAATCTCGCCATTGCGACCCGGAATGCCCGGATCGAGGCCAGCACGGTCGGAGTGGAGTCAATCATGCCACCCGGCCGGTACATCGTTCTCTCGGTGAGCGATACCGGCACCGGCATGTCGCCCGAGATCCAGCGCCACCTGTTCGAGCCGTTCTATACCACGAAGGAGCCGGGCAAGGGCACCGGCCTGGGCCTGGCGACGGTCTATGGCATCGTGAAGCAGAGCGGTGGGTACATCTTCGCGGACACCGAGCCAGACCGCGGGAGCACATTCCGGATTTACCTGCCCCGCGCGCAGGGAAAGCCGGAAGAACCGGATACCCTCCAGACTCACGTGTCCGGACAGGGTCGCCGCGGGAACCATTCTGCTGGTGGAAGACGAAGAGGCCGTGCGCAAGCTGGCCCGGCGCGTACTTGAGGGAAGCGGGTACAAGGTCCTGGAAGCGCGAGACGGGAAAGCGGCGTTGAACGCGGTTGCCGCGCACCCGGGACCCTCGACCTGGTGCTCACCGACGTGGTGATGCCGGGGATGAGCGGTCAGGAGCTTTCAGCGCGTCTGGTAGCCCAGCGGCCGGGACTCAACGTGCTCTACGTCTCCGGCTATACCGATGACGCCATTCTCCAGCACGGCAGGCTGCTTCCCAATACCGCGTTTCTCCAGAAGCCGTTTTCCCCTGCCACGCTGGTCAGCAAGGTACAGGAGGTCCTGGGCCGCTGATCCTGGACGACGGAACCGGACTCGCTGAGTCTCTCCGTCGTCCTCGTCGTCGTTCGATCCGAAGTATCCGTCCGCCTCGTCCACCAGCTCATCGTCGGTAAGCACCCCGGTCAGGATTTCCTCGGCATACCCGGGGTCAACCAGCACGTATCCAAACGGATAGTCGAGCCCCGAAACCATGATGGTACGGCGAGGGGCGCCCTCGGCTTCCACCACGATGGTATCGGCATTGGTCGTGACAACGGGAATGCCCTGATCCTGGAACCAGGAGCAGCGGCAGCAGTGTAGTAACGGAAATCGTCCAGCATATCGGCCCCGTCGGCCGACCCCAGGGTATCCGACGCCGGGAGCCAGAAGACCACGAGAGTGGCCTTTCGAACCACGACGGGAGAGTGATGCTCGCTCCCGAGCCCGCGGAGACCCACGCCCCTACGGTGCTCGCCCCTCCCGCAGGCAGCCAGAATCAGGGCCAGCAAGCCGTTCCAGTGCAATCGCATGCGCCAATAATGGACCCACCCGGGTTTCCGGGGAGATGCGCCTTGTGCCGAACCGGATCTTGACTGATACGACCGTATGAATTAGATCATACGCCCGTATGAATAACGACTCGACCCGAAACGCCTCCTCACCGCCGCCCGCCGGGTCTTTGCCGAGCGGGGATACGAGGGCGGCTCGGTCCGGCTGATTACCGCGCGGGCGAAGGCCAACCTTGGCGCCGTCACCTACCACTTCGGTTCAAAGGAACGGCTGTACTACGCCGTCCTGAGCGAGTTCACGGTCCCGCTCGGACAAACAGTTGTCGAGCGAGCGTCCGCTCCCGAACCGGCGACGAAACGAATCGGGGCGGTGATTGAAGCGTATTACGACCAGTTCGCCCGGTTCCCCGACTTCCCTGCGCTGGTGATTCACGAGCTTGCCTTGGGGCGGAAGCTCCCTCCACCGATCAAGGACACCCTCGACCGGGTTCAACCGGCGCTCTTCAAGCTGATTCAGGATGGACAGGCCGAAGGCAGCGTTCGCGCCGGGCCGCCGGTCCCAATCATCATGAGCATACTTTCACAGCCGTTTTACTTCGCCATGGTCCGCCGTCTGGTGGGCCAGGTCGTAGGGCCCGAATTCGAGCAGCCAGAGTTTCGGGCCATGCTGATTCAGCACGCCATCGAGTTCGTGCGGCGGGGACTGGCACCCGAAGCGAGGGAGGTAGCATGAAGCGCAAGGTCATCCCTGTAGTGATTCTTGTGATCGTGGCGGCCGCCGCGTACTGGTACTACTCGCGGCACCATCACCAGGCCGAGGGAGGCATCGAAGCTTCCGGAACCGTGGAAGCAACCGAAGCGGTTCTCGGGTTTGCAACTGGAGGTCGCATCACCGAAGTGCTGGTTCGGGAGGGCGATCGCGTCACCGCCGGCCAGGTGCTCGCGCGTCTCGACACCCTCGTAACCACAGCGCACCTCCTCCAGGCCCGGGCCCAGGTCGATGCCGCGAAGGCCTCGCTGCTGGAAATGGAGCGAGGAACCCGGATCGAAGAGCTCGAGCAAGCCCGCGCGGAGCTGGAGAGTGCCGAACACACTCTCACCGATGCCGAGACGGAGCTGCAACGGACCAAGGGGCTGGCCGCGAGCAAAGTGGTGTCCCAACAGCAGCTGGACCGGGCGCAGGTGACCTACGACGTGTCCAAGGCCCGCCGGGATCAGGCGAGTGCTCAGCTCCGGATGCTGGAGGCAGGCCCCGGGTCGAAAAGATCGCGGCGCAGAGAGCGCAGGTCGCGATGGCCGAGGCCCAGGTGAAGTCTCTCGAGGCAACGCTTAGCGACGAGATTATCACGGCACCATTCGACGCGATCGTCACTACGAGGCACCATGAGCCTGGAGAGGCTGTGTCGGCCAACGCACCGGTCCTCTCGCTCATGAATCCGGGGGACCGCTGGGTCCGCATCTACATCCCCGAGCCCAGGATCGGCGCCGTGCGGTTGAGTTCTCCCGCGACGATCCGGACCGATACCTATCCGGACAAGCGTTACAAGGGTGAGATCTACTGGGTGGCAGACGAGGCCGAGTTCACTCCGCGGAATGTTCAGACCACCGAGGAGCGGGTGAAGCTGGTCTATGCTGCGAAGGTTCGGGTCCTGGCCGACTCGGCGCTCGAGCTCAAGCCGGGCATGCCTGCCGACGTCTACCTGCAATAACGCGAAGGAGTCTCCGGTGGGCACGCTGGTCGAGGCCATCGGCCTGAGCCGTCGCTTCGGCACCACCGAAGCGGTGCGGGAATTGAGCTTCTCGGTCGAGGCCGGCGCCCTGTTCGGGATCGTGGGACCCGACGGTGCGGGCAAGACTACGACGCTGCGTATGCTGGCCGGGGTCCTCCGGCCCAGCGGAGGCGATGCGCTGGTGGACGGGGTGAGTGTGGTGAAGGATCCGGAAGGGATCAAGCACCATACCGCCTACATGCCGCAGCGCTTCGGTCTCTACACTGATCTCACGATCCAGGAAAACATCGCATTCTACGCGGATCTCTATCGAGTTCCGCAAGCTGACCGTCCCGCCCGACTCGAGCGGCTTTATCAGTTCTCCCGCCTGGGTCAGTTCAAGACCCGACTGGCTGGCCAGCTGTCGGGGGCATGAAACAAAAACTTGGCCTCTGCTGCGCGCTGATCCATCAGCCACGGCTGCTGCTTCTCGACGAGCCCACCTTCGGAGTCGACCCCATATCCCGGCGCGATCTCTGGTTGATTCTCCACCAGATGGTCGCCGAAGGCGTCACCGCGATTGTCTCCACTGCATATCTGGACGAGGCGGAGCGCTGTGATCAGGTGGTACTGCTCGACGGCGGGAGAGCGATAGCGCTCGACACGCCTGAGGCGCTTCAGGCCAGCCTGCCGGGACAGATGCTGGAGGTGCGTTGTCAAAATCCTCGGGGGCTGCCCGTGTCCTCGCGGGCCAGCCGATGGTGGCCAGGGTCTCGGCCTTTGGCGACACATTGCACGTCCGAGTCAACTCCTACGAGCGCGACTGGCCACCCCTGGCCGATGCGCTTGCCTCCTCCGGGCGAGCCGGTGCTCGCGGTTCGGCAGATCACGCCCTCGCTCGAAGACATCTTCATCGAGCGAACCACAGGGACCAGCTGATGACCGCGGCGATCGAGGCCATCCAGCTAACGCGACGCTTCGGAGACTTCACCGCGGTTAACGCCTTGTCGATCTCGGTGGAGACCGGAGAAATCTTCGGCCTCCTGGGGCCCAACGGTGCCGGGAAGACCACCGCGATCAAGATGCTCACCGGTCTGATGCAGCCCAGCGAAGGCACGGCACGCATCGCCGGATTCGACGTCGACCGGGAATCCGAGCAAGTGAAGAGGCGCCTGGGCTACATGTCCCAGCTCTTCTCACTGTATCCCGACCTCACCGTCGATGAGAACATCGTCTTCTTCGCAGGTCTCTATGGAGTCACCGGTGCGCGGCTGGAGAAACGGCGGGCATGGGTGTTGGAAATGGCCGGACTGGATCGCCAACGGGATACCATGACCAGCGCGCTCGCCCTGGGCTGGAAACAGCGGCTGGCCCTGGGTTGTGCGGTGCTGCACGAGCCTCCAGTGCTGTTTCTCGACGAGCCTACTTCCGGAGTAGACCCGCTCTCTCGCCGCCGGTTCTGGGATCTGATTCAGGCGCTCGCCGAATCGGGAACCACGGTGCTCGTCAGCACCCACTACCTGGAGGAAGCAGAGTATTGCCACCGCGTGGCGCTGATGAACCGGGGTCGTCTGGTTGCGCTGGACCGTCCCGCCCGGCTGCGCGGTGAGGCCACGGACCCTCTCTTCGAACTGGAGACTCCCGATCCGCTTCGGGCGGTCGAGGTGCTGACCGGAGACCCAGGGGTGGTGGATGCCGTGCTGTTCGGCCGAAACGTTCACCTCACTCTTCGCGAGGCGAAAGACGCAGACCGGCGCATTCGGGAGCTTCTTGGCACGAGCGGAGTAGCGGTGACATCTCTGGAGCCGGTCGCACCGTCTCTGGAGGATGCGGTCGTCAGTCTGATCCGTCGTACCGGGGGTGCGGCCGATGACTGAGCGGATCTTCGCCGTCGCGCGGAAAGAGGTGATTCAGCTTCGGCGCGATCCGCGGAGCCTTACACTGGCATTCGACTCCCGGTGCTCCTGGTGCTGCTCTTCGGCTATGCCGTGAGCTTCGACGTCAAAGACATCAGGCTCGCGATTCTGGACGAGGACAGGACCAGTACCAGCCGGGAGCTGATCGACGCCTTCAGGGAAACCAAGGTCTTCCGCGATCTCGGCGCGATTTCCCGTAGAGCGGATGCCGACCGCCTGCTGACCCAGGGGAAGGCACAGATCGTAATCATCATCTCCAAAGGTTTCGCGGCCGATGCGGCCGCGCATCGGGGAGGTCGGATCCAGGCGCTGGTAGACGGCGCCGATGCCAACACCGCATCCATCTCGGTTTCCTACGCGGAGGCGACGGTTGGGACCTGGGGTCAGCGGCAAGCAGCCAAGGGAGCGCCCGTCCAGAGTGGAGTCCGGCCGGAGATCCGCGCCTGGTACAACGAGACGCTCGACAGCCGGCTCGCGATCGTTCCGGGATTGATCGCGGTCATCATGATGGTCATCGCGGCCATGCTCACCTCGCTCACCATCGCGAGAGAATGGGAGCGGGGCACGATGGAGCAGCTGGCCTCTACACCAGTTGACCCGCTCGAGGTGATCGGCGGCAAGCTGCTTCCTTACCTCGCCATCGGTCTAATCGACATGGGAGTGACTGTTCTCCTCGGCATCTTCGTGTTCCAGGTGCCGTTCCATGGAAGCCTTCTCCTTCTCTTCGTGACCTCGCTGCTCTTCCTCCTGGGAGGACTGGGCCTGGGCATCTTCGTCAGCGCCCTGGTCAAGTCGCAGCTGGTGGCGACCCAGATGAGCATGCTCATCACCTTCCTCCCGGGTTCCTGCTCTCGGGCTTCGCGTTCGACATCGACAACATGCCGGTGGTCCTTCAGGGAGTGAGCCTGCTGGTTCCGGCTCGCTACTTCATCGTGGTGACGAGAGGAATCTTCCTCAAGGGAGTGGGCCTCGAGGTCCTGTGGCCGCCGATTCTGGCACTCACCCTCTTCGCGCTTGGAGGTCTGACACTCGCGGTGCGGGCCTTCCACAAGGAGCTGGAGCCGTGAGCCCGGGACGCCTCCGTGAGCTGGTTCGCAAGGAGATGAAGCAGATGCTGCGGGACCCGAAGATGAAGCGGATCATCTTCGTGGCCCCGGTTATCCAGCTCCTGGTATTTGGCTACGCGGTCAACACCGATGTGCGGAACGCGCCGACCATTCTCGTGGATCAGGACAACACTCCAACCTCGCGGGCCCTCGCCGACGCGCTCACTGCTTCGGGGAATTTCGCGATCACTCAGCGCTCGAGCCGCAGCGGGGATATTGACAGGTCGCTCGACGACGGGTCGGTCCTGGCCGGGGTGTTGGTCTCTCCCGGCTTCGAGCGCGACCTCCGGGCGGGACGAGACCCGGCCGTTCAGGTACTGATCGACGGGAGCCGGTCCAACTCGGCGAACCTGGTCCGTGGGTACGCCTCGCGGATCATTCAGCGGTTCGGCACCGCACAGTCCGGGCAGGCTCCGGTCATGATCGCCGACTTCCGGCCGCAGGTCTGGTACAATCCCGACCTCCAGAGCAAGGTCTACAACGTCCCCGCAGTCGCCGGCGTCATCATTCTGCTCATGTGCCTTCTGCTCACCGCGCTCGCGGTGGTACGCGAACGCGAACTGGGCACTCTTGAGCAGCTCATGGTGAGCCCAATGCAACCCTCGGAGCTGATCCTGGGGAAGACGATTCCAGTGGCCATGGTGGGATTGATCGACCTGGTGCTGGTGACGACGGTGGCGCTGCTCTGGTTCAGAATCCCCTTCCGGGGAAGCTTCCTGCTGCTCTTCGCCGCGAGCCTGCTTTACATCCTGGCCGCGCTGGGAATGGGACTGCTCATTTCCTCGATCTCCCGCACCCAGCAGGAAGCGTTCATGACGATGTTCCTGTTCTTCTTCCCGGCGATGCTGCTTTCGGGGTTCATGTTTCCCGATCTCCAGCATGCCGGCTGCGATCCAGCTCATCACGCTCATCAACCCGATCCGGTATTTCCTGGAGATTCTGCGCGGCTTGTTCCTCAAAGGCGCCGGCCTTGATGTCCTGTTTCCCAAGCTCGCCGTGCTGGCCGTGATGGCAACCGTGCTGCTCGTGCTGGCGTCGATAGGACTCCGGAAGAAAATCGGATGAGGGCAAGGGATCCATAGTGACGAGGTTGAGGACTGAGGACTGAGGGACGAGCACATATTTCGAGGAGTGGAGTAGATTCAATCAACTCAGTCCTCAGTCCTCAGTCCTCTTTTACTTTCTACGACTCACCGTGGAGCTCGAGCATGACCACCAGCACTGCCTCCGCCGTCTGGGAAGGCGGCCTCAAGACCGGCAAGGGAAACTTTAGCGCGGGATCAGGGGCCTTCCAGGGCGCTTATTCCTTTTCCACCCGATTCGAAGGTGCCAAGGGGACCAACCCCGAGGAGTTGATCGCGGCGGCCCACGCGGCCTGCCTCAGCATGGCGTTGGCCGCCGGATTAGAGAAGGCCGGCACACCCGCCAAGCAAGATCAACACGACTGCCTCATGCACCATCGAGGCTGGGGGCGGAGGAATCAAGATCACCCGCATGAAGCTGGTGGTGCGCGGCACCGTACCGGGTATCGAACAGACGGCGTTCAGTCGCGCTGCCGAGGACGCCAAGAACGGCTGCCCGGTCTCCGCCGCAATGAAGGGGAACGTCGCCTTCGAGCTGGACGCCCTCCTGCTGGAATAGCCTCGCCCGGCCCCGGGTCAGCGGGCCGGCATTCCTCACCTCCAATAGTCATCCCCGCCCGGGTGAGAATTCCTCCCACCCGGGCGCGTCAGAAGAGAGAAGGGGCCGGCTTGGCCTCTCCCATTCTCTTTGACGCGAGGCTATCGTGGCGCTCTCCAACTTGGATTCTGTCATGGGTTTACTGGCCTTGGCCGCCGCGATGGCCCAGCCGGCCAGCGCTCAGATCTCCGCTGGACCGGCCAGTTCCGGAGGGGGAAGCCCTCAGGGTGGAACATCAGCTACAAGGTTCCTCCGCAATGGCAGGTAGCTCAGAGGCTGGGCCGCCTCGAAATGCTGACCTCGAACACCGCCGCCGGTGCGATCTTCGTGGCACCGGGTCTCTACCGCTCCTTCGATGAAGCGGAGTCGGCGGAATGCTCTGTACAACGGACCTTGCTACGCCTGCGAGTAGCCTGATGATGGACGGGGCGCGACATCGGTGCGCCCTCGATCCCCAAGGCGTATCGTACGGCGAAAAGCTGTCCCAGGTCGTTACGTGGCTAGGCGCGAGAACCGTATCAACCAGGCCCAGGTAGGCAAAGGGGATGAGACCAGTGTTGGTCGGCGGTGGGAACGCGCTGAGCGCGAGATCGGTGAAGGTGATCTGCAGAACGCCCGGCGGCACCCGCCTTATCCAGCAGCTCCGCCTGTCGCGCGATGTAGCGCGCCTGCTCGCCTGGAGAACTCGTGATCTGCGCCGAAACATTTCGTGATGGCCACCCACCTTCCAGAACAACCTCTGAAAGCTGATTTCCAGTTACCAGGCGGCTGTAGTAATCGTCGGGGACATCGTCCGGGTCGGCATAGCCGCCGAGGTAGGGATACGACGAGAGACCGAGCGCATCGAGGAAGGGAAAGTCGGTTCGATCCTGCGCAATGCCAACGTACGGTCCTCCCTGCAGCTTCCCCCAGGCGACTTCTACCTGGACACTGATCATCAGCTTGGCCGTCGTGGCGTCGGCACGCCGCTCGGCGGCTGCGTCATTCGTCATGGTCACAACGGCGGAATAAAGCGACGCCGGCGCGATCGCCCGCACCAGATTGGTCTCCGCCGCCAGGCTCAGGTATTCCGGCCGGAGAATCGTGTCCACCGCCGCGACGTACTCGCGGTAGACCTGCTGGATTGCGGGGTCGGTAATGCTCTTTCCCAACGCCACCAGCTCCGGATCTTCGGCCGAACGATCGAGACCGTTGGTAACGTCGAGCGCCACGACGATTACCCGCCCGCCGCCCCGGTAGTACTGCACCAGAGGCAGGCGAACCGTCCGCACTTCATCGGGCGCCGAAGTGCCGCCAAGCAGTGTGTTCCAGGGAATCGAGAGCTGGATCAAACCGGCGTCGGCATGCGCCGAGGACATTTGCAAGGTGGGGAGCTGCAGCGCAGGATCGTTGCTGGGGGAATTGCGGAGAACCCCATGAAGAAGGAGCGGGCCTTCTGGTCCGGTTCGTCCTTGTTACAGGAAGCGACCAAGGCCAGAAGGGCAATTACCGAAGGAAACCGCGAGGAGTCTCTGCCGCAATCAGGCCCCTTGTTGAGGACGGTTTCGAGCGTCGGCCAGACGTTGCTCGCGATGATGCGATGCCCCGCCGGCGTCGGATGGACCCCATCTTCCTGATTGAGCGAGTCCACCCCGGCGACGCCTGCCAGCAGAAATGGTACCAGCGGAATGTGATTAGCCCGCGCCACGGCGGGATAGATGTCGTGAAACGCCTTGGTGTACTGGGCGCCGAGATTGGGGAGCGCTTCCATGCCGAGCAGGATGATACGGGTATCAGGAGCTTGTTCGTGGACCCGGTTGATGATCGCCTGAATATTGGCTTTCAGCGAGTCGAGGTCTTGACCCCGCAGCCCATCGTTCGCCCCGGTCTCGATCAGCAGGACGGCGGGCTTTTCCCGCATGACCCAGTCGATCCGGTGCAGCGCTCCCGCCGAGCTTTCTCCACTGACCCCGGCATTGACTACGCGATAGTGCAAGCCCAGGGAATCGATTTTCTGCTGAATCAGGGCGGGATAGGCCTGATCCAGCTCCACGCCGAGTCCGGCGGTCAGGCTGGTCCCGAGGAAGACAATGGCGGGCACGTCGGAACGGGCGTGCTGAGCGGACGAGTCGGGCGATTCGATTGTGGTATCACGTGCAACAGCGCCACGGTCAGGGCTACCGCAACCGCTCAACGGGAGCGCCGCAAGAGCGAAAAGCCTCAAGAGTCGAATGGTCCTAGATTTCGCCATTCCGAACCTGACTTCTAGATTTGGCGTTCCTGTTCCCTGTCCCCGGTTCCCCATTCCCCGTTCCCGCTTTCCCGAATGATTCGAGCCGAATCGCTGACCAAGAGTTTCCTCTCGGGCGGTCGCCCGCTCGTGGTAGTAAAGGATATCAGCTTCCAGATCGAGCCGAAGGCATTTGTTGCCATCGTCGGACCTTCTGGCAGCGGGAAGACGACGCTCCTGGGTCTCCTCGCGGGACTCGACCGTCCGACCGCGGGTCGCGTAGTTCTGGATGGTCAGGATCTCAACACCCTGGACGAAGATGGACGGGCTCGTTTCCGGAGCGAGCGGGTGGGATTCGTGTTCCAGTCGTTCCATCTGATTCCGACCCTCACCGCCCAGGAAAACGTCCAGGTCCCGCTGGAATTGCGGGGAAGACGCTGAGCAACGGGCGGCAGAGCTTCTACAACGGGTCGGACTCGGGGACGGGAACACCATTACCCCTCTCAACTCTCGGGCGGCGAGCAACAGCGAGTGGCGTTGGCCCGGGCCTTCAGCATTCGTCCCCGGATCCTGTTCGCCGACGAACCTACCGGCAATCTCGACGCAGCCACGGGAGCCCGGGTCATCTCGATCATGACCGAGCTCAACCAGGAGATCGGCACCACGATGGTTCTGGTCACCCATGACGCGGACCTCGCGGCCAAGGCCCATCGGGTGATCCGCCTGGCGGATGGAGCGGTGGTGGACGATTCGGGGAACGGAATGCAGGCAGTATGACCACCCTGAAGTTCGTTCTCAACATGGCCCGGCGTGAGGGACGGGCCGGCGGCCGACGCCTGCTTCTTCTGACCGCGGCAATCTCGGCGGGGTGGCGGCACTCGTGGCGATCGAATCGTTCAGCGAAAACCTTCGAACCGGTGTCGCGGAGCAGTCACGGTCGCTGCTCGGCGCCGATGCCCGCATCGCCTCCCGCACTACACCCTTCAGACAACCACCGAAACGGTGGATTCGATCGCCAGGCAGGGAGGAGCCGGGACGGGTGACGTCGCGAGCGTCACCGGCTTCGCCGGGATGGCCTACCTCAAGCGCAGCGGCGCGACCCGCATGGTGCGGGTGACGGCCATAGCCGGCGAGTACCCGCTCTACGGCACGGTGCGCACGACTCCGGCCGATCGATGGAAGAGCCTCACTACCGATGGGAAGATCGCGCTGGTTGATCCGTCGTTTCTGACCGGGCTTCAAGCCTCGATCGGCGACACCCTCTCGCTGGGGGAAGCCTGGTTCGTCGTCGCCGGAACGGTGGACAACTTCCCGGGAGACGTTGGCATCGAGAGCGCGTTCGGCCCCCGGGTGTTCATCCCGTCGCGATATCTGGCGGAGACATCCCTTCTCAGCTTTGGCGCGCGGGCGGAGTACGAGTGGTACTTGAGGTTCCCGGATTCCACGAAGGTCGAGGCCCTCGCCAAGACTTGGCGCACCCGGGTCAACCAGCGTCAGCTCTCGCTGCGAACAGCGAGCGACAACGAGGAGAATCTCCGCAGCTCGCTCGATCAACTGGGCCGCTACCTGGGTCTGGTCGCGCTGATTGCGCTGCTGCTGGGAGGGATCGGCGTGGGAAGCGCAGTCCAGGTCTTCCTGGGCCAGAAGCGGGAAAGCATCGCCGTCCTTCGCTGTCTGGGAGCGACATCGCGGCAGTTGTTCGCCGTGTACTTGCTCCAGGCGATGATCATGGGTCTGATCGGCAGTGCCGTGGGAGTGGGCCTCGGATTGCTGCTGCAGCTGGTGCTGCCCCACGTCTTCGGCGAGTTCCTGCCTCTTACGGTTCAGATAAGGCCTTCGCCCAGGGCAGTTCTCACCGGACTGCTGATTGGAGTGTGGGTCTCGACCATCTTTGCGCTGTTGCCTCTGCTCCGGGTGCGCTCAGTTCCACCACTCGAGGTTCTGAGGCGCCCGTACGAGACCGTCCGGCGGGAACGCGCCGAGTTGTGGACCTGGGTCGCGCGGATCACCCTGGTAGTCAGCACGGTGGTCCTCACGATCTACCAGGTTGGGGAGGTCAGAAAGGGACTCTTCTTCGCCAGCGCGATCGGCTTCGCGCTCCTCGTCCTGTGGCTTGCAGCGCTGGGGCTCATCCGTGGCGTCCGGCGTTGGTTCCCGCGCAGGCTGCCCTACGTGTGGCGACAGGGGCTCGCCAATCTCTACCGCCCCGCAAACCAGACCGTGGCCGTCGTCCTGGCACTCGGCTTCGGCGCGTTCCTGCTCGGCGCGCTTGCGCTGGTGCAGCACAACCTGCTTCGGCAGCTCAACCTCGATGCCGGTCCCGGCAAGCCCAATCTGGTCTTCTTCGACATCCAGCCCGACCAGCGCGAGGGATTGGCTGATCTGCTCAAGCAGCAAGGACACCCGGCGAGTGCACCGGTGCCGATCGTTCCGATGCGAATCCGTTCGATCAACGGCCGTCCCGTCGGGGAGATTCTGGCCGACAGCGCACCCAAGAATCGCGAAGGTGAGCCTATCGAGCGGTGGGCACTCCGCCGGGAGTTCCGTTCGACCTATCGCGATTCGATCGTCCATTCGGAGAAGGTCGTCGTGGGACTCTGGTGGAACCCGGGAGCCAGAAAGGACCGGTCTTTCCCATCTCAATGGAGACCGGTGTCGCCAGCGATCTCGGAGTCACCGTGCGGGACACGATCGTATGGGACGTGCAGGAGTGAGCATCACGACCAGGATCGCCAACCTGCGGGAAGTGAATTGGGCCGCGCTTCGAGCCGAATTTCTTCGTGGTCTTCCCTACCGGCGCCCTTGAAGCGGCGCCGCAGAGCTACGTCGTTCTCACCCGGGCATCCACTTCGCTCGAATTGGGAGAGATCCAGCGGCAAGTAGTACAACGCTTCTCGAACATCACATCGATCGACCTGACGACGATCCAGTCGGCGGTCGAGCGGATCGTCTCCAGCGTGGTGCTCGCGGTGCGTTTCATGGCGCTCTTTCAGCCTGGCGACAGGGACCATCGTGCTCATTGGCGCGCTCGCGACCAGCCGGTTCCAGCGGGTGAGGGAAGCGGTGCTCCTCAAGACCCTCGGCGCCGTTCGCCGCCAGGTCCTTCGAATCATGCTGGCCGAGTATGCCGCCCTCGGCGTACTCTCGGCTTTCGTCGCGATGGCCCTGGCCTCCGGCGCGGGGTGGGCCCTCACCAAATACGTCTTCGAGGTTCCCTTCTCCGTTCCCCTGGGGCGGCTATCTCGCCCTGGCCCTCGGCATGATCGCGCTGACGCTGATTACGGGGATCTGGAACAGCGTCGAGGTGTTTCGGAGGACGCCGCTGGAGGTACTGCGGGAGTCAGGAGTGAAGGGGAGAATGCTGAAGATTGCAGATTGAAGATTGGGCCTGAGCCCAGGGCTTCTCAATCTTCAATCTGCAATCTGCAATCTTCAATCGCTTTTAGGTAGACTTCTCTGCCCCACCCCTACAACCCGAGGATCAGCATGCTGGTCGTACTGACCCTGCTCTTCATTCTGTCCGGCGCGGCCGGCCTGTTCTACGAATCGGTCTGGTCGCGCTATCTCGGTCTCTTCGTCGGCCACAATGCATACGCCCAGGTGATCGTCCTCGTGATCTTCCTGGGCGGAATGGCAGCTGGGAGCCATGCTGGTGGGCCGCTGGACCGAGCGACTGAAGTCGCCGCTCTTCGGGTACGCCATCGTCGAGGGGCTGATCGGGACGGTCGGCCTCGTTTTTCATGATCTCTACATCGCCGTCACCAACTGGGCTTACCAGTCGGTGTTTCCTCACACCGCGGGGTCGGTCTCGCTCACCATCGCCAAGTGGGCGATCGCCGCGGCTCTGATCCTGCCCCAGTCCGTTCTGCTGGGCATGACTTTCCCGCTCATGACGGCTGGTGCGCTGCGGTGGATCGCCGACCGGCCGGGACGGACCCTCAGCATTCTGTATTTCGCAAACAGCTTCGGCGCTGCCGTGGGTGTGCTGATCGCGGGATTCTACCTGGTGGAGGTTGCGGGACTGCCGGGAACCATCCTCGCTGCATCGATCCTGAACTTTGTGGTGGCGATCGGCGCCATCGTCGCAACCCGGGCCCATCGTGTGAGGACAGCAGAGGGAGAAGTCGGCGAGCGGCTCTCCAATCAGGGCAACCGAGGCCAACAGTTCAGGGGCAATCCAGCCGGAACACGCCGGCAACCCTCTCCCGCCTTCTGCTGTGGACGGCCTTCGGCACCGCGATCGCGTCGTTCATCTATGAGATCGCCTGGATCCGGATGCTGTCGCTGGTGATGAGCAGTGCGACTCACGCCTTCGAGCTCATGCTGTCGGCGTTCATTCTCGGTATCGCGATGGGATCGCTCTGGGTCCGCTCCAAGGCCGACCAGTTCTCCGACCCGCTTCGCGTCCTGGGCGTCACCCAGTGGGCGATGGGCTTTCTCGCCCTGGCGACGCTCCCGGTCTACGTGATGTCCTTCGGGTGGACCGGGCGACCTGCTGCATACCTTCGCGAAGACCGACGCGGGCTACAACGGCTTCACCATTGCCCGCTACGGGATCTGCATGCTGGTCATGATCCCCGCCACCTTCTGCGCCGGCATCACCCTGCCGCTCATCACCCGCACCCTGGTGCTGGGCGGCCTCGGTGAACGCGCGATCGGGACGGTGTACGCGGTCAACACCCTGGGATCGATCATCGGAGTGAGCATCGCCGCCCTCGTGCTCATGCCACATGGTTGGGACTCAAGGCCCTGCTCTCCTTCGGCGCCCTGGTCGACATGGCGATCGGCGTCGTCATCCTCTTCGTTGCGGCCCGATTGAGCGGGGATACCGGAGCCCGGCGTTTCGCACTGCTCTCGCTCGCAGGGCTGGGAGTGGTCTTTGCCGATTACGGCACTCACTCCGACGCTGGATCGCCGGCTGCTCCTGAGCGGAGTCTATCGCTTTGGCATCGTGCCGCCTCCGGGAAGCAGGAGATTCTCTACACTCGCGACGGGAGGACGGCGACGGTTTCCGCCGAGAAGATCACCTCGACCGGCGACATCTTCATCGCTACCAACGGCAAGTCAGACGGACAAGTCAGCGCCTACTGGTACAACTCCTGCACCGCCGATTCGGCGCGCCATCCGCTCCGAGGCGACATGGCCACGATGGTGCTGGGACCTCTCATGACCGCCGCGCATGCGCCGAACGCCGAAGAGGGAGCGGTCATTGGCCAGGGCACCGGGATGTCGAGTCATATCCTGCTGGCAAACCCTCATCTCAAGCACCTGGCGACGATCGAGATCGAGCCGGAGATGATCAAGGCGTCCCGGGCATTCCTGCCGGCCAACCGGCGAGTGTTCGAGGATCCCCGCAGCGAATTCATCATCGACGATGCCAAGTCCTACTTCGCGGCGGGAGGGAAACAGTACGACTTCATCTTCTCCGAGCCCTCCAATCCCTGGGTGAGCGGAGTATCGGGCCTGTTTACCGCCGAGTTCTACGACCGGGTCAAGCTGTATCTCAAGCCGAACGGGATCTTCGCTCAGTGGATTCACCTTTACGATCTGAACGATCGGCTGGTGACCACCGTGCTCGCGGCGCTGCACCAGAAGTTCGGTGACTATCAGGTCTTCATGCCGGTAGGATCGGACATGATCGTCATCGCGACCAATGGGCCCAAACTGCCGGCTCCAGACTGGAGCATCTTCCAGTGGCCCGGTATTCAGCAGGATCTTTGTCATCAGCTGCCGTTCACTCCCGAGGCGATGGAGGCCACCCGACTCGGCAGCAGAACCTCGCTGGGTCCCCTGGTAGAGGCGGCGCCTCAGGTCAATTCCGACTTCTTCCCTCACCTCGACAACGGCGCCGAACGCACTCGCTACCTGGCGACACGGGCCATCGGGCTCTGGGGATTGTCCAACGAGCGTCAGGACCTGACGGCGCCCTTCGAAGGCCGGCGGATCGGCCCGGTATCCTTTACAACGGCGCCCGCTCCGGATGTTCCCCGGATGTACAGCCTGGCGCTGGGTGCCGCATTGCGGGATCCGGCCTCCTATGTCACGACCGATACTATTCCCGACGACGACCGGAAGGTGACGGCGCTGGCCCGCGAGCGAGCCTGGCTCGCGACCCTGGCCGCGTCCGAACCTCCGGGCAACTGGCGAGTCTGGGTGCAGTGGATGTCCGACATCGAGCAGGATCGCTACGGCGGCACGACGGGCTACGCCGATCCAGAGTTCTATCGTCAGATCTATCGCTACCTCGATCGTCACAAGGCTCCCTCCGAGGTCCGCGCGGTCATCGATTTCCGCCACGGGTGAGCGGGTGGGACTTTGCCCAGGCGGTGAAAGCAGCCGAGCCGCTCGAGGCCGCGGCGCTCGATCGCAAGAGCTGGCTCCCCGGACGAGCTGCGCGATGGTCTGGTCATAGCGCGACTGATGACGGGAGACGCCGTCGGCGCGAGGCGCGCCTTCGAGTCGCTGGCTCCTTTCAGCCGGCGGCCGTCCGGAGATTTCCGCTCGGCGCTGCTGGCGGCGTACGTGGAGATGAAGAGTGGTGAGGGAGAGCACAGGGAGTCAGTGATGGACGAGGATGAGGACTGAGTCGAACTGATTGAGACCTGGGCTTCAACCGATGGTACGACCATGCTGAAGATTGATCTCACGGGGAAACGAGCCTTCGTCGCGGGGGTCGCGGACGACGGCGGGTTCGGCTTTGCGATTGCCAAGGCCATGGCGGAGGCTGGGGCGACGATTTGCCTGGGCACCTGGCCGCCGGCGATGGGGATTTTCCAGAATCTGCTCGAGCGAGGGAAGATCGAAGAGTCGCTCAAGCTCGAAGGAGGCGGGAAGCTCGAATTCGAGCGGATCTATCCCCTCGATGCAGCCTACGACACGCTGGCCGACGCGCCGGCGGAGATCCGAGAGAACAAGCGCTACAAGGAACGAGGCGATTTCAGCATCCAGGGCACTGCCGACGCGCTGGTGAAGGACTTCGGTCCAACGCCGATCGACATCTTGGTGCACAGTCTGGCCAACGGTCCCGAAGTAAAGAAGCCGCTCATCGAGACGAGCCGAGCCGGGCTACCTCACCGCGGTGAGCGTCAGCGCGTACAGCATGGTTTCCATGGTGCGGACCTTTGCACCGCTCATGAAGCCCGGGGGATCGTTCCTCGTCGCTGACCTACATGGCCGGGTGAGCGAGTCATTCCGGGCTATGGCGGCGGGATGTCCTCGGCCAAAGCAGCGCTCGAGGCTGACACGCGGACCCTGGCCTATGAAGCCGGTCGCCGCCACGGTGTCCGCATCAACGCTATCTCCGCGGGTCCCTGGGCATCGCGAGCAGCGAGCGCGATCGGATTCATCGACATGATGATCGAGTACTGCAAGACCAACTCGCCTTTGCCGCGGGAACTCGATGCGAAGGAAGTCGGCGCCACCGCCGCCTTCCTGGCCAGCCCGCTCGCGGGGGCGATCACCGGGTACGGTGGTGTACGTGGACAACGGTTATCACTCGATGGGGATGGCGGTGGGCGCAGGAGACGAAAGCAGGGTAGTGGCTCTGAGAAGCATCGCAACAGCTTACCGCGGAGACGCGGAACACGCGGAAGCACGCGGACGAATGTTGTAATAAGTGTCGTGGGATTGAGCACAAGCGGCCATACGCCTTCTCAGCACCACTTTCCGCGTTGATCCGCGTTTTCCGCGTGCTCCGCGGTATGCTGTTATCAGACGTCGGTCGACGAATTGATGATTGTTTGATCGGTGCGCTCCTAGCGTCCGGGATGGCTCCGCCCCGCATAGAGTTGAGATATGCCTCGACTACCAAGCGCCTGATTGGCTTGTTCTTCGACGTCTATCACGAGCTCGGGCACGGCTTTCTCGAGTCGGTGTACGAAGAGGCGTTCGCCGTCGCACTGGAGGAGTCGGGCCTCAGGTTCGAACGCCAGAAGCCACTGACCGTATGGTTCCGGGGACGACTCGTGGGGACCTTCCGAGCCGATGCGGTCGTCGAAGACGCGGTCCTGGTGGAACTCAAGGCGGCCCGCGCACTCGGGCCGCCCCATGAAGCCCAACTTCTCAACTATCTCAAGGCAACGAATCTCACGGTCGGACTGATCTTCAATTTTGGACCTCGACCGAAGTTCCTCAGGCGGGTAGTCGAGGATAGGCGAGATAAAGATTCACCGCGGAACACGCGGATAACGCGGAAGCGCGCGGAGGAATGTTGTACTGGTTGTCGTCGGATGATCACAAAGAGGAACCAACGACCACCTTATGAAACCATTTTCTGCATAAACCATTTCCGCGTTGTTCCGCGTTTTCCGCGTACTCCGCGGTAAGCAGTTCTCATGGTCAACCACTGCCACGGAGCCCGTGTGGATCGCCTCTTTGCCACTCTCGGTTCGGTTTCCGCGCTGATCGCCGTCGCGGCTGGGGCCTTCGGCGCTCACGCACTCCGCGCCCGCCTCGCACCGGATCTTCTCGCCGTGTTCGAGACCGGTGCCCGCTACCAGATGTATCACGCGCTTGGCCTCCTCGCCGTCGCATGGATTGCCTCGCGCTCCCCTTCCCCTCTCGCCGCCTGGGCCGGGTGGCTCTTCCTCCTCGGGACCCTGCTCTTCTCCGGCAGTCTCTACGCGCTGGCCCTCTCCGGCATCCGGATCTTCGGCGCCATCACGCCGCTGGGAGGAGCTCGCGTTCATGGCGGGATGGATTTGCCTCGCGCTGGCCGCGCGCCGCATGTAGGCAACCTGAGCCGCATCGCCCCTCGCCTGTCGCCACTGCCTAGACCCCGAGCCCCGGAGCCGGCATGAGGATCTCCACTGCGACCACCCACATCGAGACCAACTTTCGGCAGAGTCGCCTGCTCCAGTCCTCATGGCCTGGTATCTCGCCGTCTGGGTGATCACCAGCTGTCAATCCGCTGGACCGGAAGGACTGGGTGCTGGAGAATGTCCTGGCGGTCACACTGGTGGCTGGGCTGGTGCTGTCCTACCGCCGATTCCCTCTATCGGACATGTCGTACCTGCTGATCACGCTGTTCCTCACCCTGCACGCCGTCGGGGCCCACTACACGTATTCCGAAGTGCCGCTGGGCTACTGGCTCAAGGATTGGGGCCACTTCTCCAGGAATCACTTCGACCGGGTCGTCCACTTCTGCTTCGGACTGTTGATGGCGTACCCGGTCCGGGAGGTGTTCCTCAGAGTCGCCAGCACGAGGGGATTCTGGGCCTATTACCTGCCGCTCGACGTCACCCTCGCCTTCAGCGCCATCTACGAGATCATCGAGATGCTGGTGGCCGTCGTAATCGCGCCGAGCGCCGGCGACGCCTACCTCGGCACCCAGGGAGACATCTGGGACGCGCAGAAAGACATGGCGCTGGCCGGCTGCGGGGCGCTTCTCTGCATGCTGATCACCGCACTCGGCCACAGAATGCAGGGGGGAGGCAGCCGGTTCTGCTGGCGGGGACGACGTCCGGTGCTTAAACTAGGGAGTAGGTTGTAGGAGTAGGTGAGTAGGTGCGTGGCGATCAACCTGCTCGGCCTGACTCCCCTACACACCTACTACCCACACCCTACTCCCTCTTACCCCAATAGCCCGACCACTCTCCAGCTTCTGCTACGCGGCAAAGGAGCTCCACGCAGACACGGTCGCCTGCGTCTCGGGACTCACTCCGAACTCGCCGGAAAGCGACTCGCCGGAATCGAGCACACGATCTGGCAGCTCCTGGTGCACATGAACTACTGGATGGACTACGAGCTCCGCTCGATCGCGGGTCCCGAAGTCCCTTATCCGGAGCACGCCACCGCGAGCTGGCCAGACACCGACGGGCCGGCCGAGCGAGTCTGCCCTGGCTGACGAGGGTTCGCCGTTTTGCGAATCAGATCAAGCAGCTCAGCGACCTGGCCAGCGCGGCTCAAGCGACAACCAGCTACGGAGCCGAGAGTGGTTCACCCTGCCAAGCAGGGAGACGGTAGAGGATGCTGCTATGGCAGATGGTGGCCCACAACAGCTATCACATCGGGCCAGGTCGCGACGTTGAGCAGAGCGCTTGGCGCGCCTGGCCGCCGGCGGAGGGGGAGATACGTGGTAGTGGTAGACGGGAGACGGGAGACGTGGAGAAGTAGGGAGAAGTGAGATGAGAATAAGAAGCGGGAGGTAGGACAGTGGAACGAGGGGCCTCCGGTTCTCGGGGGCCCCTTCTCCTTCTCCCGTCTCCCGTCTCCCGCTTTACGGTCCCCCGGCACCTTCGTCGGTGCAACGTGATGCAGATAGGCGAAGAGCAGCATCAGTGCCGTGATCACGACCGCGGCGATGATGAGGGAGAATACGGAACACGGTGCTCAGCAGGCGCCCGTCCGGACTTGAGGTGCATGCAGAACATCGCGACCAGGGCGAACTTTATCGCCGAAAGGATCAACAGCACCGGTACCACGACCGGCTCGAGCAGGTGAGCGAAGCCTGCAGGCTGGCCGCGGTGAACACACCTCGTAGGCGCCCACCTCGAGCGCCGTGAGAATGGAACAGCGTGAGGCCGATCTTGAGATAGGTCCCGAACCGCGGGGTGCGCGTGGGCGTCATCGTGCGCGGTGGCGTGAGAGGTCATGACGGTCACCGAATGAGGTACACGACGGGGAAGATCACGATCCAGACGACGTCTACGAAGTGCCAGTACAGGGCCGCGATCTCCAGGTTGAGCGACTTCTCAGGCGGCAAGCTTGCCTCGCAGCGCCACCACCAGCACCGAGGTCAGCCAGATCAGCCCGATGGTGACGTGCGTGCCGTGGAACCCGGTCAGGGTAAAGAAGGTCGAGCTGAAGAGGTTGGTGGTGTAGCCCATTCCTCGATGGTAAAAGTGCCTGAACTCGTACACCTGCATCCCGACGAAGAATATCCCGCACCCGATCGTGGCGAGTCAGCCAGGTAATCATCTGGCGGCGGTTGCCCTTCTGCGCCCCGTTGAGCGCCAGCACCACGAACAGCGAGCTGAAGAGCAGCAGGGCGGTGCCGAAGGTGACCAGCGGGATCTCCAGCATCTGCTCCTGCACCTTCCCGTTCAGCAGGCCACTCGGCGTGCGGCTTGGGCCCGATCAACGTCCCGCCCCTTGTAGACCAGGTAGGTTCCGATCAGCGAGGCGAAGAAGAGGCATTCGGAGCCGATGAAGGTCCAGATCGCCAGCTTCCGGCTGTCGATGCCGGTCGCGGTGTGGTGTTCGAGTGCGTGGGCGTGTTCAGACACGCTTGGGTCTCGTTGTAGAGTAGAGTTCTATGTGCTCGTCAGCAGTCGTGAGTCGTGGGTCCTGAGAGCCCACGACTCAAGACTCACGACGCCAACTCACCCCGCCGGCTCGAACGCCCAGCGATACACCCCGAAGAACAGGATCGCCACACCGGTCAGCGAGACCGGCAGGTGCAGTCCCCCGATGAAGCCGACCAGCGTCGTCGCAACGCCAGCGCCGCCACCGCGGGCCAGTACGAGGGTTGGGCATGTGGATGCCCTTTCCGCTCACCCGCTGCGGCTCCGGCACTCTGCCGCCGGCCAGGCGCTCGGCTTCCCACAGCGCGTCGCGGCCGTGCACCACCGGTTCCTCGGCGAAGTTGAACTCCTGCGGCGGCGAGGGAATCGACCACTCCAGGGTTGCGCCATTCCACGGATCGGCCGGGGCCGGAGTCTGGCTCCTCATGGTCCGCCAGATGTTGATCCAGGAACACCGAGGAACGACAAGCCGAGGATGAAGGATCCGACCGTCTCGATCATGTTCCAGAAGCCGAAGTTGTTCTCGGCCGCGTAGGTGTACACCCGCCGCGGCATCCCGTTCAGCCCGATGAAGTGCATCGGGAAGAAGGTCAGGTTGAAGCCGATCAGCATCAGCCAGAAGTGCACCTTGCCCAGTTTCTCGTCGAGCATCCGTGCCCGACATCTTGGGCCACCAGTAGTAGGCGCCGGCGGTGAGCGCCGAAGATGGAGCCGCCGAACGAGCACGTAGTGGAAGTGCGCGACGATGAAGTAGGTGTCGGTCTGCTGCAGGTCGGCCGGCGGCGAGGCGTGCATCACGCCGGACAGACCGCCCATGATGAACATCGCGATGAACCCGAGCGCGAACAGCATCGGGGTCTTGAACTGGAGCTGGCCGCCCCAGATGGTGCCGATCCAGTTGAAGATCTTCACCCCGGTGGGGACCGCGATGAGCATCGTCGCCATGGAGAAGAACGCGTCGGCGAACGGGCCCATCCCGGTGGAGAACATATGGTGGCTCCACACCCCGAAGCCGAGGAAGGCGATGAACGCCCCGGAGAACACCATCGCGGCGTAGCCGAAGAGCGGCTTCCGCGAGAAGACCGGCAGGACTTCGGAGATGATCCCGAAGGCCGGCAGGATCAGGATGTAGACCTCGGGATGCCCGAAGATCCAGAACAGGTGCTGCCAGAGGATCGGGTCGCCGCCGCCGGACTGGCACGTAGAAGTGGGTCCCGAAGGTCCGGTCGATCATCAGCAGGATCAGCGCGACGGTGATGACCGGGAAGCGCGAGCAGCAGGAGGATCTGGGTGATGAAGCTCATCCACACGAACATGGGCATGTACATCATCTTCATGCCCTTGGCGCGGAGATTGATGATCGTCACGAAGAAATTGACCGCCGCCGCCAGCGAGGCGACGCCCAGGATCTGCAGGCCCACCGTCCAGAAATCGATGTTGAGTCCGGGGAGAACTGCTTGCTGGTCAGGTTGGCGTAGCCGAACCAGCCGCCGTTCGGCGCCGCCCCGAAGAGCCAGCCGGCGTTCGATGATCAGACCGCCCGCCAGGAATACCCAGTAGCTGAAGGCGTTGAGCCGCGGGAAGGCCACATCCCGTGCCCCGAGCTGGAGCGGGATCATGTAGTTGAAGAACATGGCCGACAGCGGCATCACCCCGAGGAAGATCATGGTGGTGCCGTGCATCGTGAACAGCTGGTTGTAGGTCTCCGCCGAAACCAGGGTGTTCTCGGGCTTGGCCAGCTGGAGCCGGATGATCAGCGCCTCGAGGCCGCCGACCAGGAAGAAGAAGAAGGCGGTCGCGCCGTACAGGATGCCGATCCGCTTGTGGTCAACCGTGGTAAGCCACGACCACAGGACGGATTTCTCGGCTACCTGTTCTTCCGCGGGGAGTGCGGTGGTTGCCATGTCTGTCCCGTCTGTTATTGCTGCGTCCGAAGGAAGGCCACCAGCGCGGCGACCTCGTCATCCTTGAGCTGCAGGTTGGGCATGAGTACGCCCAGCTTCCAGGCCTGGGGGTTATGCAGCCACTTGGCCAGGTTCTCGTCGGTGTTCTTGAGCGTGCCCGCCGCGATGTAACTCCGGCTCCCGATATGCTGGAGGTTGGGACCGATCAGGCCCGGCATCGCGGGAGGATTCAGCGAATGGCAGCCAACGCAGCCCTTCGCGGTAAACAGCTGCTGGCCTTGGCGGAGCGTCGGGTCCGGCGATTTCGTCGTGTCGGAGTAGTCGGGCCCCGGAGTATTGAAGTTCGCCGCCCAGGCGTCGAACGCCTCGGGTGGCTGAGCCACGATCCGGTACGCCATCCGCCCGTGCTGCAAACCGCAGAACTCGGCGCACTGCCCCGGGTAATTCCCCTCGACCTCCGCCTTGAACCAGAGATTGTTGTGCCGGTTGGGGAACACGTCCCGCTTACCGGCGAACTGCGGCAGCCAGAAGCTGTGAATTACGTCGGCCGTGGTCATCTCCAGATTCACCGTGCGGCCGGTCGGCACGTGCAGCTCGTTCGCGCGTCACGATGCCGAGATCGGGATAGCGGAACTCCCACCACCACTGGTGGCCGATCACCTCGACCTGCAGCGCCTCAGGCCCCGGCTTGGTAGCGGTCCGGAAGATGGTGCGCACCGTGGGGACCGCGATCAGGGCCAGAATGACCGCCGGGATCATGGTCCACACGATCTCCAGCGTGGTGTTTCCGTGAGTCTGGGCCGGCTCGGGGCGCCGGGGCGGGCCCGGAACTTCCAGATGGCGAAGAGGAGCGCGCCTTCCACCAGCACGAAGACGATGGCCGCGAGATAAACCGTCTTGCGGAAGGTGGCGTCGAGCAAATGTGCGAAATCCGAGCGCGGCAGCAGCGTGGTCTGCGGGTAGTCGCGGGCACAGGCGAGAACCGCCACCGCGACGACGGCGAGCAGCATCCAACGCGATGGCCACCGGCCCACCACGGTCCGGAGGGACATTTAGGAAATCGTCCTGTCAGCGGGGAGCGACGAATGCATGCAAATGCAGCGGTACACTGTATTTATTCACCTGAGTCTGCGTCAAGATTGGCCGGGGAGTAAGAGCGCGCTAATCTAATCGTGTGCCAATGCAATCGCGCCAGCCGACCTTAGTAGCGTATTTCAGCGGCAGCAGCCTGCACCTCAGAGAGTATCACGTATGACCCCCGCCCAGCGAGCCGCCCTGATCCAGCGCTACCAGGATGGGCCCGGCATTCTCGAGGCCGCCCTGGTCAAGGTACCCAGTGAGGCCCTCAAGTTTCGGCCCGCCCCGGCAAGTGGACGGTTCACGAGGTCATCATCCACTGCGCCGACAGCGAGACCAACTCCCACATGCGGATCCGCTACCTGCTCGGCGAAGACGATGCCCTCATCGTGGGATACGACCAGGACCGCTGGGCCAGCGTGCTGGGGTACCACGATCTCCCGCTGGAGCCTGCCCTGGCCACGGTACGCGCCGTTCGCGCCAACACCCTGCCGCTCTTGCGGCGGCTGACCGAAGAACAGTGGAACCGGACCGGGCGCCACACCGAGTATCCCAGCTACGGGGTCGAGCAGTGGCTCGAGATCTACGGTGAGCATCTCGAGATCCATGCCAGACAGATCCAGCGGAACCTGCAGGCCTGGGGTGACGTAAGCGAGTAGGAGTGAGGACTGAGGAGGAGTGACCAGGCTTCCTCAGTCTCAGTCCTATTCACTGATCTGTACCGGCATGTCGAACGCCACTGGGTCCGGCACCTCGTAGGTGTAGTGCCACCACTCCTGGTCGTACTGCTTGAATCCTTCCGCCTCCATCACCTGACGCAGCAACTGCCGGTAACGCATCGTGCGTGCCCGGCGCATTGGCCCAGTGCGCCTGTTCTCGAAAACGTGTCGAACGGCGTACCCATGTCCACTTCGCGGCCGCCGACCGAGAAATCAACCAGGGTCAGGTCCACCGCCAGGCCGAGGTTGTGGCGACTCCGGCTCGCGATATATCCGTCCTGGATCAGGTGCATCTGCCCGGTCCGTCGCGCCCAGTCGACCATGGCCTGGGTAGCGCGCACCGGGCGATAACCATCGAAGATCTTGAGTCCCATGCCACCGCTCCGCAGCCGTTGCTGAACCCGGTGGAGCGCCTCGGCGGCTTCTTTCCGCAGATAGGCCTTGTTGGCCTCGTATCCGGGGAGAACTGCGCCGGTGAAGTTGTTCGCCGTGGAATAGCGCGCCTCGACCACGATGGTGCTGTCCTCGGCTACGCACATCCGCCAGCTGGCGCATGGCCACCGAATCGGGGGCGACATACTGCGCCGAATCCTGACCGAAGAGAGGTCCGCGAGATTACGGCAGTCGCTGACCAAGGCAGAAAGCAGTCGGTTCATGGCGCGCATGGTGTGGGTGACCGGACGTCGCCCGGATTGAAACGTGCAATCCGTCGCAGCTAAGCCATTTGGCGACAGGCTCATTAGAGTAATCCGATAGCCGAGGTTAAAGCCATGTGCTATCTTGTCCTCGAGTTGGCCGCGACGCCCCGGGTGATGTCCCTGAACCCGGGCCGTTTCCTTTTGTCGAGTCCGCCAATGTTACGCGAGATGCGTCAGAAGCTGAGCAGCGAGATTGGGCAGCTCAGTCACGAATTGAATGTGGTCATTCCTCAGGCGATCGCGCATGCGGTCGAGCTGGGTGACTTGCGGGAAAACTCCGAGTACAAGGCGCGCCCTGGAGCGCCAGCAGTTCGTCCAGGCCCGGCTGGGCCAGTTGCACCAGCGACTGAGCCAGCTGAGTCAGCTGGCCAACACCGAGATACCTCGACCGACCGGGTGGGCCTCGGGTCCAAAGTCACCGTGGTGGACCTCAGCGACGCGACGAGACCGGAGACCTTCATGCTGGTGCTCGCCGAGATGATGGATCTCGATGCCGGTCACATCTCCCTGCGCCTCGCCTCTGGGTCGGGCGCTCAAAGACCGGAAGGTGGGCGATGAGATCGAGCTCCGGATTCCCCGCGGGATCCGGGCACTGCGGGTCGTCGAGTTGGAGACGGGCGTGGGGCCCTGACCGATCTCTGATCGGCTTATGGAATTCCCCAAGAAGCAGCTGCTCCTGGTCGGCGACCGGGTCCTCATCACTCCCGAGGAGGGCGAAGACCGGATGCGGGCCGGCCTCGTACCTGCCACCGACCGCGGTGGATGCCGATGCAGGTGCAGTCGGGACTGGTCATCGCGGTGGGCCCGGCGATCCGGTTGCCGACATGAGCGGCAGCGATGATGAGCCCTGGAAGATCGGCGAACGCCAGCCGCGCTGGCGCCCCATGCAGGCCCGGGTGGGAGACCATGCCATCTTCTTCCGGAAGGCGGCTGTCGAGATCACGTTCGAGGAAAAACGCTATCTCGTCGTTCCCCAGGCCGCGATACTCGTTCTAGTTAGAGAAGAGATGCCAACTTGATTGAAGATTGAAGATCTTCCAATCTTCAATCTGAAATCTTCAATCTGCAATTCCCACCATGCCCCTCACCCGCTTCCCCGACCACGAAGACAAGCGGGTCTTCCTGTCCACCGTCCTCTCCTTCAACCTGCCTCCTCCGGATGGCGCGCACAGCGACCGCCTCTCCGTGGCTGTCTTGTGGGTCGATCGGGACACCCCATCCGCTGACGAACTGAGCCCTGACTTCGCCATGGAATTGCTGGACCACGGCGCCCTGGCCCTCGTAATTGGTGGAAGCGCATCCGAGCAGACCGCGGCACTCTTCGAGCGGACCATCGAGGATGGGGAGTTCGTGCGCGGTCCCGACGAGGAGATCAGCATCTGGGTCGACCCCGAGGCCCCGCTCGACGAGGTGCTCTGGACGGCCGCCGAAGAGGCCATGCCCCCGACGCCTTTGCCGACCGGCCGTGGGATATCGTCTGCTGGGCCCGGAGTGGCGATGCCATGGTGGCCAAGCTGCGTGATGCCCTGGCGCGGCTCGGCGCCATTGTGGATGATCGCTATGAGCTGGGTGGTGACGACGAATGAGCAGCGCGCCCCAGCGTGCCTACCGGTTTGGCATGTGGGGACTCGTCGGCACTCGGCCTGCCCGGACTCTTCGCCGCATTCCTCGGCGCACGGCGGATAATCCCTCTCCCCCTCGGCGTCGCGGGAGGCTTCACGTTCCTGACTTGCGCGTTGCTCGGTGCGCTTGTGGGACTTCAGGCACGGCGCCAGATGCAGCTGCAGCGAGACCGGGAGAACTACTCGACAATGCTCATCATCCTCGCCAATCAACTCAGGGTCCAGGATGATGTCGTGCTGCAACGAATCGCCGGAAGAGGGCGGTCCGGCCGGAGAGGCGGCGGAGATGGTGCTCCAAGGGAGACGGGAGAAGGGAGACAGGAGAAGGGAAACGGTGAACGGAGAACGGTGAACGGTGAACAGGCAGATCCATGGATCCCTCGACGATAGCAGACGAGGTGTCTGACTGATGCCTGACCACCTGACCCTCCGTTCCACCGTCTCACCGTTCACCGTTCACCGTTCACCCGCCAGCATGTGCTTCCACCTCTACCTCGCCAGTCCCGCTCACGCTGAGCGAGGTCCGGTCCATGCTGCCGAAGGGGCTCGCCGCCGATCTGCTCGATCCGGCGGAGCAACGGGCGTTGAAGCAGCTTCACCCCGATGCGCAAACGGTTGGGCGACTGGTCCACGGCGCCTGCTCCTGCGATCTCGTGGTCCAGCGGCACCCGGTGAGCCGGGAAGACGAGACCTGGCTCCGGCGCCGCTACCGCGACCAGGGGCTTCCGAGGACTGCCGTCATCGCTGCGCTGGAGCGCCACCGCCGGGCCGCCGCCGAGCGATCCCAACCCGCGGGTTTCTGGCCGCGCCAGGTTGCCGATTTCGTGGTCGAGCACGCGCGCAATGCGGGCCTACCCTCTACTATCTCCACTTCTCGCACGACGGCACCCTCGGAGTTCTTCCCCGGGCGAGCCGCAGGCTCAGCGCGCCGGCGAAGTTCGGATGAACCCGGAGGGCTGGCTCCAGGAAGAAAGGTTGGTTCTGGTCCTGCCCTGACGCGGCGGAAGGAAATGAGGCATCTTCCAGCCAGGGCAACGGGCGTATGTCTCATACCTCGCGGCTTTACCTGCGCGCGCTGCAATTGCGCTGTCCCGCCTGTGGCGGCAGACCTGTGTTCGTCTCCTGGTTTCGCATGTGCCCCAATTGTCCCTCATGTGGGCTGCACTTCGATCGGGAGCCGGAGGGCGGCTACTGGGTGGGCTCCTACACGATCAACCTGATGCTGACGGAGGCGGCACTCGCGGCGGCCTTCCTCCTCGGGATGTGGGCCACCTGGCCCCAGCCACCCTGGGATCTGCTGGTGTACGGCGATATCGCCGTCGCTGCACTCGTGCCGGTCCTGGTCTTTCCCTATTCGAAGACCCTCTTCATTGCCGTGGATCTCACCTTTCGCCCGAAAGAGCCTGAGGACTATGAGACTCCACGCGAAATCGCACCCACCCCACCCGCCCTCGCCGCTGAGATACGACCGGGATGCCAATGTTGCGCGTGACTGCCCTCTCGATTGCCGCCATCGGCGGCGCGCTGGGTCTTGCCTGCGGCACGTCCTATGTGCTGGCGTCTCGGACCGCTTCGAAGGCGGCGGCCCGGATTGCACCGGATCTGGGACCGGTCGAGTCCGACTTCGGGTTCCATTATCACGCAGCCGGCGAAGGCGAGAGACTGGGCTGGGAATTCACCTACGGACCCAGCGGCGCGATGGGCCCGGTGACGCTCGAACTCTACATCGGCGTGGGCGGCCGGCTGTATCAGACTCAACCGCCCGAAGCCCTCGAACGGCTCAAGACTTCCAGATCCCCAGGTTCCAACTAGCCACACCTCCCCGCGCTCATCGTAGTCTCTGCGCGCTCGCCGTCTTGACAATCCTGCCTAGCGCGCCTTATCTCGGCCTTCGCAGACCTCGTCGTCCTTCACCACAAAATTCGCTAGAGCAACCACGGAGGGGCCTATGAAGCCTCGATTGGTATGGCTCGCAGCCGCGTACCTCGCGTTAGCGGGGACGTCTCTGGCTGCACAGGAGCGGGTCCTAACTGGGACGGTAACCGATTCAGCCACAGGAGATCCCATCGCAGGGGCGTCCATCGGGATTCAGGGTACCCGAATAGCGACGCATACCAATGCCAGCGGCGTGTTCAACCTGGCTGCCCTTCCCGATTCCGATCTCACGGTGATGATCCGGTTCATCGGCTACCGCAAGCGGGACATCCTGGTACTGGCCAGTCAGACCACCATGACCGTCCAACTCGTCAAGGACCTGTTCAAGCTGGAAGAGATCGTGGTGACCGGACAGGCCACCGGGATCGAACGGAAGAACATCGCAACCTCGGTCGCGACCGTGTCGGCCGACGAAATGAACATTACCCCGTCGGTCAGCGTCGAGTCAGCAGCTGGTGGGCAAGGTCGCCGGGGCAGATATCCAGAGCAATGGGGAGCGCCCGGTGGCGGCCTGCAAATGCGCCTCGCGCGGTACCACCTCGATCAACGCGTCCGCTTCGCCGCTCTACGTCGTGGACGGGATCGTGGTGAGCGATATCGCGATTCCTCCAACCAGAACGCCGTGACCAAGGCGGCAGCGGGGGCAACACGTCGCCCGACCAGGATGCGCAGGTGAACCGCATCGCCGACCTCAACCCCGAAGACATTCAGTCGGTCGAGATTCTGAAGGGTGCCGCCGCCTCGGCCATCTACGGAGGACGGGCGTCGAACGGCGTCGTGATCATCAGCACCAAGCGAGGCCAGGTCGGCAAGCCGCAGGTGAACCTGACTCAGCGGTTCGGCGTCTCCGAGTTGGAGCGTGAGGTCGGCTCCCGCGATTTCGAGACGGCGGCCGAAGTCGACTCCACCTATGGAGTAGGGACCGCGGCCGCAACGGGCTACACCACCGGCCTGTCGAACGACCTCGAAAAGCAGCTCGCCCATCGCAAGGACCTCGCCGCCGAGACCTATATCAGCGTCAGTGGCGGGGGCGAGGGCACCCGGTACTACGTCGCCGGCCAGGTCCAGAACACCCCGGGGATCATCGACAACACCGGATATCAGCGGCAGTCGGTGCGACTGAACCTCGACCAGGTACTCGGCTCCCGAATTCACGGCTCGCTGAATGCCAACGTAGTGCACACCCTGGCCCAGCGCGGTCTCACCAACAACGACAACTCCGGCACCAGCTTCGGCGTGGTGTTCTCCAGCACGCCGGACTTCACCAATCTGACGCGCCGGAACGACGGCACATTTAACCTCAATCCGTTTGTGCCGAGCAACCCGCTGCAGACCGCGGCGCTGATGAAGAACGACGAAACGGTGTGGCGTTTCTTCTCGTCCGCCGCGGTGGATTTCGACTCTGGTCACCAACACGAACAACTCGCTCAAGCTGATCGCCATCGGTGGCCTGGACTACTTCAGCCAGGAAAACGAGCTCTTCTTCCCGCCGGACCTGCAGTTCGAGCCGAATGACGGCGAGCTGGGCACCTCGCTGCTCAAGGAAAGCGACAATCTCAACCTCAACCTCGACCTGAATGCGGTTCATACCTATACGCCGTCGAGCCGCAGCTGGAGCGCCAGGACCTCGGCGGGGATCCAAACGACCCGTCGTGATCTCGGCGTCCTGCAGAATGAGGGATACAACCTGGTCGGCGGGCAGGAAAGCATCGATGCCGCCACCCGCAAAGTGGTGCTCCGCAACCAGGAGCTGGCGAAGAACCTGGGCTACTTCCTGCAGGAAGACTTCCTGGCCGACAAGGAACGCTGGCTGTTAAGCCTGGGAGTCCGGGCCGACCAGAGCAGCCTCAACGCCGATGCCAGCCAGCTGTTCTGGTACCCGAAGGCGGCGACGTCGTACCGGTTTGTGAAACCGGCCGGCTTCCTCGACGAGCTGAAGCTGCGGATTGCCTACGGCGAGTCCGGCCTGGAACCCGACTACGGCCAGAAGTTCACCCCGCTCGACGCCTCCCAGAACATCGGCGGGCTTCCCACCATCGTTGTCCTGGGGAACCATCGGCGCCCCGGACCTCCACCCGGAGCGGGAGCGGGAAATCGAGGGCGGCTTTGACGCCTACCTGTGGAACCAGACCGCCACGCTCGAGTTCAGCGTCTACCAGAAGAACCTCAGCGACCTGCTGGTCCCTCGCGCGCTGCATGAGTCATCGGGCTACATCACCGAGTTCCTCAATGGCGGCGCGATGAAGACCCAGGGACTCGAGATCGCGGCGGCGGTCCAGCCGATCCAGAAGCGGAACTTCAACTGGCTGAGCCGGGCCACTTTCTCCACCACCAAGACCAACATCACGGAGCTCGACGTGCCCGCGTTCGAGACCGGCGGCTTCGGCACTTCGATTGGCGCTTTCAAGATCGAAAAAGGTGCCAGCGCCACGCAGATCGTCGGTAACGACACCACAGCCAACGGCAGCATTGTTGTGCACAAGGTAGGTGAAGCCAACCCCAACTTTCGGATGGGGTTTGTGAACGATTTCGTGGTTCATGATTTCACCCTGCACACCTTGCTCGATTGGCAGTACGGCGGCGACATCCTCAACCTCACCAAGCTGCTCTACGATTTCGGCGGAGTCACCAAGGACTTTGACACGCCGATCTCCGGCAGCAGCGAGACGGTGGGACAGCGCCGGCTCAGACGGATTCGGCCAGGTGACCAAGAACTGGATCGAGAGCGCCAGCTTCCTGAAGCTGCGGGAGATCGCGCTCACCTATAACCTGCCCTACAGCGTCGTCGGCGGACTCTGGCGAGGTGCCCGGTACGCCCGGTTTACGGTGGCCGCCCGGAATCTGTTCCTCGATGTGCCGTACGACGGGTACGACCCGGAAGTCAGCAACTTCGGCAACCAGCCGATCGCGCGGAACATCGACGTCGCACCCTTCCCGCCGAGCCGCAGTTTCTGGTTCAGCGTGGACATCGGCTTCTAACTCGACGCCCTGAGGAAACTGCCATGAGAACGCTCAAGATCACGGCACTCACGGGGCTGCTGCTCGCCAGTGGGTGCAACACGCTGGATGTACCGGATCTCAACAACCCGGGGCAGGACGAGCTGGAGAACCATCCGACCCGCGCGGGAGTCCTCGCCGCGACGACCGGCATGCTCTTCGGTACCCGGCTCGGCATGGCGGATCAGAACGGATACATCGATGGAGCTGGGGATTCTGGGCCGGGAGTCGTACAACCTGGATCCCGCCGATCCTCGCTTTGTGACTGAACTCCTGGTTGGGCCGCTCGACGGAGGCAGCAACGCCTTCGGAGGCAATCTCTTCGCCCTGCCCTATGCCGATATCCGGGCTGGTAACATCGTGCTCCGGGCACTCGCCAAGCTGCCCGCCTCGGCGATGACGACCGAGGAGATCGAGGCGACAACCGGCTTCGTGCAGACCATCCAGGCGCTCGATTTTCTCCACGTGATTAGTACCCGGGACGATCTCGGCGCGCCGATCGATGTGGATATCGACCCGGTGGCAGCGCCGGCTCCGATTGCCACCAAGGCCGAGGTATATACCCACATCGTGAACCTGCTCGATTCGGCCGCGACCCACCTGGCGGCCGGCGGCAGTGTCTTTCCATTTCCGCTCAGTAACGGGTTCATAGGGTTCGACACTCCGGTCAACTTCGCAAAGTTCAACCGGGGCTCCGGGCCCGGGTCGCGATCTATACGGACGACTTCGCCGGCGCGCTGACCGCGCTGCAGGGATCGTTTCTCAATACCGCAGCGCCGCTGTCGTTCGGAACGTATTACGTCTACTCCACGACCGCCGGCGATCGGGTGAACTTGCTGTTTGACAATAGCGTTCCTGACACAACGCAGCCGCGGGCGCTGCAGGCCCATCCCTCGATTCTGACCGACGCGCAGCTGCAGGCAGGCGGTGCGCTGGATCAGCGGGCTCTGGACAAGACCGAGGTCTTTATACCACCCACGAACGACCTCGGTATCCCGACGAACCTGAAGTTCACGATCTATCAGACCAATTTGGATCCGATTCCAATCATGAAGAACGAGGAATTGATCCTGTTGCGGGCCGAAGCCAACATCGGCTTGAACCAGTTGGCGTGCGGCGGTCACGGATATCGACTTGATCCGGACCACGTCGGGGAACCTCCCGCCGTACTCCGGCACGGTTGACCAGCCTTCGCTGTTGACGGAGCTGCTGTACAACAAGCGCTATTCGCTGCTCCTCGAAGGTGGCTACCGCTGGATCGACCTCCGGCACTACGGGTTGCTCAACACGCTTCCCAGGGATCTGCCGAATTTCAAGATCTTCACCCGGATGCCGTTCCCGCGAAACGACTGCCTGGCCCGGAATCCGACGCCAGCTGTGGGCTGCAGCCTGGAGCCGGGGTTCTAGAGGAAGGTCTGCAGTACCGAAAACACAGCGACCCTCCGGCGATCGTTGCCGGAGGGTCGTTCGTCTTCGATGCCTACGCCTCGCCAAACCAGCTAGTCGCAGCTGGCCCTTTTCCAAATCGCGGGAACCGGGTTGAAGTTGACCGGGCTGGGATCCAGCGAAGAGCCCACGATTGTCCCGCAGCGATTCACTCCGGTCGGCCCCGAGAAATGGCCCTTGGCCGGGGCCAGGTCGGGAGAATCGCAGGCTCGCCCCGCCAGGTGTAGCCAACCACATCGTTCCGACCTGCAATCCGACCGCGCGTCCCGCTTCACTGATTGCCAGGCCCTCGGAGTTCTCTTTGAAGCCGAGCGGCCGCATGCCATCGGTTGGCGTCCAGATGAAGGCCACCGGCAGTCGAGGGAGCGGCGGATCGGCAATGCCAACGACCTCGAGCGCGTTGTTGACGCTGAAGGCCGCGCTGGTAATCCCTCCCAGCGTCCCGATGTCCACCTGCACTCCATCATGCCGCCAGAGCCAGGCGTGAGGCCCGGAACTTCCGGACTCAATCACCCAGCCCACCGCGTCGCCGGCGTCGTTCACATCAAGCGCCATGCTGGTCCCACCTGAAGGATTGAGATCGGTGAGTACGCCGGCAGAGCTCCACATGACTGCGTGAGTCACCCCGGAGAGGATCGGAGGCCCACCCGACCGCGGCGCCTGAACCGTTGATCGACTGGGCCAGACTGGCTCCCCCACCCAGGTCGGGGAGCGGCTGTATCCCGTGGCATCGGCCCAGACGAAGGCGTGCGAGGTGATAAAGTCCGCTGACAGGTGCGAATCCCACGACTGTGCCGGCCTGATTGATGTCCTTGGCAAGTGCCGAAACGAGACCCGGAAGTTTGCCAAGGTTGCGCGGGTCGTTCGGCGTGGCCCAGATGACGGCGGTCCAGCTGTCCGCTGTCCGATACCACCCTGCCACGACACCGGCATCGTTGATGGCGCTCGCCTCGCCGAGAAATGCCGCCGGAGGAATTTTCAGGGCTTGAACCTGGTAGCGGGTGGCGGTGCGGATGGAGGAGAGGTCTGTGGAAGGAGCGGTACTGCTATCACTGCACGCGGCCAGCCCGAGGGCGACCACCATGAGCGACACGCTGAGTTGTGATTGAGGGCGCACTTAGGCCCTCCCGGCAGGAGTCCAGAACCAACTTAGAGAAGGTGAAGATGAAGTTGGGCCGCGGGAACCGCTATAGGACCATGGACTACGTGTCCGCTAGCCGCCTCGCCGTTCTTCCCCACTGAAATCCCCAATCCATCGGGATCCAGATACTGAGCCAGCCGCGCGCCAAACACATTGGTCGGCTCCTGGATGCAGGGGACTTTCATTTCTACCATGCGCTTGTGGAAGGCGTCGAGATCGCCAACTCGGAGGCCCGGGACGGCAGCGGCCGGCTGGGACCTTCTCCGGATCGTCCTTGGGCCCCGGCCCTCGCTCGCGTGTAATGCCAGCGTTGCACCGTCGGTCGCGAACTCGGTCCAATGCGGGGATTCGAATCGCAGCGGCAGGCCGATCACGTCACGATAGAAGGCGACCGACCTCGTCATGTCGCTCACGAAGACGATGGCATAAGCTCACGACCTGCACTGGCAGGGCCTCCTTGGGGTCGGGCGGTGAGGCGGCGGGAGAGGCGGTCAAGGCGGTCAAGGCGGTCAAGGCGGTCAAGGCGGTCAAGGCGGTCAAGGCGGTCAGGCGTTCCGTAGATGTTGCAGCATCACATTCGTTAGATAGTCCAGATCGTCCGCCTCCGCCTTACCGCCCGACCGCCTTTATAATTCCCGAGGAATCTTTGGAGAACGTCATTGCCCCACGACCCGCACGCAACCACCGCCTCGACCGCGGCCGAGCATCGTTCGAACGAAAGGCCTGGGCCAGCGCCTACCGCGAGCTGAATGCCGCGGCGCGCGATGCCGCGCTCTGCGCCGAAGACCTGGAGCGGCTCGCCTTCACCGCCCGCCTGCTCGGCAACCAGACCGAATGCGCCGACCTGCTGGCCCGCGCCCACCAGGAATTCCTCAATCAGGGCGAGACTGCACGCGCGGCGCGAGCCGCGATCTGGCTCGCGTTCCATTCCCATTTCAGAGGAGAAGTGGCCCGCGGCAACGGCTGCGTGGCCCGGGCCAACCGGATCCTGGAAGCTCATGCGCAGGAGTGCGTCGAGTCGGGCTACCTGCTCCACCTCTCCGCGGTTCAAACGTTCTTCGAGGGCGACGCGGCGAAGGCCCACGCCCTGTTTGTCGAAGCCACGAAAATCGGCGAGCGCTTCGGAGATCGCGACCTGATGACGCTGGCGCGGCATGGTCAGGGCCGGGCACTCATCACGGATGGACCAGGCTGACGCGGGGTGTCTCGCTGCTGGACGAGGCAATGGTCGCGATTACGGCCGGCGACGTCTCCTCGCCGATCGTCGGCGACGTGTATTGCAGCGTTATCGAAGGATGCCACGAGATCTTCGACCTGCGTCGAGCGCAGGAGTGGACCACGGCGCTCGCGGAGTGGTGCGCTTCGCAGCCCGACCTGGTGCCTTATCAGGGAAGTTGTCTGGTCCATCGTGCTCAGATCCTGCAGTTGCACGGAGCCTGGGACGAGGCGATGGCTGAGGCCCGGCAGGCCCGCGAACGGTTCTCCAATCCGCCGGGACAGCGGGCGATCGGTGGAGCGCTACTACCTGTTGGGAGACCTGTTTCGTCTCATCGGCAACTTTCGCGAGGCGGAACAGGCCTACCTCGCGGCGGGTCATCACGGATTCCAGCCGGAGCCGGGCCTGGCTCAGCTCAAGCTGGCCCAAGGCGATGAGGACGCAGCAGCCGGCGCGATACGCCGCGACGCTGAAGGAGGCACGGGACCTCCGGCGCCGCGCACCAGCCCTCGCCGCTTCGGTTGGACATCATGCTGGCGGCGAAGGAGATCGAAGAAGCTCGCTCCGCCGCCCATGAACTCAGGAAATGGCAGACCATCTCCCTGCCCCATACCTGCTGGCCGCGGCCGCCCAGCGCTGAAGGGTATGTTTTGCTCGCTGAAGGGAAACCCAACGATGCATTGACCGAGCTGCGCAACGCGTGGCAGCTCTGGTGCGCACTCGAGGCGCCCTACGATGCGGCCCGATCACGAGTCGCGATCGGTCTCGCCTGTCGCGCGATGGGAGATCCCGCCACCGCCGAGCTTGAATTCGAGGCCGCTCGACGCGAGTTCCAGCGCCTCGGCGCTCAGCCGGACCTGGAAGCGCCTACGCCGTCTTACCGCGCGCAACCGATTCGGCTGCGGTGGCGAGGGCTCACCCTGCGCGAGAGTCGGAAGTTCTGCGCGAGATTGCGGCCGGAAAGTCCAATCGGAAGATCGCGCGAGGACCTGGGGATCAGCGAGAAGACCGTAGCGCGTCACGTAAGCAACATCTTCACCAAGTTGGGTTTATCGAGCCGAGCCGCGGCGACGGCCTACGCCTACCAGCATCACCTGGTCAATTCGGCTACATAGAAATACCCACGGCGTTTCCCGACGCCGGATGGCCACTTCGCCCGATGCGGCGAGGACCCGCCTTTCCTATCATCTCTCCGTCTATTGAGTCACCGGTTTCTCGAAGGGAGATGATCATGCAGGGCAACGAACGGTTCCAGGTCGTGATCGTGGGCGGCGGTCAGGGGGTCTCGCGGTCGGGTATCACCTCGCCCGGCGAAGGATCCCCTTTGTCATTCTCGACGCAAACCCGAGAGTGGGCGACTCCTGGCGGAAACGCTGGGACTCGCTGCGCCTCTTCAGTCCCGCCTTCTACGATGGTCTTCCGGGTCTTCGATTCCCTGCGGGCCCCGGTGTCGAAGCCGACCAAGGACCAGATGGGGAATTACCTCGAAGGGTACGCATCGCACTTCAGCTGCCGGTGCGCTCCGGCGTCCGAGTCACTCGGCTCTCGAGGCAGGGCGACCATTTCCTGGTGGAGGCGGGAGAGAAGCGGTTCGAAGCGGAGCAGGTGGTGATCGCCACGGGAAACTATTGCCGGCCACGGATCCCGCGATTCGCGCCGGATCTCGACCTGGGCATCGTGCAGTTTCACTCGAGCCAGTACCGGAACCTGTCACAGCTCGCTCCCGGCGGAGTCTTGATCGTTGGCGCCGGCAATTCGGGAGCGGAGATCGCGATTGAGACGGTGAAGAAACATCCCACCTGGCTCGCAGGCAAAGAAACCGGACACGTGCCGTTCCGGGTGGACAGTCTCGCCGGGCGCTTCCTCTTCGTGCACCTGATCCGGGCACTCGGCCACAACATTCTCAACGTGGACACGCCGATCGGGAGGAAGGTGAGGCCCAAGATGCTGCTGCGCGCGACGCCGCTGGTCCGGGTCAAGCCGAAGGATCTCATCGCGGCGGGCGTCAAGAGAGTGCCACGAGTCATCGGGGCGGAGCGCGGTCTGCCCATGCTCGAGGATGGACGGGTCCTGCAAGTCGAGAACGTGATCTGGTCCACCGGCTTTCTGCCCGGGTCTCGAGTGGGTGGATCTCCCGATCTTCGGTGGAGACGGCGCGCCGTTGCACGATCGGGGCATCGTGACGAGCGAGCCGGGACTCTACTTCGTGGGACTCCACTTCCAGTACGCGATGACGTCGGATCTGATCAACGGCGTGGGGCGGGACGCGAAATGGGTCGTCGAGGCGATTGCGGAGCGGAAGGAGATGATTCCGGCGGCGTGAAGTGGGGCGGTAGGGCGGAATGGCGGAATAGCGAGCGGTGACGGACGGCGAATGAGCGAGGCGGAGGCGGAATGGCGGAATGGCGAGGTGCAACCGCGACGCTTCTGCGTCACCTCACTCGCTCATTCCGCCGTTCATTCCTCCACTCACTTCGCCATCGCCTCTTCCCCGTTGTACGCCCGCTCCAGCGCAGCGATATCGAGCTTCTTCATTTCCATCATCGCCGCCATGGCGCGCTGCGACTTCTCGAAGTTCGGATCGCCGACCATGGCCGGCAGGATGCTCGGCACCACCTGCCATGACACGCCAAACTTGTCCTTGAGCCAGCCGCATACCTGGGCGCTGGGATCCCCGCCGACAGTCAACTTCTCCCAGTAGTAGTCCACTTCCTTCTGGTCCTTGCACATGATCTGGAACGAGACGGCCTCGTTGAACTTGAACACCGGGCCGCCGTTGAGCGCGGTGAACGGTTGTCCGTCGAGCTCGAACGCCACGGTCAACACCGATCCGGGCGGCCGCTTGTGAGTCTCACGTCCGGCTTCTCCGTAGCGGGTGATCTCGCCGATTTTCGAATTCTTGAAGATGCCGGTGTAGTACTTCGCCGCCTCTTCGGCCTGATTGTCGAACCAGAGGCAGGGTTGGATTCTTTGCGTGGTTGCCATTGGTGAGTCTCCTCCTATGGGTTCAGACCTGAAGTGAGCAATAGTCCCGTCGCTCGCCATCAAGCCGTTGCTGCGTCATGACATCGGCGGCCGATGTGGTATCGAGTCCGCCTGGATGCCTCAGGGTAAGCTGACCGGAGCGGTAGGCGAAGACAAGTCAGAAATTGTGGGCTGAAACGACCAGCGGGGGCACCGCACACGCCTCAGCGACAATACCCGATCCGAAGGGTGAGGCTCGCCGGACGCGGGTTGGTGGTGCTGGGGAGCCGCGCGGTCCAAGGCCCTCGACCTCGATGTTGGGGTAGGTAACGCTGACTCCGGAGGTAAGGGTTACGAAGCCGGGCTCGGGCCCACGTACCTCGAACGGAAGCACCGACCGGTCCTCGAGGGAGGTGGAGAGGCCGCCCACAGCGCCGGGCAGCGCGCGATCGGTTGGGTTACCGGGTCGGGCGCGAACCCGCGGTACAGCAGCGGATCCTCGGTGAGCGGCGTCAGAGTGACGTCGACGGTGCTGGACATGCTCGTACAAGGGAGGATCTCTCGACGGACCGGAAGGCACGTTGCCAAACTCGGGAGACTGCACCGCCGGGGCCAGCTTCCCCGGGCGCAGACCTGATACCAGTTGTCCCGGTGTTGCCAACCAGGTCGTTGTCGCCGGTGGTGAACGATGTCTGGTCGGGTGCCACGCGGCCGGCGACTACATACCCATCGAGGTACATCTCGCTGCTCACACGGATGTCGAAGCCGGTCTCGTCCGAGCTGTTGTCTGTCCGCGGATGTCGCGGTGGCGCGCTCCGGTCTGGTAGGCGGAGAAGGTGACTCCGCTCGGCGCCGTCCGCGGCGAGAACGCGAGCCAGACCTGGGTGGTAGGACCTGGATAGCCGCCGAAGGCGACCCCTGATACGTCAAGATGAAAAACCCGACCCTCGCGCCAGGAGGTCGGAGGCTCGAAGGTGACGAACCAGCGGAGGAGTGCCATCAGTGGGACTCTTGACGGTGCTGTCGACCATGGTAGAACCCCTCGTCCGCCTCTCGGAGCCGACGGATCCGGTGATCGACCGCCGTCGCCTGGGCCAGCTGACGACCCGCCGAGAAACCGTCGCACCGGCCACGAAGTAGAGCGATGCATCGGTCTGAAGACCAGACCACCGCCGCAGTAGGGACAGCCAGGACTAGTGGAGCCGACCCGGGAATGGTGGCGGCGGGCACCGGCGTCCACATCACCGCGCCGGTCGGATCGGTCGCTCCGAACAGCGCGGCCACGAACCCGGAGCCGGGGAGGCGAGGGTGAGGTGCCACCGGGGCGGGCCCGCATGCGCAGTGTGAGCATCGCGGCAAGGGCGGACAGGGTGCGGCGCGCCGGAGCACGCGGTCCCGGACCAATCGAGCCGAGCCAGTGCGCAGCGCTGAGTTCGACTGATCCGTCATGTCACTCACCAAGGAGAGAACCTGCTTGTTGTATGGAACCCTAAACAGTTAGGTGTTGGACCGGCCTGCCGGCCTGAGCAATGAGTCAGCATGCAGCATCAAACGCCTTCGCCAGATGTCTCGTCTAATTACTCGTGAACTGTCGCCGGCAGGCTCGTTCGTGTTTGAGGTCACGCTGTACTGGAAGGGATTCCGAAGAAGCAGGGCTGTCAACGCCGTGGAGCGGGCGGAGCGGGGCTATCAGGGCGGTGTGAACGCGTCTTCCTCGACTTGCTCGCGCACCCGCAAGCGCGCCACGTCCAGGTCGTCAATGGTCAGCCGATCAATCGAGTCGTGGACCAGGGCCATTCGCCGGATGGTGAGACGCCCGATGGCCACGGCACCGATGGCGAGCGCCCCTACAGCGACGAACCCGAGCGCCGCGGCAATCCAGGCAGCGTGGCCATCGGATCGCACGGCGAGGCGACGAATTCTGACGCGTTTCATGCGGGGAATCTGGTTGACCAGCGGCTCTTGCTTCAATGGCGGCACGATCTGGTTCATGCGTGCACATACGCCAGCAGCTGGCCCAGGTGCTCGTGCAGGTTGTTCTGCTACTTCCCTGCCACCAGTCGTTCGAAGCGCGGATTGCCCCGGAGCGGCGCGAAGGTAGGATCGATCTTGAGCCAGCCGGACGAGAGGATGTAAGGCACCTTGAGCAGCGGCTCCAGTTGGTCGAGCGCCTTCTCCGGCTCTCCCACCCGGAGGTAGATCCGCACTAGCTGGTGCTGATTGTACGCCCCGGTGTACGAGTCACGACTGATGGGCATGAGAGCGACGCCGCGCTCCCCTTCGGAGATGGCCTCCTCCTTCCGGCCGAGGTAGGCCAGGGCCAGGCCCCGGAGGACATGCCGCTGGCCATCGTCCGGAGTGGCCCGGAGCTGCTCGTTCATCGCGAGCTGGGCCGAGTCGGCATAGACTCGGGCCAGAGCAGAATTGCCGCGGAGGTGGTAGGTCTGGGCGCAGAACGATGCCCCAAGCTCCCCGGTCATCATCAAAGGCACTGGGCCTGAGCGTGAGAAGCTGCTGCTGCTGGGCGTCGTCCAGCACCCAGTAAAGGTCAAAATAGTTCCCGAAGAAGGCGAGCAGCGCCGCCGGCTCCACGGTCCCCAAGGCCGCGCCGACGACGGCCCGGGCCCGGCAAGGTCGCCCTGGGCGAGGGCCACCATGGCCTTCACTTCGATGATTTGGAGGTTGGTGGGGGCGAGCGCGAGCCCACGGTCCACCGCCGCCAGCGCCTCGGGGTAGCGCCGCAGGCGGAGCAGGGTGACTGCGGTACGCCGTGCCGTGTTGGCCGAGCGCGGGTCGAGCGCACCCGCCTTGGCGAGATGCTGGAGCGCCGCGTCCCAGTCTCCGAGACCCTGTTCAGCCAGCGCCGCCGTGACGAGCAAGTCCACGTTGTTGGGCGCCAGCTTGAGCCCCGCTTCACACGCCGTCAGCCACTGACCGTTGTCCTGCAGGATATTGCCATAGTAGTCGCCCAGCGCCAGCTGGCCTTCAGGGCGGTCCGGGCCGAGGGCGTGCGCGCGGTTCGCCGCATCTCGGGCCTGCGTCGCCAGGTCGGGCGTCGGCGTGCTGTTGTAATACAGCACCGAGTAGGCGCGGGCGAGCTGGGCCCAGGCCGAGAAGAAGCCCGAGTCGAGGGTCACCGCCTGCTGGTAGAAGCTGATGGCCCGGCGCAGGCTCGCCGGATCCGCCACAGCCATGGCCTGCGAGGCGGCCTCGCCTTTGAGATAGGCGTCGTACGCCGCGAGGTTCTCAGTCGGCTTGGCCGCCAGCTCGTGCCGCACGCTGTCGCCCAGAGCCGCGTCGAGCGCGCTGGCCACCTTGGTCGCGATGTCGGCCTGGACCTGGAACACATCGGTGAGCGACGCGTCGAATCCCTGCTGCCACCTCGGCAGTCGGCGCCGCACCCGGGTCGACCTGAACCAGTTCGGGACTCACCCGGACTCGACTTGGGCCACCCGGCGTCTTTTCCCACCGCACGGTGGCGGTGAGCAGGTACTCGGCGCCCAATTCGCGCGCAATCTGCTGGGGCGACTTGGTGCTGTGCCGGTACTCGTTGGAGCTGGCCCGCGCGATGACCGCGAGCGCCGGCACTTGGCAGAGCTTGCCCCGCACCTCGTCGGTGATCCCGTCGGCGAAGTAGGCATCCGCCGAGTCGCCCAGGTTCTCGAAGGGCAGCACGGCGACGATCCGCGTCCCACTCGCCTCCGCGCGGCCCTGGTTATGCCGCCAGGCGAAGAGAACACCCAGTCCGATCAGGATGCCGAGCATCAGGGTGATGGCTGCTACCGGCACGGCGCGGTGACGGGAGCGCGGTAGAACAGGGGCGCTCGATCCACTCGGCCGCGCGGGGATGCTGCCACCGTCGAGGCGCCGGTCAAGACCGGAAGTGCCTGGGCCAGCTGGTTCACCGTGCTGAACCGGTCGGCGGCCACCGGCGCCAGCGCCTTGCGGATCGCCTCATCCACCCGGTCGACACCGACGAGCCGCATCGCCCGCACGCTGGGCGCAGGCTCGGTGAGCCGCTTCACGATCACGGCCTGCGATCGTCGCCCCGGTGAAAGGCGGCTCGTCCGGCCAGCATTTCGTAGAGCACCGCGGCGAGCGAATAGACGTCGGTCCGGGCATCGAGGTTGGGCTCGCCCGCCGCCTGCTCGGGACTCATGTAGGCCGGGGTCCCGATCGCGAGGCCGGTCTCGGTCAGCCGGTCACCATCCGCCGCCCCAGCGCCCGCGCGATTCCGAAGTCCGCGACCATGCGTGTTGCCGTCGCGGGTAAGCAGCAGGTTTTCCGGCTTGATGTCGCGATGGACCACCCCATGGTCGTGGGCGTACTGGAGCCCCTGGGCTGCTTCCCGGGCGATCCGGAGCGCGTCGTCCACCGGGAGCTGCCGCTCCCGGCGCAGCCGGTCCCGCAGCGATTCGCCCTCGACGAACGGCATGGTGAACCAGAGCTGGCCCGCCGCTTCGCCGGAATCGAGCACTGTGAGGATGTGGGGATGTTGCAGGCGAGCCGCGAGCTTGATCTCGCGCTGGAACCGCTCGGGGCCCAGAACCGCAGACAGTTCGGGATGCAGCACCTTCAGGGCGACCGACCGGTCATGCTTCAGGTCGCGGGCCAGGTAGACCGTGGCCATGCCCCCGCGCCCGAGCTCTCGCTCGAGGGCGTAAGTATGAGATAGAGCCTCGGCGAGAGACTCCTTGGAAGGGGCATTGAGATAAATGTACGCCGTCTGACGTGGCCGTGCGACTCTGGGCGGCTGGTGCCCGGATTCAGCTCACCGGAAGCGGCGGATGATTGCCATGATCAGCGACAACAGGGCTGAAAGGACGACCGAGAGCAGGAGGGACGGTCACCATCCCGCAAGCCATCTCACCCGGCGGGCCCGCTGTTCGGACGTCACGTCAGGCGCTTCGAGGAATCGGACCCGGGGCCGCGCATAGCCCAGTACCGGTGCGTGAATCCGCATCGGCACTCCCGCTCGCCGAATATCGACCGCGGCCGTGTCGCCGATCCGCAATGCGTCGAGCGCGGCATGCAGTTCATCATAGCCGGCGATCGCAATGTCATTGAGCGCGACAAGCTCGTCACCGGTACGGAGTCCCGCCATTCTCCAGGCAGTCGCCGGATTGTTCACGACAATGATCAGGGAGCCCGGTCCCCGGCACTGTAGAGCCCGAGCCTGCGATCGGGAAGTGGAGCGCCGGCACTGTCGATCGCGGCCACGGTATCGACTACCAGCTTGTACCCCGAGCCGCGCCACGATCGGGGCGGCATCGATCAGGGCATTGCCGGCGCACCTGGGTGGCGAACAGCTGCTGCAGTCGGCAGCCACAGACCGAGTCCGCCACGGCCTCCAGAGTAGCCGACGTGTAGCCCCGGCCGTTGGCGCTCTGCCGGTACAGGGCACGCATGATATCGTCGAGCCCGCGGGCCTCGTGGGTCGAATCACGAACCAGCGCGTCGATCTCTCCACCCAGAAGCTCCCCTGCGTGTAGTAGCCCCCGGTAGCGTCGGGATTCGCGATGGGTGAGTCCTCGAAGGCAAGGCTGGCGCGTTCGGGAGGGATGCGGGCGGTCCACGACCCGTAGTAGTACCGCAAGAGATCCGCGAGGTGATCGAGGCGTGACTCCGTCGTGTCCATGAGACCGGCGCGCCTCGGCAGCGCGTCGGCATAGTACAGGGTGACCCCTTCGCCCCACCACAGCCCCGTCGTTCGGCGTGCCGCCTGATAGCTCAGCTCCAGGTAGTTGTCCGGGTGAATCGCGACGAGGTTCCAGGTATGAAAGAACTCGTGTGCCATCTGTTCGAGTGAGGCCCTGGGGTTACGCGCCAGCTCCGCGCTCTGCACGCCGAGAGTCACCGACGCGCGATGTTCCAACGCGTCGTCGGCGCCGTCCTGGATGAGGAAGAAGAAGCTGGGTGATGGCGCGCGGCCGAAGACATCCAGCGTACTGGCCGCGAGGCGACGCAACTCGTCCACGAACGCCGCGGTGTCGAACGGCGTGGCGTTCGGGAGCGGCCAGTACAGGACATGAAACGCCGTCCCGCGATCGCGGAACTGCCATTCGCGCAGATCCCCGAGGAGGATCGGGGCATCGAGCAATGCTGCGGCATTGGGCGCCACGAATCGAGCCGGCGTGCCATGGGACTCCGAGGGCCGTCGCGATGTGCCACCCCGCCGGAACATCCAGACCAAGGGAGACCGGCGCGTTCGCGAAATCGGGGAGGTAGAGGAAAAATCCGGACTGTTGATCAATCCGCCGGACGGTCGCAGGAAGGGGCGCCAGGCGCGCCGCATGGGATCGCGGTCCGGCTGGATGTGAATGCGATAGTGCACGGTGCCATGCCCGCCGGGCAGGGTCACGCGCCAGAGCGTGCTGTCTTCGCGGGCGACGCCGGCTTTGAGATCGTTGGCCGAACCCTCGACCCGCGCCGAGTCGAGATATCTCCAATACTTCGCGTCGTACTCGGGATGCACCTTCATCGCGAGCCGCAGTGTGTTCGGCGCGTTGTCAAGCCGGATGGCGACCTCGACGACATCGAGATGATCCGGATCGATCCGCAGCGAATACGCGATCGTTGGCTGGGGCGAGAAGGCCAGCCCGGCCATGAGCCGCACGGCGCTGAGGGCCAGCCAAGGTCGAGTAGGGTTCATACGGAATCCCTGAAGGAGATGTGGGCACGCCAGTGAAACCCGCGCCACATCAGATAGATGCCGCCGAGCTGCCGAAGGTTTGACTGTAGTCCCGCCGCGTTGCGCCGCGATCAGCCTATCGGAAGCGCCGTATGATTGCCATGATCAGCGACAACAGGAGCGAGAGGACCACCGAGAGCAGGAGGGACGAGCCGAGCGGAATGTAGATCCGGCTGTTGGGGCGCTCGATGCGGATGTCGCCGGGAAGTTTGCCAAACCAACGGAAGGCGCCGGCCCAGACCAGCAGGCCTGCGATGGCCAGGTGGACCACCCCAGCGGCTACGAGCATTGGTCCGGCGGAAGAGCAGAGCATGCTTACCAAGTATGCAAACAAACTGATCCACGGTGTGAATCCCTAGCCGGGTTGACCGTCGATAAGCCGCCGCTGTGGTCACGAATCGCTGTCCAGACGCGATAGAGCTTCCGGCCGTCGGCCGTTCTCCCGCCAGGTCTCGCGTTGGGTGACCCAGGCTTCCACGCGGGTGCACTCAGCCCGTCATTCCGGCGCCGCGCGGTCCGGTCACGTGCATAAGGTGAACGACGGCCCGCGCGAGATCGCCGGACGACTTCGGAGGCTGTCGGTAGATCGAAGCTCACCTTCCATCCACTGCTCGATGCCATCTGAGTGAGTGCCCTGTGCGGACCGGCTCCATCTCGGCGCGGCGCGTGTACCACGCTATCCTCGCGCTGGATTCTCTTCGTACCACTGCTCCAGCTGACGCCGGACGGCTGCGGTATCGGACGGGTCGCTGAAGTTCCGAAGTGGGCAGTGCAGGCGCGACTGAGCGCAGCTCATCACACACCACCAAAGGCGGCGAAAAACGAGGGCAAATGGGCATTCGCGCACTCCGAGTGATGCGGACGATCGCTGTGCCGGAGCTCTACTCTTCACATCACCCAAGCCTCATCGGACACATCAGACCATCAATTGGAAGGTTCGCTGAACTCACTCAAGTTCCTGTTCGTATTTCCGCCGTTGACGGGATAAGAGACAGAGGGTGTGAGCGAGTTCACCCAATCCATGATACCGAACAAAAGCCGTTACTGCACACTATTTATGCTCCGTATTGCCATTTTTCATAATCCATTTGAGCTATTATAACCCCTCCTCGAACAAGGAACTGACGTGAGTACCACCGAGCTGCAGTTCAGAAACTTCGATTTTGAGGTCTTCATGAACTGACAATGCGGCGTGCCTCTGCATCGGTGACCTACAATGACGTGCTTCGTGGTTTGCTGAACCTGGGACCGGGAGGCAATCGGACCTGTCCCGCTGAAAGGGGACTCCGTGGATGACCAAAGGTGTGGTCTCACGGCACCGAATTCCGTGCCAAAGGCTACGCAGCAAGGGCAAGAGCTATGAGGCGCACGTCGGGCAGGGCGCTCTAGTGTTCAACAACACGAAGTACTTTTCGATTTCCCAGCTGCGATCGCAATCACTGACGGCCCACTAACGGCTGGACCTCTTTTGGCAGTGCAAGCTACCCGGACATTGCTGGAGGGTGGCGGATCATTACAGGAAATAGGGCCTACCCCAGCTCTATTCCTGGCCCTCGCGTTACTTCATCGCGGGCGGATGGCCTTCCGCCTAGTTGATTGCGAGATACCACGGTAGGTCTGGTGCTTTGCCGCACAGAAACCGATGGCCACGGAGAAGAGCTCGAATTCTCAAGCGCGCAGGTATCACATCATGGATCTACTTTACTAACGCCATCGAATCCATTCAAGTCGGGGTCGAAAGATCACGTGCTGGGACACGGCCCGCTCCTTTCCGCCGTTAGGAACATCCACGCGGGCGTGCTTCTCCTTACAAGGAGGGCCTACTGCGCCACTCGCCAGCAAACAGCAATGAAGTACTGGTCGGGCGTCGAACGATACCTGTAAAAACCGGGCGGGGACAAGGTGGTGTTCGTCGGTGTTGGACGCAAGACCGTGACGCGGCAGATTCGCGAGCGCTTGAGAGTCTAGGAATTTCCACGGACTGGGACCGGTTCAAGAGGATCGCCGGATGTCCGCAACGACATCGAACACTACTATCCGACCGTTACCTCAAAGAGAGCCCAGCCGCGGATTGATAGCAAGTTCCTTTCTCCGGTTCGCAGCTTTCTCACAACGGAGTTGGATGAAGATCCAATTGAGCTTGGAGGCCAACCCACCTGGGCGCTCATGGTAGAAGTGGCTGGTGTGAGTATGATGCCGAGCTGCAAGTGAGTGCGACGAGGCGCTTACGGCGGTTGACTGGGGGTCAGAGACGCTGGCGCGAGGATTACACGAGGTGCACTGCGCGAAATGCGCTTCTGATTTACCAAAGCCTTCGTGGATACAGGCCAATCTCTCAATGACAGCTTTGCTCTGGAGTGCCGCATCTTAGTGAAACAATGGAGGCAGACACCTTTCGTCCCCTGGGCGATCAAGTGACGGCCCTTGATTACGAAATGTACCAATCAGTCATGAGATTTCGCACTCTTTGGAGCCTTTGCCGAGTGCCCTGATTGCAACACAACTCTTACGTCGTCACAGAAGCCCGATGCGCGTACTGCGGTTCTCACCCGGAGCGAGATTGCAGCCGCCGCGGGAACCCCATTCTGTGAGAGCGAGCTGGCCTCCTCTTCACCCTCTGCGAAGTATTGCGACCATATCATGTCGAAGGATGACTGATCGGAGGTTGTCATGACTCGCCCAACACATTCGTCGTCCCATTGGTGTCATGGGGACGTGAGTGATCAGGCGTCGTCTTCCACTGGGACGTATTTGCGCCGAAAGCCAGCGTACTGTCAAAGGTCTGTAGGGCACGAACCATCCACGCAAAGGGCCTCGAGCACATCCTCAACCGCGACCGCGCGAATGCGACCCTGGTCTTTGACTGAATGCGGCCCAAGGCATCATCGAGCAGGTCCACAACCCCTATTCCCCGAGGCATGAGGAACAAAGCAACTGCCCGCTCTTCAGTTGGACCATGTGCCACACGTTCTGAGGATCTGTGGTGACTTGAAGAACTGTGCCGGTTTGAGGAGCGCAGCATCGACATGCGTTTTGAGGACAGGACTGTAAACGTTCTTGAGCTTCCACAAGTGCTTTCTGGCATCATGCGAGGCGCCTTTGCCGAAGTCTCTTCGAAAGCACCTCACAAATCGTCCGGCCATCGTCGGCAGTGTCCCAGGCTGACGCGCGTCGATGTTTGTGCCCCTCAATGAAGATCGGGAATCGACTCTGGCTCCCCCATCCCAATAAGGTTGTCCTCTCGGCCAAGGGCACGAAGAGCGCTGATGCCGCTGCTGATACCCTCGTGGAAGAAGGGGAAAAAGAGATTGAGTGCGAGTGCTCCGAGATGAATTGAGATGGTGGAAATAGCGATGCCGTTCGAACGCTTTGGATGCCAGCCGCAGGCTGCACCACCAACGCGCGCCGGCCCAGCAGGTTCAGCCATGAACTATCGATGGGTAGAATATGGTGCAGGAGCATCGTCGCGCCTGCGATAGCGATACACGCCTGGCTCAGTCGCCCTAGGACGTCGCGCTTGTACGCGATGAGGTGCTTGTTCAGCTGCTCATGATAGAGCATCGGAGCTCTACTGCATCCATGCAGTCACCCCTTGGCGTGCTTGGTGAGGCTTCCCCTCGACCCAGAAGGCTACGGGGCGGGGTTTTCAACCACGGAGCTGCGTCATTGAATTGCGATCGTGTCCGAGACCGCCGGGGTGACGCCAGAAGCCGAGAACGTGTGTCAACGTGTAGCCCCGCGCCCCGTTGGGCCGCTCAATCTCAGGTCATAGTACGAAATGGGAGCCCCATAAGAGGCGATGTTCTTGAGCTATCCAACGTCACCCCGGAAGGTGCGCCAGGAGACAGAGGGCGTCACCACGATGTAATTACTCAACTGCACTGCGCGACCACATGCATCTTGAATCGCCACGGCCGGCTGCGGCGCCAGAAAGGCACCAGTCCTCGTAGTTAATGGTGGTGGCTTGCAAGCAATGAGAAGTCAGGTCCAGTGATCATGTTCTCCAATGGTGGAATGCCTCAAAAAATAACAACGGATGGGTTTGATTATGTCTTTTCACAATTGCAAAATCCCCAAGATTCCCAAGCCTTCCTTTATCGACAAGATGGTCATTTGTTTTATCACATTAATTTCTATAGCGATAATTTATCCCTTTATTATGATTTTTCAACAAACAAAATCTATCATGCTTTGCGATCAAAATCTTAACTACTTCATCGCAGCCGAAGTGGCGTATTTAAATAATCAATATTATTTTGTTACTAAAAATAATGGCAACCTTTTCTCTTTTGATACAGTTTTTACGACTTACACTGACGTAGACACGATGGGACATGTTGAAATCCATGAAATCCCCCGCATCAGAACATGCGCGAATATAAGACTTCCTAGTCAGGAATATCAAATTATTAATGACTTAGGCTTTACGATTGAATCTGGTGAAACCGATTATCAACAGCAATCATTAGGTGAGATTATTTTTATTACGCAAGATGGAAATCCATTGATTACACAGGGTGGAATTCTTTCGCTAATTACGCAAGATGGAAATGATTTAATCGATCAAAGTGGTTTAAATACTTTTGTAAGTCAGCAATCCGATGCAGGTACATCAGCGTTGCTTATAGCGCAGCAAGAGGGGAATACAGGCACCTCAGACTTGTCGTTGCCGCACGTTGATTTATCCATTTCGATTGATGGTGGTGCCACCTTTGGTCAAGAATGGGCTTATTATTTGCCGCCTATTGGACATCGGAAAAACCAATTGAATTGGTGGCAATGTGGTGCTGCAAATGATTTTGTACCGCAGTTCAAATTTTGGGGCTTAGGTCGCTTCACATGTACTGACGGAATAGTAAATACGAGAGTATAATATGGCTATACAAGATCCAATACCGCAATCGATATTTCCTGATTTACCTCGGGAAACGCCTGTGGTGGATAAAGAAGGTAATTTTGGCTTTTATGGTCACTGGGATTTTCATCGTTATTCCAAGCCCTACAAGCGAATTTTAAGAATGAAGGGATAGTATTTCCCCCTTTGGATGCAACGCAAATTGCGACTATCCAGGCGATTTATAATCCGGCATTAATTGGGTTGCCGTTACCACAAACTATACCTGATATAAGTGGGCAAACGATATTCGATTCGACAAATCGCGTGTCAAAGCAATTTGTTATTACGTATGATGGTGCTACGCCGCCAAACATTGTTGATGCAAGATGGCGTGAATTTGTTTTCGTATGATATAAGGACATATCATGGGCTTTTGGGATAATCTTTTTGGCGGGAAAAAACAAATCCTGCAAACGCTGCAATGCCATATCTTAATCAGATACCTGGCCAAACTGGGGGTTATCTTAATCCCTATATTAATGCAGGTCAGCAATCATTGCCACAATTACAAGGTGAATACGGTGGCCTTTTAAATGATCCAGGTGGAAAACTTAATAAAATTGGGCAATCTTACCAGCAATCACCAGGCTTTCAATTTGCCTTACAGCAAGCTTTAGGAGGCGCAGGCAATGCCGCAGCCGCCGGCGGAATGGCGGGTTCTCCTCAACATGAAATGCAAAACATGGGGATTGCCACAGGATTAGCCAATCAGGATTATAATAATTGGTTGCAACAAGCTACCGGCATGTATAATGAAGGCTTGCACGGGCAACAAGGAATGTCCCAACAAGGTTTACAAGCGGGCACCTCTATGTCGGATATGATTGCTCAGCAATTAGCTCAACAAGCTAATCTTGCTTTCCAAGGTCAAACTCAGCAAAATCAAAATCGTAATGACATGTGGGGTAATATTGGGAGGGGAGTGGGCGCACTTTCTGCATTTACTCCATGGAGAGGACTAGGACAGGCGGGCACAAGGGGCTCTGGGAGGCTATCGATAATGGCCTTTACATTTACTAACTATGCAGCGATTCAGCCTCAGCATTCGCCTATGCATGACATGATAAGTAATATTTTGTCTGGTTATACTGATACTACAAAAGCTCAATTTCTAAAACCTAGTCTTCAAGAAGCGCTTAAAAAGCAGAGCTTGAGAATAAATATTACGGCCCTAATATTGAATCACAAATGGGCCTAAGAGGCGCTCAAGCGGGCCATTTAGGTGCTAGTGACTAATCAGACCAATATTCAAAATAAAACATTAGGTGAACGATTAGCAGAAGAATTAAAAGCAGCTCAGTTTAAATCTCAAAATCCTTTGTTAAGCATGACAGGACCTGCGGGTCAAGTTGGAAGTTTGCTGTATTTACAACAACATCCAGAGTTAATGCAATCTCAACAAAATTTACAGAATCAACCTATGCAGCAACCTGATTTAGGTAATTTAAATCAAGGCCAATCCTCTATTCCTTCTATTATGCAGCAGCAACAAGGTCAAATGACCCAACAGCATTTGCCTAATCCGCAAGAACTTTTATTGCAATCAATAATGACAAGTCTCAAACCGAAACAACATCAATATGCGCCATCTAATTTAGGTAAGCTTCAACAAGAATTTAGAGAGGCCCAAGCCGGTAAATATCCAGGAACCGATATTCCTTTTGAATCTGAACAAGCAAAAGAAGATTTCTTAGCTCCTTATAGGGAGAAACTTGGTGGATTAAAACAAGGTCAACATTATATTTATGATCCCGAATCCCATGAAAAAATTGGAGTGGAGCGCGAATACACACCTAAAGAACGAAATGAAGAAGAAGGCCGAGCATTCTTTAATAAAACATTTCCTATAATTAATGAAGGGATAAAAGATTTCGTAGGAAAAGACTCTATTAAAAATTTCATGAAATATGCCAATGAATATGGGAAAAATGATGTAGCCACTCAAAAGATGGATAATCTTCTTCTAGCCCAACGATTAATGGGAGCTGGGCTTGTTAAAGAAGCCGCCCACATTAGGTTCAGGAAAAACAAATCAATCATATAATCGCTTAGAAAAACATTTTCTAAATCAGATATTCCGGCGCTGATTGATCGATATATCAAAGAATATAAATTACCTACAGAAGCGTTTATTAAATCAGGAAATCGATTTCTTCAAACTTTAAATGATTCAACAAAAACAGCGTCATCGTCAATTCCTGCTACTAAAAATTATATTATCGCCCAGAAAAACATTTGAAGGTCGAAGAAGAAAACGAAACAAAACAATCTAATAAAAATGCAAAACAGCATTATACGAGATTCAGACATTAAAACTACTGCTAAAAAATATGGCCTCTCTGAAAAGAAGTAAGAGAACGGCTTAAAAAGGCAGGATAAAATGGGCAGAGATTTATTTAAAGAATACGGGATTAAAGCAAAACCAATTAACGATGAGCCTGTCGATATCTTTGAAAAAGAAGGTATCTATATGCCAAAAGAATCAAAGGGCTTTAAAGGAGTTGCTTCAGATGCTTTAAATAAAGCTATAGAAACTGCATATGAATATTCCAAGTGCATTGATAAACCTACCAGGTGAAATTTATGGTGCCGGAGAGCAGGCAATTAATCAACCTAAACGAGCTGCACAAAATATTGGAGCAGGACTTGGTGAACTTGGACATGGAATTTTGAGTGCTCCTGGAAATATCAGAGATTATTTACAACGCAAAGAATTAATTTCAGAGAATGCACCGAGTTATCGTTTACCTTGAATCTATATTGCCTAAAGAATACAATTATCCAGAAGCATTAGGTGTTCAAGGTGAACAATCGGGAGATACTTTATTAAGAGGCTTTCCAACAGGATTAGCTGCTGCCCCTTTTGCTGAAGCTGTTTTGGCTAAAAATCCCAGGCATTACTAATAAAGCCATTTCAAAAAAATTATCACAAGATAAAAAAATGGCAATTCAAGAAGCAGGTGATGAATATAATCAATTTTTCAATCGAGCTAAAAATCTAGGTGTGAATAACATAGACCGTCCAAGTATTAATGCTGGTGATATTGTTAAAAACACTCGATCAGACTTGCATAAAGCATTAATAAAATTTTATGAACATCCTACTCTTGAAAATGCACATTGGGCACAAAGCGATCTAGGATTTGCAGAAAGACATTTGAAAAAACTTGATGAAACAGTGGGATTATCTTCAGTAAAACATCAAACATTAAAAAATATTCAAGAAGCTAGAAATAGAATTAAACAAGCGATGTTTAAACATGAGCAGATGAGAAAAACTCCTGAAATGGAAAATAAATATAATCAATTGTCAATGGATTATGCAGAATAACGTTATTCCTTATAAACAATTAAATGAGCTCAATCAATTTGAAAATAAAAATTAACTAAAAATAATTTAATTAAAAAGTTTATTAAATAATGATGAATTTATGCTTGGTCTTGGAAAAAATACCCACAAATTCATGCGAATAAGGCATTAAGATCAGGTGCCGCTAAAGTATTGGGAGGAGGAGGATTAGCAGCTCTTGGATATAAAGGTGTTGAAAAACTTTTAAATGATTGATTTTTAAATTTGCTGGTCACATAATACCCATTTTTAGGGGTTAATATTATGTCTGCTATTTTCTTTTTTATTGGAATTGGTCTTTTAATTTCAGTATTTAACGACACCATTTTTAAAGATTAATAAATAAACGAATTAAAGCTCAAAGATTGAGCGAACAATAAGACAAGGATTTGTCATGCCAATTAACCCAGCTAAACTGATTGCAGCACCCATGCTGCAAGACTTCATCATCGATAAGCTAGCTATTCCTTTGGCTGCTGGAATTATCACGATGTATCATGATAACAGTCGAACAACACTTAAGAATTGGTATTATCAAACTGGAACGCCTGGCGCTTATACCTATATTGCTTTGCCTAATCCATTAACGCTAAGTGCTGCTGGTACCATTTGTGATATTAATGGTGTTGATACCATTCCTTTCTATTATCCGTTTTCAGAATTGGATGAAAATACACCCGACCCTTATTACGTCACGGTTTATAGTGCTAGCGGCACACTGCAATTTACCCGCGCTAATTTTCCTTTCAATCGAGGAGCAGGAGCAGTCGCAACGGTTGATACATTCAATAATTTAATCATTAATAATGGCTTTTGGCGAAATATCCAACCTAACAGTCCTGGAATTGCGAATGTTAGTGTGATACTGCAGCCACTAATGACGACAGTAAATACCTATGATTCAAATTTTAGTTTAACGGTTGCTCCAAGTCAGCACGATGGCTTTGAAAATGCCAGATATTCAATTTATTCGCTCGAATAACAGTGGAACGGATACGGTCACTTTATACCATTTCCTTTATCTTCAGCACAGCCTATACCAAATTTCATCGTTCCTGAATATTATTTAAATCATGTTTGCTCAGTTGTGGGCACAGTGCCCACTGTAAAATGTTATCAATTTCCGATTTCATTGCACGTTAATTCGTTAGCTAATGTTCCATTTACAGGATTTATTGAAGCACAAAATGTATCGGGTGCGGCTACTTTGACAATGAAGCTGGTTCAAGATACCGGCACAGGTGCTGCATCTGCTTCAACTATCTCAACCCTTCAACAATTGACGTTAACGCCTGCATGGACTCAATACACCCTTACAGGCACATTTCCTTCCACAGCAGGTCTTAATTTGGGTGCAGGTGCAGATGATGGCTTGTATCTACAAGTTGAATTGCCAGAGGGTGCAACCTGTAATCTTAATTTTACAAAACCAAGTATTTATTTAACCAATAATATCATTCCTAATAATGATTTTCAGACTTATGACCAAGTGAATGCAATTATTAGCAGCCCAAGAACAGGTGACTTGCGTACAAGCGTAAATGCCTTTTATCCGTTTGGATGGGTAGCCATGAATGGGGGCTCAACTAGGTAATGCGGCATCCAATGGGACGGCGCGTAAAAATGCGGATGCGTGGCCTTTATTTAATCTTTTATGGCAAATGTTTAACATATATACCTCGGGTACTACAAATAATTTCAGCTCAAATGATAACAAGCGCAGGTGCCCTGTAGCCTATGGGGCATCAGCTATTGCTGATTTTAATGCAAACAAAGCCATTTTGTTAAGCTTTTTATTGGGTAGGGTTTTATTAGGTACTGTACCCCTAGTGCTATGCTGAATTTTAGTAAAACCACGGTGACTGGATCAAATAGCGGTGGAAACTTGTTGATTACAGCTGCCAATAATGTTGCATTTTTAATGGAATGCCTTTGGTATTTTCAATGTGGGTGGCACATTACCTGGCGGTATTACAGCAAATGCTATCTTCTACGTAGCTAATTTTAATGGATTGACATTTAATGTTGCAACATCCTTCGCGAATGCGATAGCAGGAACTGTTATTGCTCATAGTTCAGATGGAACACCAACAACGACTGTTATTAGTGGTTTGGCGGGCTCGTTTGAAGAGGAATTTGATCATTTACAAATTCTTTCTGAAATGCTTAATCATCAACATGAACCTTTAGCACCAGCAATTAATATTTTACAAGGTTCAGGTGCGGGTACTTTTAGCATCTCCTGGCGCAGGAGGAGTAATTGCACTTGCCCCTCGAACAGGTGGCATTACAGGTTACCCAGTTTCAGGACAAACGCGTTCCAATGTGACGCAGCCTGGAATATTTATGAATATTTATATCAAGCTTTAAAATGTTATATTATAACATTTATTAAAACCTCTATATAATATTCCTCATTAAAGTTTTTTAAACATAAGGATATGTTTATGGCTAGTGAAATTCTCAATTTTGGTCGTGATGCTCAAGGCATGAACGCTTATGCGCCTAAGACAGCTGGAAACAAATGGCGTGCTACGATGACCACAGGTACAGCCACTTCGATTACTGTGCCATCAAATTACGCAACATGGATTGCTGTTTTTCAATGCAACCGGGCACTTCAGTGTGGGTTGATTTAACGGGTGCTACCGCCACTATCCCGGCGGGAGCAACGCTAACCGCTACTACTGCTGAATTAAATCCAGCCGCTCGTACAGTGCTTGCCGGTGGTACTATTAGTATGATTACAGGCAATACAACTGCCGATGTCGGAGTGGCTTTATATGCCGTACAGTAGCACGGAGTTTTTCTCTTTTCAGCCAAACTTTAATTTTGCAGTGGATAGTGTATTTACTCAGCATGATGCAGAGTTGTCACCTCCATTTCCGCCAGTAGTAGGCGATTTTCTTCTGCTGGATGGCACAAACTTCCTTCTGCTGGATGGTCAGAACTTATCTTTATTGTAATATAAATAACCAAGGACGGTTATGTCAAAGAATATAGCACAGGTATTTGCAACAGGACCCATTACAACCAATGTGGCATTGGACTTAATGTATTTCGGACGCTCTCCTTATGGGGCGACTGATGATAAGGCAATGACTTATGCCAACTTTGCTTTGCAGTTTGGAGCGCCATATACAGCATCCGCACTGACTAAAACTGATGACACTAACGTAACTGTTACACTAGGTGGAACACCTGCTACAGCACTTTTGCAGGCCGTTTCTCTGACACTTGGTTGGACAGGAACTCTATCAGGGACGAGAGGGGGGACTGGGGTAAACAACGGCGCGAGTACTAATCACCATTGGCGGTAGCTTTGCAATGTCTGGAGCCTTTACGTTTACAGGGACTTTAACTGGCAATACAGCCGTCACCTTTCCAACGTCAGGCACATTAGCAACGACTTCGCAAGATTCCTACAGGTGCGCCATTAACTAAAACCGATGATACGAATGTCACTTTAACTTTAGGTGGAAGTCCAACTACTGCATTAGTCAATGCGGCTTCATTGACTCTCGGTTGGACCGGCACACTGGCTGAAACACGAGGAGGCACGAATCAATCCACCTATACATTGGGTGACACCTTATATAGTTCGGCGGCTAATACGTTATCAAAATTGGCAGGAAATATTACCACAATAAAACAATTCCTTTCACAGACCGGAACTGGGGCAGTTTCAGCAGCTCCAGCATGGGCAACTATTACGGGTGCTGATGTTACCGGAGCAGCATTAACAAAAACTGATGATACGAATGTCACGTTGACACTCGGCGGAACACCTTCTACAGCTTTACTTAAAGCAGCATCGTTAACATTAGGCTGGACAGGTCAATTATCATTAACAAGAGGTGGTACGAATGCATCACTTACAGCGTCTAATGGTGGTATTTTTACTCAACATCAACAGCAGGAGCTATCCTTGCGGGCACAGCAACAGCAAACCAAGTACTATTATCAGGAACAAGTGCAGCCCCATCTTGGTCAACAGCAACTTATCCAGCAACAACAACAATAAATCAACTTCTATTTTCTTCTGCTGCTAATACTATTGCAGGAATAACGACAGCAAACGATGGCGTTTTAATAACGTCTAACACTGGCGTTCCAAGTTGGCTAGCAAACAGTGGAACCGCAGGATTTGTCTTAACGGCCAATTCAGGAGCACCTCCAAGCTGGCAGGCAGGTACATCATTACAGTTAACAGCTTGGCAGGCTTACACCCCTACAATTACTGGATTTGGAACACCAACTAGCGTGGAGATCTGGTCAAGACGTGTAGGAGATACCCTTGAAATAAGAGGCGGCTTTACAAGCGGAACGTCTACGGGAGTGGAGGCCCGCTTGACGCTTGGCTATTTGGGAACAAATGCCAATGTTACCTCATCTAATACGAAAATAACCTCCATTCAATATGCAGGATCAGGTGCTCTCTCTGTTGCTAATGCCCCTTCCAATAATACATTGATTGAAGCCAATGTGGGGTATATCACGTTTGGTATTCAAGGCTCTGGTATTGGTGGATTAAACAAGCTTCTAGGCTCTTCAATGTTGGCATCAGGAAATAGAATTTCATTCTTAGCAGCTGTGCCTGTAGATTCATTTCCATAAAAGCTGACCTTTGTGTAACGATTACATGCGTTACTACAAATATATTTACCTGCTATGTGACTAAAGGGAATTTAACGATTGTATAAGGATATACCAAAATGGCTATAGAACAACGTTTCACGGAACTACCAGCGGCGGAACTTCGCAACTAACAGACATTATTTGCGCGGTACAAGGCTTTGTTGACCCCTCAAATTTAGGCTTATCAACTCAGCAAACTTTACAGCAAGTCAGTGATTTGTTTCAATCAAATACCATTAAGTTTAATGCGGGTAATCCCAATGGAGCAGTTGCAGGAAGTACTTTTCAACTTTGTTGGGATACGGTTGATAAAATCTTATGGGTTTGCACTACAACGGGAACATCATCCACGGCTGTTTGGACTAAATCCATTCAATTAATCGCAGGTACGGGCATAACTATTAACCAAGCAGGGGCTACGATTACGATTTCAAATAGTTCTGCGTCTGTCTTAAGTTGGAATGAAGTGTTAGGAACCTCTCAAGCCTTGGTGTCTAATAATGCATACGTCGCGAATAATGCAGGAACAGTCACTTTTACATTGCCTGCAACTTCTAGTTTTGGCGATATCATTTTTATCACTGGCAAAGGTGCGGGTCAATGGACTATTACTTATGGCGCAGGTCAATCTATTCAAGTAGGTTCAGTAAGCTCGACTATAACAACAGGCTCATTGACCTCTACTAATCCGCATGATGCAATCAATCTAGTTTGTACGGTTGCCAATTTGACCTGGCAAGCATTTACAGGAACTCAAGGAATATTAACTTATGTATAAATGGATAATTGCTATTTTAAAAAGGGATAATTGATCCTGAAAAAACAAAAGAAAATGGATTGATTGATTAAAAATATTCAAACACTACAAGGATTGTATAAATGGCCACCATTAATTCCGTAAATACCACTTTAGCAGGACAAACCGGCACAGGAAGTTTTGCAGGTTCAACATCACCAACTTTTGTTACGCCTGCTTTGGGTACACCTGCCTCTGGGAATTTAGTCAATTGCACAGGATTTCAACCAGCAACAACTCTAATTGCTACAGTAACCGCTGCCAATTCTGCCACTATTGATTTAATTGGCATGACTGGATTTACATAATTATTTTATTACCTTTTTCTAATTTAACTCCTGTTACTAATGCAACCGATCTACGTATGAGAATTTCTACTAATAATGGTTCTACTTTTGATGCAACCGCTAATTATCGATATATTGAAGTAGTATCGAATTTTGGTGGAAGTGCTAATATAGGAAGTCTTACTGATACGTCAATGATTATAGCTAGTGCAGATCTAAATAATACAGCCGGAGTTGAGGCGGAGGAATTTTAGATATTATCAATCCAGCGGGAGGAGCCTATACAACGTTTATTTCTTCATCAGTTTACTTAACAGGTGGCGGAGTTCTTCAAATGAGTACAACGAATGGTCAATGGACACAAACAACCACAGTCAATGCCATTCGATTTTTAATGTCTTCAGGTAATATATCCACGGGCATTTTTAATCTTTTTGGCGTCAAATGATAACTCATAAATCAAGTGGAGTTACTATTTAATGACAAAGATTAGATTATTAAGTTCAGGTGAGGTATCAGAAGAAGCAATTCATTTGGCCGCCATACAATGGATAAGGGCCTATCCTAAAATCGCAAAATTAATTATCCATATTCCCAATGAAGGGCCTCGGTCAAGGCGCTACGGGAAGCTTTTAAAAGACATGGGCCTCAGGGCTGGCGTATGTGATTTATTCATTGCTATAGCTAATCATGGCTTTCATGGTGCATGGATTGAGATAAAATCAAGAAAGGGCGTTTTATCGAATACTCAGCAACTTTTTTATAGAAGACATGCGACAGCAAAATTACTATACCGCAGTTTGTTATTCCATTGATGAGGTGATTAAAACTCTTGAATGGTATTGTTTTCAAAAAGGAATCGAATCATCATCAAAATCTTCAGTTGTTGCTGTCGCTTGAGACGATTTTGAATCTTGTTTCTTTGAATAACTAAGTATCTTTATCTGGCTTGCAGTTATCGAATAAGCCCATTGGCCTTGTTTTTCACCAGAAGCTATCTGTTTATGATTAATTTCACCTTTTATGTACACTAAAGCGCCGACTTCAACGTATTTCTTCACAACGTCGGAAAGCTTATTATAAAAATTGACATTATGCCAAACGGTTTGCTCTTGTTGAGCACCCTTAACATCGAGCCATTTGCGGCTTGTTGCAAGATAGATAGTTGACATTTCACTGCCGTTTTTAAGTTCTTTTGTATCTTTTTACCCACTCGACCTATCAATGTGGCTTCGTTTATCATGATTGATTCCTCATCTTATATTTTCCCAATTGAAGTAAAAACAATCGAGCTTGCGCATCCGTTAGTTGTTCCAATGCTTCAACTTTGTAATAGTTTAATGCTTTTTTAATGCGTTCTTCACTAAAATTTAATTCGATAAACAAACAACTGATTTCATCCATTTGTTCATCACTAATGGCAATATCATCGCGTCCTGTATTGTGTACAGTAGGTTTTGGTGAATCAATGAGCTCACCGGTTTCGCAATCCATATTTAATACTTGCTTAAGCTTTTCGGTTTGTGTTATACCTTCGTTTGAAACAATACCCAATGAACCGTGTCCCACTCTCGCATTTTCATTCATTTCCTCAGCACAATAAGTGCCACCCAATAAATCTTGGAAGCATGCTCGAAGCGCTTGAGCCTCTGCCACTTTTTTAATCATTGTAGCAGGTTTTCCAGTTTGAGGATGCCATAAACTTTTGCCTGTGGAATATTCAGATAATTCAACATAGACATACATGGGCCTTTCAGAGCCTTTACGTTTGACGATGCAATAAGCACCAACCAATTTTCCTCTATCCTTTAAACGGTAAGAATGAGCGACTTCGCCTTGAATAATTTTAAATTCATCATTCTCATAAACTGCATCGGCTTGATGATAATCGTATTTAGGGTGTCGTTGGGCTGCAATTCGATAGCCATCGCGGCCTATAAATACTTGAGCTGCGGCAGTTCCGTACTTAATAGCCCAAATCTCACGTACAAAAGGATTTAAGCCGGTTGCTTTGCCAAGACTCATAAAGTATTCAAACTCCTAAGCTCGTGAGGGTAGGGGCGAATAGCTTACGAATGTCTTCTACTTTTTTTGGTCTTCCCAAATGGATAAATTATTATTTAATACTGCTAATGATGTGCTCATGTTAAACCCCTTTCATCAAAAATGTACGCGACCCACGCTTATTTGCTTTCCAGCTTATAATGGGTTTTCCAGCTTCATCCACAAGCACTTCAGCGTCTTCCATGAATTGCATGATGTTAAATTTATACTTCTCTTCGATAGAACTTAACTCTTTGATTTTAAATCGCGTATCAACCAACGTTGTTAATTGTTCAGCAATAGGGGTGTTAATTGTTTTTATTTTTCAGGATCATGTTTTGGGAACATTAATCGTAAATCAACCTGAGTAGTGGGCTCTGGTGGAGTTTGAGTTTGCACACAATTCCAGAACGTTTTAGCGGCCTCAATAAGAGTTTCCTCTAACTGCATATCACGAGTGTATTTAAATTCCCGGTAATCCCAGCCACCAATAAGAACGGCAATGTAAGCGCAATCTGCATTGGTAATGGCGCAGTAGTGTGCAACCTGCACTAGATATTGCATAGGGATAACATCAGACCCGATATCGCCCCATTCGTGCGCCATAAACTGATTGGAGCATTTAACTTCTAATACGGCATTAAGAGAGGGTATAAACCCATCAAGATTGCCACGCAAAAAATCATAGAAAGGGTGAACAAAGGATTCGGGGATTTCAACGCTGACATTATTGCGTTTAGCAAATTCATTCCGAATAACGGGTTCTAATTGATGACCCCAGTATTGCAAAGGCGTTTCTTCGTAGACAGAATCAATTTCGCCAATTTTTTCTAAGTACAGTTGATAGGGTGTTTTGTAATTGGATAAGCCTAGAATAATTCCTATATCAGAACCACCAATACCCAAAAGACGTTCTTTTCGTTGTTGTTCAGTTATCATGCTATAGCCTCCTATACTAACTTGGAGTAGCTATGCAGGAATCGTCGACAAAATTCAGCTAAGCTTTCTATAGCATAAGCATGAATACTTTTGTCCTGATAAGTATCAAAAGATTCTTCATCACTTTCAATCTCAACATCAAAGCCGAATTTGTTATTTTTTTGACATATATGCTGCAATCCATGCCCATAAGGTCATAAACGCTGAGCGCACCTAAAGTCTTTGGCATTAATTCATCCTGAAATAGCTCAGCATTTAGTATATCGCATTTGTTGGTCATGTTCATTTTTTACCTCATTGTTGTTTGATGAGGTGATAATACACACATGTGTACTAATACACAATAGTGTAATTACATAAATGTGTACATATAAATATATGAATGATATATTTATCGCTTAATTGAAGAGGGCGCTATGAGCATTGATGAGGCATTAAAATATTTTCAGAGTGGATATGAAATGTGCGCGCGACTTGAGATTAGGGCTTCTAACTATACGAGATGGAAAAAACAAAATTTTTATACCGCTTAAACAACAATTTTTAATTAATCAGCTTACAGGGGCTAATATGCCAATTGACCTTGATAAAAAGCTATGGAAAAAGACTTGAGAATAAGACATAAATAAAAGGGCTCTTATTATGAAAATGTAATTCAAATGAATCGAATAGAAAAAGAAGTTTTAACCCCTGAGAAATTTTTAAATTTAAATGAAAAGGATAAAGCTAATATTTCATATTCGGAAATAATACCCCCTAGATTAGGGCACTCTGATTTTGGGAAAATAAAAGTTCATTACAAACTACCACTTTATAAGTAAATAGTAGTAGAAACTTTAGTCACTGAAAGAGGGAAAGCTTATCGCTGGTTTTAATTGACATACAGTACCTACTAAACTAAACTTTGTCAACAGCATTAGACAAGGTGAAATAAAATAATGAAATTTAGTGATGTGATGATTTATTATGATTATAACTTAACTAACATCGCCAGGGCATTAGGAATTACTAAGCAATATGTCGCTATTTGGAAAAAAAAGATGAAATACCTTGGAATTTTCAGTGTCAGCTGGAAGTAATCACTAAAGGCAAATTAAAAGCGGGAAACAGCCTAAAAAACTAAAGATAAATAACGAAAGAATGGATAAGATTAATAATGAATAATAGTGATAGATTTTATTGTAAAACGTGTGAAGTAATTGCCACTTTTAACGAACATGATTGCCAGAAAAATATTGAAATCAAAAAAATTATCCGATGAAACTGACCTCTATTTTAATAAAAAAGGTAAAATTAAATGGCGCTACAAATGGCTTAATTATTGGGATGCCCTCAATAAATTATTTTTATATAAATATTGTTCAGGAGCTGTAATAGGGCTTATTATTTCTAATCATTTTAAATTTACAATAATTGAATTAATAATCACTGGTTTCGCATTAGGAATGTTTTTAGCTAGCATGCATGAAAAACCAATCAATTAAGATAATTTATGAGGTTTTATGATTTCCTGGTTTTATGATGATGATGATCCAAAAACGCCGCTAGAAGAACATCTTATTGATTTGTTACAAGAGTTAGAAAGCAGGGTAGCAGCAGCTTTGCAGGATGAATTCACGCATTTAAAATCTTATCATCCCAAAGATGTCATTGTGATGATGACCAGCAATATCATTGTTCATTTGCTTTCTCGATCGTTATCGAGCAGCTTATTCGTGAACGAAAGAATAAATTTAGTGGAGGACTGTACAGAGGAAATAAAAGAAGCTACGATGAAATTGTGGACTGTATTAGAAACGTCCCGAGTAGATGTTTTAAACCCGCATTAAAAGGATTTTTGTATGTATGGCTGTAAAGTGTCTAAAGATGTTCTTGAAACTCTTATTCGCAATAATCTTGTATCCCATAGCAACAAACCTCTAGATGTTAGCCTAATTAAGACCCTGACGTTGCAAATTATTGATTCGATTGAATATCTTATAAACAAAAACAAAACAAAATTCTTGAGAGACAATTTCTTTTCGGGGAATTAACAGCTACTATGCACCAAATTTCAGCAAAGTTTAGGGGCGTCCGTGCCTCCTATATTTGCGTAATGGCGTTTGAATATCCATCCGACCAAAGATCTTATTCAAACTTTTGTAACAGCACAACAGACAAAATAAGTATTTGGCCATCGGCTTTTTTGTCTAATACCCATGTTGATAGGTATAAACAACTGCAATAAACAACTGCAAGGGAATTATATATGTTTCATTTTATCGATACAACCATTAATATGAAAAATAGTATATCTTTTATACTATTTGCAGCAACTTCCTCTTTATTTCAAAAAGGGGAGTTTTAACATGATAGAAAAACACACAAAAATACTCTCCAACATGAAGAATCTGGATTCACAACCCTTATCAATGAAGTAATCAATAGCATAAAACATACTGGCGGTTTAGGCGTTTATTGCTATTTAGCTTCAAAGCCAGCAGGCTGGAATATCTGTAAAAAGAATCTACAAAATCAATTTAAATGCGGCCGGATCACATCGAAACTTGCTTTAAATATTTGCGAAAAATTGGCGCAATTGAAGTTACTATGATTAGAGATGAAAAAGGGCGCGTACTAGAATGGCAAACAATTTTAAAAAGAAAATTTAATAAGCCTATTTTAGAAAACATCCAGAATACGGAAAACCCGTTACCTGGAGAATCATCCACAATACGGGTTTTCCATGATCTGGATATATCACAATCAGGAGATCCCGCACCTATAAATAAAAGATATAAAGAAAATAAAGAATATATAAATACTTTCCCCGATTCTGACGAATCAGGAAAAATGGTCTACACTGAATCGGATGAGGTAAATACAAAAACCAATAAGTCTGATTATTCTGATAATCACCAGGAAAAATGAAAAAATCACAGATAATCCCCTTGAAAGCACTGGCAAAACTGAAAAGTCTGATTATTGTTATACTCAGCTAGAAAAAGAATCAGATAGATCTGATAGTGATCATATAGTTGAAATTCGATACGAAGCCCCAAAAAAGAAAAGCCTTTTTGCTTCGAATTACCAAAACGATGAGCGATTCATGCGGTTTTATAATGCCTATCCCAAAAGATTGAGCCCAATGATGCCTACAAAGCTTTTAAAGGCGTAATTGGGCATAATGATGAATTATTGGAATTAATCCTTAACGACATTGAGCAGCGCTTGAAACGAGATTCTTAAGTGGCAAGACAAGCAATATATTAAATACCCAGCTGGATATTTACGCAAAGGCGAATATCTAAGCGAGATTTACAACGCTAACGAAGAAGCGAAGGAAAAAGAAAGGCTCAAACGCGAAGAAAATGAAAAGCGGCTGAAAGAGCTAGAATTACAAAGCCAGCGATTAGCCGATGACCGGCGCTTAAACGAACAAGCTAAGCATCGAGATGCTCGAACCTATCGCGAGACGATTGCTAAAATTCCTGAGATATCTCCTGTGGCCAAAGATAGCCTGAAGAATTTACGCAAAAGGGTGGGGATAGGATAGCGCCATGACACTTACCGAATTCAATTTTTAAAAAGTTTTTAATTGATGAGATCGTGAAATCCTCAAACTTATGCCTTAAAGACGCGATCGAACAAACCAGTACATTTTCAAGGGTTTAACGATATCGATCAATCAGCGTCAAATTTTGAGGTTTAAACAGGGTAAATGAAACGAATTATGCAAAATCTAGATTAATTAAAGATATTTTAGAGGATTTATTTTAAGAATGGGTGTAAGAATGAACGAATTGATTCCAGATGAAACCGTAAAAGCCATAAACAAATTATTCAAATTATTTTTCGGGGTAAGTCAGGATACGTGTGCAAATGGGTCACTTCACTTTTAAAACAGGCCTGCATCCCTTTGCAGCATATGGTCTTCAGCCTTTTTTCATAGAAATAATTTTGTGGTTTAAATATAGCCAATCATACATGCCTAGCTGCGGCCAATTTATAAACTTATGCCTAGAAAATGAAATCAAGGCTCTAATTCTAATTCGCGAATAGCAAATAAGAATTTGGTTTATCGTAGACCATTTTGCCAACCTCACGAAAATGGTCTTCATGCTAAGCCAGAAAATTTGTAACATCCAATAAAAAGCTTTCCACAATCTGGATTACTAAACCGCTTAATTTTCTTTTGCTTAATAAGGCTTATAACAATCGCCTCATCAATATTTGCAATATTAATTGCCCATTTTTCTTAATCATCAGCTTTCTAACCGATGGTAAAAGTTTGCTTATATCCATAGCATTTCCTTTAGTCCTTTATCAATTTCTTTGCTTACTATGATCTTCATCATTGAGCTTGCAAGCACATCTTTAAGTTGACGATTAAAACTTTCTTCAAAGTCACAAATTAAGTCATAAAACGAGGGGTTTTTGTATCGACTTGCTTCATAAGCTAGGAGCCTCAATTGATGCTTGCGTTTTCCCTAAAAGAAAGATTATTTTCTTCATATTTATTCATGTTTACATCCTATTATTCGTCTCTGAACGCATCATAAGCGTCATCTGCTTCTTGATAATAACTGTCGCACTTATCATACGTTCCACAGTCTCCATTGCACTCATTTTCATCGCCGTGCCAGCCATCCATTTGTCCACGAAAGCTCATGTTAATTACATCCTTGTAAAGCATCTGTTGCTTGTAAAATCCGTTTACAATTTTCGCGAAGTTGTTTTAATTCAGATTGCTGTAAAGTGCAAAGGAATTTATCATCCCATTTCTCAACTGAAAAATCATAATCCCAATATTCGCAAGCATCTACTGATGCTTCACAACTAAAGCTATAATCTGCCTCTGTTAGTTCAATTATATTCATTTTTATCTCCCCATTCATGCTTAATATTTTCTTTATAAACCACCAACTATTTATTGTTAAATTAGTTACTAGTTGATATAACAATTATGACAAGTATGATTTACAATGTCAACTGTGTTTTACTAAGTTTTGTTTGGTTTTATTTTATTATCTCGGTGTGGTATGATTTCTGGACTTTAAAAGTGAAGGATAACTTATGTTTTGTGCAAGATGCGCGGGAACTGGTGAAATAATGGGCAATGGAATGATTGCCTTAAAATGTTCAAAATGCTCAGGTTCTGGCAAATATACAGAAGAGATTAACAAAGAGTCACAAGTCGTTCTTGACAAGCGCAGCAAAGCATATAAAGATGCGATTAAAGAAATAAAGGCTGTAAATCCTAACGTATCAGAGCAAATGGCTGTAAAATTGTTTGATGATGCATTTAATAAGAGTTGATGATTATGACTCAAGAGAAAGTGGTAGAAAAACGTAAGCAGGGACATCCTACGACTTTTACACAAGAAATGGCTGATAGAGTTTGTGAAACAATTGCAACTCATACTGAAGGCTTAGATAAGCTCCATAAGAAATACGATTGGTTCCCTCAGAAACAAATTCTCTTCCAATGGATGTTTAAACAAAAGGCTTTCTATTACCAATATTTGGAAGCCCGCGCTTTACAAGCTCACATTTTAAGCGAACAAGCTTTGGAAATGGCAAATAACATACCCACATACACCGATGTTCGGGGAAATGAAAAAATTGACCCTGGAATGCTTGGCCGGGAAAGGTTCCGTTATGAATGCATTAAATGGCATGCTTCAAAACTAGCACCGAAAGTCTTTGGTGTTATCAAAGACGATGAAGACAACAAACCTGATACCTTAGGTCAAGCCGCTCTTGAACAGCAAAGACTACTGGAACTTCAACATAAAAAGACCATTGAAGATAATCAACTTACACAAAATCCTACGGGTAAATAGCAACTCACAGCCCTTGAGTGTGTAGAATGGGCAATTATTAAATAGAGAGGAAGAAGTAAGCGTGGATCATGAAAATGCAAGTAAGAAAAAGAAATACTTATTGCTCTTTTTGTTCTATGGAATTGTTATAGCAGCCTTCATATTGGCAGTTTCTGGGTCATTTTGATAACAATCAAGAAATAACAATCAATGATTATGCGCACCTCTCTCTGCATCCAGAAGAACAAAATGATTTTTTTAGATAAAATATACATGCTCTCCACGGGTTAGAAGCAGCATCCGTCCTTGAGCGTCTAGAATGGGCAATTGCTAATTTTGTTTTATAAATTTGATGAAGAAATTAGATGAATTATCTTATAAAGTCCATTGTCCTATTTTTAATAGGCTTATCTTTCATTTATGCTTCTCCTTATCCCATAGAGACACTGGAGGTAACAGGTGTGATGCGTTGTGCACCAGCGGTTAATTCTGCTAATGATTTTTATGATATGTACGGTTGCCTAGCAACAGCGGTGTTTTATCTATCAAGAAATTCTTTGATAAATACAAACGTAACAAAAATGATCGAATTATTAAAATACGCTATGATTCATCACAAAATCTTTTGCATATCTATTATGGCACCGGCCCGGGTCTTCCTTATCCTGAAGAGAGTATTGAATGACAAAAATTAAATGTTCGATATGCAATACAGAAGCTGAATGTGAATTATCCTTTCATGATGACGATCAATTTATTACTATATGCTGGAATTGCTCCTGTCATGATGAGGAAATTGAATGAATGATTTCACAAAAGAAGAATTAGAATGGCTGCAAGAAATATCAGTAAGAGTAGCTGATTTAGAAGTTAAAAATTTAGATTTGAACTATCATCGTCAACGACAAATTGATGAAAATAGAGAAGTTCATAAATCCTTAAATGAAATCCGTGAGCGTTTAGATAAGTTTGAGAATCCAAATAAGGCGTGTGATTTTTGCAGATGCCTTGGAATACAAAGTAAAGTCGCTACATGTCCCAATTGCAATAATATTGATATGGTGAATTGCTCATGAAATGGTATTCAGTAAGTAAGTATGAGCCAAGTGAAGCATATTGTGTCTTAAGATTACAAAATAAGCACAATAGTGATATTACCTGTTTTACAATTGGTTATTATAGTGCGAACCTGAAAAAATGGATTATCTATGGTGAGGAAATATACGAGGAAAATTATTATTTAACGCCTACTCATTTTATGCTTATTCCGCCAGTGGAGATTGAAGAATGAAATGGTATTCCGTGAAGAAATATAAGCCAAGCTTTGAAGGATGGTACATTATTAGATTTATTGATAAAAACAAATCCATTGGAGTTGATAATATGCATTGGAATGGTAAGAATTGGCTTGATTACGATCAAGATGATCATTTGTTTAAAGAAATAGTAACCCATTTTTGTATTCCAGCACCAGTGGAAATTGAAGAATGACTGATTTTAAAGTGGGTGAGGATGCTTGGTATTTTGAATTCCCAGAAGATGGTTGCGGTGGATTTGATGTGAGCGCTATTGAGTTAAAATGCAAAAAAAATTAAACGAAAGGGATTTACAACAACTTTATTTAAACTATAGTTACCATTCTTGTGCAGAAGCGATTAATGCCATGTTTAAAAGACTAGCGGAGATTTCAAACGAATGTCTAAAGTAATCATAATCACATGCGACCAATGTAAAAAAGAAATAGCAAAAAGATAATTTATGGACGCTACGCTATCAATGCGACTTTATCCCTACTATGAATCAATCAATGCACTTTTGTGATTATAATTATCTGTTTGATTATCTCAATAAAGCTCAAAAAGAAGCCAATAAAGAATGTGTATTGTAATAGACAAGGAGTTTTAATGACTTATCTGGATATAACATTCTGCGCCTCACCTAAATGCGAAAACAAATGTGGAAAGAAACTAACGGCAGAACAACTCGCAAATAAACCAGAAAAAGAGTTAATCTCTTATGCGTATTTTTGTGGAAGAGGTGATATATTTATGCCTCAACCAAAAATCAGAATTATAATGAACACTCCGACATCAAAGCCCTGTAAACATAAATGGATAATCATGTTAAAACGAATTAATCCGACTACTCATGAGCCAATTAAACGTTGTGAACGATGTTTTCTCGAGCAATCATTATTAATCGATGATAAAATTAAAGAATAACCCCGCCAAGCCTCTAAAATGCACTATGCATAAGCTCAAATCGTGCGGGTTCCTATTAGGATAAGATTGTAAAATGAGTAAAAAATTTGATAATAATGAGTTTTTAAAAGATATGGTGAGAATTATAAATAAGCATTCAAAAGGGGGTAATAAATTTACAAATGCAGAAATACTTGCCTCAATGACATCTATTTTTATAGACGTATTAAATAAAACAATTCCTGATAAAGAAGCCGCTAAATATGTTTTTGAAAGAATCATTGAGGATGCTTTAGCTCGTCACTCATGATGGTGAAGGAGTAACGGAAACGTTACGGCGTTTCTAGCCATTATATGTCGATAAAAATTATTTTTTTAACTATATAAATCGACTATAGTAATATCATCGACATAATTGTCACCTTCTATGGGATTTGGAGCTCGAAAAGCTATAAGCAAAGAGCGCCTCATGTTGCCATTGGCGGGACCGTGCTGCTTCTTGACGCAGTTGAATGGTTCTGTACCAGCGGGTAATCGAGGTAGGTGCGGGTGAAAGCCCCGCCAAATCCCACCTTTATTTGTCAACTTACAAGCAATGATTGTCAATTCAAGGACGATTATTGTCGAACGAACTCACTAGCCTAGGTTAGTAGTGAGAGATTTTCTGCCTAATCCAGATTGAGTGCGGACTGCAAGGGCTGGCAGTAGTAGGGTCAGTGTCGGTGAAAGTCCGACACAATTCAATCTTATGGAAACTTTTCCTTTCAATTAAAATCCCAGTGATATATACTTAATTTAAGTACTTAATTATGGAGCAATCATGGCAACTGCGACAATAAAAATGTCATTGCATCTTTCACCAGAAACAAACAATTTGGTTGAAGAGTTATGCGAGGATAATCATTTAACTAAAAGCGATTTAATGAGACGAGCCGTTGCTCTTATTGCAGTTGCTTTGAAGTATAAAAACAAGGTGGTCATCTTGTTGTTCTAGATAAGCATGATAAAAAAATGAGCGAGATTACGGGCTTATGAATACTGACGATATAACTTTACTTTTACAACATGTCGATATTACAGTTCAGCCTAAGTCTATGCCAGAGCATCCTGATGATGCAAAAATTAAGGCGATTCAAAGACAAGTACCTTTTTCTTGTAACATTAATTCTTATTATGTGTGCTTTTCTAGGAGACGCTCTTTATATTGCTTTTCGGCCAAATTCTCCTTATCTCAGTCAAATGATAACCGCAGGATTTGGGTTAGTGATGGCATTGGCTGGTTATTTTGTAAGAGGTGGTAAATGAGCTCAAAGAACAATATTCGACATTCTTTTTAAGTCTTATTCTTTTGATAATAGCTCTCTTCTTTATTGGCGCTGCTATTACTGAATGTTGGCAGCCTGGAAATGCAGTGTATTTGAAACCTGCAAAATAACACTTCCTACTTTAGCAACTTTTGTAATTGGTTATTATTTCGGCTCTACTAAATATGAACAAACATGAATGATGAACAATTTGAACGATTAATGAATAAAATGGATTCTCAACATCTATGGAAATTAGCTGTTCTTGGCATGATCCTGGGAATATTAATTGGTAATACTTTTTTCCCTTAATTGAGTTTATATAATGACCGATTGCTCAGCATTTCTCACCCCAAAAGAAGCAGGAAAGCTTGCGGGACTATCCAAACGTCAAATAACCAACATCATTAATGACGGTAAACTCTCTGCAAAGAAGAATGATGCGGGAAATTTTCTCATCGATAAAGCGGAGTTCTTCCGAGTATTTCCCAATGCATTTACTATGCAAGAAATGAGTAATGAATTGAGAAGCAATGAGAAATCCATAAAAGAAATTACCTTGAGATTGAGAACAAGCATCTATTAGAAAGGTTGCGAGAAAAAGAAAAGGAAAACGAGTATCTCCGCAGCCAACTTGACCTTTACGCACGAGAAAGGGGACAAATGCTTGATACAATAACTAATCATACTCGATTACTTGAGCATCAGACTGAGAAACCTAAAACTAAATGGCGTTTATTTAGGTGAGCACTTAATTGCTTGCCTAGTAGTTGAGAGGGCTTCTCTACAAAACGATGAATTACCCAGGCACAAGAAATAGCTAGAGAGAAAAACTAAAGACAAAGATGCAATTGCCGGAGATTCCTAAATCCATTAACACACGCAAAATCGTATAGCCCCCCACTGCCTCGCAAGGTATTAGAGGTCAGGCCCCGATCCTGGTAAAAAGTTATCAAATGTCTATTAGGGGTTTGAAGTCCAATGGTACGAAAACGTACGCTAAGGAATCCCAGATATTTTTTATTAGCAAAATCAATTTTGTTGTGACTCATTTAGATTTTAGATATAGTTCAAAAAATCAAACCATATCATAAACAATGAGCAAAATGATTACCCTTTTGATAAATATAACAAAGGAGAAATAATGATAAGACTAACCACTTTTAAAAATAAATAAATTAACAACTTTGCTATCCAGCCTTAAAAACGGGCACAGAGTTCCTTCAATGGAACTAATTAAAGAATTCATAAGAAGTTATGATACAAAAACCCGCTTGATATTATGACATCAAATATTATTGCCGAAGCTATTTCTTCCATTATGGGAGATGTCTTAGATAAAGAGGTTGGTGAAAAAGGATTCGTAATGACTGGTGTTGATGCTGCAAAAATAGCAGCATTTCATTTAAATAAAATAGCATCTGGATTGTTAATTATGGCTTGCAAATCAGAATCACAAAGTACGGGCATATGAACAATAAGTCCGATAAATAATATAATCAGACCTATGCTAGTTAACCAGACATATTGGTAACGTATAAAATCAAAAAGAATAAAGATAATTCAATCCCATAGCTTTCAAATTAAGAAGTGGATATGATGAATATAAATTCACGTATTTAGGTTAATTAAAATTCAAAATGGATCATTCAAAATCAGATACAAAGAAAGTAAATAAAATTACAACTCAAGAATTTCAATACCCAAAAAATTATCCGAAGAAGAAATGAAAGAGCTCGGAAATAAAATCATTAAACAGTTTGCTAAAGCATTCAAATCAGTAGCATGTAAATAAGGTATGATCAAGGATGATCGTAGAAGATACAGCAGTATTATCAGCAAAAGCTAAAGGGCAGTCTAAGAGAATTTACTGAATATTTTTATCCTCTGCTCACAGGTAGGAAATTTATAATTTCTCTTCCCACGGAAGGGAGTCTCATCACGTTACTATTTGCCGAGCTTTGACTAGCGCTTCTCGGCTTGAAATTCCCAATCACCGGCTTTTAATTAATGTTAGCCCAGGGTCTGGGAAATCGACGTTGCTTGCCATGTGGGTTGCATGGACAATGTCTTCCTACCCCGACTCCAGATTTCTCTACATTTCCTACTCTAAAGTGCTCGCTGCAAAGCATACCGAAACCATAAAACGCATCATGCAGCTTCCCATCTACAACTATCTATTTGGAGTAAAAATAAGACATGACTCAAAAGCTAGGAGTACTTTCAAACGACAGCTGGTGGAGCGGTCGCGGCGTTTGATCGGGCGGTGCAATTACTGGACAAGATGCTGGTTTACCCGGGTTGGAAAGGTTCTCAGGAGCAGTTATTATTGATGACGCTCATAAACCAGATGAAGTTCATTCTGACACAATTAGACTTTCAGTTATTGAGAATTATAGAGAAACCATTCAGCAAAGACCCCGAGGAATAAATGTACCTTATATATTTATAGGTCAACGCCTTCATGAAGATGATTTAGCAGCCTATTTAATAGCTAGTAAAGACGGCTACCAATGGCATGAGGTCATTTTAAAATCCATCGATGAAGCCGGTAATGCACTTTTATCCTGAAGTTGACCCATTACAAAAACTATTAAAGAAACAAGAAACAGACCCTTATGTATTTGCCAGTCAATATCAACAAAATCCAACTCCCGCAGGTGGCGCATTATTTAAACCCGACTGGTGGGTCATGCTTGACGAAGAACCTCAGGTTATCTATTCATTCATCACAGCAGATACAGCAGAAACTTCAAAGAGTTGGAATGATGCAACGGCCTTTAGTTTCTTTGGTATTTATGAAATTGAATCCTATGGAAAACGCACGGGCCAATAATATGGTCTACATTGGATAGATACTATTGAAACACGTATAGAGCCTAAAGATTTAAAAGGAGCATTCCTTGATTTTTGGCAGGAATGCATGCGCTACCCTTGTCCTCCACAATTAGTTGCAATAGAAAAGAAATCCACTGGAGGAACATTGCTGAGTTTATTGGATGAAATAAGAACGGTAAGAATAATAGACATTCCAAGAACAAGAGAACAAGGTAATAAAACAAAACGTTTTCTTGAAGTCCAACCTTATATTGCTGAAAGACGTGTATCATTTCCTTCCTTAGGTCGTCATGTGAAGCTGTGTATCGATCATATGTCTAAGATCACGGCGAATGAAACGCATCGTTGGGACGACATCGCAGATACCCTCGCCGATGGGATTCGAATGGCTTTAATCGATAAATCATTAATTACTGCAAAAATTAACCCAATCGATTATAATCAAGTTGCTAATTCCTTGACAACCCATCAAAATAGAGTGAATAAATTACGACAATCAGCGTATATGCGATAAGAAATTGTTATACTATTTGTAATTAAAGACAAAGGATTTGTCTACAATGACTACAGCAAAGCAGGATGTAGCAAAAACGCTATTTAGATAAACTTCCACAAATTAAGAAAAAAGTACGTAACACCCACGATAGCAATACGTAACTGAACGAAGTACACC
>ERZ1370068.11093-contig-9738_pt1 | contig 159549 bp, 272 predicted proteins | sample MGYA00561227_ERZ1370068 | MGnify/ENA primary metagenome ERZ1370068 (study PRJEB38410, sample SAMEA6850437) | metagenome | study: Metagenomic assessment of the ecological functions of the soil: analysis of the soil microbiota associated with the... | reverse complement strand
TTACGTATTGCTTGGGCCGAGTGGGGCGACGGCCTTTATGGCGCCGAGGCGGCCGCCCGAACGTACTTTCAAACCAATGCGGCCTCGCTCGGTCCGGCTGAGTCGGCCCTATTGGCAGCCGCGATCATCAACCTGGCGTTCTGAATCCCGCCCGCCCGACCGCGAGACTTCTGCGACGTCAGCAACTGATCCTCCGGCGTATGGGGGCGGTGTTACCTCCATCGGAAAGCACCGCAGAGCTGTGCGATAACATTTCTGCCTTCCGGCACCTGCCATCTTTGACAGAAATGGATTGCTGAGCTTGACAGGGGGATCCTAGTCAGCTTACAGTTTCTTATCCCCCGGCGTTTCTCGCAAGACGACTCGAGATCGCGACCTTTCCCCAGTGACACGGCTTCAACGTGTCGTCGCGCGGTTAGTAGTGTCGTGCGGACGTGCATGGTTCCATTACACCGAGCGACTTGCAGCGCCTGATGGTGACATCGCGTCACGCGTCCCAACACTCAACTTCATCGACGTGGCAGACGTCGTGGTGTTTTGCCGTGCCTCCGGACGATCGACTGGCCGACGGTGCCGTTTTGCGACATGTCATTGCCTTACGCTGCCGCCGAGCGAGCCTGGCTATTACTTCTGGCGGGATCGAATACCGGTCGTATCACGCGGCGGTCCGAGTGGTTCGTGACCAAATCGCCTTCGGTCGCGATGGGCGCACGCCCCGTGAAATACATGATTTCCTTCACGCTGCCGCGCTTCTGTGATCAGTCCGTGGACCGGACCCGAAAGCAACGGCTACTATCCGGGCGCAGAGCCCTGGTTGGCGAAGCTCGACACAGTCAGCACTGACGCTATCACATCGATCCGGGCCACGCCGGGATCCGGCGCATCGGCGCCGAAGGCTCGACTCACTCAGCGAATTGCCACGGTCAAACCCTTCGAGCGCGGCCAGCTCTGGCCGGAACCACCTATCTCGACAGCCGACCCGATCCGGCTGTCTATGATTTTCTCTACGCGACGATTTCGCCGCTACTCCGAGGCACGCTTTGGCGGGAGTCGTCGCCACGCACGTTCAGGAACTTCCCATCGTTCCCGCAGCGTGCATCGAGCGTATACGCTTCCAGCCTGCGTGCGAGGCCGTGACGCAGATGGAGTCGTCGTCGAACACGATCGGGCCTGTCCGGCAGCCTCCAGTACACCGAAGCCGATCTCGCCGTCCGCCAGTTCCACAATAGGCCCTCGAAGCAGGGCAGAGCGTCCCTCGAGAGCCGCGTAGCGTTTCGAACGAGAAAGGCGGGCGAAGCGCACTTTGCGCTGGCCTCCGGGCTGCGCGGATGCCGATAGCCGGCGCTAATCGATTCGAAGGCGTCTCGCCCCGATCACGCGTCGAGGACCAATGCACGCTGCGCTGATTCAGCTCGGACACGAACCACTCCCTCTTGGAGCTAGGCGCGTGAACGAACTCGTCGCCAGGCCAAGGGACAGGCCCGCGCGACGCAACCAGGCGCAACCGTCGTAAAGAACACACACGAGGTCGCCAGAGACTCGAGTTCATCGGGGCTGACCCAGGTCGCCGACTTCGAACTGCGCCTTCACGTCTCTCGGCAGCGCGGTGATCCCGTGCTGGGCGAAGACATACTGGACGAACCCGCTACAGTCGAAGCCGGTCGGATCGCTTCCACCGTTGCGGTATGGCGCTCCGCGAAGGGCCAGCGCCGTGTCCGCCACCGCAGACGCGTCGATCCTGTGATTCGGCGAGGCGGGCGTCGAGCGTTCCCGGTTGGTCGCCTTTGGCCGGCAAGACCGGTCCCGCGCCAGGCGTCGGGAAACGGACGCGTGGCACGGCCCCGGTCGATGCGCAGGCGCGTCGCGATGGCTGCAACAGGCACGGTGGCCGCTGGCGCGAACCACCGGGCCTCGTGCTCTACTGGAGGCGTCCGTTTCGCCGATAGAGCCGCTAACCACCAATTTTCACAGCGCGTTTACAGCGGCCGAGCCTTGACACTTCCGGAACCGTCGGGCAAAATTCAAACACGATCGGGCCGTCGACCCTAACGACCGATGGAACAGACGCTGCTTCTCAACGCGACGTACGAGCCGCTGAAGGTCGTCCACTGGCAGAAAGCGATCACGCTTTGGTGCCAGGGGAAGGTCGAGGTCATCGTCGTCTACGACCGCGAGATCCGCGCGGTCTCGTTCAGCTTCAAGCTGCCCGTCGGTCATCCGCCTGCTTCCGCTACATCAAGATCAAGCGGCGGTTCGACTACGTGCCGTTCTCGCGCGCGAATATCTACGCGCGCGACGATCACACGTGCCAGTACTGCGGCGAGCCAGCTTCCCACCAGCGAGCTGACGTTCGATCATGTGGTGCCGGTCGCCCAGGGCGGCCGGAAGGACTGGGAGAACATCGTCACCTGCTGCGTGACCTGCAACCGCCGGAAGGGCGGGCGCACGCCGGCCGAAGCCGGCATGCATCTGCGCCGCATCCCGAAGCGGCCCGAATCGGCGCCGGCCATCCGCATCACCGTCGGGCTGCGCAACGCACCTGAAAGCTGGCGCGACTACCTCTACTGGAACGCTCGAGCTCGACGATACGTAGTCGCTGTCATCGACTCAGCTTGAAGCAGTCGGTCAGACTTCGCGTTAGCGTATTGTCCTGGGTCAGTCCAGGTCCAGGTCTTCGAGTTCAACGTTTTCTACCGGCCAGCATGCGTCTCAGCTCCCGTCTCACGGCCGTTCGTCCAGCTCTGGCTACCGAGGGTGGCCGACTGCGCTATAGAAGGGTCGGACTTCGAGGTCGACGGTCCGGCTCTGCCTGAAGTTCGAATCGGCGATCGACGCGCGCGCGTGGTGTGCGCGTCTCCGACGACGATCGCGGTGATCGTCCCGCCGATGGGTGAGGGCGGTCGTGCGTCCCGTGCGTGTCGAGGGCGTCGCGGATGAGACGGTCTTTGTCGATGTGGCCGCAGCCTCTTGCAACCGGGCTGCACCAGGTCGACAACCCTGTCTTCGACCACGACGGTAACCTGTATGTCACCTACAGTGGGACGCGCGGCCAGGAGGTGCCCGTCTCGATCTTCCGAGTGCGCCCGAACGGCACGCGCGAGACGTTTGCATCGGGCGTCGTGAATCCAACGTCGATGGCTGTCGATCCTGACGGCCGCCTGTACGTGTCGAGCCGTTTCGAGGGCACGGTCTACCGCGTCGCTCGAGGACGGAACGCTGATCCCGTTCGCCACGCGATCTCGGCGTTGCATGCGGGCTGGCGTTTGCGCCTGACGGCACGCTGCTTACGTGGGCGACCGTTCGGGAACCATCTTCCGGGTCGACCGTGATGGACAGGCAACGACGTTTGCGACCCTTCCGCCCAGCATCGCCGCCTTCCACCTGGCGCTCGCTCCCGACGGCTCACTCTTCGTGACCGCACCGACGCTGGCGTCGCATGACAACCTCTATCGAGTGACGCCCGACGGCCTGCGTGACGGAACGCAATGTTCACTTTGGACGTCCCCAAGGTCTTGCATTCGACGCGAACGGATCCCTCTATCGTCGTTGAAGCATTGGCCAGGCACGAGTGGTTTGTACCGCGTTCCTGGCGACGGCGCCCCCGGAGCTGGTCCTCGCCGGTCCGGGCCTCATCGGCGTCGCCTTCAACCCTTACGGGGTGTCGTCGTCTGCACCAGCGATACGGCGTACTGGCTTGCCGGGCTCGTCTCAAACCAGACTCGCGTCTGAGCCAATCGGCTCCTCCGATATCCGGAACGCGAAGTGAGACGACCAATCCTACCAGCAACCACAATCGCGAACCGGATCCAGGTAATCCACGGCAATCCCAGCATCAGATAGAAACAGGATCCGATCCCGAGAACCGGGCACTACCGGAACCCAGGGCGTTCGAAACGCCCGTGGCCGGTCTGGTTCACGCTTGCGGAGGATGAGAACGCCGGTGCACACGAGCGCGAAGGCGAAACAGGGTTCCGATATTCGTGAGATCCACCATTTCATCGATGCTCGTGAACATCGCGCACACGCCGACGGCGACGCCGGTAAGGATGCGTGGTGACATGAGGCGTGCGAAACCTCGGGTGTACGCCGCGAAGCTGGTCGGAAGCAAGCCATCGCGCGCCATCGAAAAGAATATTCTCGGCTGACCGAGCTGGAAGACCAGCAGAACCGCCGTATGTGCGACAACCGATCCGAAGCGCGACTATCCCGACGATCAGGTTTCCCCATCGCTGGATGTTGGCGTATTGCAGCGCCATCGTCAGTGGTTCGGCCTGTTCGGTGGCGAGCTTCTGTCGCAAAACGTCGTATGGAATGATGCCCGTGAAGACGAGGGCGACGATGATGTAGATGAGAGTGCAGATGACGAGCGATCCGATGATGCCAATTGGCAAATCACGAGCGGGATCTCTTGTCTCCTCGGCAACAGTCGACACCGCATCGAAGCCGATATAGGCAAAGAACACGATGGCGGCGCCTGCCTGCACGCCTGCCCATCCATTCGGCGCAAACGGCCGAAAATTCGCTCCACTGACGTAGCTCGAACCGACGAAGACAAAGAAAGCCAGGACAACGAGTTTCAGCACCACCATCGCGCTGTTCGTGGTGGCAGTCACCCGAACGCCAACGACGAGGATGATCGTAATCAGCGCGACGATGCCTAAGGCAAGAACGTTGAAGACGATCGGTATACCGAACAGATGCGGTGCGTTGTCGAGAAGTCCGGGAATCCGTAACGCGGTGCCGATAGTCGGTCGACAGCCAATCCGGAATCATCACGCCGAACCCGGAGACCAGGGTCTTGAAGTAGTTTGCCCAACTGATAGCGACTGCGACGTTGCCGACTGCGTACTCGATAATCAAATCCCAGCCGATAATCCATGCGACGAGTTCGCCGAGCGTGGCGCATGGCGTAGGTGTAGGCGCTTCCGGAGATCGGGTACCATCGCGGCGAACTCGGCATAGCAGAGCGCAGCGAATCCACATGCCACCCCAGTGAGGGCGAACGACAGGACCAGTGCAGGACCTGCACCGGGACGCGTCGCGATCCCCTGCGGCCGCCGTGCCGATCGTGGCGAAGATTCCGGCGCCCACGATCGCCCCGATCCCGAGCATCACGACATCGAATGCCGTCAGCGCTCGGTTGAGTCGATGCTGCTGCGGTGTCGCCGTCGGACAAGATGGCGTCGAGAGTCTTGGTTCGGAAGATTTGGCTCGGCATCAGCGTCACAGCCGTTTCGTCCGGTCGCTCTGACAGGCAACCGGCTCTAGACGGCTGGCCCCGCGAACAATACCATGCTCGAGTAGCGTGTTCAGAAGATGGAGGAAGCATGGCGATACTGCATCGTCTGAGGTTCGTCGCCTTCGTCGGCGCCGTACTGATATTCCCGACGACCCTTGCAGCAGAAACTCACCAGATCGACGAGGAACGCCTTCGAAGCTGACGGTCCATGTTTACAAGTCGGGCCTGTTTTCCGCCTTTGCGGACAACCACATCATTCAAGCGCCGATTGCCAGCGGGTCGGTCTCGGACAAAGAGCCCTTGGCGGTAGAGCTCGTGGTGAGAACGTCCGAGATGAAAGTCCTGGATCCTGATCTGGCTGCTGCAAAGCGTGCCGAAGTGCAAGCGGGGATGGTCAGCGAGAAAGTCCTCGACATAGCCAAGTATCAGGAGGTCACTTTTTCATCCACGATGGTGACAGCCGCCGGCGCCGATAAGTGGACGGTTGTCGGCCGCCTGACCATTCACGGCGAAATCTCGGACGATCACCGTTCCGGTGGTCCGTCAAGGCGGAACCTATCGCGGTTCGGTGGAGATCAAGCAGCGGGACTTTGGCATCGAGCCAATCAGCGTCGCCGGGGAACGGTCAAGGTCAAGGATCAGCTGATGATCGAGTTCGACATCGTCGCGCGGATGAACTGACCGGCCTGTCGTGCTACGATTCTCCTTTTAGGATTTCACAGGAATTCGTGGCAGAGGGACGCGCCTCGCGGCGAGCCCTGACTCCCAATCCTGACCTCGAAACCATGGCACACAACTGGATCGCGGTGCGCGGCGCCCGCGTCCACAACCTCAAGAACATCGACGTCAATATTCCACGACACAAGCTCGTCGTCATCACGGGGTTGTCTGGTTCCGGCAAGTCTTCCCTGGCCTTCGACACCATCTACGCCGAAGGGCAGCGTCGCTACGTCGAATCACTTTCGGCCTATGCGCGCCAGTTTCTGGAGCAGATGGAAAAGCCGGACGTCGATTTGATCGATGGCCTTTCCCCGGCTATCTCGATCGAGCAGAAGACGACCGGTTCGAATCCGCGTTCGACTGTCGGGACGGTCACCGAAATCTACGACTACCTGAGGCTGCTGTTCGCCAACATCGGCGCTCCGCATTGCCCACGTTGCGGAAAGGCAATCACCTCGCAGTCGCTCGAGCGAATCGTCGATATGGTGATGGTCTACCCCCAGGAAGAACGGATCAACGTCCTGGCGCCGATTGTTCGAGGTCGCAAGGGCGAATTCAAGAAAGAGATCGCCTGCGTTGAGGGGAAGGGGCTTCACGAAAGCGCGGATCGACGGCCAGTTCCGCGCGCTCGAGGACGACATCAAGTTGGACCGTCGGCGCAATCACACGATTGAAGTCGTCGTCGATCGGCTCATCGTCCGGGGGATCGAGCGCAGACTCACCGAGTCGGTCGAGATGGCGCTTCACCTTGCCGAAGACATCGTTGTCATCAACTCGCATCGACGCGGGCGACCGACTGTTTTCGCGGAGGCTCGCGTGTGTCGATTGCGGTCTCAGCATGCCGGAGATGACGCCTCGTGCGCTTTTCGTTCAATTCGCCGCATGGCGCATGCCCTGACTGTCAAGGCCTTGGCGCCACGATTGATTTCGATCCGCAGCGCGTCGTTCCGGACGAATCACGATCGCTCGCCGACGGCGCAATTGTCGCCTGGAGCAAGGGGACCGGAAGCTGGTGCGCGAGGCGCTTCAGGACTTGAGCCGTTCTTTCGGCATCGATCTGACCGTGCCGTTCGCCAAGCTACCCCGCAAGTCGCGCGAAGTGCTGCTCTTTGGCGGTGGCAGCGGGAAGAACAGCTTCGAAGGACTGATTCCCAACCTGCGCCGGCGTTACGAAGAGGGCAGCTGGGCCGAGCAGGAAGAGCTCGAACCGTTCCGCTCGCTACGGCCATGTCCGACTTGTCGCGGCGAGCGGCTGAAGCCCGAAAGCCTGTGCCGTGAGGGTCAAGGGCCAGAACGATTGCCGAATATGTGAACTCTGCCGATCTCGGAAGCGCTGAAGGTTTTCGAGAGCCTGCAACTGACCGATCGCGAAGCGATCATTGCCGAGCGCATTCTGCGTGAGATCCAGGATCGGCTGCGATTTCTTCACGATGTCGGCGTCGGCTATCTCACGCTTGGACGGAGCGCCGCGACGCTCTCGGGCGGCGAGGGGCAACGCATCCGGCTGGCGACGCAGATTGGCGCCAATCTGACCGGGGTGCTTTACGTACTCGACGAACCCTCGATCGGATTGCACCAGCGCGATAACCGGAAATTGCTCGGCACGCTTGTCCCGGCTTCGCGATCTCGGCAACACGGTCATCGTCGTGGAGCATGATGAAGAGACGATTCGGACGGCAGACTACGTCATCGATCTCGACCGGGTGCCGGTGAGCACGGCGGCGAGGTCATCTTCCAGGGCACGCCCGCTGAACTCGATCGAGCGACGGAGCTGCAGGATCCTTGACCGGCGCCTACCTGACGCATGCGCGGTCAATCCCGACACCGAAAGCCAGACGCCCTCAATTGAGGGGTGAAATCGTCATCCGCGGTGCCCGCGCGAACAATCTGAAGAACATCGACGTGAGGATCCCGCTCGGCGTGCTGACGGCTGTGACGGGTGTCAGCGGGTCGGGCAAGTCCACGCTGGTCAACGACATCCTTTACGCATCTCTCGCCCGCACGCTCTACAAAGCAGCGGAGGACCCCGGCGCGCACGATCGTATCGAAGGCATTGGACTGGTCGACAAAGTCATCGAAATCGACCAGTCGCCGATCGGTCGGACGCCCCGGTCCAATCCCGCCACCTACACCGGACTGTTTACCTTCATCCGCGACCTGTTCGCGATGATGCCGGATGCGAAGGCACGTGGATTCAAGCCGGGCCGCTTTTCGTTCAACGTGAAGGGCGGCCGGTGTGAAGCGTGCCAGGGAGACGGGGTCATCGCCATCGAAATGCATTTTCTCCCGACGTCTACGTGACGTGCGAAGAGTGCAAAGGACGGCGATACAACGCGGAGACACTGGAGATCAAATATCGCGGCAAATCAATAGCCGAGGTGTTGAACCTGACTGTCGATCAGGCGTTGCCGCTGCTCGAAAACTTCCCGCCGATTGCCAATAAGCTGCGAACGCTTCAGGACGTCGGATTGGGGTATATCGAGCTGGGGCAATCGGCCACCACGTTGTCCGGAGGTGAAGCCCAACGCGTGAAGTTGGCGAAGGAGCTGTCGAAGCGAGGAACGGGACGGACGCTGTATATCCTGGACGAGCCAACTACAGGGCTGCATTTCGAAGATACGCGCAAACTGCTCGACGTGCTGAACAAGCTGGTCGACCAGGGCAATACCATCGTCGTGATCGAACACAACCTCGACGTGGTGAAGTCGGCCGACCATGTGATCGACCTCGGCCCTGAGGGCGGCGGTGCCGGCGGGCGAATCATCGCCGAAGGGACTCCTGAAGAGGTCGCGCTCCAAGAGCAGTCAGCAACGGGTCGGTTTCTGGCTGCGGTTTTGAGTGAGGCCGGTGAGCACCCAATTCGAACCGCCGCAAGCTGACAAACTGCCCGTGGGGACCGTGGTAAGATGCCCACACTTTAGTCGCCGAGACCGTGGCTGCAATACCACAAGACGCACCAACTCGAGAAGGATTGCTTTCGAGAATATTGGGTAAGATGTTGTGGAATCTGATGGTTAAGCTGCAAAGGAACCCATATAGTCATCAGGCATCGATTTTGCTCTGCCTCCGTCGCTCGCCCCGTTTCGCCCGTGAGGCTAATGGACCAGCAACGGACCCTGCGCCGTCAAATCTTCCTGCGTCGGAATCGGTCTTCACTCCGGCAACAAAGTCACGCTTTCATTGAAGCCCGCTCCGGCTGATTTCGGCATTCGCTTCCGGCGTACCGATTTTGGCGATCATGAGGTTCCGGCCACCGTTCATCATCTGGCAGGCATTCAGCTCGCGACGGGCCTCGTCGCGCGAGGAGGTCTCGGTCGAGACGGTCGAGCACCTGCTGGCGGCGCTCGTCAGCATGAGAATCGACAACGTGATTGTCGAGCTGAATTCCCGAAGTTCCGATTATGGATGGCAGCGCGGCCCCGTTCATTTACTTGATTCACGAAGCCGGCGTGAGGCCACTCACGGCTCCGCGAAGCTTACTTGAAAATCATCCGGCCGATTGCGATCTCGCGCGGAGACAAGCGCATCGCGCTCTATCCATCGGATCATTTCAAGGTCACCTACAGCATCAGCTACGATCACCCGCTTTTGCGCCATCAAGCCCGGACGTTGCGCGTGTCGGAAGAGACGTTCATCGACGACATCGCCCCGGCTCGCACGTTCACGTTCCTGAAGGACGTCGAGATGTTGCGCCAGAACGGCCTCGCGCTCGGCGGCTCGCTCGAAAATGCGGTGGTGCTCGGTGAGACAGGCGTTCTCAACAACGCGTTGCGTTTCGAAGACGAGTTTGTTCGCCACAAGATTCTCGATGCGATTGGCGATCTGGCCCCTCGTCGGCTATCCAGTCATCGGGCATCTCGTCGCGCATCGCGCAGGCCATGCGCTCCACACGGAGTTCGCCGTGAAGATTCTCGAAGAGACGCATGCGTGGCGGCTCATCGAGGCACCGATCGAGCCTGCCGCGCTGCCAGTCGGTCTGGCCACGAAACCTGTTGTTCCACGTCTCGCGAACTGAGTCGCGACCTATAGCACCCAAAGGCTCCTGCTGGTCGTCTGGGAGCCGCATCGCTCGAACCAGTCGATTCCCTCGCTAACCAGATCGAATTTCAGCGTGTAGCGCCCGGGCCGAGGCGGTGCCGGGATCTCGATGGCCACGTTGACTGACGCGCCGGGCCCGAGGGTTCCGGGCAACCACGCTCGGGCGTAGTCGCGATTGATCAGCGTGCCGGTGGCCTCGCACAATTGCGCCCCGAGGCGCACCAGACGGCGTCCGTAGCTGGCCTGCGCTGGAAAGGGTCGCATCGACAGATTGCGCACTCGTGTGTGCACGCGGAAGGCACGGCCCGTTCGGGTGAGAAGCGGGAGTACCCGGCATGAGGGTCCGGACGTTGATTTGTGCCCGCGGCATAGCTCCAGGAATGGCGTTCCCGATGTCGTTGTCGTCCCACGTCTCGTGCCGAATCGCCGCGAGATCGACCGAGCCCGGCACAAATCGACGCGAGTACGCTTGTTCGGGGTGATCGGTGATTTCCCAGCAGAGACGGTCGACGCCGATCTCGCCGGCCAGGGCACGGGCCCGGTTCATCTCTGCGTCGTTGTCATTCCAGACGAACAGGATGTAACGCCAGTTCAGGAACGGAAGGTCGCGGCCGGATCGCCGCTTCTCTTCGGCCATCGTCCGGAAGCGTCTGGATCGCCACCTCGAAACGACCTCGTTGACGTGGCATTTGCTGTAGGTTTCAGGCGACGCACCATCGATCGAGAAGGTTACTTCGTCGATACCTGAATGAACCAGGCGCCGCGCCTGGGCTTCCGGAAAGTGCCAGGCCGTTTGTGCTCGTGAACAGGTAGATGTGGGGAAACCGCGACTTGATGTACTCGCACATCTCGACGGCCCGCTTGTGCAAGAACGCTTCACCGTAGTTGAAGAAGTCGATGCGCACGAGTGCAGGGACCCGTCTCGTCGACAACGCGTCGGAAGAGATCGAAGTCGAGCATTCCGGCTTGTCGCGTTCGCGTGATCCCGGTCTCCGGCGCACAACATGCCTCCGCGCAGGAGATATTGCACGCGGCTGTGCACTCGATATACAGACGCGATGGAAGCGACACCCGCCTCGATCGGTCGGACCGGAGGGACATCGGCCTTCTTCAGAGGGAGCTTCAGAGGACAGTCGCCACAGAATTTCGAGCCGCCGCCGTTCAGATCTCCCGCGGAGCGAGGTCACGACAGGCCCTGTCCACACCTCGTGCAGCGAGCTTCCACGCGCGTCGCCCAGAACCCTGCGTCCGTACGGATCGGCGCATCCGCATACGAGGCGCCCGTCGCAGAGCATGACCAACGTGGTCCAAGGCCACGAGCACGTAAAACGCGTCGCAAGGTGGTTCAGAGACACTTCAGAAGAGCGAGACTATTTTTTCGCAAGCTTTCTCAGTACGCGTCGAGTTTGTCGTTCTCGTACTTCACGGTGTTGAGGAACAGGCTCTCGGCCAGATACGTGCGTCGCTCCCCATCGTCCATCTGCTCGATGAGATGCTGGATCTCTTTGACCATGTCTTCGAAGGAGCGGTCGAGCGCGCGCCTGGCGGTCACCTCCCGTGGCAGAAACCTCCATGATCGCCAGCAGGTCTCCGTCGAGCAAGATCGGGGCGCCCGTCGTCGTTTTGATCGTGTGCATGATGCTATACCCCGAAGCTCTTGACGGCACTCGGCTCGTCGGCATGGATCTCGATGAAGTTCTGTGCGCCGGTCAACGTGAGCATCGTTTCAACGCGCTTCTGGACACCCGACAGCTTCAGGTGGCCACCTGCGCTGTGAATCTGACGGTAGAGATCCATCAAACAGCCGATCGTCGCGCTATCGACGTAGGTGACCGGCGTCAGGTCGATGAGAATCTCGCACCGGCCGCCGGCCAGCAGCCCACCGATCTCCGACGAAAATCGGACAGGATCGGGGTACATCAGGCGCGTTTCACCCACGCGCACGATCGAGATCTGGCCGGCGTGTTCAGTCTTCACATTCATTGGTAGGCTCCCTTGTCTTCGCCCGTCAGCTTCATCACCTGTCGGGCCAGCTCCGCACGTCCCCGGTTGATACGCGATTTGACAGTCCCTTCCGGTAGACGGAGCTTTCGGGCGATTTCCTGATAGGACAGCTCCTGAATATCTCGCATGAGCACGGCGGTCTTGAGCGCGTCCGGCAGTTCTGCCAACGCTTGGCGGAGGAGCGCGACGCGATCCTGCTGCTCCAAGAGCGCAATCGCCCCCACCTCTTTGGAGATCGGCGTCAGCTCGCTGGCGTCGACGTCGCGGTCGATCGTCTCGCGCTCTTTTCGCACGCTTCGATAGTGATCAATGCAGAGGTTGCGGCTGACGCTGATGAGCCACGTCTGAAAATTGGCCCGCCGGTCGAACGTATCCAGCGACTTGAAGATCTTGAGGAAGATCTCCTGCGTGTGAGATCTTCGGCTTCATCGTGCTTGCCGACGAACTTGTAGGCCACGTTGAAGACCTTTCGCCAGTAGTGACGGACGATGGTCTCCCAAGCGGCTTCGTCGCCGCGAAGGCATCGCCGGATCAGTGCTTCGATGGCCTCCGGTGCGAACGGTGTCGCGGCCGGTGAATCGGACGACATGAAAGATTTGAGTAAAATAGCCTATCACGTTGCGCCAATCTCTCGGGTTTACCTCGAAACGGAAGCAAAGAACTCTTCTGCGACGGCGTGCCGCTCTCCAAGATCGCGGCGGCCGCTGGCACGCCGGTCTATGTACAGCGCGCCGACGTTGCGGGAACGCTACCGAGCGCTCGACAACGCGTTCGGCGACCATCCCCACGCCATTCATTACGCGCTCAAGGCGAACTCGACGCTTGCGATCGCTCGGCTCATCCGGGAGCTGGGCGGGTCCGCCGACGCGAACTCCATCTGGGAGCTGGAACTGGCTCGAAAAGCGGGCTTCGCTCCAGCGGACATCGTCTTCACTGGTGTCGGAAAATCGCGCATCGAGCTCGAGTGCGCTGTCCCGCTCGGCCTGAAGGCTATCAACGTCGAGTCAGCCGGCGAGATCGCTCGCGTCGAGGCAATCGCCGAGCAAGCCGGGGTCGTGGCGCGGGTTGCGGTCCGTGTGAACCCGGATATCGACGCGGAAAGCCATCCCCACATTTCGACGGGTCTCAGGGCGAACAACGTTCGGCGTCCCAATCACTGGCAGCAAGAGCTCGTGCGAGTGTTCGGAAGCGGGCGCGCGTCAAGACTAGTGGCAATTCACGTTCACGTCGGCTCGCAGATCACAACACTTGAACCGCTTCCGCCGGGCCGCCGCATTCGCGGCGCGTGTGTCCAACGAGCTTCGTGACGCCGGGGTATCGCTGGAGTATGTGGATCTCGGTGGCGGTCTCGGCATTTCGCATGATGGAGGGAGGTTCCGTCGGCGGAGGCATATGTTGCGACACTCATGGCCGAAGTGCGCGCCACCGGACTGCCAATCGTCATCGAGCCGGGCCGTGCGATAACCGGGCCGTCTGGTGTGCTCTTATCGCGGATCGTCGACATCAAGCCGCGAGATCCATCCAGCCAGTTCGTCATTCTCGACGCGGGCATGTCGGAACTGCTGCGGCCGGCGCGTGCATGGCGCGTTCCACCGCATCGAGCCAATCGAGCGACTTACTGGCGGCGAGCAGCAATACGAGATCGTCGGCCCGGTATGCGAGAGCAGTGACGTTATCGGCCGCGATCGCACCTTGCCCCCTCTCGAGGTTGGTGACGTCGTGGCCATACACGATGCCGGGGCGTATGGTTCGGCGATGGCCTCCAACTACAATCGTCGGCCGCTCCCGGTGGAAGTTCTCGTCGATGACGGGCACTGGCGCGTCATTCGACGGCGGCAAACCCTCGACGACATGCTTTCGCTCGAAACGTGAAAAGCCAGAATGAGCCAGTCTCTCATCGTCTTTGAAGGCCTCGATCAAAGCGGCAAACAGACGCAGGCGGAGCTGCTGCGGGACTGGCTGCAGGAAGAGGGCCATCGAGCGCGGCTGGTCTCGTTCCCCGATTACGGGACTTCGATCGGCGAAGAGATCGCCAGGGCCCTGCAAGGCGAGCGCGACTACGGACCAGAAGTCATGCAGCTTCTCTACGTGGCCAACCGCTACGAGCGGAAGCCGGACCTTCAGCGCTGGATTGACGGCGGGTTGATTCTCGTGTGCGACCGCTACCTGGCGTCGAGCATCGCCTACGGCGAAGCTCACGGTCTCGACTCGCTATGGCTCGCAGAAATTCAGAAATTTCTGCCGCGGCCATCACTGACCTTCATGCTCGACATCGAACCCGAGACCGCTGTTCAGCGAAAGGCCGTCGACCGCGATCGATACGAGCGAGATCTCGAGATGCAGATGCGAGTCCGGGACAGCTACCGACGTCAGGCGGCCGCCGAGCAATGGGTCGTGCTCGATGGCGAGCGCTCCAAGCAGGCGATTGCTGACGACGTCATCAACGCGGTGATGTCACGACTCGAGCGGCCGTAAGGGCACGAACCTGCGCGACCCCGGCCGCTTTGAGCACACGCGCACACGCCTCCAGCGTCGCGCCCGTCGTGCAGACGTCGTCGACAAGCACCACGATCTCTCCCTGGAGTAGCCGCGCCGCACGAGTTGGGGCAAATGCGTTCCGAACGTTTTGATGCCGCCTGGCGGCTGGTAACGCCGCTTGCGATGGCGTAGCGCGAACTCGACGCAACGCTTTGAGCACGGGCCTATCGAGGCACCTCGGCAAGATCGACGGCCTGATTGAAACCGCGTTCGCGCCGGCGCGAGGAATGGAGCGGAACCGGCACGACACAGAACGACCCGGCGAGCACCTCTGAGCAGCGGGCCCGCATCAGGGCGGCCAACCGTGGGGCGAGGATCGTCGGCCTTCGTATTTCAGAGCATGCACGATTGCGCGCAGCGGTCCATCGTAGGCGCCGATCGCTCGAGCTTGCTCGATCGCCGACCTTCCGGCGCCGACAGCGCGGACATTTCTCCGCTTGAATGTCGATCGCACGCCACGTAGCCAGCGGATCGCCGCAGGTTTGGCACAGAGGCGGTGTCAGGGAAGAATCGCACCCCAGCAGCTCGGACAGACTGGTCCGGCGGTTGGGTGTTCGAGCAGCGCCTCGCAAGCTGCGCATGAGGGGGCGAAGACGACAGCGAGCACCGCATCCAGGAGAGTCGTCAACTGCGAGCGGTCGATCCTCAGCTTCGGCCAGTCTGTTAGCGGCCACCGAGCTACGGCCCGGTCGGGATCTTCACGCTCTCTGCATTTCCCCACAATCGTTCGAGGCCGTAAAACTGACGCGTGCCCGGCGCAAAAACGTGGACGATGAAGTCGAAGTAATCAAGAAGCACCCAATCGGACTGCTCGTAACCTTCCACGTGTGCGGGTTTGGTTCCTGCTGACGCCAGTGCCTCGATGATGGCGTCGGCTATGGCGCGGATATGACGCGCGTTCCCGCCTGAGCAAATCAGAAAGAAGTCCGCAAACCCCGCCGCTTTCCGCAGGTCGAGTAGCACGAGGTCGGCCGCCTTGCGGTCTTCGGCGGCAGCGACGGCTCGTATGATGTCCCGCGGCAAAGAGGGTGACTTGCGTCGCTTCTCAGTCTCGGCCATGCAACCTGCCTGCCGGACGATCCATCGACCGGGCGTTGAAGGTGGCGCGTTGCGCCGGGTCTTCGTAAAGTGCGTGCCGCTCTACGTGTTGCTGAACCTGGGACGGGACCATGCCGGTGATTGATTCGCCATTGGCGCGAGCACGACGGATTGCAGTGGATGACACATCGGCAGTCGGCGCGTTGATCAAAAGATCAACGGCGAGGATGTCGCGGTGAACTCACGACGCATCCGCGAGGCAAGCGACGGGAGGCGAACCGGAAGCTCTCCGACGGAAACACCGGATCGCGAAATCACCGCGAAATGTGACAACTCGAGCAGCGCGGGATAGTTCTTCCATGTCGCGATCTCGAGCGAACGCGTCCGCGCCGATGATGAAAAAGAGATCCGCAGGGTCGAAACCCTGCGATTGAAACCGTCGCAGCGTATCGGACGTATACGATGGGCCGGCTTCTCGCAGCTCGAGGTCGGTTGCCCGGCATTCCCCACGGCCGGCAATAGCCAACGCCACCATCGCGAATCGATGATAGCTCGAGGCCACTGGTGCGGCTCGGTGGGGCGGAACGTTCGCCGGCACTACGAAGATCTCGTCCAGCTGGAGCGCGGCTGCGCGGCGGCTATGACGTCGAGGTGGCCGTTGTGGATTGGATCGAACATGCCACCGAGGATCCCTACGCGCCTGCTCGTCATGTCTTGCTGCTCGCGGAGACCTCGAGCTTCGATTGACAGACCCCGCCACATCGCTTCAAGCAGAGATGGGATGCCTTCACCGGTCGCCGCCGGAAATGCGGAAGAAGGGCAAGTCGAGTTCCGACGAGTGCCGCTCGAGAGCGGTGACGCGTGACGCATCGTCAACGGCGTCCATTTTGTTGGCGGCCACGATTTGCGATTTAGCAGCCAAAGCCGGCTGAAACAGTTCGAGCTCCTTGCGCACGATGTCGAGATCATCGACCGGATCGCGCCCGCTTGCATTCGAGACATCGACGAGATGGACGAGAATCTTGGTTCGTTCGAGATGCCGGAGGAACTGATGGCCGAGCCCCAATCCTTGATGGGCGCCCTCGATGAGACCTGGAACGTCGGCCACCGTGAAACTGCGATCGCCGCTGAGGCGCACGACGCCCAGATTGGGCGTCAGGGTCGTGAAGGGATAGTCGGCAATCTTCGGATGGGCCGCTGAGATGCGCGAGATCAGTGTGGACTTGCCGGCGTTCTGGAAACCCAACCAGGCCGACGTCGGCGATCAGCTTGAGTTCGAGGCGCAGGTAGCTTGTCCTCGCCTGGAGCTCCTGGTTCGGTCCGCCGTGGCGCACGGTTGGTCGACGAAGCAAAGCGTGCATTCCCGCGTCCACCGTGGCCGCCGCGGGCGACAAGCAGTCGTTGTCCTTCTACCGGTCAGATCGGCCCAGACGCCGCCATGTCTCGCTGGAATCCTCGCTTTTCTCGTAGACCATCGTTCCGATGGGAACGGCCAGTTCGAGATCGGCGCCGTTGTGGCCGGTGCGATTCGATCCCATGCCGTGCTGGCCGCGCGTAGCGGTGAACTCGGGGTGGAATCGATAGTTGATGAGCGTGTTTGTGTGGGGGCTGGCGACGATGAAGATTGATCCGCCGTTTCCACCGTCGCCGCCGCTCGGCCCGCCTCGCGGAACGAACTTCTCGCGGCGAAATGCCAGGCAACCGTTCCCGCCATCGCCTGCGACGATGTGAACCTCTACTTCATCGACGAACATTCGGGAATCTGGTAAGTGGGGTGGTCGTCCCGATTCCGCAGTTCACTTCACTCGACTGGCAGAATGCTGATGACTCGACCGTGAGTCCCGTGATCTTCGAAGCGCACACGGCCCGCGACCTTGGCATAGATCGTATCGTCTTTGCCCAGGCCTGCGTTGCGACCCGGACGGAAACCGTCGTCCCGCGCTGTCACGCACGATGATCGTGCCGCCCATGACGAGATTGCCATCATGCGCTTTGACCCCGAGTCGCTGCGAGTTCGAGTCGCGCCCGTTCCGTGAGCTGCCTTGTCCTTTTTGTGCGCCATTTGCTGCCTCTTGGCTGGCGGGGTAGTCCCGTCGCCCTAATCCTTAGCCCAACCCAGTCCCTAAAGAATGATTTCCTTGATCTGCACCCGGGTGAAGGTGGCGCGGTGGCCCTTCTGTGCGCCGCATCCCTTTGCGCCGCTTCTTCTTGAACACGCGGATTTTGGGCCCGCGAGTCTCGCCTTCGATCACGGCCACGACACGAGCATTGGCGACGAATGGAGAGCCGGCGACGATGTCTCCGCCGTCCTTTTCGACGAGTAACACCTGCTCGAGCGTCAGTTGGCTGCCAGGCGCGCCCGCCGTGCCCTCAAGGGTGGCGTATCCGCCGGGCGTCACCTTTATCTGTTTTCCACTGGTTTGAACGATCGCGTACATGTTTACTACCTGTGCAAAACTATAAGTTTAGCGTCGCTACCTCGAATTGTAAATCATGCTCATTCTTCTCCTCTTCGCCTCGGCGGGACTTCTTTCCATGTTCTGGTTGGTTATCACTTGGTTATCGGACGGGCGGGCGCCTGCCACTGCGGCGTCGACGCGGCACGGCCAGCGGACTCGCAGCTGCCGGCCTTGCAATCGAGGCCTTCTACAGGCCCGGCGCCCGTCAGGCCATCGAACTGAGGCTGAATCAAGAAATGCAGCGCGAGGACGACAGCGAAGGTGACCGGCCGGAAACAAGCGCCGCATCGAGCAACGATTTCAAATGAACCCACTTGGAGGTTAAAGCGTGAATCGGGGATCGTTAGTGGCCATCTACATCGCGAGGGCAGCCGAGGGACGGAATGATGCCGCTTGCCGAGGTGCGCGCCGTTCCAGGGAAAGGCCTCGAGGGCGACCGGATATTATTTCGGTGAAGGAACCTTTTCCAGCATGCGCAGCACGGGGCCAGGAAGTGACCCTTCTCGCCATCGAAATGCTCGGAGTGGCTCGAGCGGGAACGCGGTATCCAACTCCGTCCCGACGAACCACGGCGCAATCTCATCACGAAAGGGCTCTCCGCTCAACGACCTGGTGGGCAAGGTGTTTCGTGTCGGGCCCGTACACTCAAAGGCATCCGGCTCGCCGAACCGTGCGACCACTTGCAACGGTTGACTCAGCCAGGAGTCGTGAAGGGACTCCTGCATCGCGCCGGGCTACGGGCCAGACGTTCTCAACGAGGGCATTCTGCGCGTGGGAGACGAAATCTTCGGATGTCGCGCTACTTTAGGAGAACTCGGGTGCCTTTGATCTTCTGGCTGCTGAGCGCGCCGAGGAAGTTCGGGACCAGGCGGTCCATCAGCTCGAAATAGGAGGACAGCGCCGGAGTGTTCGTCTGAGGCGTTGTAGAGAACTTCTTCCCGGTAACTTTCCGAGTATATCGTCGCGCCGGTTCGTCCGTCGATGAACACGAATTTCGGACGGAGGACGAAACCCTTGCGCTCCATGTAGGTCCGCACTGGAACTACGGCTCGACGACCGAACTGGTCGTACTTCCTGCTCGCGCTGTACGATCCCTGCTCGGGAGTGCGGCGGTGAACAACACCGTGCCCGTGACGATCAGAGGGTTCTGGTATTCCTCACCAATCCGTTTCCAATAGGTGACATTAGCGAAGAGACGCTCGTATGGTTCGAGATCCTTTTCGTCCTTGATGTGCTGCTCGGGCAGGGGAAGCGTTTGATTCCCAGAACGATCTCCGCCAGGACCAGCGGCCAGACCATTGCCAGATGATGGTGAGGCTTCACCGCTCGCGGCCAGTTCGGGGGCGTTCGCGCTCTTGTTCTGATCGTGAGCAATCTCGATAAGCGGCATGACATCCGCATCGATGACCTTCAAGGAGGACTTGTTCCGAAGCTGACTTCGCAACAGTCGAACGGTCTCCTGATTCGTATCGAGATCGTCCGATCCGCCAGCTACAAACCCGGCCACGAGCACGCGTTGGAATGCCGATACATCGAGTTTCGGCTGAATCGGCGTTTCGATCGGGATCTCGAACGTCTCGGGACCACACGCGAGCATCGTTACCGCACAGAGTGCGGTGAGGATCGCGAGAGAGTTAGTTCTTGTCTTTCGCCGAACTCGTCCGGTCATTGATTTCCTTGAACAGCTCGTAATTTTGACGGATTTCCGCATTATTCGGGTCGAGTTCGACCGCCTCTCGTAGGCCTTCCGAGCCTTCTCCAACTGACCTTCGTGCTCGTACGCGATCGCGAGATCGTTGAACGCAGCGGCGTAGGTAGGATCGATCTCGACGGCTTTTTCCCATCGATAAATCGCTTCACGCCAGAGTCCCCGCTGGGCGACGCTGATTCCAAAGGCGACTTGTGCTTTCGCGTCGGAGCGCGCGTCTGCGAGGGCGGGAAGAGCAGACGCAACCGTCATCAGGACAGCAAGCGCAACGGGACGTGTGCTCATGATGCGAACAAGTTCACTATAGCTATTCGGCTGACGAACATGCAAGGTTTTTGGACTGTTCGGCCATGTGGACAGAGCAAGCGATGTGCCACGGGTTGGCGCCGAAAACATTCGAGTATTTCGACCAGTGCCCGGCGGATTTACGAAATCGGTCTACAATTGATGTCAGGAGGTCGGGCCGCCGCATGTCTCTGCGGCGGTTGCGACCTCCTCTTTTGGGCGCTCCGGCCGCCGGAGAGCTGCTCATGAAAGAACGCGTCGATTACGTGGCCCTGTCGCTTCTCCCAATCAACTGGTGGCGGGATGTTGCTGCCGAGCTTCGCGCCGGAAACAGCCCTGCCTCCGTTCTGCAGCAGCTCACGGAGAATACGGTGGCCGCATCAACCTCACAAGCGAGATGAGGTTCTGAAAGATGCCGAGTCAGCGCTCGCTCAGGCAGCGGCCAGGGGTCTGACATCGCTCGTCTGGAGCGAGCCGGGATATCCGCCTCCGCTTGCCGCTATCATCGATCCGCCGCCGGCCATCTGGACACGCGGGTCGCTGGCAGCCTTCGAACGTCCCGCTGTGGCCATCGTCGGCTCCCGGGCCGCATCGCCGTACGCGCTGGAAGTCGCTGGCCGTCTTGCGGCCGATGTGGCCGCTCGAGGCTTCAGCGTGGTCAGCGGGCTTGCCCGAGGCGTCGACTCGGCGGCTCACCGCGGTGCGCCTCGGTCGGGGGAATCACGATCGCGGTGCTGGGGTCAGCAGCTGACGTGATCTACCCTGCTGAGCACGGTTCACTGGCCCAGGACATTCGGGCGGATGGTCTCGTCATGAGCGAGCTCGTACTGGGACGCCACCGCTGCCGCACTTCTTCCCCCAACGGAACCGGTTAATCAGCGGACTGTCTCTTGCGGTCGTGGTCGTGGAGGCTGGCGAGCAGAGCGGTTCGCTGATCACCGCCCGGTGTGCCCTGGAGCAAGGTCGCGACGTGCTGGCGGTACCAGGAAACGTCCTGAACGCCCGTAACCGGGGCGGGCACATGCTTTTGCGGGACGGTGCAAAGATTGTGGAGACCGCGGACGATATCTTGGAGGAGCTGGGGATCGGCACGGTAGTTCAGGGAGGCCCGGAAGAGCCTTTGGCCCCCTCGGCCGCTCCGCTCGAGCCTCTGCTTGCGCATTTGCCGCTGGGCGAAGCGCATCGACCTAGACGCGATCTCGGAGCGATCCGGTCTCAGTACGGCGCGGCTCCTGCCGCGGCTGCTCGAGCTGGAATTGCAGGGGTTGGTGCGCCGGGCGGGAGCTGGACGGTTCGTTCGGTTTGACAGACCGTGTTAGGGTCTAAATAAGGTTCCAAGTTCCAGGTTTCAAGGTTCGGGGATCAAAACTCGATGGCAAAAGCACTCGTGGTGGTGGAGTCGCCAGCCAAGGCGAAGACCATCAATAAGTATTTGGGGCGCGATTACAAAGTCGTCGCGTCGATGGGGCATATCCGCGACCTGCCCAAGAGCAAGTTAGGGGTCGACGTCGAGAACGACTTCTTCCGAGGAGTACGAATCGATCGCCTCCCGGAAGAAAGTCATCAAAGAGCTGAAGGACGCAGCCAAAGAGGCGTCCGACATCTACGTCGCCACCGACCCCGATCGCGAGGGCGAGGCGATCGGCTGGCATCTGGCGCACGAGCTCGGCGGCAAGAAGCGGAAGATCCACCGCCTCATGTTCAACGAGATCAGCAAGAAGGCGATCCAAGATGGCGTTGAAGAATCCGGCGTCATCGATCAAAGATGGTGGCCGCGCAACGAGCCCGCCGCGTTCTCGACCGCCTCGTCGGCTACAAGATCAGCCCGCTGTTGTGGGACAAGGTGCGGCGGCAGGCCTCGAGCGCCGGGCGCGTCCAGTCGGTGGCGCTGAAGCTCGTGGCTGATCGCGAGCGCGAGATCGAGAAGTTCGTCCCCGAGGAGTACTGGCATGTGTTCGCCCGTCTCGCGGGGCCGCAACCGCCTGAGTTCGAAGCCAAGCTTCTGAAGAAGGGCGGCGACACCTTACGGGTTGCGAACGAGGAGCAGTCCAAGGCGATAGTCGCTGACCTCGAGAACTCCACCTGGGTTGTCGGCGTCGGTCACGACGAAAGAGCGTAAACGAAGTGCGCCGCCACCGTTCATCACCAGCAAGCTGCAGCAGACGGCGCGATTTCCCGTGAAGAAAACGATGATGATCGCGCAGCAGCTGTACGAGGGTGCGATTGAAATCCCGCGACCTTGCCGGTGGCCTGATTACCTACATGCGAACCGACTCGGTTCGAGTTGCCGACGAAGCGCTCGTCGCGAGTGCGGGAGCACATCAACGGTGCATTCGGCGATGAATATCTTCCCGAGAAGGCAATCCACTATCGGTTGAAAGCCGACGCGCAGGACGCCCACGAAGCGATTCGGCCGACTTCGATGCAACACGATCCCGAAACAGTCAAGGCTTACCTGACACCAGATCAGCATCTTGCTGTACCGACTGATTTGGAACCGGTTTGTCGCCTCGCAAATGCTGCCGGCCACCTTCGACGAGACGACGGTCGATATCACCGCGGGCGACTATCTGTTTCGCGTGAAGGGGACTGTGCCGAAGTTTGCGGGCTGGACGGCGGTTTATGGGACCGCATCCGACACCGACGGGGCGGCGGGAGTCAAAGACGAAGCGCGGTGCAACAAACGGCGACAACGGCCAGAAGAATCCGGCCACTGGTGCGGCCGACAACGAAGACGACGATGCGGTGTCGGGCGTGCTGCCACCGTTGGCCGAAGGAGATCGTCTCGAACTGCGAGCGCTGCGGCCCGAGCAGAAGTTTACCCAGCCGCCGCCTCGCTTTACGGAGGCGACGCTCGTCAAGGAACTGGAGGAGAACGGTATCGGGCGGCCGATCGACCTACGCGTCGATCATCGCCGTCCTGCAGGACCGGGAGTAACGTCAACAAGCTCGAGGGGCGTTTCAAGCCGACGGCACTCGGGCTCATGATTTCCGATCTGCTGACGAAGAGCTTCGACGACATCATCGACGTGGAGTACACGCGAAACCTCGAAGAGGACCTCGACAAGATCGAAGAGGGAAAGACGGACTACGTGCATACGCTCGATGAGTTCTACAAGAAGTTCAAGAAGGACCTCGCACGGGCCGGCAAGGAGATGCAGAACCTCAAGGAAGGGATCAAGACCGACGAGGCTGTGCGACCGGTGCGGTTCGCCGATGCTGATCAAGGTCGGCAAAGTTCGGGCCGTTCGTCGCGTGCAGCGCTATCCCGAGTGCACGAACACGCGGGAGCTCGAAAAGAGCGAGCCCGAGTCGGAGAGCGGCGAAGAGGAAATCGAGCCGTGCGAGAACTGCGGCGAGCCGATGGTGGTCAAGCGCGGCCGCTTCGGTCAGTTCCTCGCGTGCACGGGCTATCCCGAGTGCAAGACGACGCGCAAGCTGATTGCCACCAAGCAGGGCGGCTTGAAGGCAGCGAAGCCGGATCAGATTCTCGACGAGAAGTGCCCGCGGTGCGAGTCGAATCTCGTGCGTCAAGCAGGGCCGTTACGGCGAGTTCACGGCCTGCACCAATTATCCGGAGTGCCGGTACATCAAGCACAAGACGACCGGCGTCAAGTGTCCGAAGGATGCCGACAAGGGCGGCGAAATCGTCGAGCGCAAGTCGAGACGCGGCAAAGCTCTTCTTCGGGTGCTCGAACTACCCGGACTGCGATTTCGTGCTGTGGAATCGTCCGGTTGCCGAAGACGTGCTCCAAGTGCGGCGCGCCGTACCTTGTCGAGAAGATCACCAAGAAGCACGGCCGTCAGATTCTCTGCAACAACGAAGAATGCGACTACGCACGGTCGGAGGAACTGCCCGTGACCGCCGCGTAACGTGAACCACCAAGGTCACCAAGACCACAGAGGGGCGTGTGGTCGCTGAGATGAAGTCTTTGTGATCTTGGTGCTCTTTGTGGTTCATTAGTGGCTGTGATCCGCGTCGTTGGCGGCGGTCTGGCGGGCTCGGAAGCAGCTTGGCAGGCGGCCTCTCGAGGCGTTCCCGTTACGCTCTACGAAATGCGGCCGGTCCGGCCGACGGCCGTCCACAAGACCGATCGGCCTCGCCGAGCTCGTTTGCAGTAACTCCTTCCGCGGCGACAAGCTCGACAACGCCGTCGGCCTTCTGAAAGAAGAGATGCGGCGTCTCGGCTCGCTGATCATGCGGGCCGCCGAAGCGAGCCGTGTCCCGGCGGGCGCTGCGCTCGCTGTCGATCGGGAACGATTTGCAGGGTTCGTCACGCGCGCGAGTTGTCCGCGCATCCGCTGATCACGGTCACGCGCGAAGAAGTCACGGCGATACCCGAGTCTACGCGATCGTGGCCCGGTCATCATCGCCACCGGTCCGCTGACATCAGATGCACTGTCGGCGCAGATCGCGGCGCTCGTCGGCGCTGACCATCTCTATTTCTACGACGCGATCAGCCCGATTGTGCTCGCCGAGACGCATCGATCGGACCAAGGTGTTCCGACAGTCCCGGTGGAATCGGAGCCTTACTGAAAGGCGTTCGTTGCCGGTCGGACGCTCAGAACGGGTCATGCGCGGTCGATGACGGCCAAGGCGACTACCTGAACTGCCCTCTGACGCGCGAGGAGTACGATCGGTTCTACGACGCGTTGGTTCAGCGCCGAGTCGGCGACCGTCCACGATTTCGACCAGGAGCGTTTTTTCGAAGGGTGCCTGCCGATCGAAGTGATGGCGCATCGCGGTCGCGATACGCTGCGTTTCGGGCCGATGAAGCCGGTCGGGCCTGGTCGATCCGCGGACGGGCCGCCCGCCGTATGCCGTGGTGCAGCTCCGCCAGGACAACCTGGCGGGCGATCACTACAGCCTCGTCGGTTTCCAGACGCAACTGAAGTGGGGCGAGCAGTCGCGCGTGCTGCGGATGATTCCCGGACTGGAGCAGGCGGAATTCGTGCGATTCGGCATGGTGCACCGCAACACCTACGTCAACGGTCCCGACGGTGCTGACCGAGACGTGGCAGGTGCGCAAACGGCCGACTCTGTTCTTCGCCGGTCAGATGTCGGGCGTCGAAGGGTATGTCGAATCTGCGGCCTCAGGGCCTGGCGGCAGGATTGACCGCAGCGGCGATGGTGAACGGCCAGCCCCTGCCCGTGCCCCCCCGCACCACTGCGCTGGGCGCGCTGGCGTACTATGTATCGCACGCCGATCCACGCCATTACGAACCGTCGAACATTACGTTTGGGATCATGCCGCCGTTGGACCGTCCGCCACGCGGACGGCAGAGCGAAAGCTGGCCCTCGCAGAAGCGGGCGTTGGACGATCTTGCAAACTGGGCCCAGGAATACGGTCTGATGTGCGCTCAAGTCGCCATGGATGACGCTCTGACAGCGGCGGGGAAGGGGCGCGCGTGACCGCCCTCCTCAAGGCGTTTCTCGAGTTCCCTGCGCTTGAACCGGAGCGCATCGGCCCATACGGTTCGCGCCTACGAGAGCGACCTCGTCCAGTTCCTGGACTACGCAGCTCACCAAGCGGGCGTCCAAATCGAGCAGCTGACGGCCGGGCAGTTGAATCGCCAGGCGATGAGGGCATTTCTTGCCGAACTCCATCGGCGTGGTCAGTCGCGAGCGACAGCGGCGCGCAAGCTGCGCCGCGGCGCGGACGTTTCTGCGCTATTTGCGGCGTGAGGGGATGATCGAGGGCGATCCAGGGGCCCTCGTCGCCACGCCCCAAGCGTGACGTCCGCATGCCGGCACATCTGTCCGAAGCAGAGATGACCGCGCTCGTCACCGCGCCGGCCGTCGGCGGATCCGCTAGGTCGACGCGATCGTGCCATCCTCGAGCTCTTTACGCCTCGGGTGTGCGGCTCAGCGAACTGGTCGGTCTGGATGTCGAGGATGTCAATCTGAGCGCCCGCATGGTCCGCGTGCTCGGGAAGGGCGGCAAGCAGCGCCTGATTCCGTTCAACGCCAGCACGGCATCAGCCATCCGCGCCTGCCTCAAGGACCGCGAGCTGTTGATGCGAGAGGTGCTCACCGCGTCCCGCGTCGGAGGCCAGAGCTACCGCCGAGCCGGGACGAAGCCTCGTGACCAGAGAGTGGAGGACCCGCTCTTCGTGAACTATCGAGGTACACTGGCTGACTGTGCGGAGTGTCGATCGCTTGGTCCGGAGATACGTGGCAGCCACGAGCACGCGCATGGGGATCAGCCCACACGCGCTGCGCCATTCCTTTGCCACTCACTTGCTTCAACGCGGCGCCGATCTGCGTGCTATCCAGGAACTGCTTGGGCATGCCCGCCTCGAGCACGACGCAACGCTACACGCACGTCAATGCAGCGCAATTGCTCGACGTGTGCGAAAAGCCCACCCTCGAGCCGGGCGCTGACGCCAACCGCTACGACGCGACGGCTGCTGCTGGCGGCTGCAGCGGCGCCGCGCGACGGCCGCGGGGAACTCGATGCCCGAGCGTCTTGATCTTGTAGTTCATCGACGCGCGGGCTGATCGACAGCAGCTCGGCGGCGTCCTTCTGCACCCAGTTCGACATCTTCAGCGCCTCGATGAGCGCGTGCCGCTCGATGTCCTCGAGCGGGATGCCGGTCGGCGGAATCTTCACGACGGACATCTGCTCGCGCGCCCCAGCCGGCCGTTGGCACCTCGCCCAGCCGCAGGTCGCCCGCCGCGATGCCGCGCCCTTCGGCCAGCAGCATCGCGCGCTCGATGGTGTTCTCGAGCTCGCGGATGTTGCCGGGCCAGTTGTAGCGCATCAGCAGCTTCTGCGCGTCCGGTTCGAGGCCCTCGATCTTCTTCTTCAGCTCGCCGGCGAACCGCCGGATGAAGAGATTCGCCAGCGGCGACGATGTCGTCCTTGCGCTCGCGCAGCGGCGGCATCTCGATCGACACGACGTTGAGCCGGTAGTAGAGGTCCTCGCGGAACTGGCCCGCTTGCACCATGCGAGGAAGGTCGCGATTGGTCGCCGCGATCAGCCGGACGTCGACCCGCAGCGTTCGCGTGCCGCCAAGCCGCTCGAACTCGTGCTCCTGCAGCACGCGCAGGATCTTGGCCTGCGTGCTCGGGCTCATGTCGCCGATTTCGTCCGAGGAACAGCGTGCCGCCGTCTGCCTGCTCGAAGCGGCCGATGCGCTGCTTGTCGGCGCCGGTGAACGCGCCCTTCTCGTGGCCGAAGAGCTCCGATTCGAGCAGGTTCTCCTGCAGCGCCGCGCAGTTCACCTTCACGAAGTTCCGCGAGGTGCGCGAGCGAGTTGTGGTGGATCGCGCCGGCGATCAGCTCCTTGCCGGTGCCCGTTTCGCCGCGGATCGAGCACGGTCGTGTTGCTCTTCGCAACCTTCTTCGACGATGTCGAGGACACGCTGCAAGCGCTTCGCTCGAGCCGACGATGCGGTCGAACTCGTAGATATCCTGCTGGCGTGCCGGAGGTAGTCGAGCTCGTGCTTCAGGCGCTTGACCTCGAGCGCCTTCTCGATCTTGACCTCCATCTCCTCGATTTCGAACGGCTTCTGCACGTAGTCGAAGGCCCCGGCCTTCATGGCTTCGACGGCGGTCGCTGACCGATCCGAACGCAGTCATCAGAATCACGGCGGTGGTCGGATGGAGCGCACGAGTCGTGCGAAGCACGTCGAGTCCGTCGCTGCCGCCCATCTTCAGGTCGCTCAGAACGACGTCGAAGTAGCTGTCGTGCAACCGCTCGATGGCCGGCGTTGCCGTTGGAGGCTTCATCGACTTCGTGTCCAGCTTCCGTCAGTCCGCGGGCGAGTCCACGGCGAAGCGCGTCGTGGTCGTCGGCTATCAGAATGCGGCCCATACACCCCAATCCTCGACTTGGCCCCCTTCATTTGAACCAGCCTGAGGCACTTTGCGATTGGCAACGTAATTCGGAAACGCGTACCAGCGTCGGGGTTGTTGCTCACGTCGTCATGCGGCCGTCGTGGGCGTCGACGATCTTCTCACGATTGCCAGGCCAAGACCCGACCCCTGGGGCTTGGTCGTGAAAAAGGGATTGAAGATCTTATCGGTCAATTCCGCTGAGTACTCCGGCCCGTTGTCTGACGATTTCGATGACCACCGTGGGGAATCGGCGCGCGTGCCTCCTGCGCAAACGCCGCGCATCCATCAGTCCGACCGTCGCGGTAATGGACACCGACCCGCGTCCGTCCAGCGCCTCGAATGCGTTCGTCAGCAGATTCCGTGAACACCTGGCAAAGTTGGTGAGCATCCCCTTCGATCGCCGGTAACTCGGAGGCGAGCTCGACCGTAACCGAGATGTCGCCGCGCGTGGCTTTCGTTTCGGCCAGCGTCACCGCCTGATGCAGGACGTCGGTCAAATCCGTCCGCTCCACCTGGAGCCGAATCGGACGGACGAACTCCGAGCATCTCGACGACAATGGCGTTGGCCAGTTTTGCCTCGCTGATGATGTCGGCCAGCAGCGACTGCGCGTCCTTCGAATCCGGCACCTGACGTTTGAGCAACCCGGCCATCACCTCGATCCCGGCCAGGGGTTTTTCAGCTCGTGTGCGATACCCGCTGCCATTTCACCGAGCGACGCGAGCCGGTCGCGCAACCGCTCGCCGTTCCTCGAGTTGCTCGACCTGCGTGAGGATCGCTTGAAGAACATCACCGCGCCGATCGTCTCGTCCTGATCGTCCCGACCTTCGAGAGGGTGTAGCCGACTGACCCTGTCGAGGTCCTTCAACCGCAGCTCGGCCTCGATTCGGCAGATGACTCAGCTCGAACGATCCGGCCAGCACGCCGAATGGCGTCGGGCCGGTCCCGCAGCAACTCGGTCAACGGGCGTCCCAGGTCGTCCTCTCGTTGCTCCAGGCCGAAATGCGGTACGCCTCCTCGTTCATGAGCGCCACGTTGCCATCCCGCCGAATTGCGACTACGCCGTTGCGCTGCCGCCGACGATGTGACGGAAGAACCGATCGTCGGGCGCAACCGGGCTGGGGGCGACCGCCGTGCGGATCGGATGCCGGTGGCGTGCCTGAGGCACGGCACGTCAGGTGTGCTTTGGTCATGTCCGGCACTTCGGTCGTGGACACACTCATCACGGCTCCGGCGCAAAGCCTATGCCCGTGAAAGCTGATGCACTTAGCGTGAAAAGATGTCCTGTACCGAACCATTCTACGGGCAGGCAGCCCGACAATTATAACGGAAATGTAATCGGCTGACAGAATTGTACTAGTGGTCGCCGGCGGGGCTGAGCGCCGTGTTTTGAAGCTCTTCCCATTGATGCATCAGATCGCCGACCTGCCACATGAGGCGCCTGATGCCGATCGATGACCGGCTGTGCCGCGGTTCGGTCCTCGTAGAAACCCGGGGCCGCCATCGTCTTGTTCGATTTCGCGAATCGCCCGCTCGGTCTCGGCGATCTCGGCTTCCGAGCCGATCGACCTGCAAAGCGCCGCTCTTGCTCGGATTCGCGCAGAGAGCGCCGAGCCTCGGCGTCCGCACGTTTGTGACCTCGCGACGCGACGTAGATGGAGATGCCGTCATCGCCGGTTGGGCGGGCCCTTTCAGCACCACTCGACACAGGCGGCTGGGGCGCCCGCTCGGCACGTGCGGAACGGGCCTTTTGTCCTTTGTCCCGCGCCGCCTGTCCTACCAATCTCGCTGGGCCCTTGGCTCTGCGGATTTTCTTTGTGCCAGAGGAACTCGGTGTAGGTGCCCGGATACATGACTGCCGTTCGGTTGCCGACCTCGATGATCTTCGTCGCCAGTCTTTCACGACGAAAGTACCGATCGTGAGACACGAAGATGAGCTGTCCCGCCATAATGCGATCAACGCTTCGAGCAGAACTTCTTTCGAGTCCAAATCGAGGTGGTTCGTCGGCTCATCGAGCAACAGCGGTATTTGACGAGACGCAGCAACATGCGTGCGACAGCGAGGCGGGTACGTTCGCCTCCCGACAGAACGCGAACCGGCTTATGAGACATCGTCACCCGAGAACAGAAAACCGCCGAGGATGTTTCGGATCGCCGGCACCATGTGAAGTGGTGAACCCGAGGCGAGCGTTTCATACACCGTGGGCACCGGATCCAGACGCGTCGCTTCGTCCTGCGCAAAGTACTGCATCACCACGTTGTGACCTTCGGCGCGCCGGCCGCGATCGGGGCTTCTTCAGACCAGACAGTCACTCCATCAGCGTGGACTTGCCGTTCCGTTCGGTCCGACGAGCGCCGATCCTATCACCACGTTCGATGTGCAGACTCAAGTCGTCGAAGACCACGGAGATCGTCGTACGCCTTCCGCACATGTGAGAGGCTCGAGAACCATCCGTCCGCTTTTGGCACACGGCGGAAACGTGAAGTGAATGTGGGCCCTCTCGGAGGCAGCGTCGATTGGGACGACCTTCTCGAGCATGCTTGATCCGGCTCTGAACCTGCGACGCCTTGGTCGCTTGATAGCGGAACCTATCGATAAACATCTTGATGCGCGCGACTTCCTCGTCCTGCTCGCGCTTTGCCTTGCGCAGCGCCTCGATGCGTTCGTGGTGCTCGACGAGGTAGCCGCTGTAGTTCGTGTGATAGTCGGTCAAGGTCCGGAGCGTGAGGTCTGCGATGCGCGTGACCACCGAATCGAGGAAGAAGCCGATCGTGCGAGACGAGGATCACCGCGTGGGGATATTCGTTCAGATACGACTCGAGCCAATTGCGCGCCTCGAGGTCGAGATGATTGGTGGGCTCGTCGAGCAACAAGAGATTCGGGCGGCCCAGCAGGAGTTTGGCGAGGGCGAGACGCATCTGCCAGCCGCCGAAAGGTTTCCGGTCCGGCGCTCGAAATCCGCGGCGCTGAATCCGAGGCCCTGCAGAACCGTGGCGGTTCGAAGCTCGATGTTGTAGCCGTCATGGAGGCGGAAGCCGTCCTGGAGGTCGCTGTACCGTGCCAGCATGGCGTCGTGGTCGGATTCGGGAATCGAGCGGATCGCCGAGTCGCTCCTCGAGCGTGCATTTCGGCCTTCATCGCCATCGAGCTCGGCAAAAGCGCTGCTGGCCTCCTCGAAGACGGTGCGGCCGAGTGCGACAGACCGTCCTGGGGAAGGTAGCCCACGGTGAGGGTTGCCGGTTTCACGATGGCGCCGCTGTCGGGTTCTTCCAAGCCGGCCATCATCCGCAGCAGCGTCGTCTTGCCGGCGCCGTTCGGTCCGCACAAGCCGACTCGCTCGCCGTCGTCGATTTGCCAGGTGACGGCGTCGAGGAGAACGCGCTCGCCGAAGGATTTCGAGAGATTCGAGAGCTGGATCACGCTATTCGCCGAGCGCCTTGGCGGCAGCGGCCAGCACCTGTGGCACGCGGAAGGGCTTCGTCAGGTAGCCGCTGACACCCAGGTTGACCGCTTCGATTGCGCTCGCCTCGCTCGAGTAGCCTGTGATGATCAGGACCGCGAGTTGTGCGTTGTAACGTTTGGCTTCTCGGATCACCGCCAGGCCATCGATGCCAGGCATTTTCAAGTCGGCAATTAGTAAGTCGTATTGATAGATCCCGATGCGCTCGAGCGCCGATCGACCGTCCGCGGCGACATCGACATCGTATTCAGCGAGGGCGAGGGTTTTCGACAGCAGATCGCGGATGCTCGCTTCATCATCGACGACCAGGACACGCCGACGGGCTGTACTGGTGCGGGTCGTGTTGCGCCGGCGGTCGTTCCTGACCGTGTGCCGGCGCGGGGTCGTTGCGTATCGAGCCACGCGTCGATGTCGCGTTTCCGGAATCGCCATTGGCGGCCGACGCGAACTGCGGGAATCTTGCCGGCCTTAATCAGGCGGTAGACAGTCCGCAAGTTCACCTGGAGGTACTCCAGGACCTCTTCAGTTGTGAGAAATGTCTCGTCAATCATTCCTGGAATTACCCCGCGTTGGCCATCGGCTCGGTTTCGTTTCTTCCGCTCGCCGATTGGCGTGCCGGCAAGTCGACGGTCAGCACGGCGCCTCCATCGGGGTGATTGGACGCGACGATCTGACCGCCATGTTCCTGCACGATCCCATAGGTAATGGCCAGGCCGAGGCCGGTGCCTTTTCCCACTTCTTTGGTCGTGTAGAACGGTTCGAAGATTCGCGGCAACGACTCGGCAGGGATCCCGTTGCCTGTGTCTCGGACCGAAGTCACGACTCGGTCCCCGTTCGGCGACACCGAAGTCGTGATCTCGATACGGCCTGGCCGGCCACTTTCAACGACTGCGTGCTCCGCGTTCATCACGATATTGAGGAACACCTGATGGAGGAGGAGCGGGTCGCTCTGCACTCGAGGGAGCGACGGATCGTTGTGACGCACCAGCTCGATTTGCGCCGCCCGGCAGGCCCGCGCCCGCAGCGAGACCACTCTTTGCAGCGCGGCGTTCAAGCTGACCGACCGGCGCAAGGACCGCCTCGAGCCCGAGAACACCAGGAGGTCGCGCACAATCTTCGCGGCTCGATCGGCTTCGCGATAGATCGTCTGCACCTCTCGGCGGAGATTCTTCGGAAGGCGCCGGTCACTCGCAGCAGCTCGAGGTGGCCGAGCACGCCTTGCAGCGGATTGTTCAGCTCGTGCGCGATACCGGCCACGAACTGACCGAGCGCGGCCAACTTCTCCGATTGCGTCAAGCGCTGCCGCAGTTCTTCGCGTTCGGCCTGCAGTTTGGCCTGGGTGTCAGGTCGCGCGCAACCAGCACGAGTTCCGACATGTTCCTGGTTGCGATCCAGAAGGTCGGTGACCGTCACCATGAACGGTCCTTTCAAGACGGGATCGACGGTTTCGAATGTGGCAGGCGGCGCATCCCGATGCGGCACTCTGGTGTGCGTCGCCAACCAGGCCGCCAACTCGGGGCCGACGAAATCGCGGAGCGGGCGATCGAGCAGCCGCTCGCGCACCATTCCAATGCGGTTCGCAAATGATCGATTCGCGTGCACGATTCGGCCCTGGCGATCCGACGCGACGATTAGATGTGCAATCGAGTCGAAGGCGTTTTCGAGCTCGTTCCGTGAACGGACGACGTCATCGAGGAGCTGAATGTTCTCGATGGCCGCCGACAGTTGGCGTCCCAACTCGTCGGCGCGATCGAGGAGAGCGAACTCGCCGCCCGCTTCGGCGCGAACGCCTTCGAAGGTCAAAGTGCCAAGCGCCCGGCGACAGCCCGAAGCGGCACGGTGACCGTCGCAGTTGCGGTGCCCTCCGTCGGGTGGAGCTCGGCATGGGATCGCCGCATGGCCGACGCCGCAGGTGAACCCGCGTCGTCGGCAGCGACGCGCGCCTCTCGCCACGTGCTCGAATTCCGACGAGGCGCGCAAGATAAGGTGACGATCTCGCCGCTCGTAGACCCAAACGGAGGTTCGGTCGGCGCCGAACAGCTGGTTGGCTCCGCGGCAGAAGGCATCGAGCCCGGCCGAGAGATTCAACGTGGCTCCCAGCATGGCCGCAAACTCGTCCAGCAGGCGCACGAATGTCCCGCTGTAGTGCATCGTTCTGGCGCAAGCGAAAGAGATCGAGCGCGATAACGAACCCGTCGGCGACGTGAGATAGATCGCCCGTCAGGTCGCGGCCTGTCGGCGCGCGCCGAAGACCTATGACCAACAACCCGAGTCGCTCCGTTCCGTTCAGCAACGGCAGCAACAGAATCGACGCGGTTTCGATCCGGGCAAAGAGGTCGGGCGCTTGTCGCTCGGCATTGGTCACTAGGGTCGGCGCGGACCGGGAAAAACGCGTCTTTCAGGAGCACTGTTTCCGGAGGCGCAGGGATCCACGGATCGGTCGGAATAGCTTCGAGACCGTATCCCGATGTCGCGTGCATCGCACCGGTGCGTGCGTTGTGCACGAAGAGCAGCGCGCACGTGCCGTTGCTGACCGAGAGCGCCCGTTGGTGGAGGTGCGGAAGGAGCTCGGTTGGACTCGTGGACTGCTTCACCGAGGCTGATGAGGGGCTGTGCGCGCGGTTCCGGTCGCTTGAGGACCCTTTGGCGCATTATGGACACGGCCTCGTCGTGTCCGGCTATGGGTCGCATTCTGACGCATGGGTTTTGGAGCTCGGACGTCGAAAGGGGTGCGCCAACAGACTAATTGTAGCGTCATTGGCGCTCGGTCCAGTGTCGGAGGGCGCCCGTAAACATCTGTAAAAGTGTAACTTAAGGAATGGGACGAATAATCGGCGTCGTAGGCAGATCCAACCGGCCGTACGTCCGCGCCGGCCCGTCTAAATATCACAGAGAAAGGGCCCTCCGCGCTCCGCATGACGTGGACGGACGAAGAACTCGTCGCCAGGTCGATCGGCGGCGACGCCAACAGCTTCAACGAGCTCATCAAGCGGTGGGAGCGTCCCATCTATGCCCTCGCGTACGCCAAATCGGGCGCGAAGAGGACGCGCGCGATGTGTGCCAGGAGACGTTTCTTCGGGCCTACCGGGCACTGAATGGCTTTCGAGGACAAGCGAAATTCTCGTCGTGGCTTTACCGAATCGCGCTCAACCTTTGTCGCGATTGGCTCCGGCGCGAACGCCGGACACCCGTCGTGACGGTATCCGAGGACGTCGATTTGATCGAGCTGGCCTCGAAGCTTGAACCTTCTGAATCGATCGAGGATCGTGTTGCACGCCACGATCTGTCACGAGCGGTGGAGCGTGCGATGGCGGTGCTGCCGGAAGAGCAGCGGACCGCGATTCTCTTGAAGGAGTATCACGGTCTGACCTTCCAGGAGATCGCCGATCTCGTCGGGTGCCCGTTGAGCACCGTCAAGACGCGACTTTATCAGGGGCTTGCGGTGTTGCGGCGCGAGCTGGCGCGCACGGGCGTGTCGGCTGCTGCACGATAGGCAAGGACGTTATGGCTGACATTTTGTGTGGATATACGGCTGATCGCGACGAAAACCCTCGTTGCCTACCTTTACGGCGAAATCGATCCCGACGCAGCGCTCGGCGTTCGAGGCACATATCGCCACGTGCGATCGCTGTCGGCACGAGTTGGTCGAGATGCAGGGCCTGCGCGATCGACTCCAGGATTGGAAGGTGCTCGAGACGCGGCCGATTGACCGCGATCTGCACAGTCAAACCCCGGAGGCAGCATCCCGCCGGCGGATCACTCAGCGTGGAAGCTGCTGCGTGAGGTTCCCGCATGGGCTCAGGTGGCTGCGGCTCTCTTGGTTCTTGGTGTCTCGGCTGGGATCGCCAACGCTCACAGTGCGCTACGACCACAACGGCCTCACGGTCCGCACGGGATGGTCGCGCACGCCGCACCGAAGGACCGGTCGAGGCGAGCAAAGCCTCCGAGCGTCCTGGATCGGACGCCAACGCGTCCACGACCCCGTGGCGCGCGGATCTGACCGCGCTCGAGACCCGGTTGAAGACTGAATTCCATGCGTCGTCTGAACGCGCGTTACCATCGACTCGCACCGCGATCTCATCCGCAGACTCGGAGCTGCTTCAGCAGGTGCGGGCGCTCATCCGCGAAAGCGAGCGAAAGCAGCAGAACGAGCTCGCCCTGCGCATCGCAGAAGTGATACGCGAGTTCGACTCCAAGCGAGTACCGATCTCGTGAACATCAATCAAACGCTGCGAGCGATGCAGAGCAATACGGGTATCGAGGTGTTGAAGCAACGTGAGGCGCTGTCCCGGCTGGATTATCTCGTCCGTACATCGGGACAGCAGAGATAGGTTCTCGAACGTCCGAAATCGACCGCTGCAAGTCAGAAAGCACTGACGGAGGCTTCAGCTGAGAACGCGTAGGCAAGCTGATGGCTGAGAGCTGAGACGAGAGCTGAATTTGGAGGTCATTCGTGAGCGGTAAGACATTGGCAGTGGTGGTGAGCTTGTTGGTGGGAGGTTCGGCTGCCTCGGTTGCTGCCCGAGGCAGTGCCCCGCAAGCGCCCGAGACCAGGACCATGCCTCGGCAGCAGGGCCAACCGCGCGGCCCGCTCGATCAGTTGCGCTATCAGATCGGCACGATGGAGCGAGTGCTCGAGAATGCGGTCGAGCATGGCGCAGCAATTTGGCGTGATCGGCTTCAAGCCGTCGTGCCTTCTCAAACTCTCTTGCTGGACAACGCGCGGGCTCGAGGATATCGGCTCGAAGGTTACGGCGTGTTCTTCGACGTCAGGTGCCGTCATTGTCTTTCGAGACGACGCTGTACTCCGGTCTTTCGGACCTTGGATGAAAATGGCCTGGGCCTACAGAGCGCGCTGAATCAGCTCAAGACGTATGTTCAGGCAGCCGGCGATGCAAATCTCGAACAGGCGCTGAAACGAGTCGAGCTGCAGGTGTCGCCGGTCGTGCCTGCCACAACGGTCGCGCCCGCTTCGGGCGCGCGCCAGGCTGGCGGAGCAGGCCCGTGCGGTGCCGGCCACCGGATCCCGGGACAACGGCGATCCGATTCTGAACTAATCCCCAGGAAGCCTACCGTCAGGAGGTCACCCAGGCGGTCATCGATGCCATGCTCGATCACGGCGGCGCGTTGGGCATCAGCGGCGACGAGTGGCTGACGATCGGTGAACGCCGCAACGAAGTCCGGCCACGCATCGGCTTCGACAGTGACGCACAGACCGTCATCATCCGCCTGCGCGGTACCGACCTCGGCGCGTTTCGCGCCGGTCAATCTCCCGCGAGGACGCACTCAAGCGCGTCGAGGTGCGAGTGTTCTAGAATACGGCGCATGCGTGCCTGCGCCAGGGGCCTTTTCCTCGCGCAGTAGCTGTCTGCGTCGCGTGCGGTCCGACGGTCGACCTCAGCAAGGGCCTTCAAGTTCTGAACGTCTCTACGGGCTGGTTCGACGCCGGCATCGTCAACGGCCAGAACAAGCTCGTTCCTTCGATGTCCTTCGAACTCCGAAACGCTTCGAGTCAACGGCTGTTGGTCCTTCAGGTCAACGCGCTCTTTCCGTCGGGTGACTGAAAAGGAAGAGTGGGGCAGCGGCTTTCTCACCGTCGTCGGCTCCGAAGGGCTGGCGCCGGGCGTGACCACGCCGACGCTGACGATCCGTTCGCAGAACGGCTATACCGGCGCCGATCAAACCCGCGAAGATATGCTGCATAACAGCCAGTTCGTCGACGCGGAGGTCGAGCTGTTCGCCAAGCTACGGTTCGACACAGTGGAAACGCATCGGCGAGTATGCCCGTGGCGCGCCGACTCATCACCAAATAAGATTCGTCGTGACTCTTTCTCCGCCTACTTCCTGGACCGGCGGCTCGGGCCGCTCGACGCATCGGCGATCGTGATTTCCAACGTTATTGGTGTCGGCATCTTCACGACGCCGGGTGTGGTCGCCAACATTCTGCCGAACTCGACCGCGATGTTGTCGGTCTGGGCGTTTGGCGGTGCTCTGGCGTTCGCGGGGGCGTTGGCCTATGCAGAGCTTGCGGCGTGGCGGCCACAAGCTGGCGGCGAGCACGTCTATTTGCGGAGAGCTTCGGGCGCCTGGCCGCCTTCCTCACAGGCTGGACGTCGTTCGTGGCTGGCTTTAGTGGGGCCATCGCGGCCGGCGCAGTCGCCGTCGCGGTCTATCTGGATAGATTTGTTCCCGGCGCCGGAGACCCGACAGCCCTTGCCGCTTGGCGGTTCGGCCCTCTCTCGGTCACCGTTTCGGCGCGGGCCATCGTCGCGATCGTCACGATCGTCGTTCTGGCGCTCGTTCAGTCGCGCGGCGTGCGGCCCAGCCGGGTCCTGCAGAACTCGTTGACCATGGTGACCGTCGGTGCTCTGACGGCCTTTGTCGTGGCTGGCTGGTTCGTTGCGCAGTCGCCTGCCACGTCGCACGCAGCCCATGGTCCGACGGAACCGACAGCGTGGCTCATTGCGCTTGTGCCGGTGATGTTCAGCTACACCGGGTGGAATGCCGCAGTCTACGTTGCCGAAGAGATCCGAAACCCCGCGCGCAATGTGCCGCTCGCACTGGCGTTCGGGACGGCGAGCGTTGTCGCCTTGTATCTCGCGCTCAACGCCCTCTATTTGAGAGGTGATCCCGCACGAAGAACTGGTCGGCGCAATCGGTGTCGGAGAGCTGGCTGCCAGTCGATTGTTCGGATCGGCGGCCGCCGCGATCTTCGCTGGACTGGCACTGATGATCATTCTGAGCAGCCTCAGTGCGTGGACGCTGGCCGGTCCGCGCATCTACTTTGCCATGGCCCGCGACGGCGCTTTTCTGTCGGCAGCCGCGCGCGTCCATCCGCATTACCGCACTCCGGCGATCGCCATCCTGGCCCAGACGATATGGAGCGCACTGCTGGTGTTGTCGGGAACGTTCGAGCAGCTGCTGACCTACACGGGATTCTCAGTGATTTTGTTCTCCGCCCTTGCCGTGCTGTCGCTATTTTTCGTGCGGATTCGTGGCAAGGACACCGATACGTTCCGTGCGTGGGGTTATCCGTGGGCGCCCGCGACCTTCTGCATCGTGAGCTTTGCGATCGTCGTCAATACGATCTTCAATGCTCCCGGGCCAGCCTTTGCGGGCTTGGGTGTGATGGCTGCTGGCGTACTCGATCTATTGGTGGACTCGCGCCCGCAACGGGAGCGCGTCTACAGAATCTTTGTAGCTCCCCGCGATACGTAACCGTGTGATCCGGATCGATCTGAACGTCGAATGAGAGCGTCTCGTGCTTGGGTTCACGTATTTCTATCCGGTGCGGTCCCGGGCTGAGGTGCAGACGCTGAAAGACGCCGTCGAAATCATCGACCTGACCCGCGAAGTAACCGTCGACATAGACCGAGGCTTCTCTTGGCGTGACCTGATTCTGAGCGCGCCGTCAGCGGCCGCGTTGAAGAGTAGCTCAGAATATCCGCCGAACCACGGATCGTCGTATCCGCCGTAATAGCCGTAGTATCCGCCAAAGCCGAGACCTCCGTAGGCCCACGGATAGAAGCCGTACCAGCCGCCTGGCACGATGATCACGTTTCCGCCGCCGCCCCGCCGCCTGGCGTCGATGTTCTGGGCACAGCGGTTCCGACGACCTCGCCGCCGTCACGCGTTCGTCCAGTCGTCGTGGAGCCCTTTCCGCTCGTCGTGTCTGATCCCGGCCGTGCATCCGCCGTCCGCGAGCCGGTTCCACGCGGTGTCGCCGTGCCCGTTCGAACCCCGCCGGCACCGCGATCGGTCCGTCCGCCGCCTCCGCTTCGAGTCTGGCCGCCTGATGCCGATGAGCCCGAGTCCGAACTCCCGCCGGATGAACTTGGTGTGGCGGGCGCCGAGAGCAACAGGAGCTGGAGATGGTGCTGGAGGCGGCGGGAACCGCGGCCGACCCGTGCTTTCGCCGCCGTCTCGTTGACGGCCCTGGGCCGCGAGCGGGCGGGGCGGCCAGGAACCAGTCCTGCCACCACGATGACGGCCGTCGAAATTCCCAACCCGGCTGAGCGAGGTTTAGTCATAGGAATCTCGTCAGCTAGGGTTTCGTAAGAAAAGAGAAGCAACCATGCTGCCAAGCCGATCGTGCTTCCTTAGGTGCATATTATCAGTGCCTTGACGCGGCCCATGTGCTCGACGAGAGGTCAACGGCCCGAGCTTGTCCCCCACCGGGTGCAAGCCGTCCGGTTTTCTTGACACTCAGATCTGCGGCCGATAGAGTCAGGAAAAGTTGATGATTCGCGGCACGACGATCCTCGCGATCCGGCACCGTGACCGCACGGTCATGGCTGGAGACGGCCAGGTTACCTTTGGTCAGACTGTCGTCAAACAGAGCGCCCGGAAAATTCGGCGGCTCTACAACGACCGGATTCTTGCAGGGTTTGCCGGATCTGCCGGCCGATTCGTTCGCGTTGTTTTCGCGTTTTGAATCGAAGCTGGAGCAATATCGCGGCAACCTCGAACGGTCTGCCGTGGAGCTGGCGAAAGATTGGCGCACGGATCGCATTCTCCGGCGGTTGGAGGCGATGCTGATCGTGCTGGACAAAGAGCTCGACGTTCCTGCTCTCCGGCAATGGCGATCTCATCGAGCCAGACGATGGCATCGTCGCGATCGGATCGGGAGGGCCTTACGCCTTGGCGGCTGCGAAAGCTCTTGCAAACAACTCGGACCTCGATGCCCGTGCGATAGCTGAAAAGGCCGATGGCGATCGCCGGCGAAATCTGCATCTATACCAACACCAACATCGCCATCGAAGAATTGTAGAGTGGACGTGCCTATCTATCTGCCTGAAACGACTCAGACTTCAACTGACGTTCTCACGCCGCGACAGATCGTCGCCGAACTCGACAAAGTACGTCGTCGGCCAATCAGCCGCCAAGCGAGCCGTGGCGATCGCGTTGCGGAATCGAACGAGGCGCCAGAAGCTTCCGCCCGACCTCGCCGAGGAAATAGCCCCGAAGAACATCCTCATGATTGGTCCGACCGGCGTCGGCAAGACCGAGATCGCTCGTCGCTCTGGCGAGACTGGCGCAGTCACCGTTCGTCAAGGTCGAGGCTTCCAAGTACACGAGGTCGGCTACGTCGGGCGAGACGTCGAATCGATGGTGCGCGACCTCGTGGAGCTGGCAGTCGACATGGTCCGCGAGGAGCGGCTCGACGAAGTCACGAGAAAAGCCAGCCAGAATGCCGAGGAGCGTCTCTTGACATTCTGTTGCCGCCTCCCAGGCCGATCGCACCCGACGAAGACGCGTCCACGGCGCGCGAACAACAGAACCAGACGCGTGAACGTTTCCGCGAACAACTTCGCGCGGGCCGTCTCGATCAGCGGGTTGTCGAGCTCGATGTCCGCGAGAAGTCGTTCCCTTCATTCGAAATCATTGCTGGTTCTTCCGTTGAAGAAGTCGACATCAATCTCAAGGACATGCTCCCCGGACTTTTTCAGGGTCGGACGAAGAAGCGGCGGATGAAAGTTCCGGAAGCGCTCGAATACCTGATGCAGGAAGAGGAACAGAAGCTCGTGGACATCGACAGCGTGGCGAAGACCGCTGTCGAGCGCGTCGAACAGGCGGGCATCATCTTCCTGGACGAGATCGACAAGATTGCCGGGCGCGAAGGAGGCCATGGCCCCGACGTCAGCCGCGAAGGCGTCCAGCGCGACATTCTGCCGATTGTCGAAGGAACCACCGTGAACACGCAAGTATGGGATGGTGCGAACGGATCACATCCTTTTCATCGCCGGCCGGTGCTTTTCACGTGTCGAAGCCATCGGATCTCATTCCTGAGCTTCAGGGGCGTTTTCCGATTCGTGTCGAGCTCCAGCCTCTGGGCCGGGACGAGTTCGTCCGGATATTGACCGAGCCTCGCAGCGCTCTGGTCAAACAATATGTGGCCTTGATGGATACCGAAGGGATCGAAATCAGGTTTACCGACGATGCGATTCAACGGATTGCGGATTTCGCGACCATCGTCAACGATCGGACCGAGAACATCGGCGCGAGGCGACTGCACACCGTGATGGAGAAGTTGCTCGACGAGATCTCGTTCGAGGGGCCGGATCTGGCGGACAAGACCGTGACAATCGACGCCGCGCACGTGACGAGGATGCTTGCGGACATCGTCAAGAACGAAGACCTATCGCGGTACATTCTGTGAGGCATCGCGGGCTCGCGACCGCAGAGGATAGTGTGGATATCGAGGGCAGGCCCCGGCGCTTTTGGCCTGTGCCGTTCTTCATCGTGGTCGCGGCGTTGACAGTTGGATGCGGCAAGAAGGGCCCACCGCTTCCACCGCTAGTCAAAGTCCCAGTAGCGCCGGCTGATTTCACTGCCGAGCGCCGCGGCACCGAGATCAGAATTCAGTTCACGGTTCCCTCGACGAACACTGACGGAACGAAGCCGGCGAACGTTGCCCGTGTCGAGGTTTATCGTTTCACCGGTCCCAGCGATACAAACGACCAGCAGTTGCTCGCTTGGGACGCGCGTGGCGACGGTCCCTGTGAAGGCTCCACGCAATCCCGACGTCACGACTGACGAGGATGAGCCTCCGGAAGAACCGGAGCTCGAGGACGAAGGACTCGACCAGGGCTCGGTCGCGCAGTTCGAAGACGAGCTCGGGCCGGCTCTTTCTGCACCTCAGGAAGCGGCAAAACCCAGGCGGGCGACTAATGGCGAGGCCGGCGCGGGTCCTCTTGTCGGCGTGCCTGCTTCGGCACCGGCAGCGATTTATGCTGCCGTCGGGCTCAACAAGGGCGGACGCAAGGGGCCTCTTTCGAAGCGCATTGCTGTTCCGCTGGTTGCGCCCCCGAGAACGCCTTCGCCGCCGACAATCACCTACGACGAGTCGGCGATACACGTGGTGTGGCCGCCGGCAGCCTCGACTGCGTCTCGCCCAAGGACCCCGGTCCGAAGACGAGCTGCCGAGCCGAGTCATTGGCTTCTGCTGCCGACCGTTGGCTATCACCTTTATGATGTCTCACCGTCGAGTGCTCCGGTCGGTGGACCGACACCGAAGTCGGCGGCTGCCGGGCAGCAGCGCCTCACTCAGACGCCACTGACCGAGCCGCGATTCGACGACTCCCGCATCGAGTGGGGAGCGACGCGCTGCTACACGGTGCGGACGGTCGAAACGATCGGGGGCTTGTCCCTCGAGAGCGAAGCGCCTCCACCGCAATGCCAAACGCTGGTCGACACTTTTCCGCCTTCTGCACCCAAGGACCTGCAGCTGGTGGCGGGAGAGCGGTCGATCAATCTCATCTGGGCGCCGAACAGCGAGAAAGACCTGGCTGGGTATAATCGTGCTGCGCGGCGTTTCAGCAGAGAAGCTCGAGCCCATCACTCCCATGCCGCTGACTGATCCGACATTTACCGATTCGGTTCAGTCAGGCGCGCCGCTCATGCAATACGCGGTCGAGGCGATCGACAAGGCCGGCAACATCAGTCCGATGTCCAATCATGCGGAGGAGACGGCACGCTGATGGCTGCGGGCTATCGTCGGTCAACCTTTCGGCTAAAATGTCGCGAGAAGGACCGACGCGCTCGTATAAAGAGCAGGGCCTTGAAAGGGAACGGTCATGAAACTTTTTGTGGATACGGGCAGCATCAAGGATATTGAAACGATTGCCGCGCTGGGCATCCTCGACGGAGTGACGACCAACCCATCGCTACTGGCGAAAGAGCCGGGCGATTTTCGGCAGAATCTCAAACGAATTTGCGACATCGTCAAAGGTCCGGTGAGCGGCGAGGTCACGGCGACCGACTTCGCCGGCATGATGAGGGAAGGTCACGATCTGGCGGGAATCGATCCGCACGTGGTCGTGAAAGTGCCGCTCACGCGGGAGGGTATCAAGGCCTGCAAGGCCCTTTCTAGCGAGGGTATCCGGGTCAACGTGACGCTCTGTTTTTCGGCCGCTCAGGCATTGCTGGCGGCCAAAGTGGGCGCCTCTTTCATCAGCCCGTTCGTCGGTCGGCTGGATGACATCGCGACGAATGGGATGGAGCTGGTTCGAGAAATCGTCGAGATTTACGAGCAATTACGACTTCACGACGGAAGTCCTTGTCGCCAGTTGCCGCCATCCGATGCACGTCGTTGAAGCGGCCCGCATGGGTGCCGACATCGCCACGTGCCCTCCCGCCGTGATCGATGCCCTGTTCAACCATCCGCTCACGAGCATCGGCCTGGAGAAATTCCTGAAAGACTGGGAGAAAGCTCAGGCGGTCAAGGCTTAGCCTCAGCTTCGCCTCGACATGAAATCCGACGACATCCTGGCGGACCTCGAGCGCCGTGCGGAGCTGGGCGGCGGAGAGGCCCGTCGCCGAAAACAGCATCAAGCCGGCAAGCTGAGCGCCCGTGAACGGATCGAGCTTCTGTTCGACCCGGGCACGTTCGAGGAGCTCGATAAGCTGGTGACCACCGCTGCGTCGACTTCGGGATGGAGCAACAGGTCATCCCAGGCGATGGCGTCATCGCCGGTCACGGTCTCGATCGACGGACGCCAGGTCTTCGCGTTCGCGCAGGACTTCACCGTCTTTGGCGGCTCGTTGTCGGAGACCAACGCCGCAAAGATCGTCAAGATCATGGATCTGGCGATGAAGCTCGGGTCGCCGATCGTGGGCCTGAACGATTCAGGTGGCGCCAGGATTCAGGAGGGCGTCCTCTCGCTCGGCGGGCATCGCCGACATCTTCCTCCGCAATACCCTGGCGTCGGGCGTCGTGCCGCAGATCTCGGCGATCATGGGCCCGTGCGCCGGCGGCGCAGTTTACTCGCCAGCGATTACGGATTTCACGTTGATGGTGAAAGACACGAGCTACATGTTCGTGACTGGCCCGGACGTCATCAAGACGGTGACGCACGAGGACGTCACCAAGGAGGAGCTCGGCGGAGCGATTGACGCACAACGCCACCAGCGGTGTGGCCCATTTCGCGGCCGAGGACGATCGCGATTGTCTGGCCCTGATCCGCGAGTTGCTCGGGTACTGCCCGAGCAACAACCTGGACGATCCACCGAGGCGCGCGGCGACGGACTCTGTCGATCGAGATGACCCCACCCTGGATGGGATCGTCCCAGCCGCGCCCAATCAGCCGTACGACATGCTCGATGTCATTCATGCCGTCGTCGACGCGCGGTGCTTTCCTGGAAGTCCATCAGCATTTCGCCAAGAACATCATCGTCGGTTTCGCGCAGGCTCGACGGGCGTCCCGTCGGCATCGTGGCCAATCAGCCGTCTGTGCTTGCCGGCACGCTCGACATCAACGCGTCGGTCAAAGGGCGCGGTTCGTGCGCTTCTGCGATGCGTTCAATATCCCACTTGTCACCTTCGAAGACGTGCCGGGTTCCTGCCGGGCACCGCCCAGGAATACGGCGGCATCATCAAGCATGGCGCGAAGCTGTTGTTCGCGTTTGCTGAAGCGACGGTGCCAAAGGTGACGGTCATCACGCGGAAGGCCTACGGCGGCGCCTACTGCGTCATGTCGAGCAAACATATCCGGACCGATTTCAACTTTGCCTGGCCGACGGCCGAACTCGCCGTCATGGGGCCGGAAGGCGCGGTCAGCATCCTATACAGCGCGAAATCGAAAAGGCAGCAGATCCCGCGCGTGCCAGAGCCGAGAAGGTGGCGGAGTTTCGGGAGAAGTTTGCCAACCCTTATATTGCGGCGTCGCGAGGCTTTGTCGACGAGATCATCCGCCCGCGTGAAACGCGACGCAGGCTGATTGCGGCGCTCCGGCAATCTCGAAAACAAGCGCGACAAGAACCCTCCCAAAAGCACGGAAACATTCCACTCTGAGAGCGGCGCATGCCTGATGGCGCGAAGTACATACCTCGCGTCCAGTGAAGAAGGTGCTGATTGCGAACCGCGGTGAGATTGCGGTGCGCATCATTCGTGCGTGCCGCGAGATGGGAATTCGCCGGTCGCCGTCTATTCGGACTGCGATCGAACCGCATTGCACGTTCGGGATGCGGACGAAGCGTATCCGATCGGTCCTGCCGCCCCGAAGGAAAGCTACCTTCGCATCGATGGTCTCATCGACGGCGGCGCGTCGCTCGGGCGCCGACGCCGTTCACCCCGGCTACGGGTTTCTGGCCGAGAACGAAGCATTCGCCGCCGCCGTTCGCGATGCCGGGCTGACGTTCATCGGGCCCGACCCGGAAGTGATCGCGCTGATGGGGAACAAGACCGCCGCGCGAGTGGTCAGCCGAAGCGTGCCGGTGTCCCTGTGATCCCAGGGAGCGAGCACGTTTCGCAGAACCTGCCGCACGCCTCTCTCGCGCGGCTGGGAGAAGAAATCGGCTATCCCTCCTCGTAAAGGCTGTCGCCGGGGGTGGTGGCAAGGAATGCGGACTGTCAGCGACCCCGCCGAGCTTGCCCACGCCGTAGCGTCTGCGCGTTCGGAAGCCATGACGGCTTTCGGCGATCCGGCGGTATACCTCGAACGCCGCCTCGCGCAGGCTCGCCATGTCGAGGTGCAACTGCTTGGCGACAAAGCAGGCACACGTCATCCCGTTCGTCGAGCGCGAGTGTTCCATCCAGCGGCGTCACCAGAAAGTCGTCGAAGAGACTCCATCACCGGCAGTTTCGCCAGCCTTGAGGGTGGCATTGACATCGGCGGCGGCGGCACGCGGCGCGGGCAGTCGGTTACACGAACGCCGGCACGATCGAGTTTCTGCTCGACACGCAGGGCCAGTTTTACTTCTCGAGATGAACACCGAGACTGCAGGTCGAACATCCAATAACTGAAATGGTGGCGGGTGTTGATCTCGTGCAATGGCAGATCCGAATTGCACTGAGGAGAGCGGCTCGACCTGGATCCCGGCGCGATGCTGCGCCCAACGGGTCACGCCATCGAATGCCGGATCTACGCAGAGGATCCGGACAACGGCTTTCTGCCTTCACCCGGGCGGATTGTGCAGTTGCGAACGCCATCCGGACCGGGGATTCGCGACGATGGTGGTGCGACTGCCGGATGGAATGTGCCCGTTTTCTACGATCCGCTCATCTCGAGCGGTCGTGGCCTGGGCCGAGGATCGACCGCGGGCCATCGCTCGCATGCGTGCGGGCCCTCGACGAGTATCTCGTCATGGGTGTCAAGACGACTCTCCCGTTCTTTCGATGGCTGTTTCAAGAGCCAGGATTTTTGCTCAGCCATGTTTCGTACGACGTACCTCGACGACATGCTGAAGGCTCCGGAACGGCCGGCCTTTCGCTCGATGCGACGCCCGAGTCGGCAGAGTTGGCCGCGATTGCCGTGGCAATCCAGGCGTTCCTGTCGCCGAGGCTCAGGAACAGTGGTGAACTCGGTGGGGGATGGGACAAGTCGTTGGAGAGCTCGAGCCCGGGCTGAGGGCCTGGGGAGCCAGACCGAGGCGTTGGAGCACTGATTGCGGCACGAGCTCGAGGTCGAGGTCGTGTGCGGCAAGTCGCCCTGAGCAGCTTGGGCGACGGTTTTGCAGTTACCGTGGACGGACTGGACGCGGTATGTCCAGGCGGCGCGCATTGGCGTGCACAGCTTGTCCTTGATGGTCGGAGAAGTGTGGCCGAAAGGCGACACCCGCCGGCCGGCGTCCAAACCTCAGGGGCATTGAAAGGCGTCGAAGTTGCCGTAGCGCCGGGCCGTGCGCCTGGCTCGTGGACGGCTTACGTTGGCGGCCGTAGAGGTGCCGGTCGCGCTGAACGGTCGCCGCCGGCGAGACCAGGGAAGCGATAAGATCGGCGGTCCGCAGCGAATCCTGGCTCCAATGCCAGGCAAGATCGTCCGTTTACTCGTCAAAACCGGTGAGAAGGTCCGCGCCGGACAGCCACTGGTTGTCGTCGAAGCGATGAAAATGGAGAACGAGGTCCGCGCTCGTTGGGATGGAACGATCGCGCAAACCCACGTGAAGGAAGGCGCGTCAGTTGAGGCTGATGCGCTACTGGTCGTGATCGAGTGAACGTTCTCAACCGACTCCGCCGATACAAAGGCGTCCGCTACGTCAAGGTCACGCTCGCCGTGTGCGCGTGTATCTTGGCGGTGGCTGTCGTGACGACAGTCATGGTCGACCTGGGTCCTGCCGTTCGCCGAAACGCTGAAACGCTCGGAACGAGGACGTGGAAGCGTCCCGTTCGCATCGGCAAGCTCAGCATTCGATTGCTGACCGGGCACATCGTCGTCGACGACTTTTCGATCGCCGGCCTGGAACCGACCGATCGTCCTTTCTTCACTGCCAAGCGCCTCGAGGTCGCGCTCGACTGGTCGACGGCACTGCGGCGAGAAATCGCCATCAGCTCCGTCGAGATGACTGACTGGCAAATGGTCGTCGAAAAGTTGGACAACCGGACGAACTTTCCGAAGTTCACGCGCGACGATAGCGAACCCCGCGGACCCAGGCGCTTACCACGACGTTGAGGCACTTGCGGGCCTGGCGCGGCCAGTTCACCTACGAAGATCACGATTCGCCCTGGAGTGTCGTTGCCCCCAATGTGGACTTGAGCATCGGCAATCTTCCTCACTATCACGGCACCGCTTCCTTCAGCGGGGGAACGGTTGCCATTCAAGACAACGTGCCCTTCTGGGCGAACATGAAGGCGACCTTCAAGCTGGACGGCACGCTCGTTCACCTCGACCACATCGAGTTCGAGACCGGACGGTGCGCAAACGGTCGCAACCGGTGACGTCGATCTGGGACGTTGGCCCGGAGCAAACCTACGAGTTCAAGTCGCGAGTGCAGTTCGCTCGCATGCGCCAACTCTTCTTCAAGAACGAGAAGTGGGAGCTCAGTGGTGAGGGGGACGTCAAGGGCACATTCCACTTGTTCAAGGGTGGCCGCGATCTTTCGGGAACCTTTGCCACTCAGTTGCTGGGCTTGAACGAGTACCGGTTCCCGGGCCTTTACGGGTCGCTTCACTGGACGCCAACGTTGTTCGACGTCAGCAACGCGGGTGCGAAGTTCTTCGACGGCGACGCGCGATTTGCATATTCAATTCAGCCGCTCGGCTCCGCCGAACGGCCGACCGCACGATTCGCGACGAGCTTCAACGGAATCGACCTCGCCGCCCTGACGGAGTTTCAAAGAGCTTTCCGGGCTTCGTTTCGCGGGAGAGCCTGCCGGCGAAGACGTCGTCCTCGAGTGGCCGCTCGGACGATTTGCGGAACGGTCTGGTAGCGGGCACCTGACGGTGACTCCGCCTGAAGGCATTCAACCGATGACGGCCTCTTTGCCGGCCGACGGCGCTCGCGGTAATCACGAGTGGGGCCCGTTTGCGCCGCCTCCGTTTCCGAAGTATCTGCCGATCGCGGGCGAGCTGACTTTCCGATTTGATGCCGCGCAGATTTACGTCGAACCGAGTCGTTTCGTAACGGAGCGCACGCACGTCACTTTTCAGGGTTCGACCGCCTGGGGCGAGGCTTCCCGCTTTCCATTCCACGTGACGAGCAGCGACTGGCAGGAGAGCGATCAAGTGCTCGTCGGCATCATGACCGATTTCGGATCCCCGAAGAATGCCGTGACATTCGGCGGGCGGGGCGAATTCGATGGCGTGATGACCGGACCGTTCCGAAGTCCCCGCGTCGAAGGTGCGTTCAGCGGTGAGGACTTGAGGGGATTCGATGTCTTGTGGGGTGACGGCACGGCGCGCATCGTCGTCGAGAACAACTACGTGAGAGTGACCGACAGGGCTGTAAGACAGAACGGCTCAGAAATGCGATCTCGACGGTCTGTTCTCGCTCTGGCTATCCACGATCAGACGGCGCCGACGAGATCGACGCCCGGATTCGCGTCGTTGGCCGGGACATCGATACGCTACGGCACGCGTTCGGGATCGATGACTACCCGATCCTCGGGACGTTGTCGGGCGAATTTCACCTCACCGGCGAATATCTTCGTCCGATCGGCTTTGGCGGGATGACGCTCGATAACTTCGTTGCCTACGGTGAGCCATTTCCGAAGGCCTCCGCGTCGTTGCGTTTTGACGGCTTAGGCGTGCGGATCGACAACGTCGCCGTCGAGAAAGAAGGTAGCGCAATCACCGGTGCGGCGTTCATCGGATGGGACTCCACGTATTCCTTCAACTTCGACGGCCGTCGGATTCCAGTGCGAGAGAAGATTGCCAGGCTGGACTTCGGTCGCACGCCATTGACCGGCATCGCAGAATTTTCCGCAACGGGCAGCGCCACGTTCGACCAGCCGCGAAATGACTACAAGTTCCGCGTCAACGATCTGTTCATTGGTGAAGAAGGCGTTGGGCAAGTCACAGGCTCCCTCGCGCTGCGTGGCACCGAATTGAGCGGCGAAATCGATGCTGCCTCGCCGCGCCTCACAATTACAGCGACGGGACGAATTCCTCTCACCCCTCGAAGCGACTCGGAAATCACCGTGCGGTTTCACGACATGTCTTTGGACCCGTACGTTCGGTTGTTCGTGCCGCGCTTGTCGCCCTTCACCACCGCAGTCGCGAGTGGATCGCTGCGGATCGCCGGTCAACTCGCGGACGCCGACCGCTTGCTCGTCGACGGCACTATCGACACGGTGGACTTGCGTTTGTTCGACTACGCGTTGAAGAACGGCACGCCCATTCGAATGGTGCTCAACGGCGGCTCCGTCAGAGTCGACGACTTGCAGTTGGTCGGTGAAGATACGCGTCTTCGTTTGTCGGGCAGCGTCGGCCTGCGTGACGAACGGATGGCGCTGCGCGCCGTTGGTGACGCCAATCTCGGCATCCTGCAAGGGTTTTCCGAGATGTCCGAGGGTCGGGGCGCGCCGAGCTGACCGCGGCCATCGACGGTCCGTTGCGGGGCCCTGTCGTCTCGGGCCGGGCGACGATCAGCGGCGGTCGAATCCGGCATTTCTCCCTTCCCAATGCGCTTGATGCCATCAACGGCGCGCGATCCAGTTCGACGCGGGCGGTGTTCGGCTCGACGAGCTGACCGCCACGATGGGCGGTGGGACGGTGCAGTTTGGCGGTCGAATCGCGTTCGAGGGTACGAGCCGGGCGAGCTGGACGTGACCGTGCGGGGTGGCGACGTGCAGCTGCGATATCCCACCGGTGTCCGATCGGTCATCGATGCCGATCTCGCTCTGCGCGGAAACTATCAGGCGCCGACGCTGACCGGAACCGTCACAGTGAAGAGCGCGGTCTACAGCCGCCGCATCGACGAGTCGGATCTGCTCGAGTTGGTGGCCCGCCGTGCGGGGACAGTGGCGCCGAGGCGGGCTCCAGCGCAGCCCCGGCTGCGGTGCCGCTGAAGCTCGATATCGAAATCATGGTGCCCTCGACGTTCCGGATCGACAACAACCTTGCCCGGTTGAATGCCAATGCCGACTTGTTCCTCCGCGGCACGTACGATCGACCGAACTGGTTCGGCCGCGCGGAGGTCGAGCGCGCGCGAAGTCCTGCTGCTGGGTCGACGATATCGGGTCACCCGGGGGACGATCGATTTGATCAATCCGACGAAGTTCGAGCCGTTGTTCGACGCCGAGCTCGAAACGAACGTCCGAGTGCCAGGCCAGACATATCGCGTAACGGTCAGCGCGGTTGGTACCGCCGCCGGTGAGCGCCTGGGCTTGACATTTTGCGTCGGATCCGCCTCTCCCGCCATCCGACGTGCTGGCGTTGCTCTTCAGCGACATCCGGCGAGGCACAGGGCCGGAGGACGTTGAAGCTCCGCGCGCGCCAGAATCCGCAGCAGAACACCACGGATATTCTGACGACGCGCGCGACGCGGCTGCTGGCCAGTCCCGTCTCCTCAGAAGTCGGCCGCGTCGTCGAACAGGCCTTCGGCGTCGATACGTTTCAGCTGACCATCGTTCATCAATCCGGATCAGCAGTCCTCCCGTATCAGTGCGGCCGCGCGTCTCACCATCGGCAAGCGTATCTCCGGACCGCGCATACCTCACGTTTTCCAGAAGCCTGGCGACTTCAGTCAGCGATCAGATTCTTCTGCTCGAATACGACGCCACCGAACGCCTGTCGTGGATTCTCTCCGCAACGAAGACCAGACGTGCGCACTCGAATTCCGTGTGAGGCGTGCGTTCTGATGCAGCGTTGGCGCGGCCCGGTCGACGACAAACCAACCAAGCGCTCCCAAGAATGTTTGCCACCGAGATCCTGGGTTACCGGCTCGCCGAATGGTTTCGTTCCTGTCCCGAGGCGCTCTTCGGGGCGTCCGCAAGGCCGTCGTGTATGTGTGCAGCGCCGCGATTCTGTGCGGTGTTTCGAGAAGCGCTGCGGCAGCGGTAGACCAGTACATCGGCAAACCGATCGCATCCGTGGACCTCACGGTCGAAGGTCGTCCGACGAATGACGCGGCCGTGCTGAGCGTGCTGGAAACCCAGGGTCGGTCAACCTCTATCGGTGACCGCCGTACGCGAAAGCATCGCCCACTTGTTCAGCCTGGGTCGTTTTGACGACGTGCGGGTGGACGCGAGCGAGGTGGCGGGAGGTCGCGGTTGCCTTGCGCTACGACCTCAGCCCGCTGCATCCAATCAATGCCCATCAAGTTCGCCGGCCGGCTCGATGCGCCTGGGGTTGACACAACCCAGATGCGTCAGGCGGTTGTCAGCCGATATGGAGCGTCTCCCCCTTTCGGCCGAACCGCGGAACTGACCCAGATTGTCACCGACGTCCTTCGCGAGCACGGCTACCTTCGCCCTGACGTCAAACCACAGGTCGAGTTCACCCACTCGCCAGATCGGGCGACGCTCGTCTTCACAATCGAACCAGGCCCGCGGGCGGTGATCAAGCTTGATCGACGTCGTCGGTCCGCCGACGGTGTCGAGACCGGCTTTGCTCGAGCACCTGGGTCTCGCTGTCGGCGCCGTTTACCGCCCCGACGCCCTCAACACGCGAGATCGAACGATACATCGCGGAGCAGCGGAAGGCTGGATATTACGAATCCAAGTTGACTGCGACGCCGACAGCCGGCGAGGACGCACGCACTGTCGACTTGACCTTGACGGTTACGCCCGGCGCGCACGTCCGTGTCGTGCTTCACTGGCGACCCGCTCCCTCCGACCGGCGAGCGGAGCTGGTTCCGATTGAACGTGAAGGATCGGTGGACGAGGACCTGCTCGAGGACTCCACCAATCGGATCGAAGACTACCTGAGGGCGCAGGGCTACCGCGATGCCAAGGCACCTCACCGCCGCGACCAGCAGGATGGTGAACTAGCGATCACCTTCGATGTGACAAAGGGCGCGGAGTGCCGCGTAGGTCAGATTGATGTTTCTGGCAATGCGTCAGTGCCGCCTTCAGAATTCGAGCCTCTCCTGCGGCTCCGTGTGGGGCAGCCATTTGCGGAAACGACGCTCGATGCCGACGTGGCGATGCTCGAAGGCCTTTACCGGCGGAGAGGATTTGCCAGTGCGCGTGTGCAACCTGGCGTGGAGTCGCAAGGAGCCCAGATCCGGTCAGCCGTTTCGTGCCTCTGCTCGTGCGCATCGTCATCAACGAAGGGCCGCGGACGATTGTGGAGTCCGTGCGGATCGAGGGCAACACGTCGATCGCCGAAGCCACCCTGAAGGGCGGACTTGGTCTCCAGCCAGGGCGGCCGTACTCCGGCACGCAACTGGTGATCGATCGCGATTCCATTCAGCTTCAATATTTGAATCTCGGGTTTCCAAATGCAACGGTCTCGACGAGTCCGAATTTCAGTGCCGATCGAACACGCGCCGATCCGGTGTTCGAGATCCGCGAAGGTGTGCGTGTTTATGTCGAACACGTGCTGATTGTTGGAAACGTGCGGACCAGCTCGAACGCCATCCTACGTGAGCTTCAGCTCAAGCCAGGCGACCCACTCAGCGCCGCCGCCAGGGTCGAGAGTCAGCGCCGGCTGGCGACTCTCGGCTTGTTCCGTCGTATTCAAATCAGCGAGCTCCGTCACGGCGATGAAGCCACTCGAGACCTCGTCGTCCTGGTCGAGGAAGCGCCGGCCAATACCATCGGGTTCGGCGGCGGCTTCGAAGTTCGACTCCGTCCGGTGCGAACGGAGGAGAATCCGGACTTCGCAACCGAACGGCTCGAGTTCGCGCCGCGGAGATCGTTCGAACTGGGCCGGCGCAATTTTCTCGGCAAGAATCGGACGGCCAATCTATTCACGAGCGTGAGCTTGCACCCGAGGACGCCGAGACCGTCGAGCTCACGCCGAGTTCTGGTCTGGCGGACAGGTTTGCCTTTGCCGAATATCGCGTCGTCGGACAGTTTCAGGAACCACGGTTGTTCGAGACGAACGCCGACTTGTTGGTGACCGGCGCGCTCGAGCAGCAGATTCGTTCGAGCTTCAATTTTTCACGGCGCGGTGCCAGTGCCGCGATTGGCCGAAGCTTGACGCGCGAAGTGAAGGTGAGTGGGAGCTACCAGATCCAGCGGATCCGCTTGTTCGACGTGAAATCTGAAGATACACGCCTGATCGATCAGCTCTTTCCACAAGTGCGGCTCGCGTCATTTTCGGGGTCGATCACGCGAGATAGGCGCGACAATCTCGTGGAACCGGGCTCCGGCCAATACCTCAGTGTGAGCGGCCAGCTCGCTGCGCGAAAGATCGGCTCAGAGGGTCGGATTCACTAAGACGTTCGTGACCGCGCAAAGTTTCCGAACACTGCCACGCGGGAACCGGTTCGTCCTCGCTGGCCAAGCGCGCCTGGGTCTCGCCAACGGGTTTGGGCGGACCGTTCAGCTCACGGGCCCGAACGGAGAAATCGAGGCTGAAGTCGTTGATGATCTGCCAGCCAGTGAACGGTTCTATGGGGGCGGCGATACAACAGTTCGCGGCTTTGCGCTCGATACGCTCGGGACGCCGGAAACGATCGACAAGGACGGATTTCCACTCGGCGGCAACGCTATCGTGATCTTCAACGCCGAGCTGCGCGCGCTGGTTCGCGGGCCAATCAGCGCGGTCGGGTTCTTGGACATCGGCAACGTGTTCCGGCGAGCGAGCGACGTTCGTCTGGGCGATCTTCGGAGCGCGGTTGGCTTCGGTTTGCGCTACCGATCGCCAGTTGGGCCGATCCGCGTGGACCTGGGCTTCAAGACTCACCCAGAAGTGGTCGCCGGGCGCCAGGAGCGACTCACCGCGTTGCACATCACGCTGGGTCAGGCGTTTTGAACACGGACGCGTAACCCCCGCACGAAGCAATCCCTCAATTGAGCTCCCGAGGGCACCATCCAGTGGCAAAATAGGACTTCTGGATGAAAGCGGCTGCTCTCGCTTGTGTCGCGCAATGTGTACTGTTGATGACCGTCTTGGGTGTCAACGCCGAGGTCATCGACAGGGTGCTCGCTGTCGTCGATGGCGTCGTGATTACCCTGAGCGATGTCGCGGCGGCGTCGGCGCTCGGACTCGTTCCTGAGGACAATTCCGACGACCGCACGGGCGCCGTGCTCGCTCGCCTCATCAATCGGCAACTGATCCTCAGGGAAGTCGATCGATACGCTCCCTCTGAGCCCAGCAACGAGAGTATCGAACAGGCACTCCAGTCGATTCGCTCGAGGTTTGCCTCGACCGACGCGCACCTGTGAGCGCTGACGCGGCTGGGCCTCGACGACAAGCGTTTGCGGCAGATGGTGCGCGATTCGTTGCGGATCCGCGCCTATTTGGAGCAGCGCTTCGCGGTCCCACCGCCAGGTGACGAAGAGCTGCGACGGTACTATCGCGAGCATTCTCAGGAATTCACGAAGGATGGACAGACCGTCTCGTTCGAAAATGCTCGCGCTCAGATCGAAGAAATACTCGTCACCGCCCGACGCGAGATGCTGGTCGACGAATGGGTGAATGGTCTTCGACGCCGCGCCGACATCAACAACGTCTACCTGTCGCGGCGCTAGTCCCGATCACTTCACGATCAGGAACTGAACGATCTCGACAAGATTGAAGCACGGAATGACTGACGACGGGGGCAACGACGGATCGCCGGCGCAGATAGACCAGTCCCCAAAATGCGCCGAGCGTGCCGGTCGCGATTGCGGCATCTGCACCTTGGATGAGATGGCCGGCTCCGAACGCGACGCTTGCTGCGACGACACCAAACGTCGGACCTCCAAGCCATAGTTCGAACCGACGCAGCAGAAACGCCCGCTGAAGCTCTTCTCGGACGCCACCCGCAACCACGACGACTATCGCGAAAAGCCAGAGATCGCGAGGCGTGCGGACCAGCGCTTCGAGAGGATTTTGCTCGACGGTGTGCAACGAAGGGGCGAAATGCTGAATCGTGGCCATGAGCCCGATGCCGATCACCAGAGCGATAACCGTGAGCGGCCAAACCCCCAGTGACACTTCGCGCGGTATGGATCGGGAGCCCAGGAACAGCTGCCGCGGGTCTTCTCCATGAGCGTGCAAGAAAAAGAGGATCAAACCGACCAGCAATGCGGTGTCGACGAGGGACAGAATCACCACGAAGTCCACCCGCAATTGACCGTCCGCCCCGAACGGCCCGAAGCCGAGTGCGGCGAAGGTGGCGGTGAGGGCAGCCTGAGTCGGATAGTCCGAGCAGAGGATTACCTCGAGCGCTGCGACGAGACGCTGGACGACCGTCGGGCGTCCAACCTCAGGAGAGAGCGGCTTGAGGTCGGGGAGCCAACGGATCGGTCGTCGGGTCTGGCTCCATGCGCGCCAAGCGTAACTTCACCCGTGCGGCGAACCATAATTTCGCGTTCCAGCACCGGGTCAGGTCGTGCCAGGAAGCCAAAAGCCCGTTAACGGCTGTCCGGAGGGCCGATTCATTGACTAAGGCAGACCCCCTAGTTGAGCTTGCAGCCGGGCCCCCGGCGCCCTCAGAATGTAAAAATGACATACCGAGGTGATCAGTGAATTCATCCGTTGATGAAAGCCCCCCGTCGCTGACACAGGCGCCGCGGCAGCTGAGCGGATCTTGATTGTCGAGGACGATTCAGCCGCGCGAGTTGGGCTTGAACAGCTGGTAAGAAGCTGGGGTTTCGTAGCCGAATCGGCCGCCGACGGCAATGAAGCCCTGGAAAAAGTTACAACGTTCAGACCTGCAATCGTCATCACAGATCTGGTGATGCCCGGCATGGACGGCCTCGAACTGCTGCGGGCGTTGCAGCAGCGGGGGCCGATGTGACCACCTTGCTCCTCACCGCGCAAGGGACGGTCGAGACTGCCGTGGAGGCGATGAAGGAAGGCGCATACGACTACCTTACGAAGCCTGTCGACATTCCACGGTTCAAGGTTCTCTTGGACAGAGTCGTCGAGCGGCTCGAAACGCTCCGTGAAGTCAAAGCCCTTCGCCGGCAGCTGCGCGAGCACGGCACTTTTGGATCGCTCATCGGGAACAGCCCCGAGATGCGGAAGATCTACCAGAACATCGAGCAGGCGGCGCCGACCAGCGCCTCTGTGCTCATCACGGGCGATTCCGGAACGGGCAAGGAGCTCGTCGCTCAAACCATCCACCAGCTCAGCCCTCGGGCGGCCTTTCCATTCGTAGCGATCAACTGCGCGGCGATTCCAGAGACGTTGCTCGAGAGCGAGATTTTCGGCCACGAGAAGGGGCGTTCACAGGTGCGGCCGATCGGCGTCAGGGATGCTTTGAGCTCGCGGATCGCGGAACCTTGTTTCTCGATGAGATCGGCGAGATGACGCCGCAAACCCAGGTGAAGCTTCTGCGTGTTCTACAGGAGCGCAAGTTCCGACGCCTGGGTGGTCGAACCGAGCAGTCGGTGGATGTTCGCGTCATCGCAGCCACCAATATCGATCCACTCGAAGCGGTTCAGGCCGCTAAGCTGCGGGAAGATCTCTTCTACCGGCTCAACGTCTTCGCGTTTCGCCTGCCGCCGCTCCGGGAGCGCAAGGAGGATCTCCCGCTGCTCGTGCAGGCGTTCATCAGCGAATTCAACGCGCGAAATCAGAAATCCGTCGCGGGTGTCGATCATCAGGCGATGCGCATGCTCGAGCAGTACTCATGGCCGGGCAACGTCAGGGAATTGAGAAACGTGATTGAGCGCGCGACGATTCTCTCGGCCGGTCCCTTCATCGAACCTCGGCACTTGCCGCCGGTTCTGTCTGGTGAGCCCGCGAAGCAGCAACAGCCGCAAGTGGCGCTCGGGCCGGGTGTGACGGTTGAAGAGGCCGAGCGGCGGTTGATTCTGATGACACTCGAACACACACGCGACAACAAGACGCGTGCCGCGGAGATCCTTGGTATCAGTCTCAAGACGCTGCACAACAAGCTGAACAAACTCAGGCTCCGCCCTCGCAAGACGGAGCAATGACACAGCACCGCACGCCTGGCAGTCGGCCTGCGGCAGGTGACAAAGGGGCATGCGGGTAGGGATCAAGGCCAAGCAGGTTCTTGGCGTCACGTCGATCGTCGTGGCGGTCGTCGTGATCTTGAGCCTCATGCATCTGGCGACGCTTGCGCAAGTGAGGCTCGAAGAGAGCCGTGCTCGTGCCGAGCTTCTCGCCAACGCCATCCTGCATCGCGCGCGAGACGTCGTCACCCAAAGCGTCGAGCCGTACGAGGCGCTTCGTGCGGATCCTGGATTGAGGTCGATTCTTCAGTCCCAGGCCTATGCCAACAACGTGATGTTTGCCGCTATTGCCGATGTCGATGACATCGCGGTCGCCCATGCGGATACTTCGCTCGAAGGCCAGCCGATTCCATCCGGCCCGGATCTGGCGGCGTTGTTGTCGCGGCCCGCTTTGTCGCAGCTCGTCGCCATCTACACCGGACCCGGACGAAATCTCGAGTACACCCAGCCGCTGCTGCTGGGTGATCGGAAATTCGGTTCGATTCGGATTGGGGTGTCGACCCTGCTGATTCGCGACGATCTCCAGCAAATCTGTCGGCCCGGCGGCCGTGACCGCCGTCATCGCGGCTGGCGTCGCGGTGCTTCTCGCTACGCTTTTCGCGCAGCTGCTGTTGCGTCCGATTCACGTCATTCGGAGCGGTCTGACTCGGCTGGGACGAGGCGAATTCGGCGTCCGTCTCGACCTCGATCAAGACGATGAATTCGGCGAGCTCGGGACGTTCTTCAACGCGGTGAGCGCGCAGTTGTCCGCCGATCGCTCACACATGGCAGGGCAAGTGGCCAACCTCGAATCCGCTGTCGAGCACCTCGAGGATGCCGTGGCAATGATCAGCCCGCGCGGAGAGCTGCTGTTTGCCAACCCGGCGATGCGCGCGATTCTGCCGAACGCAACACCCGGTGTGGCGTTGAGCGACATCGTGCCGCCCGATCACGCGGTGCGTCGGCTGGCTGAGCAGACGCTCGGCACACGTCAATCGCTCGGCCCGATTTCAGCAACCTTTGCCGAGAAGGGTGCACGTGAAGGAAACGCTGCCGACGACAAGGGCACCGGCGAGCGGCTCATCATCACGCATGCGGTCAGCGATCCAGCCGGTCAGCTCGTGGGCGTCATGATCATCGCGCGGAACGTCGCCTATCTCGGTCAGGTGCAGTCAACGCTCCGTTATTCGCGCAAGCTCGTGGCGCTCGGCCGCCTGTCGGTCGGAGTGGCGCATGAAGTCAAGAATCCGCTCAACGCGATGATGATTCATCTCTGAGCTGCTGCGACAGCAGTTCACCGGCAAACCCGCGCCGACCCGCGGCGGTACAGGAGGGAGTGGCCATGCGGTGGCCGTGGCGTCGGCGCCGCAGCCCATCGACAGCACGAAAGCCCTTCAGCACGTCGACGTGATCGCAGGTGAGATCAGACGGCTTGATGAAGTGGTCCAGGGTTTCCTGAAGTTCACTCGTCCCGAGGAGCTGAAGCTGCAGCCCGTCCGGCTGAAGCCGCTGTTCGACGAGGTCGTGCCTATCGTCCAGCCCGAGGCCACGCGGACGGCGGTAGCGCTCGACGTCGACTGCAACGGCGTTCCCGACGTAAACGGCGATCCGGCGATGCTGCGTCAGGCATTTCTGAACCTCGCGCTCAATGCGTGTCAGGCAATGCCTGGCGGAGGCACGCTGCGGGTGAAATGCGAGGCCGCGCGCGATCGACGCGTGGCGATTTCGTTCAGCGACACAGGGATCGGAATCAAGCCCGAACACCTTTCGCGTATCTTCGACCTGCAATTCACGACCAAGCAGCAAGGCAGCGGAATCGGGCTGTCGATGGTCTATCGAACAATTCAAATGCACGATGGCGAGATTGAGGTAGAGTCGACTCCGGGAACGGGAACGACGTTTCGGATGTTTCTGCCGCAGGCTTAGGAGCTTGTCCGAACGGTTTGGATGAGACTATGAGAACCCGTTACTACGCCTGTGCGGTGTCGTTCGTGTCCGCCGTGACACTTTCGGGCTGTTTCGGTGCAAGCGCCAAGGGCGTCGTCGATTCTCCCGGCTCGAAATGCCGCCGCGCCCCCGCGCCTCGTGCGAGACGATCGAGCCCGTCGTGCAGGAGCCTGTGTCGCTCGTTGAGGAGCCCGCTCATCAGCCCGTCCGGCCGCCAGCGCGTCAGGCGACTCGGCCCGAGACAGCGAGGCCCGAACCACCAAAGACCGACGGCACGAGAGCCGAAGCGCCGCTCGAAGCGCCCAAGACCGAGGATCCGTCGAAGCCAACCTTACAGACGACGCCGACGGTGGCTGACGTAGAGGTCGAACGAACGATTCGCGGAGTCATCGCTCGCGCGAACGCCGACCTCGGTCGGGTCAACTACCGGGGCACTCAGCACGGATGGGCGGACGCAATACGATTCAGCGATCTCGCTTCATCCAACAGGCGGAAGAGGCCTTGGAGCCTCGCACACGAAATCTGGTCTTCGCGCGAAATCTGGCGGACAAGGCGCTGGCACTCGCCGCGCAGCTCGCCGGACGCTGAACCGCTCGACTTTCACTCCAGATTTGCGGTCACCTCGAGCGTTCCTCATTGTTTTCCGGTCCCAGTGGCCGGATTTGCACAGCCATGCACAGATGTCAACATCTTGCGACTGCCCTAAAACGGACGCACAATATATGGTGTTTACAGTCTTGACAAACCATCGCATCAGGCTCATATTGGTCGGCCTATCGCGAACAGGCGCATGGCGAGAGCTTCCCAGCACCTCGCAAGGTCGACGCGGATTTTTACCCGGTGATCTGGCCAGCCCGCACGCGAATTCATTCAACGTCCAGGTCGCTTTCGGGGCAGAAAGCGATCGATATCCGGGGTAGAGCCCCGGAGTCGAAATTGAGGGGACATGAAGGAAGGCGCTGCCTTTCAAGCCGCCGGTGCCAGTCAGCAGACAGTTGAGAGCCCAAGGGGCCCGGATACACCAACGTCGCCCGAAGCAATCGTCGAGGCGGAAAAGCCACGTGCGAAGTCGAAAAATGCGGTCTCGGTGAAGGGACTGTCGTTTGCCCGCTTCTTTACGGAGGAGGGCGTCGATCCCTTTGACGAAATCGAATGGGAGCTTCGCGCGGCCGTCATCGGCAACGAGCGCGGAGAGTGTCGTTTTCGAACAGCGCGACGTGGAGCTCCCCAAGCCCTGGTCGCAGCAGGCAACGAATATCGTCGTCTCAAAGCTATTTCGTGGTCAGATCGGCACACCCAATCGCGAGCACAGCGTTCGCCAGTTGGTCGGTCGCGTCGTCGACACGATCACAGAGTGGGCGCGTGCGCAGAGCTACTTTGCCACTGATGGCGACCTGCAGGCTTTCAGCGATGACTTGAAACACATCTTGATCTATCAGAAGGCGGCCTTCAACAGTCCTGTGTGGTTCAACTGCGGCTTCGAGGCGCGCTCCGCAGTGCTCCGCCTGCTTCATCAACTCGGTTCAGGACACGATGGGCTCGATTCTGACTCTTGCCAAGACCGAAGGCATGCTGTTCAAGTTCGGTTCCGGCACTGGGACGAATCTCTCGCCGATCCGATCTTCGAAAGAGCTGTTGGCAGGCGGCGGAACCGCGTCCGGTCCGGTGTCCTTCATGAAGGGTTACGACGCCTTCGCCGGAGTGATCAAGTCGGGCGGCAAGACGCGGCGCGCGGCCAAGATGGTCATCCTCAATACCGACCATCCGGATATCGTCGAATTCATCAACTGCAAGGTGGAAGAAGAGAAGAAAGCCTGGGCGCTGATCGACGCCGGCTACGATGGGTCGTTTACCGGACCTGCGTACTCCTCGGTTTTCTTCCAGAACTCCAATAACAGCGTTCGCGTGACCGACGACTTTCATGCGTGCCGTCCTGACGACGGAAAGTGGGAGACGCGGGCGGTGACCGATCCAGATCGTGTGATCGACACCTACAACGCTCGCGACCTGATGCGTCTGATCGCCGAAGGCACGCATGTGTGTGGCGATCCGGGCATGCAGTTCGATACGACCATCAACGAATGGCACACGTGCTCGGAAACCGACCGTATCTATGCCAGCAATCCGTGCTCCGAGTACATGTTCTTGAACGATTCGGCGTGCAATCTGGCATCGATCAACCTGATGAAGTTCGTCCGCAGCGACGGTGAGTTCGACGTCGTGGCGTATAAGGCGGCTATTCGCACCTTGATCACGGCTCAGGAAATCATTGTCGACAACGCAAGCTATCCAACCGAGGCCATTGCTCAGAACAGCCATGCCTACCGCCCGCTCGGTCTGGGATATGCGAATCTAGGGGCCCTCCTCATGTCTCGAGGACTCCCGTATGACGGCGACGCCGGCCGCGACTACGCGGCGGCGCTGACCGCGCTGATGACAGGAGAGGCCTACGCGCAATCGGCACGGATCGCGCGCGATTCCGAGGCCCCTTCACGGGGTTCGAGGCGAACCGCGAGCCGTTTCTCAGAGTGATGCGGAAACACCGGGATGCGTTGCGCGACGTGAACGCCCGAAACGTGCCTTCCGATCTGTACGGGGCCGCCAGAACCTCCTGGGACGATGCGATCGAGTTGGGCGAGCAGTTCGGCTACCGCAACGCGCAGACCACGGTGCTCGCGCCCACTGGAACGATCGGATTCATGATGGACTGCGACACGACCGGCGTGGAGCCGGACATCGCCCTGGTCAAGCTACAAGAAGCTGGTCGGTGGTGGTTTGATGAAGATCGTCAATCAAACCGTACCGATGGCGCTTCGCAAGCTTGGCTACACGCCTCAGCAAATCGAGGGCATCATCGAGCACATCGACAAGAACGAGACCATCGAAGGCGCCCCGGGGTTGAAAAGATTCGCATCTTCCGGTCTTCGATTGCGCGTTCAAAGCGGCGAAGGGCAACCGGTCCATCCACTATATGGGCCACATCAAGATGATGGGTGCCACGCAGCCGTTCATCTCCGGCGCAATCAGCAAGACCGTCAACGTGCCCAAGGAAGCGACCGTTGATGAAATCACGCAGGCCTACATTCAGGCGTGGAAACTGGGCGCGAAGGCTATCTCAATCTACCGCGATGGCAGCAAGCGGACGCAGCCGCTCAATACGTCACGGGACAAAGTCGCCGGCGCGAGCGAGATCGCACAGGCCGTGCAATCAATGGCAGGTCCTATGCGCCGCAAGCTGCCCGATGAGCGCAAAGCCATCACCCATAAGTTCGATATCGCCGGGCACGAAGGGGTACATAACCGTTGGGTTGTTCGAGGACGGCCAGCCTGGCGAGATCTTCCTGGTGATGGCCAAAGAAGGGTCGACGATTTCCGGTTTTGCGGATGCGTTTGCCCAGGCCATCTCGTACGCCCTGCAATATGGTGTGCCGCTCCAGGCGCTCGTTGACAAGTTCAGCCACGTGCGGTTCGAGCCCTCCGGCATGACCCGCAATCCCGAGATACGGTTTGCCAAGTCGATCGTGGATTACATCTTCAGATGGCTGGCAACGAAGTTCCTGTCGCCGGAGGCGCAGTTCTACGCCGGGGTCAATGGCCGCGAAATCGAGGAAGCGAGCGCGGATCAGGGTGACCTGCTGGCAGCCGACTCGAGCACGCCGTCTCACCCGTCGAAGACACCATTTTCGACGATTCAGAATCAGGAAGACGCGCCGCCATGTTCGACTTGCGGTTCCATCATGATCCGCAGCGGCGCCTGCTACAAATGCGTGAACTGCGGCAACACGAGCGGGTGCGCATAAGCTTACCCGTTTGACGTGACGTCTCTGGGCGCACGGCTCTGCAGGTTCAGGGCCGCGCGTCTTACCAGTGGCAAGCTCCCTCGCTCGGCGCAAAGAACGGCTGAGCTTCACAACCCCACAAACTGATCGGTCAGATTTGTTATTGGCCACGCGCCTGCTTTCTCGTAAGCTATGACAAATATTTTAGGCTCAGGCCGTTGCAAAAAACCGACACGGCCTTCGAGGGACAGGAGAGCACGGTCCGCACCGATCCTCCCGCTCTCGCGGCCGATAGACGTTTTCTCGCCGGCCGCGAGGACGGAGGTGCCAAGTGGAACTGGCTCTTTGGAACCAACGTTCGTGAGTACGGTCAGCACGTTGGTCGACTTGCCGGCTTCGAGCTCGATCCCACCAGCCATCAGGTTCAGAAGGTCATCTTCAGCAGCGACGGAGAATTGGGAAATCACGCGACGATGCGTCCGTTTGAGAGCGCACTCGTCGAACCAGGCGACATCGAGATTCGCCCCTACACGCCCGGCGATCAAACTCCGCCAGGCCGGCGCGGTGTTGTTGGGCCATGCGGCTCGGATCTTCAGAAGCGGCCGGGATATCGGACGATTGAGCGGTCTCGACATCGAGATCGCCGGTGGCAAGCTGGAAGGTGTGATCGGCCGCCGAAGCTGGTGGACCAAGCGGTTTCGCATTACCGCCTCCGGCCTGGATCTTTCGGTGCCGGGAGAGGTTCGCGCGCCAGCGACGCAGCCGCGCGCGGCGTGATCGCTCACCGCTTCGCCGCGCCGAGTTCCGCAGTAAAGGCTCGACACGGGCAACCCGAAGCGCTGACAATCACGTCGTGCCAACACTAGGCCGGATCCAGTATCTCGAAGCGCAACCGCGTCCAGGGTCTTCGCCAGCCGTCCCTTCTGGAGGATCGCGCCGCCCGAAGGGCACGCTCGTTCTCATACATGGCTTTCCGCTCGGTGCGAGCATGTGGGCGCCACAACTCGAGCTGGCCGAGCGGGGTTGGCGCATCATTGCACCCCAGCTGCGCGGCTTCGAGGGCACGCCAGCCGACACGGTGGCGACATCCATGGACGACTATGCAGCCGGATGTCATCGACCTGCTGGATGACTTGCATATCGAAGAAGCGGTGATTGGCGGGCTGTCGATGGGTGGGTACATCGCGTTCGCGATCTTCCGCCACGCGCCCCGATACTTCCGCGGCATGATCCTGGCCGACACGCGCGCGTCGGCCGATACGCCGGAAGCCGTCGAGGGGCGCAAGCGAATGCTGCAAGTCGTCAGAGAGAAGGGAGCCGATGCCGTCGCCGAGGACCTTCTCCCCCAAACTCCTGTGCGAGTCGACGCGCCGCGACCGTGCGGAGGTCGTATCCAAAGTCAGGAATTTGATTGTCTCGAATTCAACCGAGACGATTGGCGGCGCCATCATGGCGCTGATGTCACGGCCGGATTCGACACCGCTCCTGTCGCACATCCACTGCCCAACCTTGATCGTGGTGGAGACCAGGACGCCTTGACACCACCGAGCTTCTCGCAGGAGATGCAACGCGGCATAGGCGGTGCTGAGATTGGCTGTCGTGCCGGATGCCGGGCACATGTCCAATATGGAGCAGCTGCGGCATTCAATCTCGCCCTCGCGCGTTTCCTCGAGTATCGGGTATAGTCGAATGATGACGCGGCATCGCAGTTGTGATCATGCTGGCGCTCGTGTATCTCGCCGGACCAACGGCTCAGGGAAGGTCCCGGCGATTCACGGAGCAAAGGTTTCGATCAAGTGCTGGATCAGCATGCGTTCGTGATGGCCTCGTCTACTACCGCGCGCTTCGACAGGAGCGTGCGCGGGCTGGACCAGTTTGTCGCGTCGTTGGCTGGCGCTTCGATCGATTCAGCCCCACGAGCGGAGCAGATTGCATTCTGGCTGAACGCCTATAACGCGCTCGTCCTTCGGACGGTGATTGACCACTACCCGATTCGCCTGCGGGCGGCGAACTACCCCGCACACGGCATCAGGCATAGATTCCCGGCGCTTTCGACCAGGTTCGTCACCGTGTGGCCGGGCAGACGGTCACGTTGGACCAAATTGAACAGACAGTCCTGGCCGGTTTTGGCGATCCGCGCGTGTTTTGGCGCTGGGCCGCGGGGCACTCGGAAGTGCACGGCTGCGCAGTGAGGTCTTCACCGCGGAACTCGATCGAGACTCAGTTGGCCGACGCGGCCGCCGAGTGCGCGACCCGGGCGACTTGCCTGTCGATCGATCCCGCAAACGAGCTCGTGAACGTCAGTTCGGTGTTTTCGTGGCGGTCGCAGGACTTCATCACGGCCTACGCGAATCGCGCTCCGGCAGCTTTCGCGTCACGCAGCCCGATCGAGCGCGCGCGGTGCTCGGTGTCGTCGAACCCAAGCTCCTGACGACCGAGAAGGAGTTCCTGGCCAAGAACAGCTTCAAGATGGCGTTCAAACCATTTGACTGGTCGCTCAACGACCTCACTGGAAGGGGCGGACGATAACGGCCACTTCTGTCTCTACTTCGATTCAGTCCCATATCTAGATCCTCAAATCCTTAGATTCTGAGATTTCGCCGCATGGATTTAGGCCTCCAAGACAAGGTCGCCATTGTGACCGGGTCGAGCCGCGGACTTGGTCTTGCCAGCGCCGCCGCGCTCGTGTCGAAGAAGGTTTGTCAGGTAACGATTTGTGCGCGCGGCGAAGGGAAGCTTCTCGAGAGTGCCTCCGAGCTCAGGCGGATTGCCAAATCCGAGGAACGGGTTGCTCACGGTGTCGGCGAACGTGGCCTCGGACGAAGGTGTGCAACAAGTCATCGCGCGCACGGTCGAGGCGTTCGGCGGGATCGACATTCTTGTCCAGCAACGTGGGCTTGGGCGCGGCGCGACGATCACTGACATGAGCGATGCCGACTGGCAGGAGGCCATCGATCAGACCTCGTTTCCAGCCATTCGAGCTTCACGCCTCGCCGTTCCCTACATGCGGCGCCGAGGCGGCGGGGTAATCATCATGATCGCTTCTATTTGGGGTCGAGAGTCGGGCGGTCGGATGACCTACAACGCGGTGAAGGCCGCTGAGATCAGCCTCGCCAAGTCGATGGCGCAGCAACTGGCAAAGGACAACATCCGCGTGAATAGCGTGGCACCCGGATCGATTTCTTTTCCCGGTGGAACGTGGCATCGGCGCCAGCAGGAGGATCCCAACGGCATGGCCGAGTTCGTGCGGCGGAACTGCCGTTCGGACGATTTGGCCGGGCAGAGGAAGTTGGTGGGGTTGTCGCCTTTCTGGCCTTCGCCACGAGCGAGCTGGATCAGCGGGGCGAGTGTTCCTGTCTGATGGTGCCAGTCCCGCTCGTTGATCTGAGCTCTCCAGCTCTTCCTCTTCCAGCTCTCCAGGCCGTGCCATTGCACGCAATCCAGTCACACTTTCACCTCTTGATCGCCCATCACCCGGCTGGCATGATGCCGCCTCATGGTGGAGCGCTAACGGTGGCGAAAACAACACCACCTTGATTGTGAGATCCGGCGCGAGACGCCGCCCTGGCAGACGCACTCGGAGCGGCTGGCGCCAGGCCGTCGGCCCGAACTGGCCGATTCGCCGGATCTGCGTGTCACCGCGTTGAGGCGCCTGTCGCCAGTATCGGCCCGATACGCGCCTTTCCCCGAGGCGCTCGATCGCCGCCTGCGGGATGCGCTCGAGCCCGTGGAATCTCGCAGCTGTACACCACCAGGCCGAATCGATCACTCATGCGCTGGCGGGGCGCAACGTCGTCGTCATCACACCGACGGCGTCCGGGAAGACGCTTTGCTACAACGCGCCGGTTCTCAACGCCGTGCTCGAGGATCCCTCGAGCGCGCGCGTTGTATCTGTTTCCAACCAAGGCGCTCGCGCAGGATCAGCTCGCCGAGCTGCATGCGATGTGCGAAGTGCTTGCCGTCAACGGCGACAAGGATCGGCGTGTTCACCTACGACGGCGACACGCCGCAGGATGCACGCCGAACGATTCGGGCCCGCGCGCACCTGGTGCTCAGCAATCCGGACATGCTGCCACTCCGGGGATCCTGCCGCACCATCCGCGCTGGGCGAAGCTGTTCGAGAATCTGCGCTACATCGTCATCGACGAACTGCACGCCTACCGCGGGGTGTTCGGAAGTCATCTCTGCAACGTATTGCGGCGGATCCGTCGGATCTGCCGGCACTACGGATCGAATCCTGTGTTCATCTGCTCTTCAGCAACCATCGCCAATCCCCGGGAGCTTGCCGAGCGGCTCACCGAACGGCCCTTCGAGACTGGTCGACCAGAGCGGCGCTCCGCGCGGCGAGAAGTATTTCGCCTTTGTGAATCCGCCCGTGGTCAACCATCAGCTTGGCATCCGCCGCTCATATCTTGCCGAGACGCGACGCGTTGCTTCGGAGTTCTTGAAGCGCAATCTGCAGCTCATTGTGTTCGCCCAGAGCCGTCTCACGACCGAGATATTGACTACCTACTCTGAAGGACGATTTCGAGACTTTGGAGACGTGCCGAGAAGCGATGGGATCGTAACGAGCGGATCACCGCGGATATCGCGGCGGCTATCTTCCCAATGCGCCGCCGGGAGATTGAGAAGGGGCTGCGGCGATGGCGCGGTGCGGGCCGTTGTGTCAACCAACGCCTCGAGCTCGGCATGGACATTGGCGCTCTGGACGTGGCGGTGCTGGCCGGCTATCCGGGCACGATCGCCGTCAACGTGGCAGCGAGCCGGCCGCGCCGGCCGCCGCGCGAGTCGATCTGCAGCGGTGATGGTTGCCAGCAGCGCGCCGCTCGATCAGTTCATCATCCGCAATCCGTCGTAGCTTCTTCGACGCCTCGCCCGAGCGTGCGCTCATCGATCCGGACAATCTCCGCATATTCTCGTGGATCACATCAAGTGCGCGCGCTTTCGAGCTCCCGTTCAGCACCCTCGAGCGGTTCGGAAAGCACGACCTGCAGGAAGTTCTCGGCGTTCTGGCGGAGCAGGGGTTGGTCCATCGGATGCCGTCATCGCCCGGGACACCAACCCCAGATTCGAAGCCAAGCGATGAGGAGTCGTCGTCATCCGATGGCGAGGCTACGCGAGACAGCGAAGACGATGCGCAGTGGGCCTGGACGAGCGAATCGTACCCAGCGGATGCCGTCAGCCTGCGCTCGATTTCATCCGACAACTTCGTCGTGGTGGACACCACGCGCGAAACCAGGATTATTGGAGAAACTGATTTCACGAGTGGCCCAGCGACGTTGCACCCGAAGGCGATCTACATCGATCGAAGGGCGGCTGTATCAGGTCGACAGGCTCGACTTCGAAGGCCGGAAGGCGTTCGTGCGCGAAGTGGACTGCGACTACTACACCGACGCGATCACTTACACGCGTGTGACCATTCTCGACGCGTTCGAGGAGACGAGCTTTGCGCCACGAGCGCATGGCGAAGTCCACGTCGTGTCGCGCGTCGTTCGGTTTCAAGAAGATCAAGTTCTATACGAACGAGAACGTCGGGTCGGGCGAGCTGGATCTTCCAGAACAGCAGATGCACACAACCGTCGTATTGGCTGACGATTCCGGTCACCACGATGGCATGCTGCCGTACGCCGCCGACGATCGGCGTGACGGTGTAGTCGGCCTGGCGTATGCGCTCCGAGCAGATCGCCCAGCTGCTGCTCATGTGCGACCGCCACGATATCGGCATTTTCGATCGACACAGGCGAGCAGCTGGATCCGTCCAGCCGCCGCCTGGAGATAGACCCGACAAGAGTCCGCGGTTGTTCATTTACGACAACTATCCAGGTGGCATCGGCTTCAGCGAGCCCGTTGTTTCGCCTGCATCGCGAGCTTCTCGCCGAAGACGCGCGCGACTGATCGCGCGGCTGTGAATGCGAAAGTGGATGCCCTGGCTGTGTGGAGTCCGGTCGGCGATACAGGACCGCTGGCAAAGGTCGCGGCCTTGCGCATTCTGGACCTGTTGATCTGACAGATGCGTCGGCCGAAAGCCGGCATCTGTCCGAGGTCCGGTCGGCGGTGACGACTCTGGGCGATCGAATTCGTGCGGTGTTGTCCACGCCAGGGTCGAAAGAACCCGGTCGATTGGACACGCGGGCCGCCGCGTCCTCCAGACATCCGGGCAGAGCGCTGCGCGAGCGTCAACAACCGGACAACGACCTCGAGTCCGTTCTCGGCGGTCAATGGCGTCCAGCCAGACCCGCCTCCGCTGTTTCCGTCGTAGAGACCAGATTCGGTCCACTGCACTCGTGCGGTGGCGAAACGATTTGAACTCTGGCAGGCCGGCTCGCGGATATCCACGAGCCAGCGCAGCTCCTGGGCGGAACGGCTAGTTTGCGAGCCATTCGTCTTCTTCGACGCTTGAAACCACCGGGTTGAGTGGCGGCGCCAGGACTGTTGCCTTCCTGGTCGGGTGTGGCGGCTTTGAGGCGGACGGAGCGTTCGTGACTCGCCAATACCTGCTGGCCCGGTTGGGCGACGAACGAGCGTTGCTCGATTCGGTTGCCCGGGAGTTGACATGTGCTGGCTACGCTCGTCAGCTTCAATGGGAAGAGCTTCGACGTGCCGCTGCTCGAATCGAGATATCTGTATCACCGGCTCGATTGGGTGGGCGAACATCTGCCGCATCTGGACATGCTCTCATGTCGCACGGCGGTTTTGGCGCGACGCAGGCGATACACATCGCGAAATGGCGCTGGTTGACGGAGCTCGACTCTCTGAGGAGAGTGACGAACTCGCGGAATGCTCGCTTTGCGGCCTCGAGCGGCGGCTTCTGCGAAACACACCGGAGCGGTGACGTATCGGGATATGAGATTCCCTCACGCTATTTTCGTTCTTGCGGACCGGAGACGCGACGCCGCTCAAACGAGTCCTCGAGCACAATCGAGCTGGATTTGCTCACGCTCGCCAATCTCACGGCGCGGGCGATCAATCTCGTAGCGTCTGGGGTCGGAACAGGTGAGGCACCCACGAGAAGCTCTCGCGCTCGGCCGGATCTACTCGTGCGCTGGATCTCGAGGCCCGTGCGCGCCTTGCTCATCAACATGCCGTCGAGCTGTCGCGCCCCGCGGTGTCATCCGAGGTTCACGTCGAAGCCTTGAGGTTCCTGGCGCGCCATGCGCCGATCGCGACGCTACGATGAAGCCGTGAGTTGCTAGCGGCAAATACTGGAGAGTCCTGGTTGCGCCAGGCACGTGGCGTCGAGGCCAATGAAGCGTTGGCGATCACATCACGAGCATCGCGTCCGAGATCTCGACTCGGCTCAGGCGTTCGCCTTGCGAAGCTCTGAGGAATCAAGCACATCCCGCCTGGAACGAGGCGGTGCAACATCGACTGGCTCGAATTCAGCGAAAAGATGGAGAGAAAGACCGAGCGTCTCAAATCTGAAGCCGGGTGGTTTGACTTTACCGAGACCTCAGGCTTGAGCGCCGAGCCCTAACGAGCTGGCGGTGGAGTGCCCCTTCTTTGCCTTCTCAGCCTTCTTGCGGCTCTCGGAGGTCTGGGCGCCGAATTTCTTCGTGAACCGTTCGACTCGTCCTTCCGTATCGATCAGCTTTTGACGGACCGGTAAAGAACGGATGACAGTTCGAGCAGATCTCCAAGTGCAACTCGGGCTTGGTCGAAGCGGGTCTTGAACGTATTCCCGCACGCGCATCGCGCCTCGACTTCGTAGTAGCTCGGATGGATACTTTCCTTCACAGCGTGCTCCTCGGCTTTCACTGCCAAACCACCATTACTAGTCCCCACGCGGCCGATTCAGAATCCTCTATTGAATCACCAGTGTTCGATCCCACCGATGTTCTCTCAAGGCGTCTCACGCAATCGGGGGTGGCGGTTGCTCTCCGTCGCTTTGCGGCCAGATTGCGGTCCACGTGACCCAGACGGCGCATGCCGGGAATCGTCGTGCTCACGGCCGGATGCATCAGGGATGAACCTCAATGCCAGGTCGGGCAGGTCCATGCCGTCCGGGACGAGCATTTTCAGGCGCTCCACTCTTGGAAGCGTCGCTGAAAGATGCTCTTGCGAGAAGTAGACGTTCCGCCAATCGCCTTGCGGCCACGTCGAGTCGGCGGTCAGGGTTCCCGTGAGGCTCCTCTTCGTCGAACGGCACGCGGGCGATAACGGCGATGTCGTGCTCCTGACAGCATGGAAACAGTTCGTCTTCGGGAGCCTGGTCGAAAATGTTGTAGACGACTTGCACGCTATCGATGATCGCCCGCAGCGAGCGTCCGAAGCGCGTTGGTCGGCTGCCATCGGTTCAGGCTGATCCCGAACGCGCGGACCAGACCTTCGTCAGCTTCAATCGCCTGACTGCTCGCTGCCACTGCCCGTCATCTGCCCAGTGGTCGCTCCAGACGTGAAACTGCTGGAGGTCGATCGCAGCAATTCCGAGGTTGAGGAGGCTCTTCTCCGTATGCTCGCGGATGTGGTCGAGGCGGCGACGTCTCACGCGATCGAAGCCTCGGGCTTCGCCGCGCCACTGCATGTTTTTCGGAGGGATCTTGGTTGCAACGGTCAGCCGGGCGCCGGGATGTTGGCGAAAGCGTCCGGCCGAGCAGGCTTTCACTCCGGCCGTTGCCATACCCACGCGGTGTCAGAAGAACGTGCAGCCGAGGGCGACGGCGTGGTCGAGAGCTCGGAGCGAACTGATCATCGTCCGATCCCGTCCAGCCACCCATGCCCCACCGCATGCCGTAGCCGATTTCCGAGACGTTCCAACCGGTCCGACCGAATCGGCGATCGCGCATTGGGGACCGTGAAGCTCCTGCGAACGTTCTAGCCTTTGCCGTTCGACATCGATGACAAGAAGTCCTGGTTGGTCTTGGTCTTTGCCATCTTCGACAGCAGGAGCTCCATGGCCTCGACCGGCGACAGGGGAGTGAGGACCTTACGGAGGACCAGACGCGGTTGAGATCGTCCTTCGGAATCAGCAGTTCTTCTTTGCGGGTTCCGCTCTTCTGAATGTCGATCGACGGGAAGACGCGGCGATCGGTCGAGCTTGCGATCCAGGTGAATCTCGAGGTTGCCGGTGCCCTTGAACTCTTCGAAGATGACCTCGTCCATTCTCGAGCCGGTGTCGATCAGCGCCGTCGCCATGATCGTCAGCGAGCCGCCCTTCCTCGATGTTGCGTGCGGCGCCGAAGAACCGCTTCGGGCGCTGCAGGGCGTTGGCGTCGACGCCGCCGGACAGCATCTTGCCGGAGGGAGGAACGACGGTGTTGTAGGCGCGCGCCAGGCGGGTGATCGAGTCGAGCAGGATCACGACGTCCTTCTTGTGCTCGACCAGTCGCTTCGCCTTCTCGATGCACCATCTCGGCGACCTGAACGTGGCGCTGCGGCGGCTCGTCGAACGTCGACGAGATCACTTCGCCCTGACCGAGCGCTGCATGTCGGTGACTTCTTCCGGACGCTCGTCGATGAGCAGCACGATCAGTACACCTCCGGGTGATTCTTGGTGATGCTGACTGGCGATGTTCTGCAGCAGCATGGCGTCTTGCCGGTACGCGGAGGCGCGACGATCAAGACCGCGCTGCCCCTTGCCGATGAGGCACCATCAGATCCAGCACGCGCGCCGACAGGTTCTCGCCCCTCGGTCTCGAGAGAAATGCCGGTTCTGCGGGTAGAGCGGGCGTGAGGTTCTCGAAGAACACCTTCTCGCGTGCCCGCTCGGGCGGCTCGAAATTCACCGCTTCGACCTTGATCAGCGCGAAATAGCGTTCACCGTCTTTGGGCGGCCGTATTTGACCCGACACCGTGTCGCCCGTGTGCAGGTCGAATTTCGAATTTGTGACGGCGAGACGTAGATGTCGTCGGGGCCAGGCAGGTAGTTGTAGTCGGGTGCCCGCAGGAACCCGAAGCCATCGGGCAAGGTTTCGAGCACGCCTTCCGAGAAAATGAGCCCGCTCTTTTCGGCCCGCGCCTTGAGGATCTCGAAGATGAGCTCCTGCTTGCGCATACCGGTTGCCCCCGGCACTATCGAGCTGCTTGGCGATCTTCGTCAGGGCGCCGACGCTCATGTCCTTGAGCGTCGGCTAGCTCGATGCGTTCTATGCGTTCGGGTGGCGTGGCGGCGCCGTTTTCCGCGTGGGGGGTGCGGCTGGGCGGCGTCGGTTTGCGGTTGGTCAGCGTGTCTGATCAGTTTCCACAGGTCATCCAGTCCTTCGCCCGTGACTGCCGAGACCGGCAGCACGGAATCATCAAAAACGGATTCAAGTTCTCTGAGCGCGCGGATCCGTTGGCCGCGCGCTCCAGCTTGTCAATCTTGGTGGCGACAATCGCGCAATTCGGTGCCACCTCCTGCAGCCACCTCCAGGCGGCGACATCGTTCGTCAGCCCGGGATGCCTCGCATCGACCAGCAGGAGTGCGCTCTCCATCGCCGTATGCGGACGGGGAAGTTCTTCCCATCCGGCCGCTCCTGCCCGGAAGATGGCGCGCGTCAATTCGTCCGAACCCGCTCGTGCACTCCCCGCGCGTACCATGCACTCGGGCAAGTCGATGACGTCCAACGGCGGCAACGAGCCGCGGACGACACGATAGATGTTCGCCAGGCGCGTCTTGCCAGGTGTCGTGCTCGTGCGAGCCACCAGCGGCATCGGACGAGCGCATTAATCGAGCTCGACTTGCCGACGTTCGACCGCCCGACGAGAGCGATGGCCGACATCCCTTTCGGCGGGAAGTCGGTCTCACTCACGCAGCGCTCTTCGGCGAATTCTGCAGTGATCTTCACAGAGGCCGGGGCCTTGGTGCTGGGGGGCGGTGCGCTCCTATGCGAAGGCGTCCTAGTCTCCAGTGCTCCAGCCTCTAGTCCCTCAATGAGTAATGGTGTCGTCGACGATGGCACTGTCGACCGGCTCCGCCTGCGCATCAGCCGCCAGACGGCCGGTTACCGGTTCAGCCAACGCGATCTTCAGGACTTCATCCATCGTCTGGACCATGTAGACGTTCAGCGTGTCCAGCACGTTTTTCGGTATGTCAGCCAGGTCTTTCTCGTTGTCCTTCGGTAGGACGATGTTCTTCGAGCGCCAGCCCGATGAGCGGCCAGCACCTTCTCCTTCGACGCCGCCGATCGGCAACACTTTTCCTCGAAGCGTGATCTCACCGGTCATCGCCACATCGCTTGCGAACCGGCACGCGTGCGAGAGCCGAGACCAGCGCGGTGGCGAGTGTGATGCCCGGGCCGAAGGCCATCCTTGGGGATGGCCCTTCCGGGCACGTGGACGTGCACGTCGGTCTTGCGATTGAACTCTTTGGGAATCCCGAACTCCTCGGCCTTCGAGCGAGCAGTAGCTCATCGGCCGCCTGCGCCGATTCCTGCATCACGTCGCCGAGCTTTCCAGTCAGCGTGAGATGACCCTTGCCCGGCATCAGCGAGGGCCTCTGTCACCAGGATCTCCCCGCCCTACTTCGGTCCAGGCCAGGCCCGTGGCGATGCCGATCTCGTTGGTTTCCTCCGCCATCGTGTTGCGGAAGCGGGGGACGCCGAGATGGTGCGTCACCTTCTCGGCCGTGATCTCTTCGGTGAAACCCTTGCCTTCGACGACTACCTTGCGGGCCACCTTGCGGCAGATCGAAGAGATTTCGCGTTCGAGGTTTCTGACGCCAGCTTCCCGCGTATAACGCTGGATGATGGTCTGGATGCGCCTCGTCCGTAACACTGACGTTGTCCTTCGTCAGGCCGGTGCCCTCGATGGCTTTCGGGCGCGAGGAACGCCTTCGCGATTTCGATCTTCTCGAGCTCGGTGTAGCCGGCCAGCTGGAGCACTTCCATGCGGTCCCGCAGCGCCTGCGGGAATGGTGTGCAGCACGTTGGCCGTGCAGATGAACATGACGTTCGAGAGGTCGTATCGACGTCGAGGTAATGATCCAGGAACGTGTGATTCTGTTCGGGGTCGAGCACCTCGAGCAGCGCCGCCGACGGGTCGCCGCGGAAATCCATCGACATCTTGTCGACTTCGTCCAGCAGGAAGCACCGGGCTCTCATCGAGCCGGCCTTCTTCATCATCTGGATGATCTGGCCGGGGAACGCGCCGATGTAGGTCCGGCGATGGCCGCGGATCTCGGCCTCGTCGCGCGACGCCGCCGAGCGAGAGGCGGACGAACTTGCGGTTCATCGCGCGCGCGATCGACTTGGCCAGCGACGTCTTGCCGACGCCGGGAGGTCCGGAGAACGTCAGGATCGTCGCCTTCGGGCTTCTTGACCAGGGCGCGGACGGCGAGGAACTCGAGGATGCGCTCCCTGATCTTCTCGAGGCCGTAATGATCTTCGTTGAGGATTTCCTCGGCGCGCTTCAGGTCGCGGCTCTCGCGCGTCTTCTTGTGCCACGGCACGGCGATGAGCCAGTCCAGGTAGTTTGCGCGAGACGGTCGCTTCCGCCGACATCGGCGGCATCGCTTCCGAGGCGCTTCAGCTCCTGGATCGCCTTCTCCTCGACGTCCTTGGGCATCTTCGCCTGTTCGATCTTCTTCTTCAGCTCGTCGACCTCGTTGCCCTTTTCGTCCTTGCGGCCCAGTTCCTTCTGGATCGCCTTCATCTTCTCGTTGAGGTAAGTACTCCTTCTGCGCCTTCTCCATCTGCTTCTTCACGCGAGACTGGATGCGGCGATCGACCTGGAGCTTGTCGACCTCGATTTCGAGAATGCCGGCGATGCGGTTCAGCCGCTCGATCGGCGAGATGATCTCGAGCAGGTTCTGCTTCTCGTCGACGCCGACGAGCAGGTGCGCGGCGATCGTGTCGGCCAGCTTGCCGGGATCGTCCACGCGGACGGCCGCGATCATCGCGTCGTAGTGCAGGTTGTTCGACAGCTTCACGTACTGCTCGAACAGCGACACCACGCGGCTCATCGTGCTCTCGGCATCGCCGCTCGGCTCTCCGCTGCTTCGGCAGCACCTTCACGACGACGCGGTAGAAGCCTTTGTCTTCCTTCCACTCGACGGCGCGCGCGCGGTCGACGCCCTCGACGAGCACCTTGATGTTGCCGTCGGGCAGCTTCAGGCTCTGGACGATGTTGGCGACGCAGCCCATCGTGTAGATGTCTTCCGGCCGCGGATCGTCGACCGACGCGTCGTGCTGCGCGGCGAGGAAGATGCGCTTGTCCTTCAGCAGCGCATGTTCGAGCGCGCGCGTGGACGAGGGCCGTCCGATGACGAACGGCATCATCATGTGCGGAAAAACCGACGACGTCCCGGAGCGGGACGATCGGGGAGGGTTTCGTAGACTTCCAAGGGGTTTCCATAAGATCGTGCAGCTGGCAGCTGTCGGCTTTCAGCGCTTCTGCCGCGACTAGCAGGCTGCCAGCTCTATCCTGCCTTTTCGATCAGCGTGATCGGTTTGTCCTTCGCCATCGACGACCTCGCGGGTGATCGTCACCTCGCGGACCTTCTTCTGGTTCGGCACCTGATACATCAGGTCGAGCATCAGGTCCTCGATGATCATCCGGAGGCCGCGGGCGCCGATCTTGCGTTCGAGCGCCGATTCCGCGATCGCCTCGAGCGCGTCGTCGGTGAAGCGGAGCTTGACGTTCTCGTACTCGAACAGCTTCATGTACTGACGCGTGATCGCGTTGCGCGGCTGCGTCAGGATCTGGACGAGCGCCGGCTTGTCGAGCTCGTGCAGCGTGCCGATGACCGGCAGGCGGCCGACGAACTCGGGGATCAGGCCGTACTTGATGAGGTCCTGCGGCTCGAGCTGTTCGAGCGTCGCGCCGATGTCGCGCGTCCGCATCGACTTCACGTCGGCCTTGAAGCCGAGCGTCTTCTTGCCGACGCGCCGCTCGATCTGCTTGTCGAGGCCGACGAACGCGCCGCCGCAGATGAACAGGATGTTGCGTCGTGTCGACCTGGAAGAACTCCTGGTGCGGGTGCTTGCGGCCGCCCTGCGGCGGACACGTTGGCGACCGTGCCTTCGAGGATCTTCGAGCAGCGCCTGCTGCACGCCCTCGCCCGAGACGTCGCGCGTGATCGACGGGTTCTCGTCCTTGCGGCAGATCTTGTCGACTTCGTCGATGTAGATGATGCCCTGCTGGCACTTCTCGATGTCGCCGCCGGCGGCCTGCAGCAGCTTGAGGATGATGTTCTCGACGTCCTCGCCGACGTAGCCGGCTTCGGTGAGCGTCGTCGCGTCGACGATCGTGAAGGGCACCGACAGCAGCTTGGCGAGCGTCTGCGCGAGCAGCGTCTTGCCGGTGCCGGTCGGGCCGATCAGCAGGATGTTCGACTTGGTCAGCTCGATGTCGTTGCGGCTGCGCGGCTGCTTCTGGATTTCGATCCGCTTGTAGTGGTTGTAGACGGCGACCGCGAGCTTCTTCTTGGTCCGCTCCTGGCCGATGACGTACTCGTCGAGGAACTTCTTGATTTCCTGGGGCGTCGGCAGCGAGGAGCGGCGTGCCGCGGTTCTCGAACCGGTTGTCGTCGGCGATGATGTCGTTGCAGACCTCGACGCACTCGTCGCAGATGAAGACCGTCGGTCCGGCAATGAGCTTGCGGACGTCGTTCTGGTCCTTGTTGCAGAAGGAGCACCGCAGGACTTCGGTTTCGCCGTCTTTTTCACCATAGGTCGACCTCAGCGCTGCAGTTCTCTCGAGACGCTAGCCGGACCGGGGCACACCCTTACGCTACGCCCGTTTCCGGATGACATCATCAATAATACCGTATTCCTTGCCCTGATCGGCCGACATGATGTAGTCGCGCTCGGTGTCATCCTGGATGCGCTTTAATCGGCTGTCCGGTATGGAGTACGAGGATTTCGTTGATCCGCTCGCGCATGCGCAGGATTTCGCGGGCTGCAATATCAATATCGGTCGCTTGGCCCGCCAGTCCAGACATTAGCGGCTGGTGGATAACAATCCGGGAATTAGGCAGAGAAAACCGCTTCCCTTTGGCCCCGGCCGCCAGCAGCACGGCCGCCATCGAGCGCCGCCTGGCCGATGCAGGTCGGTCTGCACGTCCGGCTTGATGAACTGCATCGTGTCGTAGATGGCCATGCCGGCGGTAATCGACCCGCCTGGGCTGTTGATGTACAGCTGGATGTCCTTGTCGGGGTCCTCAGCCTCGAGAAACAGCATCTGCGCGATGGCGAGGTTCGCCACCGTGGTCGTCGATCGGCGTGCCGATGAAGACGATGCTGTCCTTGAGCAGCCGCGAGAAGATGTCGTACGCGCGCTCGCCCCGGTTGGTCTGCTCGACCACCATCGGGTACGAGTTGCATGCGAGAGTCTCGAAACTGATCACCCATATCAATAGATTCGCTGATTGGTCGGGAAAATGGCGAGCGGGGAGTTCTACGATCGTTCCAGATCTCCCGCGATTGTAGCATGCGCCATCAGGAAGTCAATCGCCTTTTCACGCCGAAGGCCGGCTCGAACCCGCGATAATCCCCGCCCTCTTTCGAGTTCCGCCTCGCACGGCCGCTTGCGTCCGCCCTGTTCGCTCGGCGTAGCGTGACACTTCGCGTGTCCACTTCATCGTCGGTCGGGTCGAGGTGCTCGCGACGCGCCACTTCATCGATCACGACGGCCGCCGCTACCGCTTCGCGCGCCGCGTCCCGCTGGACTCTCCGAAGCTGGTGCCAGTCGATGTTGGCCTCGCGCGGGGTTCACGTTCTGATCGAGGAGGCGGCGGGCAAAGTCCTCCAGACGCCGGTCGAGTTCGCGGTCGACGAGGGATGATGGCGGCACGTCGAACGGCACACGCGCCGCCAGTTGTTTCATCAGCGCCGACCGGAACCTCGCGTTCTGCCGCGCGTGTCGCGCCTCGTGCTCGAGATCCTCGCGGATTCGCGCGCGCAGCGCCGTCGAGTGTTTCGAATGCACCGAGATCCTTCGCAAACTCATCGTCGAGCTCCGGAAGGTGGCGGCGTTTGATGCTCTTGACCGTGACCGTGTAAGACACCTCGGTGTTGGCGAGCTCGGTGACCGCATAGTCGGCAGGGTACTGAATCGAAAATGTCTTCGTGGCGCCGGCTTCGAGACCAAGCAGCTGTGCATCGAAGCCTGGTGGGTTCGCTGTCGCACCGAGCTCGATGTTGACGTCGTTAAGGGTATCGGTTTGCCCGGCCGCGTCCTTGCGCTCCAGATCCACGGTGACGGTATCGCCCTCAACGACGCCGCGGCCTTCGACGGGTTCGGACCGCGCCGCGCGTTCACGCAGCATCTGGAGTGCCTGTTCGGTGGCCGCCTTCATTCAGCGCGACCGACGGCCGGCTCAGGTTGAGCGTGGCGTAGTCGCCAGGCTCGAATGGCGGAAGCGTGTCGAAGGAAGCGGTGAAGGTCAGCGGCTGACCTTCTTCAACGGTGATATCGCGACTTCCGGAGTGTCTACCGCCTCGACGCCCTTTTCGCGCAGAGCCTCGTCGACGGCCGGAGGAATCAAGTCGTCGACCACCCTGATGAAGGATTTGCTCCTGGAACCGTTGCTTGATGACGCGGGTGGGGCCTCACCCGGCCGGAAGCCGGGAATTCTCGCCCGGCGCGAATAGTCTCGCGCGTGACGCTCGGATTTGGGCGTCGACCACGTCGCTCGGGATTTCGACATCGGACGTTCTTGCGCGTGTCGTTGACGTCGACGAACTCTGCTTTCATGAGAGGATTCTGTCGGCCTTCGCGTGGCTGGCCGAGCCGAAGCTCGCGCAAGCGAAGGCTGGTGCGAAAGGGAGTTGGAACCCCAAAAGCCTTCGGCTACCGGATCCTGGGTCCGGCGCGTCTGCCAGTTCCGCCACTTTCGCGCAACAGGTTCTGACCGCCGATTCAGCCTAACATGCCACCTCAGGCTTGACAAACCGCGCGCTTCACACTCTCGTCGCGGCTATCGCGGCCGGCAGACGAACCAGACCTGACTGCTGAACCATCCGCGCGACAGTCCCATCGGCGTGAAGAGCATCCGCTCGATCCCGAATACTTCTGCGACACGCGTGCGGAGCCGTCGCCAGTTGAAGCCGTAGTGTGAGTGGTAGGGCGACCGCGGATCGCCGTAGACCGGCCGATGAAAGAACCGTCCGTTCGGTCGCGAACAGCATCCGGACCGTATCGCGCCAGGGATGCCGTCTCGTAGCGTGCGTACTGCTCAGCCCTCGCCACACGGCAAGCTTCCGCGCTAAATACTTGAGCACGAAGACAGGGCCTGTCTCGATGGGGTACGCTGATGACGACTGCTCCATCGCGCGTGCACAGACGATCGAGGTCCGCCAAAACGCTGTCGACCGTTGAGGATCGGTGCAGTGCTCCAGCGTCTCCATGCAGGTGACGACACCATACGAGCGAGTGTCGCTCGGCGCGCGTTCAGCTCTGGCACCAGGCAGAACGTCACATTGGGAACCGCTGCGAAGCGCCGTCGGCAATCATCCACCTGTTCAGGTTCGATATCGGCTCCCACGCAGTGCTCTGAACTTATCGGACATGAGGCTCAGAAGCGTTCCATCCCCACAACCGTAGTCGAGCAACGTCTCCGTGGGACCGGCTTTCCGCAAGCCTCACCCCTTGCTGAAATCGGGCGGCATGGCTCCAGCGAATGATCGACGATCGCGAACCGAGCTGTTTCCGCGCGTAGTGGCCCTTCGACGGACCTCATGATCGTCCCAGGCCCGTCGCCCTGATCCGTTGTCCATAGCTGCGGCGAAACCGCCAGTGCGCTCGCAGGCAACGACCGGTGTGCCTGATTCGTGTCCACGCAGACGGCTGCAACACGAACATCGCTCGCTGGAGCTCGAGCTCCTCTTCTTCAGCTGCGCCAAGCCGGCGCGCCTTCGTGGAGCGCCTCCCCAGTAGGCGACCCAGATCGAGAAAGTTACAACGCGTCCAGAGTCGCCAGATACCAGTTGTATTCAGCAAAGGCTCCGCGGGCACCAGTCTTATGAACTCCGGTGCTTGATGTCACCGCGCCGGTTGACGATCAAGCCGTCGCCGTGACACATCATGATGGCGGCACACACGTTGTCGTAGCACTGTTCGCCGAGGATATATGGGCGAAACCGCCGCCGCTGCTTGCGCCACCAGGAGACGTCGAACACGAACACTGTCCAATCCCGCCGTCAGCGATCGACAGGTCGCCGTGTTCGTTGAAATCCATCCGCGAAAACGCGTAGGTCTGCTTACCGCTCTGAGGATTGTCTCAATCGCCGATTGAGTGACGGTAATGTCGGCGTTGAAGAATCCGGAAGCTTACTGACGCTGTCGCGCCTCGGCGATAGTGGCAAGGGCGTCGAGCACTTCCGTAAGGATGGGGCCGCCGTCGCCCGGCCATGCCGCTCACGCCGACCGAGTCCCGTTTGAGCACCGCGACGGTTTCGAGACCATCAGGTGCATAGGCGTCCTCCACCCATTGCACGTTGATCGGTTCGACGCCCGAGAGCCCCGCAATCGCGTCGAGAGACTGCCGCTGCCGTCGAACGGCTTCCGGTGAGCCCAGGTGGTACTGGGCGCCCAGCACGATCGTCATCGAATATTCGTAATCAGATATTCCTCGACCGGGCCACGGCGCGCCCCGTTGCTGTTGATGGCGCGCCGCGCCGGCACCCGGCGTGCCCTCAGTCCTGCGGCGTGCGTCGAACTATTCCCGTCGTAGAGATCTCGCGATCTCCGCGGCCGTCGAATTGCTCAGCAGCACATGACACCCGCGCAGGGCTAACGTGACGACCATCGCTTGCAGGCGACGCTGGTCGGAGGCGTCGAAACGCGCGGGCGTGTAGGCGGTGAAGTTTGCCGTTCGGCTGGTCGGTGCATAAGGCGGGTCGATGTAAAGAAAGTCACCAGCCTTGGCGACGGCAGCCGCCCGCTCAAAGGATCCGTGTTCGAGGCTTACCCGTGGTTTCGAAAGAGCTTCGGAAACGCGGAAGATGTGCGCTCGGCTCGGCGTGCTCGGGCGAGTAGAGCGACCGACCGGCACGTTGAACGCGCCGCTCGCATTGAGTCGGAACAAGCCGTTGAAGCCGCATGATTCAAATAGATGAACATCGCGGCGAGTTCCGGGTTGTATCTGGATCCGTCCTCCGCTGGTCCGACGCCGATTGCGAAGCGGGATTGAAACGCTCGTCGCGGACCTCGTAGTAATGGCGATGCCCCGCGTGCCGCACCCAGTCGCCAGTTCGTCCAGCGCCTCTGCGACTTCCTCGGGACGATCGCGCACGACCGTGCAACACCCGATGAGATCCGCATTCGAGTCGATCAAGGCCGCGTCGTGATTCTGCAGACGGCCCATGCTGTGCAAATCGAAGAACAACCGCGCCGCTGCCAACGAACGGTTCGCTAATGTATCGGCCGAACTCTCGAGGGTAATATACGGCGAAGCTGCGGGAGCAGCTGGCGTTTGCCGCCGGCCCATTTCAGTAGAGGGCGAAAATCGAGCGTCGCATCCCTTTCCGCCCACCACCAGATTGCCAATGCGCTCAGCACCAGCGCAATGGCGGCGCCGATACACGGAAGAGACGGCGCGGCTTGGCGCGCGAGGCTCACCACACCGCTCTGCACCAGCGCCATGGCATCCGGACTGATGGCTGTGAGTCCGCGCACATCAACAGCACCGAGCCGACGACACCGACGGCGATGAGGCCCAGCGCCAGGTTGAAGCCGGCGTCGACGAACTGCCTCGGCGCCACCGCGCACGCGATTTACTCGTGTCATGGTTCGCGACGTGAACTGGCTGAGGAGGCTTGGGTACAGGACGGGCGTGAAGCATCTTGTCGAGCCGACGTGCCGATTCCAGCGCCGCAGCGCAGTTCTTGCACGAGTCGAGATGCTGCGCCACCCGGCCCTGGGGCACCAGGTCACCAGCCGCAATGGCCTCGATGGCGTCGAGCGCTTCATCGCAAAACATAACTTACCGGGGCTCTGCCCCGGACCCGGCTCGGTCGCTCGCGGAGCCTCGTCGCCCCGCCCGCCTCTGCGGCGCGCCGTGCGCGCCTTGAGGACCCCTACAGCGCGATGTCATCGCAGCTCGGTCTCCAACACCCGCCGGAGCTGCTGTTTCGCGCGATAGAGCTGTGTCTTGACCGTTCCCAGCGGGAGGTTCAGCGCATCGGCCAGGTCCTCGTACCGCACGCCATCCAGATAATGCGCGGCGATTAGCAATCGATAGTTTGCCGGCAAGCGCGCAATCGCTTTTTCCAGTCGATCCCGAAGCTCGAGGTCGCCAAAACGCCGGTCCGTGACCGCCGACACCTCCGCCGCGGGGACCCGGATTGTCCTGCAACGACACCGCTTGCGCGACCGGTGATTGAGGCTGAGCGCATACGTTCACCACGATCCGGTAGATCCAGGTCGAAAGCCGCGCTTCACCGCGAAAATACGGCAGCCCTCGGTGGATTCGGAGGAAGACATCCTGCGCCAGGTCCTCCGCCGCGCGACCGATCCTGAACGGTACGAGCGATCAGGGCGAACACCAACTCTTTGTAGCGGTCGACGAGCTGGTGAAACGCCCCCTCGTCGCCGAGACGGCACCGCCTCGACGAGCTCGCGCTCGTTGATGGCGTCATTCATTCATTGCGTAGGCACTGCGGGAGCATCAGGCTCCACGTTCTCTTACAACTGCACTACACTGGTCCGGCCCCGACGAATCGGAGCTATGTCGAATAGAAATGGCCGCGCAGGGCTATACGCCCAGCTGTATTAGAGCATGAGGCTATCGAAATTGTTTCGCCCCAACAGCTGAAACATTTGGGCAAACGAGCCAGTCTCAATGTTGTCAGGTGCGATCTCTCTGGAGGTTAGGATGGATTTTCCGTTCGCTTGGCCGTTCCTGATTCCCATCATTGCAATTATTAGCGGCTGTGCAACGGCGATTTTCGCGACGATGGCCAAGGCGCGGGTTCGAGAAGCCGAGATCCGGGAACGAATTGCCGCTGATCGAAAAAGGCATGGTTCCCCTCCAGAAGTGGATCCAGGCGCCTTCGATCGCACGATGAGCCGGTTCGATCGACCCGATTTCGACGCCAGATATCGCTCATCGGGCCGTCACCTCGGGGGCGTCATCCTCATGGCCATCGGGTTCGGGCTGATGGTGCTCATTGGCTTCACTTCAGGAGAACTGTCCACCGGTGTCGGAGTGGGCGGTTTCCTCGTTATTCTCGGCCTGGCCTTTGTCATCATCTCCCTCTTGAACGACGTCCAGCCGAGGCGCTGGCCTGCTCAGCCTTCGGCTGCCCCTGAGTCACCCACACCATCTGCCTCAGATCGCCACTAAGACGTCTACACCCAGATATTTGCTCTCACCCCTCCGGCCGATAAGACCTCGAGAGATCTCCAGTCCTAGCATGATCTTGTAAGTTGTTTAAAATATAGATCTTACGTGTTCGCGGCGGCCCCAAAGACCGTCGCGCCTCGCGTATCGGCGTGCCTCGCCCTGAACGCAACTTGGGCAGGCACCAGTGATCTCTCGAATGCTCCTGTGTCGCTTTCAGCTTGCTGAAGGCCTCCTAGGAAGGCAAGGCTCGCCGCTCGACTGTGAGCGACAGGGCGAAGCTGTCGAATGGTGGTCCCGGCTCATCGAAAGCCAATGTCATGACTCTCAACCTTGTCCCTTTGATGCTTGTTTTCAGCTTTCTCACTCCCGGGGTCGGACAGGGCACCAAGAGTGGCCAAGCCAAACCACCAACGCCGGCCAAAACGGAACAACAGCCTCCTCCAACGGTCACGCCGCCGAGTTCAGGCACACCCGCCTCATACGCCATCGGCTTGCAGGACGTCCTCAAAATCACGGTCTTTGACGAGACCCGAGCTGTCAGGACAGTCCTATCGTGTCGACTCCGACGGCATGATCACCTTCTGGTTGCTCGGTCGCGTATCCGCTGCTGGTCTGACGCTTCGTCAGTTCCAGGACAAGCTCAAGGAACAGCTGGCAAACGGTTACATCAAGAACCCTCAGGTACGCGTCGAAATCGAGCAATACAAGAGTCAGAGCATCTACGTGTTTGGTGAAGTGCGGCAGCCAGGGCGGATTTCCATGATGGAAAGAAAGTCTCTGCTCGAAGCGCTCGCGGGAGGCTGGGTCGCCGACGAGCCAGGCAAGCACTGAAATCACGATCACTCATGCACGCCGCTCGAACGGAGCGACTCCACCCCCGACTCGCTGCCGGAAGGCGAGAAAACGGTCATCGATTTGCGAGACCTTCAAGCGGCGCAGCAATAGCCTGTTGAGCGACGGCGACATCGTCACCGTCCCAAAAGCTCAAACGTTCTTCATCGGAGGCGAAGTCCGCAACAACGGACCCTACGTCTGGCAACGCGGCATCACCTTGGCGCAAGCCGTGACGCTCGCGGGTGGCCTTACCGATCGCGGCATATTCCGTGGCGCCAGCGCGACGCGGCTGGTCAACGGAAAGCCGGTTGAAATCAAGCTCGACGAGTTGGACAAGGTCATGCCGGGTGACACGATCAGGATCAACAAGCGGCTGTTCTAGCGAAGCGGTGTCGTGCGCGTGATGTACTGCTGAGCCGTCGGGTCAATTAGGTGGGGCTGAAACCAGTCTGCTCGCGATCCTGGCCAGCTTGCGTGATGCGCAGCCATCCTGGACATTGCATTTGCTCGTCGGCGCAAGTGGACCGCTCGAAGCGCGCGCAGCCGCGCTCGGCGTGGCGACAGAGACGCTCCAGTTCGGACCGACCATTTCAAGGCTTGGCGAACGCACCAGCGGAGCAGACCGCAACCGCGCCCGCTTTGCCTGGCAGCTTGCGCGTGCGGCCATTCCGATTCGGGGCCTACGTCAAGCAGCTCCGTGGCGCCATTCAACGAGCGCGGCCGGATATTCTCCACAGCAACGGTCTCAAGATGCACGTGCTGGCTGCCCGAGCCAGGGCCGGGCCGAAGCTCGTCTGGCATCTTCATGACTATCTGGGCTCCCGCTCGATCTCGGGCCGCCTTCTGCGCTGGAGCCGCGCTCGAAGTTCGCTCGTCCTTGCGAACTCGCAGAGCGTCGCGGACGATGCGCGAGCGGCGCTGAAGGGCACAAGGGTCGTTCCCATCTACAACGCCATCGATCTGGCGCGCTTCTCGCCCGCGGGCGACTGCATGGATCTCGATGCGCTGGCAGCGTTCCCGCCAGCCTCGTCGCCTGTCGTCCGCATCGGCTTGCTCGGGACCTTCGCGCGATGGAAGGGACATGCGACGTTTCTCAACGCACTGGCTCGCGTGCCGCGGGAAGTGCCAATTCGCGCATCGTCATCGGCGATGCGGTCTATGAGACGGAAGGCAGTCAGCACTCGCGCGCCGAGCTGGAGGCTCTGGTCCGTCATCTTGGCATTGCCGATCGCGTCGGGTTCACGGGTTTCGTGACGAGACCGGAAGCGGCCCTTCGTTCGCTCGACGTCGTCGTTCATGCCAGCACCAGCCCGGAGCCGTTTGGACTCGTTATCGTGGAGGCGATGGCCACAGCGCGAGCGGTCGTCATGAGCCTGGCGGGAGGGGCAGCCGAGATTGTGACGCCGGGTGTGGACGCGCTCGGGCATGTGCCAGGCGATGTCAATGGTTTGGCGGCGCGCATAACGGAGCTGGCGGCGAGCCTCGGAATTGCGGGCTCGGCTCGGCCGCGCGGCGCGGCTGACCGCCGAGCGGTCATTCGATCGAGGACGTCTCGCCCGCGATCTCGTGCCGATCTATCAAGCGGTGCTCCGTGAGTGTTAACGGACCGCCAGTCGTGAATTGCCCGCAGATTGACGACTGACATGCGCGTCTTACATGTGTCGAGCGGCAACCTGTTCGGCGGCATCGAGACGATGCTGCTGACACTTGCTAGAAACCGCAATCAGCGGACAGGCGTCGAAACCGAGATCGCGTTGTGCTATGCGGGTCGGCTCGGGGAGGAACTCGAGAAGGTTGGGTGTCTGGCACATCAGCTCCCCACGCCACGCGCAAGTCGACCGCATACCGTATTGCGCGCCCGCCACGCGCTCGGCGCGTTCTTAACCACGCGCAATTTCGACTGCGTCATCTGCCATTCTCAGTGGACACAAGGCATCTTTGGCCCGACGGTGCGGCGTGCTGGCTTGCCGTTGGCCATGTGGGTTCACGGGCCTCTAACCGGGTTCCATTGGAGCGAGCTGTGGGCTGGTCAGACGCCGCCGGACCTGGTGATCTGCACCAGCGATTTCACGGCGCAGACCGTGCCGTATCTGTACCAAGAAGTTCCGATCGAGGTGGTTCATCCTCCGGTGGAAATGGATCTGCCGGTGCTGTCGGCCGCGGGAGCGATGTCGCGTCCGCGCGGAGCTTTCTACCGCTGAAGACGCGGTCGTCATCATCCAGCCCAGTCGTGTCGAGGCATGGAAGGGCCATGCCGCTTTGGTCGACGCGCTCGGTCAATTGCGCGATCTGCCGAACTGGATTTGGTGGCAGGTTGGCGGAGTGCAACGGCCCTTCGAAGCAGCGTATTTGAACTCGATTCGTGAACGTGCCCGAACACTCGGGATCCTCGAGCGCGTCCGGTTCATGGGCGAACGATCGGATGTTCGCCGGCTGCTTTCCGCTGCCGATATCCACTGCCAGGCCAATCTCCACCCGGAACCCTTCGGCATCGCCTTTGTCGAGGCACTTTCCGCGGGCCTGCCGGTAGTGACGATCGCCCCCGGAGGGGCCCTCGAGGTCGTCGACGACTCATGCGGCTTGCTCGTCCCGCCAGGAGATTCGGGTGCGCTGGCTGCCGCACTCCGCCGGCTCATCACCGACTCAGGGCTTCGAGCTCGACTGGCGTCGGCGGCTCCAGCCCGGGCAAAGGCGTGTCTCAGATCCCACGAGGCAGATCCGGCGTCTTCAGAGCGCGCTCGAGAGCATTGTGAAGGGAACAGGGCCGGGCGGCCGGAAGGGCGGGAAGGGCAAGAGGGGCGGGAAAGGCGTGCAGGCTGGCGTTGAGAGCCTCGAAACCCGCGCCCGACTCACAGGCGGGTCGAGCAGCGACGCCATCTACAGGATGGTCGGCGATGCTGTCCGTTCGCGGGGAATCCGCGGCGCCAGGCTCGTCGATGTCGGATGCGGCAGTGGGCGCCCTGTGGCGGTTCCTTCAGCACCAGTTTTCGAGCTATTGCGGCATCGATGCCGCATGCGTACGACGGCTTCCCTTCGTCGGGAGACTTTCGACAAGCAGATTTCGATCGCTCGGACTGGTCGGTAGACGCCAACGTCGCCGATCTCGTCGTCTCACTCGAAACCATCGAGCATGTGGAGAACCCGTGGGCGTTCATGCGCGGGCTGGTGCGGATCGCCAAACCCGGCGCGTGGTTGGCCGTCACGACTCCCAATCAACTGAGCTGGTTGAGTCTCGCGACACTCATCGTCAGACATCGATTTTCGGCGTTCCCGGATGCCTACTATCCGATTCATCGAACCGCGCTCCTGAGTCTGACCTCCGTCACGCGGCGGAAGACTGCGGGCTCGAGGAGGTCGTCATCCTCTACACACATTCGGGCCGCATTCCAAAGACCGCCTGGCACTACCCGCGGGCGATCGCAGATCTGTTCCCACGCGGGTTATCCGACAACCTGATGGTTCTCGCCAGGAAACCGCGTGACTGAACGTCCGCGCGTGGCGTTCGTGAATTCCGGCATTCTCGGGCACGGGGGCGTCGCCAAGCTCATCGAGAAGGCGACCGCGTCATGTCACGGGTTTCAAGCAGAACACGTCAACCTCAGCGACGGGCTGACCGTTCCGGATCGCATCGTCCGGCGTGTGCTGGGGGTTCAGCTGGCGCCGACGTCCGGCTTTTGGCCAATCTCGACTTGCGACGTTGGCGTCTGGAGTTGAACGTTGGATGGCTCGCCGCCTCGAAGAATTCAGGTTGCTGAGCGCCGCGGTGCCCTTCATGCATTTCACTTTCATCCACAAGCGACGGCGTACGGCAGCCTTGCCCGAATGGGGCGAGTACCGTCGATCGTTTCGATCGATGCAACACAACGCCCGGCGTTCGAGGAGGCCACCTCGCGGCTGAGTCGATCGAGCTACCGGACCGGGATGGTCCACGATGGCGCCGTGTTCCGCGCAGCAAAGCAGATCGTCGCGACGTCGCAATGGGCGGCCCGGGACGTTGCCGCGATGTACCCGGATTGCGCAGACAAAGTCCATGTGATGCCGTATCCAATCGATTCAAGCTCGTTCGACGGCAAAGTGGATTGAGGAGCGCGCGGCACGGGCGACCACAAATCCGCGTCCGACCGTCCGCGCGCTGTTCGTTGGCGGCGATTTTCCGCGCAAAGGCGGCCTCGAGCTTATGAAAGCCTGGCGCTCGAGCAATCTGGGCAGCCGGGCCGCTCTGGATATCGTCACCGATTGGCCGTTAGAGCCCAGAGGACTTGCCGCCTGGCGTGCGCCTGATTCGCGGTGTGTCTCCATACACCGCCTCGTGGCGGGAACTGTGGCGTCAAGCTGACTTCTTCGTGATGCCGACGAAGCAGAAGCCTTCGGCATGGTCTATCAGGAAGCTGCCGCAGCGGGACTGCCCGTTGTCGCGACCAACCTCAATGCGATTCCGGAGATCGTCGAAGACCGCGTTACGGGAATTCTCGTGGAACCCGGCAACCTTCCAGCACTGGTCAGTGCCATGCGGACGCTTGTCGAATCCGCAGAGCTTCGGCACCGGATGGGACTGGCCGCCTACCAACGGATTGCACAGGTCGCCGATCCGAGTGCCTATGCCGTAAAGCTGGAGAACATCGTTCAGCACGTGATGGCGTCCGATGTGCGCCAACCGGCCTGACGAGATCGACCCGCGCGATGTCGCTCACCACTTCCGACTCAACACAAGTTTTCGCTGATGCTGCGGCGTACATCGCGTCGGTGGCCGAGGAGTCGTCTCTCGACCGGGAAGGCTGGAGACCCTCGGGCCTTCTCGAGTGGTTTGCCATCGGCCAGACCCTGTTGCCGGCGCTCTTGTTCGTGCCAGGCAATCAACCATTCCGCGCCGCCATCCGCGCCAGCGCGTTTCTCATCAGTCTCGTCGCGTTCTTCTACTGGTACTTCAATCGCCGCCTAAGGCCGACAGCGAAGCATCCTGCGGAGCGATGGTTGAGCCTGGTGCTCCTGGTGCTGTTCGCGATGATCCTGCATCCGGACACCGACAACCTGATCGCCGGCATCGCGCAGATCGCGCTGTATGTGGCCGTCTTCAGCCCAATCTACTGGGTGCCTGCGTTCGTCACGAGTCGTCGCCGATTGATTCGCGTGCTCGTCATATTGCTGCTGTGCAACGGCCTCAATTCGGCCGTCGGTGTGCTGCAAGTCTATGACCCCGACCGCTGGATGCCAGCGGAGTTTTCGTCGACATTCACATACAACCGCAATCTGCTCCAGGCTTCGACCTACACCGGACCGAATGGACGGCGGATCGTACGGCCGCCGGGTCTCTTCGATACGCCAGGCGCGGTCTGCGGTGCGGGCACGGTGGCCGCGTTGCTCGGCCTCATCTTCGCGCTCGAGAAGGTGCACTGGTTGAAGCGAGCCTGCGCCGTCGCACTGTCAGCCGCTGGCATGGCAGCGATCTATTTGAGCCATGTCCGAGCAAGCGCAGTGGTCGGAGTGGGCATGATGGTCGCGTATCTGAGCATGCTCGTGTTTCAGCACCAGAAGAAGCGGGCGACCGGTTTCGTCGGGCTCGCGGTCGTCCTGGCTTTCGCAGCGTTCTCGGCAGCAACGATTCTCGGTGGCGACAGCATCCGGGAACGGTTCATGTCCCTGTTCCAAGGTGATCCCCGAGACGTCTATTACGAGAGCCGGGGAGTTCAGCTCGAGAATGCGTTTAGCGACCTGCTCTCCGAGTATCCGTTGGGGGCCGGTCTCGCACGATGGGGCGTCGTGAGCGGCTACGTTGGCGGGTCGCGGACTTCGCAGCTTTGGGCGGAGATCCAGCCAGCGGCCTGGATCCTGGACGGCGGGATCTTTCTGCTCGTGCTCTATGGTTTCGCTCTGCTCGCGGTATTCCGTTGGGAGTTGGAGCTCGTCCGAAGGCTCTTCGACTCGGACGATCGCTTGTGGACGGCCGCCATTGCCGCCGTGAATGTCGGCACCCTTGCACTCGTGGCGACATTCGTGCCGTTCACCACGCAGATCGGTCTGCAGTTCTGGTTTCTGGAGGGTCTGCTGCACGGCGCGATGGTCGGAAAGCTCTCTCAGCAGTGGTGATGCCCTGGTTGCTGGTGGCCGGCGATTTCACGCCGTTCGGAGGAATGGACAGTGCCAACTACGCGCTTGCTCAGTAGCTTGGCGAAGCGCGGAAGCCTCCACCTGGTCACGCATCGCGTATCGAGCGACCTGGCCGAACAGCCCGGCGTCACGGTACACCGGGTTCGGAGGCCTCTCGGCTGGCACTTCTTGAGGGGCTCGCTTCTATCACAGGCAGGCCGTCGTACTGGCAAACCCTCTCACGCGGCGGTGTTCGAACGATCGTCAACGGCGGCAATTGTCCCCTCGGAGTCGCCAACTGGCTGCACTACCTGCACGCCGCGCATCAGCCTGAAACGAGTGGGTCACTCGTACGAAGTTCGAAAACCCGTCTCATGCGCAAGCGCAATCTGGCGGCGGAGCGGATCGCCCTACGCGAAGCGTCGATCGTGATCTGCAACAGCCGCCGCACTCGCGACGATGTCGTCGAGCGTGTTGGAATCGAAGCGCATCGCGCTCATGTCGTATATTACGGCGCCGACCCGGTCAAATTTTCAGTCGTCAGTCCGTCCGGCCGTGCGGACGCGAAACGGGAGCTCCGCCTGGACCCGAGTCGCCCCCTGGTCGGATTCGTCGGCGCGCTTGGCGATCGACGTAAAGGCTTCGACACGCTCTTCGAGGCGTGGACCGCGCTTTGCCGGCTCCCGAACTGGGACGCGAACCTGATGGTGGTCGGTGCCGGCGCAGAAATCCCGCAATGGAAGCGGCGGGCTCGTGAAGCGGGGCTGGCGGACAGGATGACGTTCGCCGGTTATCGGTTCGATATGCCGGCTGTATTCGCGGCGCTCGACGTCCTTGTGCATCCGGCTCGATACGAAGCGTATGGCCTGTCGGTTCACGAAGCGCTGTGCCGTGGTGTGCCGGCATTCGTGAGCGCCTTCGTCTGGCGTCGCGGAACGCTATCCGACCAATCTGTCCGAGTTGCTCATTTCCAATCCCGACGAACCCGTCGAAATTGCCGATCGGCTCACCAGGTGGCGTGCGGACTGCGAACGTCTCGCATGCCTAATCGCTCCACTCTCTCAACAGCTGCGCGCCCGCTCGTGGGATGAGATGGCCCAGGAAATCGTCAACCTCGTGGAGCGCGCCGAAACGGCTTGATGTTTGCGCCCATCGATCGATGTTGGATCTGCGGCGGCGCCGATCTCCAGCGCTTCCATCAATGCCGATTGGACTTTCATGAATATGTCACTCAGGATCCCGAGCTGCACACCTATAGTGGCGAGCGCGTCTGGCTCGTCCGGTGTGCCGGCTGTGGCTTCGGCCAACCGGAACGATTGCCGACACTGGCTGGCTTCTTCGACCGTATGTGCGACCAGCGCTGGTCCGAATCCTGGAGTTGAGACCGAGTTTGACGCGCGCGGCAAGGACTTCATTTTTCAACATGTCCTTCGCAGAGCTCAATGCGCGCGTTTCCCCGACTTCGCGGCGGCTTTTGGATATCGGAGCCCATGCCGGCCGATTCATGCATCTGGCCAGCACTGAAGGGTGGGTGGTGGAAGGGGTCGAGCTCAATCCGCGTACGGCTGCGTGCGCCGCACGCAGGACCGGGGCGCCCGTCCATCACAGTAACGCTCACACCCTCGCCCGTAACGGACACTCATGCGGAGCGGTCACACTCACCGACGTCCTCGAGCACATTCCGGAACCTACGCGCTTGCTCGGCACCGTAAGCCAGCTGATCGAACCGGGCGGCTGCATCGCCGTCAAGGTTCCGTGTGGACCAAGTCAACTGATCAAAGAGCGAGCGCTCGCGGCGTTGTCATCACACAGAATCTCCATCGCCGAAAACCTGAGTGCACGTGAACCACTTTTCGCCGCGCTCGTTGAAGCTCGCTCTCGAACGCGCCGGGTTCGCTCGGGTCAGCATTCAAGCTGGCGCACCCGAATTGTTGCCGCTGCACGAGGGCCGCGACCGTCACGCGATGTCAAATGCGCTTCGATTGGCCGTCTACGCGGCCAGCCACCTTCCTGGCGCAGTCGACACGCCTCTTGCTTTGAATCTCCAGGCTTACGGTACGAAGTCCTGACGAGCTGACAGCTTCTCGAGGGATGGGTCGCACACGCAAAGCCGTCATCCTGGCCGCGTTCACCTATGCGCAGTTTGGATTGGCGATCGTTACGGGCATTGTCCTCGTGCCTCTCCGTATTGCGGCACCTCGGAAGCCGCACCTACGGGCTGTGGTTGACAACCGGCGAGCTGCTCGCGTACGCGGCGATGGTCGAGCTCGGTGTACTCGGCGTCTTGCCGTGGATGTTCGCCCAGGCGGATGGATCGGGCGATCGGGTCGCCTTTGCGCCGGCTCGTTTCGAACGGTCTGGCGGTCGGGGCGTTCGTGTGCGTCGGCTTTCTAGGCGTGGCGATCTGCCTGTGGAGCATTTTGCCGTCAGCGCTCAGATTGACCGCCAGTGACCGGGCGATCGTCGGGCCGCCGCTGTTTCTCATGGTGGTCGCGACGGCAATCACGCACCCGCTGCGTGTCTACCGAGCGCTGCTCGCCGGCCTTCAAGATGTCGTCTTCAACGGCGTGTTGGGAGTCTCTGAAGCCGCGATTACAGCCGGCGTCACCATCGTGATGTTGTTCAAGGGACGTGCGGCGTCTATGCACTTGCCTGCGCAGCTGCGGCGGCCTCGCTGTGCGGCAGCCTGGCCGCCTTCGCGCGAACGATGTACCTAGCGCCGGACCTGCTCTGGCAATGGACGCGGCCCGACGTCTGCGGGAAGCGCGCTCGCTATTCAGCAACGGCGTCGGCGGCTGGTTTGGCGCTCTTGGTTGGCAGATCATCGCCGCCAGCAACAGCATTGTCATCACCTACATCGGCCATCCGGAGTGGGTGCCGATCTACAGCTGTACCGCGAGACTCGAGCGGCCTGTTCATGCAGCTGGGTTGGGTGTTGCCGGACAGCGGTCTCATCGGTCTCGCCCAGCTTTCCGGCGAGGAGCCCCGATCGACGCGTTTAGCCCAAAGAATACGCGCGCTTCTGCAGCTGCATCTTCTTCTCGCGGGGGCCGCCGCGTGTGGAGTGCTGGCGTTCAACCCCGCGTTCGTGTCGCGCTGGGTTGGCGAGTCGTTCTTTGGCGGCTTGTCGTTGAACGCCGTCCTCGCCATGACGGTTGTGGGCTATTCAATCGTTCACGGATTGGTAACCGTCACTGCCGTGCTCGGACAGCGTTTGCAGGTCGGGATGGTGACGCTGGTGCACGCAGCGCTTCAGGTGGCCTGCGCGATTTTCCTCGGACACAGGTGGGGACTGCTCGGAGTTGGCTCGGCCGTCCTGCTGAGCACGTCGCTGACATCGCTCCCCGCCGGCCTGTATTTGCTCCAGCAGTCCACCTCGATGACGGTGAATGAGCTGGTGGGCGATTCGGCTCTTCGCTGGCTTCGCCGAAGCCTGCCGATGCTGTTGCTGGCGCTGGTCGTCGGAGTCTCGTATCGAACCAACGGCGTCTGGACGGCCGGAATGGCCGGTGCGGTCGTAGGCGCGGTCTATCTGTGGCAGATGCGTTCCTTCTATCACGTGCTGCCACTCGATCCTTTGTGGACGCGCTGGTTGATTTCCTTGCGAATCATGCCGTCGATCGCGGCTCGGCCGATGGAGCAGTCGTGATCCTTTCTGGAGCGAGGGCGGTCGTCGGAACTGAACCTCGGACATCGGCGTCGCCAGTTCATTGGCAAATCGTCACCGGTGAGCACTCGCCTCAGCCTGGCGGTGTCAGCGACTATACAAGACTCGTGGCCCGGGCTCTCGCCTTGGCGGGAGATCGAGTTGACGTCTGGGCACCACCCTGCGTAGCGGGGTCGCCCGAGCGAGATTCCGGAGTGCTTCGTGCACCGGCTGCCGGATCACTACGGTCCTCGCTCGTTGCGCGTGCTGGATCGGGAGCTCGATGCCCTTCCCGAACCGCGCCGATTGCTCGTTCAATACGTCCCGCACGCCTTTGGCTGGAAAGCGGCCAATCTGCCATTCTGCTGGTGGCTGCGTTCGAGACGCGACGATGTGGTGTGGGTCATGTTCCACGAGGTCGCGTATCCGATCGGTTCGGCTACAGCACCCGCGAGAACGCTCTCGGCGCCGTCACGCGGTGGATGGCCGCAATCGTCGGCCGGGCCGCAGAAAGAATCTTCGTCTCGATTCCAGCCTGGCAGCCCATTCTCGAATCTTTGATCGGGCAACGGGTGCCGATCGAATGGTTGCCCGTGCCGAGCACGATAGCGCCCGTTGAAGATCCGGTTGGCATCGCACACCTTGAAGAATCGTATCGCCGCCGACTATCCGCTCGTCGGACACCTCGGAACCTACGGCCGGCTCATCGAGCCTATGCTGGCGTCTGCACTGCCAGGCCTGCTCGCAGCCACGAACTGCCGCATTCTTCTGCTCGGCCGTCAAGGCGACTCGTTGAGAGAATCGTTGATTCGGACGCACCCATGCTTTGCTGATCGTGCGGTGGCTCCAGGACAACTGTCGAGCACCGACCTCTCACGTCACATCGCCGCGTGCGACGTCATGTTGCAACCGTATCCCGACGGTGTGACCAGCCGTCGGACGAGCGTCATGGCTGCGCTGTCCCACGGGCGGCCAGTGATAACGACGGTGGGGTGGCTGAGCGAGCCTTTCTGGTCGGGCTGCGGCGCTGTTGTGACTGTGCCGGTCCAGGATCCCGGCGCTTTGATTCTCGCAACATCGCAGCTGATGTCCGATCGAGCACGCATGGCCGAGCTTTCCGCACACGGGCGGCACTTTGTACGCAGAGCGCTTCGACCTGAACCACACCATCGAACGCCTGCAGATCGCTGAATTTCCCCGGACCTGAAATCCTTGCCCCGCCCCGTTCCACAACTCTCGGTCGTCATTCCGACGTTCAACAACCTCCCGGTCCTGTCTAAGTGTCTGGAAAGCTGGAAAAGAATCGCTGGCGGCCAGCAGGTCGAGATCATCGTCATCGAAGACGGATGTCGCGACGCCACGCCGGAGTATCTCAAAGATCTCGCGCGCTCGGAATGGGGCCAGAGGCATTTGCGGTGGCTTTCACGAAAGTGGTCTTCACGAGCTCCGCTGCACGAATCGAGGACTCCGCGCCGCTCGAGCGAATCTGGTCGTGGCATGGCAAGACGACATGTTCGTGCGCCGGAAATGGCTCGTGAGTGAGCTCGTCGCGACGTTTCAGAAGTATGACGAACTCGGCCTTCTGTGCTTGAGCCGGGGTCTCAACTGCCATCCGTTGGATGAACCGATCGTAACGTGGAATGACCTGATCGATGGAAGGCGCCTTCAGAGCACGATCGGTTCGGCGCCGCTCAACTGGTTCCGCCCTCGAAGAGGTCGATGCGGTCATCAGGCCATGGATAGTCAGGAAACCGTGTCTCGAAGCCGTCGGGTATCTCGACGAAGCGTTCGTCCCGACTGAATGGGACGAAGCCGATCTCTGTTTTCGCATTCGTCAGGCAGGCTGGAAAGTCGCTACGCACGGGTACGAACGCGTCGGCGCGTACTCCCATCTAGGGAGCACCACGATTTCGAGGGGATTCACCGAGAGCTATAAACAGCGCGTTCTCCGAAATGGTCGGCTCTTCCACGAACGTTGGGACGACGTCATCCGCTATCAGGCGACACGTCAGCGCCGGCGCTGGTGGCGGCGAACGAGCGCGGCCGGTTGGCTCTCAACGGCAGCCCAGGCCGGCCTCGCTATGCGTCGACTCCTATCGTGACAGGCAACCCGCGACAACTGATGGCGACTGCACTGCGGCCGCGTACGCGCTTTACCTGCGTGCGGTCTTCGGTCGTATGGGATTGCCATGGTCGGTCAACGGAGAAGAGCTGCGGATCGATCCAGGCGTCAGGCGTTATGTGCCACATCAGAATGAGCCTGCGCTCTTTCGGGTACTTCCAGTCGGCCATGCAACCCGGAGAGACCGTACTCGACATCGGGGCGTTCCTCGGGACGTATGCCATCATGGCCGCGCGGTGGACCGGGCCGCTCGGTCGAGTGCTGGCGTTCGAACCCTCGCCAGCATCGTTTCAGATTCTGAAGCGACATCTACTCATGAACAACCTCTGCGCTCCTCGCGTCGAGGCGCGATGCGCCGCGGTTGGAGCTCGTGTCGGACGCCACCCTCTAAAGCAGTTCGAGTTGGAGCCATATCGCAATCAAATTGTTGCAGACGATGCAGATGGGTCCACGGTAATGGTTGACATCGTCACCGTGGACTCAGTCTGCGCTCGATGGACGCGCGTCCCCGATTGGATCCGTCTGGACGTCCAGGGCCTGGAGTTCGACGTCTTGGAAGGTGCGCGCGAAGTCATTCACGCAGGTCGGGGACGCTTGAAGATCATCGCTGAGATGCATCCACAGCTCTGGCCGGAATGCGGCATCCAACCACGAGAAGTTGACGAGCGTCTGGCCGCCTTGAGGCTTCAAGCGCGAGCTCTGACTCCGAACGATTCTCTCTTTGGCGCCAGACTCCCACATGATTCTCGAGCCGCTATGACTGGGACGACGCGTGCGGTCGCCGAGGGCGCCAATCGCTTTCGACATCCCGGGATCGTCGAAAGACTGGCCGACTCTTTCGCTCGCCTGCCACTCGGTCCTTCGATCAGACGCCAGTTGAAAAGGATCTACAGAGTCGCGCTGACCATTCAAACCGGAGGGCGAGGTCTGGTGCGGGAGTTACCAGGCGGCGAGGTGATCCGCGTCCTCCCGAGATACGACTACATCACTTGGAATCCTGACGAGTACCGCGCATTCCGCGAAGTCGTCAGACCGGGCATGGTGCTCTCGATGTTGGCGCAAATGTCGGCGCATACGCCACCTTGCTCGGTCGATGGGTTGGGCCGACCGGTCGGGTGTTCGCGTTCGAGCCGGCAACGGATACCTTCCAAGGACTTACGCAACACGTGCAACTCAATGACCTTTCCGAGAAGGTGACGCCAGTCTGTGCCGCAGTCGGTTCGTCAAGCTCCACGGCACCGCTGTTATCCGATGGCGCGACTGGCGAGAGTCGCCTCGCCGTCGCTAGCGACGCCGGGCGACCGGCGACTCCCGTTTGCGTGACGACGATCGACGAGTTCTGCGCGCGACAGTCGATCGTCCCGGATTTCATCAAGATCGACGTCGAGGGAAGCAGAGCTCGATGCGTTGCGTGGCGCGCGCCAAACCATTCGCAAACAGGCGCGGCAAGCTCGCGCTGTTCGTCGAAATGCATCCGTCAGTCTGGCCCGCGATCGGTGTCAGGAAGGAAGACATCGAAGCGGAGCTCAGGCATCAGGGGCTGGTCGCCAGGTCCTTGACCGGCACGGCGGACATATGGACCGTGGAAGGCATTTGTCTTCACCTCGTCGCTGTTTCACCGATTCCAATCGATCGTGACTGAATCTCAGACGACACGCGTTCCTTTCTGCAATTGGAGCCTCTGTGGCGTGAGGATTCTCATTGCCAACGACGGGTTCGCGTGACGCGGGAGGCGTCCAGACCTATTCTCGAGGCCGTGGCCCCGGACTTGCAGCGCGAGGTCACACGGTTGCGATGCTCCACCTCGATCCGATTCCTCTCAATGGGTCGCGGACCGATGCGATGAAGTCGCTCGAGCAATTCAGTATCGGTCTCAGTGGTTCGGAGCGAACGATCACGTCGCTCCAACGTTGGCGACCCGAGATTTGCTTTTCTCACAACATGCGCGATCTCGAGCTGGAGCGCCAGCTGTTTTCGTTGGGCCCGGTCGTCAAGTTCATGCACGGATACTTTGGAACCTGTATCGGCGGTCAGAAGACGCTCTCGGCACTCGGCATGAAGCCATGCAGCCGAACCTTCGGGGCTCCCTGCGTGGCGATGTATCTGCCGCGGCGGTGCGGCCAGTTCGGGCTGTCGGTCCTGGCCTCCCAGTACGGCTGGGCGCTCGAGCAGCGCGCTCTGTTCAGTGGGTATCGCGCCATCGTGGTTGCGAGCCAGCACATGAGGAACGAGTTTGCTGAGCAACGGCGCGGACAAGCAAAAGGTCCACGTGAATCCGCTCTTCTCGGGCCCACTGACTGCTGACGGCGCGGAGACTGCCACCCAGCCGTTGTCGGTCGTCTTCATCGGCCGCATGACCAAGCTGAAAGGCGGCGATCTTCTGGTTCGTGCCGTCGCGGAAGCCTCAGCGCGGCTGGGCACGACTATCGAACTCACGATGGTCGGCGACGGTCCGCAACGCGCGGTGTGGGAGAAGTTGGCAGCACGCCTGAACGTGCGAGCCGGCTTCGTGGGTTGGAAGTCCGGCGAGGATCGCTGGCCATGGTTGCGGCGGGCGAGCCTGCTTGCTGTCCCAAGCGTCTGGCCGGAGCCATTCGGACTGGTGGGGCTCGAAGCGGCAGCCTTTGGCGTGCCGGCCATCGCTTTCGACGTGGGCGGCATCCGTGAGTGGCTTACTCCTGGCGAGAACGGCTTTCTTGTTCCACGCAATTCTCTCCACCCGACCGCTTTCGCCGACGCGCTGGTCACGGTATTCAGCCGGCACTGAACTGCTCGCTGCGATGCGATGCAAGGCCAAGGCGGTGGCACGGCAACTGTCGCTCGAGCGACACCTCGATCGACTCGAAGAGATTCTCGACGGCAGGGGCGCGCAGAGTGCGGATACTGCTGCTCGGTGACTACCCACGCGACCCGCGACTGGGGTCGGCGAAGGTGTTGTTGAAACTACAGAGTGAATTGCGGGGACTCGGACACACCTGCGACCTGCTCCTGGCCGACGACCTCGGGCGCTGCCACACAATCCGTACATGCCGTCAGGCATTCGGGCCTGTCGCAGCCTTTGCCTGCGTGCGTCGGATGTTTCGTGAGCGAGGCCCATACGATGTCATCGACGCTGCCAGCGCGGAAGGCGCCTTGGATCGGCCTGGCACGCAGACGTGGCTGGTTCAGAGGCACCGCCGTCGTGGCACGTTCGAACGGCCTGGAACACCTGAACTATCAACGGATGCTCGACGACCACGATGCCGGCCTGCTTTACAAGCCGTGGACGCGCCGGCTCTTTCATCCAGCCGTGCGATTGACACAGGTGGCCATGTCAGCCCGGGTGGCCGACCGCCTCCTCCTTTTGAATGAGGGCGACCGAGATTTTGCCGTCAACCGACGATGGAAGCCCGCTGATGAAATCGACGTCGTGGCGCACGGGGTGTCCGGTGAATTCCTGGCCGAGTCTGGCGGACGGAGGCCCACGCGAGGTGCGGGCTTCTGTTTTTGCGGAAGCTGGACGGATGTCAAAGGGGTGAGACTATCTCGCGTCGGCTTTTTCGACGCTCATCCAAGACGGATGTGCGGCTCGGTTGACCATCTCCTCGGTGGTGGAGTGCCGCCTGAAACGATTCTGTCGGCGTTTGATGCGGTGGCCCGCCCGCACGTGCGGTCATCGATCGAGTGCCGGAGGATGAGGTAATGGCTGCCCTATCGTGCTCATGACGCTCTGGTCTGGCCGTCGACCTCCACGAGGGCTTCGGCATGGTCGTGGTCGAGGCCATGAGCCAGAGGTCTTCCGGTGATTGCCACGCCGGTCGGTGTGCCCGCGCGTTGATCGCTCACGAAAAGACTGGACTGCTCGTCGAACCCCGGCGGCCAGAACTCTGCTGGCGGCGGCGATGAAGCGCATGCTGGACGATCCCCATCTGCGGTCGCGGCTGGCAGAGGCGGCCTTCGATCGTGTGAAGACATGTCATGGCGGTGCACAGCGAACAAGACGCTCGCCAGCTACGAACGGGCGATGAAGAAGAGCCATGGAAGGGCGGCCTGAGCCTAGGGGCGCAGAAGTTGAGCGTGGGCATAGCCACGAGAAATCGACCCGACTGCTTTGGCTCGCTGCTTGGCCTCGCTGGCAATCATCGGCGATCTGATCACCGACGTCATCGTCGTGGACGACGCCAGCGACACGCCCGCTTGATCCGGCGCTCGACACGATCTCCGACGGAGTTGCGGGCGAAGCTGACGCTCATCACTCAGGAGGTTCCAGAAACCGGGCCCATCGTCGGGCGCAACACCATGGTGAAGCGGGCGCAAAGCCCGATCGTCGCTGATGCTCGACGACGACACCTTGATTGTGGACGACCGTGGACTTCGTCGCGCTTTGGAACTGATTGTCGAACACCCGAAGGTGTGGTGGCGGTCGCCTGCGCGATGGCGCACGAGGATGGCTCGCCATGGCCGGCGGAGACGCAGCTGTCTCCGGTGCGATATCTCGCTTACGTGCCGGCGTATCGGATTCGCCTATCTGCTGCGCCGCGACCTCTTCCTTCAACTCGGGAGCTATCGAGCGCTGTTCTATTTCTACGGAGAAGGAAAGGACTACTGCATTCGCCTTCTGAACGCCGGCTATCACGTCGTCTACGATCCTGAAGCGCTCGTCGCACATCTCGTGGATCCTGCCGGTCGCAGTCCGGCGCGATACCTCCGTTACGTGATCCGAAACGATTGTCTCTACTCGCTCTGCAACGAACCGTTTCCATTGCCGCTCATCAGCCTTCCGATTCGCCTCTACCGCTACGAGAAAATGCGACGCCACGGGCAGTGTCGAGGATCCGAGGCGGGCTTCGCTGGATCGTGTCGGAGCTGGGGCGCGCCCTGCCCGCAATTGCCCGCGAGCGCAAGGCGGTTCGGTGGTGCCAGCATGAAACGATGGCGCGAGCTGCGCCGCACGTGTCCCGCGTTCGATCCTCAGGTCGCATGACGACCAGTTCAAGCGCCGTCGTCTCTTGACCATCGGACATTCGTATTGTGTGGGACTCAACCGGCGTCTTCCGCAGGAGCTCGCCGCGCCATGGGGAGTGGGACGGTCACTGCTGTGGGGCCGTCGAGGTTCCACGGCGATTTCGGGTGGCATACGCTCAGAGGCGCAACCTTCGGAGGCGTGTAACGTGGTTTCGGTTCCAGTACGCTCCGACGCGGCCGATCCATCCTCATGCTCTACGGCCGAAAGCTCTCGGAGCTTCTTCGTGAACCGTGGGACCTCGTGCATTGCTGGGAGGAGCCGTGCAGTCGCTGCCGCTGCACGGGTTCTGGTCAACACGCCCGCCGGATGTCCCGGTTGTGTTCGCTACGTTTCAGAACATCGCCAAACACCTATCCGCCTCCGTTCAGCTGGATCGAGCGCTACACCATGGCTCGAGCTGCCGGGATTTGTCGCGTTCGGACGCACCTCTCGAGGATCGTTGTGGAGGCGCGCTCCGGCTGACACGCCAGTCCGGACCATCTCGCCTGGCGTGGACGTGGAGCAGTTTGCGCCGGATCCAGGTGCGCGCGCCCGAGTGCTTCAGAAACTTGGCTGGAAGGACGGCGTGGCGGTTGTTGGTTTCTGGGGCGGTTCGTGCCCGTGAAAGGTTGCGTGTTCCTCACCCGTGTTCTCGATCGACTCGAACGGCCATGGCGGGCCATCTTTGTTGGCTCGGGCCCTCTTCGGGAAGCGAATTTCTGGAAGTGGGCGGGGCACTACTTGGCGATCGCGTGCGGATCGAAGCTGGGGTCGCGCACCGCGCGATGTCGCTCAGCAACGTCTGGACTGCGATGGATCTTTGTGCGCGCCGAGCCAGACGGACCGTTCGGTGGCGAGGAACAGTTCGGCTGCCATGCTGATCGAGGCCTCTGTCGTGCGGTGCTCGCTCATTGCGTCGGACAGCGGCGAGATTCGACGTCCTGCTGATGCAGGAGTCGTGGTTGGAGAAGGTGACGCGAACAGGCTTGGACGCGCACCCTAAGAGATCTCCTCGACGATACTGCGCGGCTCGAGCATCTGTCTCGCCGCGGGCGGCAGATGGCCGTTGAGCGCTTTGCCTGGCACGTGATTGCCCGCCAGCACCTCGAGTTTTTCGACGAAATCGTGGACCTGCGACGCCAGAACTGAAATTCTTCTTCGAGTACTGAACCAGTGCAACCGCTGCGCGTGGCAACTGCTTTGATTTCCCTGAAGAGCAATGGAGAAGCATGGACCGCGTAGCGGCCGAACTCGTCCAGGGTTTGCGACGCAACCATGCGGGCACCATCGAGGTCACGCCGCCTCGTTCCTCGCCATGTCCGGCGCGCCGGGTCGCTTCGGAAGTCTGGGCCGCGGCCGAACCGGGTTCAACATCGACCGGGTGCTCAATCGGCTTTGGGACTACCCGCAGCACGTTGGTGCGATCAACGACAGTACTGATGTGTTCCACGTGATCGACCACAGCTATTCTCAGCTTGTGCACCGTTTGCCGCCAGGACGGACCGTGGTGACCTGTCACGATCTCGATACGTTTCGCTCGGTGCTCCGGCCGGCCGACGAGCGCCGCCCGTGGCTGTTCAGCGCGATGACTCGCCATGCGCTCGCCGGGTTGCGGCGTGCAACTCGCGTATGAACTGTGACCGCCGCGATTCGGGATCGAACTGACGGCGTGCGGCATCGTTCCAGCCGATCGCGCCGTGGTCGCACGAGTAGGCGTTGGCCCTGATTACTCCAGCACCTCGATCCCGAGCGCGATTGTGAAGCCGATCGTCTTATTGGTGCGCCGGTCGGCTCGGTCGTGGTGCTTCACGTCGGCAAGCATGATCCCTGCGAAAGCGTATCGACGTTCTCTTGAAGGTGTGCGGCCAGCCCGTCACAGCGTTCCCAATCTGCATTTGGTCCGTGTGGGTGGTGATTTCACTCCCGAGCAACGGAAGCTCGTTCGTGCCGTAGGGAATGGACGGCCGCATCTCCAATCTTGAGTTCGTCGACGATCAGGACGCTTCGCCGCCATCTAATCGTCGCGCCGCGCTCGCCCTTCTGCCCTCGGAGCGGAAGGATTTGGCTTGCCTCTGATCGGGAGGCGATGGCGTGTGGAACAACCACCACTCGCAAGTGACTTGCCGGTTCTCAAAGAAGTGGGTGGTTCGATCATCGAGTATTGCACACCGGGCTCGGCACCGAGTGGACCACGCGCGCGTTCTCGACTTGCTGAACGAGCGTCGCGAGTCACCGGAGCGTTGGCACGCCCGCCGCGAAGCCGGTCTGGCGCGGCCCGTCGTTTTACCTGGGCGCAGTTCGCGTCGCGCGTCGCTCAGGTCTACCGACAAGTGGCGGCGGAGGCCGACCTGATGCCGATCCGGACCTCGGCCTGAACTCCAACGGTCTATGATGAAGTCCATCCGTCACCCGCTGCCGAGTTCAGGATTGGTGCTATCTCACGCCGCGAAGTTCTATCCGCCTGTGCCCGGCGGCATGGAGACGTTGGTCCAATCGCTATGCGATGGAACCTCGCCAGGCTGGGACGTTCGTGTTGTCGCCGCCCACCAGTCGCGCCGGACGCTCGAAGAGCGGGTTGGGTCGGTACGGGTCGAGCGCGCGTTGGTGCGATGGGGTCACATGGCGTCCGTGCCGCTATGTCCGGCCCTGCCGTTACACTCTGGCGAGAGCCAGCGGATTGCATCGTCCTTCACGAGCCGAACCCGGTGGCTGCGTCAGCTCTGTTTCTTCGAACGCCCGCTTCGCGGCTCATCGTCTGGCACCACAGCGATTTGGTTCGTCCCTGGTGGGCGCCTTATACGTATGGCTGCGCCATGCAACGGGCCCTTTACCGTCGCGCCGATTGCGTCGTAACAACCCAGTCCTCGTCGCCGCCGCGCAGTCCTCCCTCGTGAGACATGCGCGTCGAGTGGCGGTCATCCCAATCGGCATTGATTTGGCGCGCTTTCAGGCGGTGGATGCCGAACGCCATGTGCGCATCGACGAGATTCGCGCCTGTGGACCGTCGCCGCGTATGCTCTTCGTCGGGCGACTCGTCTACTACAAAGGCCTTCGCGTGCTCATCGATGCGATGGCTCGTTGTCCTGGAACGCTCCCTGATTGTCGGTGACGGCCCGCTCGAAAGTGATCTGAGACGTCAGGTCGCCGCCTTGGGACTCGACGCTCGGGTGAAGTTCTTCGGGCGGGTCCTCGATCGCGACCTCCCGGCGTCACTACCACGCCATGCGACATGTTCGATGCTCCGTCGGTGGCAAAGACCGAAGCATGAGGCTCGTCCAGGTCGAGGCCATGGCGGCGTGACTCCGGTGGTGAGCACGAACTCTGCCAACCGGTGTTCCCTGGGTCAATCAAGACGGCGTCATCGGTCTCGGTCGTGCCGCCCGACGATGCGCGTGGCCCTCGCCCGAGCGCTGACGGAACCTCCCAGGCCGGTGCCTTGCGACGAACGCTTGGCGAAAACGGTCCGGCGGCGCGCAGAAGCCCTATTCTCCCGGGAACAAACTGGTCGAAACATTCAAGCGCTCTGGTCGAAACGACTGTGGAAGCGCCGGAGCTGCTCTCGATCAGCTGGCTCCGCAGGCCGGAGCTGACAAGACCGTGACCGCCGCGGCTTGGCCAGGCTGCAAACGGTGCGCTCGACGCCATGTTGTCCGGGCGCGGCGCATCCTCGCCACCTTGCCGTTGTGGGGGCTCATCGCCGCTCGCCATCAAAGGCCGACACGCCGGGCCCCGGTGTTCTACTCCCAGCCGCGAGTGGGTGAGCAGGGCCGGATTCTTCGTGCGTGGAAGTTCCGATCGATGGTCGCCGATGCCGAGCGTGACCATGGTGCCGCTCCGCAGGCGACCGAGAACGATCCGCGCGTAACGAGAATTGGACGGTTGCTGCGCGCTACTGCGATGGACGAGCTGCCGCAGCTCTGGAACATCTTTCGAGGCGATATGAGCTTCGTCGGACCGCGCGCTTCGGCCCGATGAACTCGAAGTGCGAGGTGGAACGGTGCGCAGCGTCCCGCTCGAGGCCGTGTCAGGGTTTGCGGAGCGATCGACGATCGGCCAGGCCCGACCGGCGTGGCTCAAATCTACGCGCCCCGCGACGTCTTGCGGCGGCACAAGTTTCGCTACGATCGGCTCTACATCCGCAGGCAAAATCGTTCGGACTGGATGTGCGACTCATCTTGCTCTCTTCTGGATCAGCGCGCGCGTGCACGTGGAAGCCGCGCCGCCGAAAGTTCTGATGCGGGTTCCTCGCTCTGACATGCCAATGAACGATGTCGTCATCGTAGGGGCGGCCCGGCGGGGCTGCATACCGGCTGGAAGCTTGCCCGCGCGGGTCACGATGTGACGCTCTTCGAAGAGCATACGCAACATCGGCGACCCTGTGCACTGCACGGGCGTGCTGAGCCCGGAAGCATTCGAGGAATTCGGCGTCAGTTCCAGAGCCGTTCTCAACGAGTTGACCACGGTTCGCTTTCACGCGCCATCAGGCGACACAATCGATACGCGACGCGATCCGTTGAAGCCGCGTCGTGATCGATCGCCAGACATCTGATCGCGACTGGCTCGTGAAGGCGGTTCGGGCAGGTGTTCGCCTCGACTCCAGGTCGCGGTCCGAGGAGTCATGCGATTGAGACCGATCGCGTCAGCGTGAGCGGCGACGGTTTCAACGCGCAGGCGCCGGACGTGCGTTCTGGCGTGCGTGGAGCCAGCTATGCGATTCAGCGCCAGTTAGGCCTGGTATTCGCGCCATGCGGCTGCGATCGGCGCAGGCCGAGCTTCCAGCCAGGCGGACTGGGCTGATGTCGAGGTTCATTTCGGCAAGCACCTTGCCCCGGCGGGTTTTCTATGGGCCGTGGCCCGTGCGGCGCACGATCGCGAGTTCGTCCGCGTCGGCGTGATGTGCAACGGCGACGCCGGCCGCTACTTGATCGCGCATTTCACTACGTGGCGCCTCGCTGTGATCCGGCCGCCAGGCGGATGCCAGCCGCGCCAGAAGATTCCTTCCGCCTGAGCCCATTCAGCGAAGCTTCGCGGACTCGCCTGCGTTGTCGTCGGTGATGCCGCTGGACTGGTGAAACCGACCACCGGAGGTATCTACTACAGCTTGCTCAGTGCCAGCCTCGCTGCCGAGACTTTAGCGGACGCCCTAAACGAGATGATGTCGGCGCTGACAGCCAGGTCTGCATATGGCGCGCTGGCGTGAGGCCCTGGGCCCGAGCTGAGTTCCCAGTTGGCCCTCAGAAAGATCATCGCGCAACGCCTTGATGATGCCGATATCAATGGACTTCGAACTGGCCAGAACTGACGGCATCATGCCGCTGCATGACAGACGCACGGCTGCCTTCAACCATCATCGCAATTTCATTGTCGCCCTCCTGAAACACCCGCCCGCCCGTCGTCTCCTCGTCAAATCCGTTTCGCTTGATCGCGTAACCTGACGCGCGCGCCACGAGGGTCGCCCTCTGTCCCGCGGCCCTCAGGCCTCTATCGCAGGTGCGGCGGTGGGTTGACGGCGATCGTCATCGCCGACGCGTGTCGATCCGGCTGGTTGATGGAGTGCCAACGCCCGCGAGGGAGGCAAAAGCAGGCCATTTGCGGGCATCCTGAGGCCGGTGTCCCGGACGCTCTGGACAAACACCGCAAGCAGCCCGGTCACGGCCCCAGCGCGAATCCAGAAAACGGGTGAGTGGTCGGCGGCGGCCGCCGCCGAGCGATCAGTCGGAATCCACTCAACACCATGATGCCGGCCGGCACGCACAACAGTAGCGCCCACCTTCCGCTGCAAGCTGAAGATATTCGTTGTGCGCGTGATTGAAATAGAAGAGTCCTTTCGTCTGTTGATAGACGAGCATGCCGCGCCTCATATGCGTACGCCGACTCCGGTCACCAAGTCGCAACCATCGGCCAGGGTTCCTTCCAGATAACTCGCCGTCCGCCGACGCCCGACGCGAGCGTCTCGCCGACGCGGATCGGCGAGCGCTCCCAGGTTCGCGTGCATCGCTGCAACCGCGATGATGGCCGTCGCGGCGGCGAGGAGTGGCGCGCGCCCCTGGTCTCCAAGCCGGATCCACGAGAACCAGATGAAACACAACGTGGCGCGCGGCGGCGCCCGTGAGGCCCGAGCGAGATGTCGACGGTCAAGAGCGCGGCCGACATGAGACACGTGGAGGCAAGGAGCGCCACGAGCCGGGCGTCTTTCAGCGCGCGTCGAGACGGAATCCGCCGTCGTAGAGCCGGTGCCCGTGACTCGATCCGGGCTTGCATGGCGCCAATCGTGACCGGGACGGCCGCAGGATCAGCCATGTCGAGGAAGTCATCTTCGATTCAGCGCATGGCCCAAAAGGGGCTCCGAAGATGGTGGGAGCAGATCCAGGTAGAGCTTCCTTGGTGCCGTCGCATGCTGCTGCAGAAGGGCGACCGCGGCAAGGGCCAACCCAACCGGGCGATGCCTGCGGCCGTGGCGGCGAGCGCCGCCACGCGCGCGAAATTCTCGAGCCGACCAGAACACAATAGCGAGTGAAACAGCCAGGGGCAGACTCCATCTTGTCGCGTTCGGATCGATGGAAAGTGGCGCCGACGCTTCTGCAACGCGGGGCGCAAGCCACAACAATTCTTCGACGCCGTTCATGCGCGGTGACAAAGCTTGTCGAAGATTTGATGGGAGTGGAACGAGCTGTGCGGGCGATGACGAGCAGGCACGCTGCAAGGGCGAAATCGAACAGACGCGTCGAGTCTCTTCCGATCGTCAGTGGATGAACTATCGCGCCCAGGAGCATCGCGCCGGCGAGCAGCGGAAGCGCGTCGTCCAATGATAGGCGCCAGCGAAGGCAAAAAGCGTGAAAGCGATGAGGACGATCGAGCGTCTTGACTGGCCCGGCCGAGCTGATTGGGTGATCGATGATTCGTTCGCTCATCGATTCAGGGTGGATTACGCGACTAAGACCGAGGCGCTCGCGTAGTAGCTCTTGTACTGGTGGCCGTAGTACCCGAGGTAGTAGTAGCTTGTTGCGGGCGAAATCCACCTTTGTTCAACAACCACCGTCACCGAGCGAGGATTCGATGACTGGATGGTGTCCAGTCGCGCGTTGCGCAAGGCGGCGCCGGGTCATTTCCGCGCCGATCACGCATACGACACCGGCGACCGATGGGGGCGGAGAATCACGGCGTCGGTGACCGCAAGGACTGGAGGCGTGTCGATCCAGCACCCAATCGAACGCGCACCGACGGCCAGGTTGGCCATGAGCGTTTTCATCCCGCTCGGACGCGAGCAGCTCCGATGGGTTTTGCGGCGGAGCGCCAGCCGTCGATCGCCAGCAGGTTGGGTTCGACCGTGCGTTGAATCACGTCACGGACCCGTGCCTGGCCGGCTATGACCTGCGCCAGACCCCGCTCGTTGGTGAGGCGGAGCGGGCGATGCAATCCTGGGCGTCGCATGTCCGCATCGATCAACGGGACTCGCAGGCCGCCGTACGCCAGCGCCATCGCAATATTGGCGGCGGTGATGGTCTTGCCCTCAAGTGGCTGTGCGCTGGTGACCACCAGGGCTTGGTGCCGGGATCGGTATAGCGAGAGACCAGCGCCGTGCGAAGCGCGCGGAAGGACTCGCCGAAGTCATCCGGCACGTTGGTCGACGCCAGCAGCGGCAACTTGTCGCCATGAACCGTAGGGACAAGGCCGAGGAAGGAGGCTTCGAGCGCTGGTTCCACGTCCTCCGGGGTCTTGACCGTGTCGTTCATGTAGTCGAGACCGAGCGCGACCGCGACCGCAAAGGCTGAAGCCGATTGAAAGCGCCATGAGCCAGGTGCGACGGCCGGTGGGGCGCATTGGTGCCTTGGGCACCTCGGCGCGATCGATGATGCGAGCGTTGTTCGTCCGGCTGCTGCTGGAGACTCTGAGCTCCGCTTTTCCTGTTGGAGGAGCGTGTCGTAGACCGTGTTGGTTGCTGGCCTCGCGCTCCAGGACGTTGTAGTCCACGCTCTTCCGCCCCAGATCCTGCACGTCGACCTTGGCTGCTTCGAGGTGCTCTGCTGAGTGTCTGCTCCTGAAGCAGGACCGTTTCATATTCGGTCCTAACCGACTGGACGGCCTTGGTGGTCTCGGTGTCGAGTTGGGTCCAGGGCGTCTTCCAGAGCGGTCCTGTTCGCCGCTGACCTGCGGATGCTTGTCCCCGTATTTGTCCAGCGGCGCCGCACGTTGGCGCTGGGCTCAGACGACCCTCGTCTTGGCCGCGACGACCCGGGGATTCTGACCGACCGCCGGAATCGCGTCCGCCGAGGCGTCATTGCCGGCTCTGATCCTGATCGTAGAGGGCGCTTTCGTTGCGTACGCTCGGTTCGCGCCCGCATCAGATCGTTCGTTCAGCTTGTTGTAGCGGCTCAACACGATGTTCTGCCTGTGTCGTCGACGGCGACATCGCATTCTGCTTCTCGCGATTACTCTGCAAGCGCTCGCTCGCTTCTCTCGAGCCTTCTGTTGCTGCTTCCCCAATTCGGTCTGGAGCCAGTCGAGCGTGGCCTGCGACGTAGTGAAGCTTGGCGGCGAGATTCTGATCTATGTACTCGTCCATCAAGGTGTTCGCGGCCTGCGCGCTGCAGAATTCGGGATTGAGCGAGCGGAAGGTGACATCGACCAGCCGGCTGTCGCGCACCGGCTCCACCGCGACCCGGCTCACGAACGCTGCAACCAGACCGCTCTCGTCTGGTGCTTCGGATGCCGCTTTCGCTGGTTCGGCGGGCGGAGCCGGTTTGACCGATTGAACCGCGCTTTCGCCAAAGGTCCTTCAAGGACGTCAACGGTGTCCGCCGGTGGAGCTGCCGTGCCATTGAATTCGGCCGCGTCCTCGAGGTGCAGCTTCTTGATCACGCGGCGCGTGAGGGTCGCGGCCCTTCAGAATGCGTACTGCGTGTTGTAGTAGAGCTGGGGATCTTCGAAATGCTTGTGACTCTGCCGAGGCAAGACCGGGGATCATGGCTCCCTCGGTTTCGATCAACAGTCGGCCCTGGGCTTCGTAGTATCCGATCCCTGAATATCCTCGGAGCATGACCGCGGCCGAGGTGATGCACATACGCTCAACGCCACGATACCGGTAGCGATAAAGCACCGCGAGGCGATCGAGGATGTGGACGTCCTGGTCGGCTGGTCCGCTCGACTGCGATGGAGTCGGCGTCGGTGCTGGTCGCTGTTGCGGGCCCTGAGAATCCATTACACGCGGTCGCGGCTCAACGTTCGCTGACGGGGTCGCCGACGGGGACCACCGCTGGGATCGGATGGATCACGACTTGAGGGAGCACACTCACAAGCGTTGGAACCAATCCCGTGGGAGTGATGGCGATGGCGGAGGTCCCCAGCAATGCTCCGAGCGCCGACGGGCGCGCTGGCAGCTTCACGACGACCTCTTCGGTTTCGCCGGCATTGACGGCCGTCAAACCACTGGCGGCCAGGACCTGGCGGGTGGCAGTGATGATTTCCACCACGTAAAGGCCAGGATCGAGGCCCTCGAACACCACGTTGCCCGCTTTGTTGGTCACCAGTGTTGCGACGATGCGGCCGTAACGAGCGTCGCGGGCACGAACGAGGGGCGTTCGGCAGCGCTCACCGGCTGCATCTTCGGCTTTGGCCGTGATGGTCGACAAGGCGCTTGGTCTCGGAACAGAGTGGCCTCGGCGGCTGATTCTGTGCGGACGCATGGTCGCCATGGTCGCGAGCGCGATGAAGGTGATCGAAATCACGCGTACATGGCAGCCACGGAGTATTATCGGTTTCGTATTTGGCGTCGATTAAAGTACGATCTTAGGCAGTCATTATATGACAATGTTAGGACTTTATTGTCGTTTAGATTCGATTAGTCAGACTCAGCCGCTGGCCTTCCGGGGGAAACCAACCCGGCCCGAGTGCCAGGGTGCCTCAAACGCTTCATTACACGGAGGTTATGTCAAGTGGGCGAGCACATTTCCTTCCAGGCGAATGGACACACGACCCCGGCATACCTGGCACACCCGCCCAACCTGGGCCCGGCATTGTGGTCATCCAGGAATGGTGGGGCCTCGTATCCCATATCGAACGCGTCGCCGATCGGTTCGCGCTAGCAGGATTCGTGGCGTTGGCGCCCGATCTCTATCACGGCGAGAAGGCGACGACGCCCGATCAAGCGGGAAGATGATTGATGGCTCTGCGAGTCGACGAGGCAGCGCGCGATCTCGCAGGCGCGATCGATGAGCTCTACCCGCCAGGACGACGTCACCCACTCTGAAAGTGGGCACTGTTCGGGTTCTGCATGGGCGGAGGCGCTTTCGCTCTTCGCTGCATGTCGCAATCCGGAAGTCGGCGCCTGTGCCGTGTTCTACGGAGGTCACCCGAACATCAGCCCCGATCTGGAATCGCTGCAGGCTCCCGTGCTCGGCATCTACGCCGGAAAGGATACTTTCGTGACGCCCGACGTCGTGAAGGAGCTGGATCGCCAGCTCACTACACTTGGCCGACGTCACGGAGTTTCACGTATCCGAACGCCCAGCAGCGCGTTCTTCAACGACGAGCGGCCCGGAAGTGCATCGACGGCATCGCCGCGGCAGACGCCTGGACCAAGACCCTCGCCTTCTTCCGGCGCGAGCTGCGGGCTTAGGTATCCTCTATTGGCGATGTTGTGGCGGGCGGCACTCGTTCTGGTGGCTGCCGCCGCCGCGCTCCTCCCGCTTCCAGCCAGCATCGTCGAGCGCGCCTACTCGACGGCGCTCTACCCGCGGCTCAGTCGGTGTTGACCCCGTCTCGAACGCACGTGCCGTTCGCGCTTTTCGATGCGTTGGTCGCCATTGTCGCCTGGCGGCTGGCTGTTCGCTGTCGCCCTCGACATCGAGGCGATACCGTCGTCAATGGGCGCGTCTTGGCGGGCGGCAATCGTCCTGCGCACGGTCGTGTGGACTGCGGCGCTGTATGTGCTGCTTTTTCTGCTGACTTGGGGGCTGAACTACCGGCGCGAGAGGCTCTCGGACAAGCTTTCAGCTTCGATTCAACCGCGATATCCGCCGACGCGGCACGATCGGTGGCCGTCACAGCGGTGAACGCGTTGAATGCACTTCACGGCCGGGCGCACAGTGTCGGCTGGGCCCCGTTCGGCTCGATCGAGCCGTCACTTGCGAATGCGTTCGACAGGGTTCAAGAAGATTTGGGGCACGTTCGAGATTTGCCGTGAGCCGACCGAAGGCGACACTGCTCGATTTCTATTTCCGCAGAGCTGGCGTCGCCGGGATCCAATGTCTGCACTTTCTCGAGACGCTCGTCGAGCGCAACTCTTCTTCCGTTCGAACGTCCGTTCGTCGTCGCCCATGAGAGTGGAGCCATCCGGCGAGGATTCGCCGACGAGTCTGAAGCCAATTTCGTAGGTTGGCTGACATGCCTCCGCGGATCGATCCCCGATCGATACAGCGGCTGGCTGTTCCTCTACGACGAGCTTGCAGGTGCGGTAGGTCGCGGCGATCGTTCGGCTCTCGCCGGAACGACTCGGACCCGGCCCGCGCGCCGACCTCCAGGCCGTTGCTCAGCGACTGCGGCGGCAGGTGAGTCCGGCGGTCTCGGCCGCCGGCTGGCGTGTGCACGATCGATATCTCAAAGCCAATCGCGTCGGAAGCCGGAGCGCGGAGCTATGCAGAGGTTGTCCGCCCTCGTGCTTGGGTGGAAGTTCGGCCCGGACTGGACGCCGCGGCTCCGGGGAAGAACTTCCGGCCTCGCTGACATCGATTCAACGGACTACGTAAGTGGCGTGACCGGGCGCAGCGAAGGGTCACGGGGTTGGTTGCCGTAGTAAACGCGATCGAGGAACAGACCTGAAGGCGGCGCCGTGAGGCGCGCCGGGCCTTCCGATGCTTCGGCGAGAAAGCGGTGGCCGCTGCCCTGATCAATCGTCCCCGTCCGATTTCGACGAGCACTCCGACCATCCGTCGCACCATTTTCCACAGGAAGTGCGAGCCTTCGATGCCGATCAGAATCAGGCTGCCCGCCTCGACGATATCGAGCCGGTCGATCAAAACGAGCGTCGAACCGTGTTGGCGGGCTCTCGGAGTCGGACACGTCCACCTCTCGAGCGCTGAACGACTGAAAGTCCCGCATTCCGACGAACGCCTTCGCGGCCTCGCGCATTCGACCACATTGATCGGGTCCTTCACCCACCACACATAAGCCTTGGCAAAGGCCGTGCGGCGCCGGGACACCTGATACAGATAACGGCGCGCGACGGCGTCGTGGCGGCGCGTGAAAGCGTCGCGGGACGTTTTCGAGGTGCAGGATGTTGATGTCGGCTGGAGGCTCGTCGTTCAACCCCGCTGCAACGATTCTGGCGATAGAGCAGTGGCCACGTCGAGATGAGCGACCTGGCCTTTGGTCGCGTACCGCCGGCGTCCGTTCGACCCGACCCGTACAGCTCCAAATCCTTGCGCCCGGTGACGGCACTGCCACGGCGCGATCGGTTTCTCCTGAATCGTTCGCGCGTTCTTCTGCAGATCTGCCAGCCGCTGAACCGTGTGCCGGCGTATCGATGGTCAGCTTGGATCCGAGGCACATCGCGACACTTAGTCGGAATTCCTGCCGAGAGGCCCGCGAGGAACATCCCGTCTCCGGCCGCCGGTCGAGCTGGGTCCCCAGCCTTGTCGCAGCACGTCGAAAACTGAGAAGCCGCTCGACGTCGGGCCGCTTCAAATATCGCTCCTCGATGCCGACAATCTGCGTCTTGTGCGCGGCGAGCGCCCGCGCGCGCTGCTGCACCAGCGTCCCGGTATCGACGAGGAAATCCACCCCCGCCCGCGGCGGAAACTCACCACTGTCCCAGGGCATGACTGGTGGAATCCACAGCAGCCGCTGCACGACGTGCCGGAGCTCCAAGCTCTGAAACCATCTGGGATCCGAGGCTGCTCCTATCGCGTCGGTGGTAAAACGACTGATCGCGATGTGATCGGTGTGAAGGTTGAATCCATTGGGATCGAACGTCACCACGATCGCCGGCCGTTCTCGACGAATGGCTCCGACGAGCGAACGGCGGATTTCATCGGGAGGCGCCGCCGCCAGCTCTTTGTCCCTTGTGGGCGAAGCGATCTCGAGGGCATCGAAGCTGAGGATGCGCGCGGCTTCTCTCAGCTCCTGCTCGCGGACTTGCGGCAATTCCTCTTTCGAGCACAGACCGCCTGTCGCCCTGAGGCCGCCCCGAGTGGCCGTCACGAGAGCCGTCCGCGCCCTCGTCGTGGCAGCGGGCCGCCACTCCCGAGCTCCAGTGGCTCTCATCGTCAGGATGTGCAAATACGAACAGAATCAGAGCGCGTCATCCTTTCATCTTATGCCGAGCCGACTCGTCGGCCGCCGCGTGACCTGCAGCCCGGCCCTCCGCTCCAACTGACACACGATCGCAAGGGTTGACACTGTGCGCCTCTCGCTTGTCAAAAGGTCGCCGCGCAGGTTGGACGGATCCCCGAACGATCCCGTTGTCTCACACAACAGGCACGCGCAGGTTTGCAACCTCACGCGACAAAGCCGTCATCGCGCTGCTGGAGGGCTCCGGTGCGGGTCGTTCGTCTGGCGGCGCTGCTTTTCCCGGCTTTCGTCGGCTCGTCCGCGGCGGCAGCAGCCCAGCGGCCGGCTCTGCCGAGGTCGGCTGGCAGGCGTTGCGCGATGGGAGGCCGAACGAGCGCTTTCGTCCTTCCGTGAGGCGCTGACTCATGAGACCCGGTGATCCGACGTTGCACATCGGCGTCGGGCGTGGCCGAGCATCTCCTCGGCCGCGAGGATGAGGCGCGAAAGTCTCTCGAACGCGCACTGAAGATCGATCCCCGCCTCGTCGGTTGCGTCCACGCTGCTTGGCGAGATTGCGTATCGACAAGGTGACGTCGACACGGCCATCCGGGTCTACCGAAGACGCCATCTCCCGTAACGTTGGAGATGCCCGCATGAAGGCGCGGCTCGAGGAGTGGCGCAAGGAAGCGAGCACGCACCGCGGCTTCGAGTCTCGGAACGACGATCGCTTCTCGGTGATGTTCGAAGGGCCCGCCGAAGAGCAGCTTGCGCCCGGGCGACGACCGTGTTGACTGCGGCATTCTGGCGGATTGGAAAGGGGGCTTGGCCACTACCCTCGAACTCGATTTCAGTGGTGCTCTACACTCAGAAGCAGTTCCGCGATATCACAAGAGCGCCCGGATTGGTCGGCGGGCCTCTACGATGGCCGGATTCGCATACCGGTCCGCGAGCGGAGCAGAATCTCGCCAGTTTCGACCGCGTGCTCACCCACGAGTTGACCCACGCGATGATCGCAGAACGTCGCCCCGCGGGGCGTTCCAACCTGGCTGCACGAAGGCCTTGCGCAGCACTTCCGAACAGGCCGACGCGGCTGCGGCCGAGCGGCCGTTTCCGCGCCACCCGCCTGTTCATACCTTTGACCGATCTCGAGGGTGGCTTTCACGGAGTTGAACGGCAGCGCCGCGGTCATCGCCTACGACGAGAGCTTTATCGTCGCTCGGACGCTGCTCGATCGTGGTCGGAACAAACCTGGGGTTCCTCATCCAGGATCTTGGCGCAGGTCAGACGATCGACCAGGCGATTCTGCGTTTCGGGATCACGTATCCTGAGTTCCAGGACGAAGTCATCCGCCGCCTCGGCTTTCGCACGAGGCAGAGTCAATAGCGCCCATCGGATCTCGCAAGTTGCTGGCCGAAAGCTTCCATGGCGCGCCTGACTCGGGCGTAAGTGCCTGGATTTTCAGTCCCTCTAGACTTCATGGATCACCGGACGCAACAATAGCGGAAGCCCATATGTCGCCCGTCCGCGCATGTCCGTCGTCACGTTTGGTCCACATCCTCCTCCCAATCGCGCTTGTCGCCGAGCCGGAGCCCATCGTGTCGGTGCCCAGGGCGCGACAGAACGGACCACCGGCACGATTGAAGGAACGGTCTCGACTCAAGGTGGGTCCGTGAAGCTCCCAGGGGTGCTCGTGAGTGTCCGCGGGGCTTCGGATGAGGAGCTGGCCCAACAGGTATCCAACGAGTGAGGGGGCATTTCTGCGATCGCCGATCTGCCGCCGGCTCGATATCGAGTCCGGGCATCCCCTCGACGGCTTTCAAGCTGTCGAAGGCGCAGGCGGTGGTTGCCGCCGGTGGCGTTGCCAATGTCACGCTGGACCTTCCGGATCGCGGCTGTGGCCGAACACGTCGACGTCGTAGCGAAGTCGCCGGTTTCGGACGCTGGAACGCTTGCGACCACCGATACCGTCGCCGCCAGTGGAAAGCTCAAATGCTGGCGCCAGGCGAAGGATTCCAGGCGCGCTCTCCGCCTTCTCTCGGGCGTCATTCAGGTCCCGGGCGGCGAGAGCATCGATGGCGGCCGTCCCAACCAGGCTGGAGTTCAGCTGGGGTCTGCAACGCTGCTGGATTCCGCCACCAATCTCGCCCGCGTTTCGCTCCCGCTGACGGCATCGACTCGGTGTCGGTCTTATGCAGAATCCCTATTGAAGTGGAGTTCGGAAGATTCTCATCCGGTTTGGTTCTGATTCAGACGCGGCGTGCAGGTGATAAATGGCGGGTCAACGTCCAACAACCTCGACCGGCCTCCGTTTGAAGCGCTTCACGCTCTGCAAGTGACAGGGATTGCTGGCTGGAAACCGAGCTTCGAACTCGGCGGGCCGCTGATCAAGAACCGCGTCTTTCTCGAGCAGACGGGCCAGCACTCACTATCAGACGACCGACATCCCCAGTCGGCCCGAAACCGAGTTGAAGACCAACGAGTGGTTCCAGCTCGTTGACCCGCGTCGATGCGAAGGTGTCGGACCGTCATTCAATCATCGTGGCTGGCGGGTTCGTTCCCAGCACCACGAAGCAGGCCACGCTCGCACGTTCACGCCTCCCGATGCCACGGTCGATCTTCGATGACGACGTCTCCACGCGATGTTCACCGAGCGGTCTTTGTTCGCGGCCACAGCCGTCGAAGGGACGCTCCACTTCACGGTACCGGACGGACGTAGCCAGCCAGGGTGCAGCGCGCCCATGGAGCTGCTGCCAGAAACGACGCTGGGCAACTTCTTCAATCTCCAGCATCGGAGCACTTCGACGTATCAATGGATTGAAACGGCGACGCATTCGCATAAGGGCGTTGGCGGCATACACCTTTTCAAAGTCGGGTTCGACCTCCTCCATAATCGCTACGACGGGACGAGCGTCAGTAGACCTGTAACCTGATTGAGCGCCCGATGGCACGCTTGCGAGGAGATTGGATTTCGACGGTCCCAGCTTCGAGTCGGTGCACACCACGGACTTCGCGTTGTTCGCACAGGACAGGTTTCAGCCCGCGTCGCGTTGGTACATTGAATTCGGTGGCCGTGTCGATCAGGATGGCATCATCGTCGGACGCCAGCGCGACGCCGCGTGCGGTGTGGCCGTGCTTCTCAACGATTCCGGCACCGCCACGCTGCACGGGAGGTTATGGCCTCTTCTACGAGCGCACGCCATCAATCGCCTGCGGCCTTCCAGGCAATTCGAGCAACCGATCGACACACGGTTCGCGACTGATGGCCTGACGCCGCTCGGCCTTCCCATACCTTACGAATATGTGACGTCGCCCGACCTGGCAGACTGCGCGCAGCGCCACGTGGGACATTTCCTACGACTATCGGGTGAATCGCTGGTGGTCCCTCCACCTCCGGGGTGCTCGACCGTCAAGGCAGCCACGAGCTCATCGTCGATCCGGTTCGGACGGAGCAACGCGGCGCATATGTCCTCAGCAGTTCCGGCGTTCGAGCTATCGGCAGGAAGAAGTGGCCGTCCATTTCGTGCACGGTCAACGCGTGCCGACGTCAACACGTCGCATGTGCATTCGTCGGCGCAAGAGGGATCTCAACACCTTGATCAGTTTTTTCGACGCCATTCTCCAGCCGATTATTGAGCCAATGCTTACGCCCCGGCCGCTGCTGACGCACCCAATCGATTCCTCCTCCGTGGCCGAGCGATGCCCACGACCAAGTGGCTCTGCTCGGCACTCCTGACTGGCGGAGTGGCCTCCCGCATCAATCGTAGAACGAAGACCTCGACTTCGTAGGGCCCCGCAACGAACTGCGCTTCCCGACTTATATTCGTGTCGACGCCGGATTCCGAGCGGCGTCTCACGGTCGTCTCGAAGTTCCATCCGGCTGGGGCTTCGAGTTTCAAACGCTTTGAACTCTCGTTCTTGCCGGCCGATGTTCAGGCAAATATCGGATCGCCGGACTTTGGGGGCTTCTACAATTCCGTGTATCGCGAATACCGCATACACGTCAGATTCGAGAAATAGTCGCGTCCGGTCTCAATTCAGCCGAATCGACCGACCGACCTGCCGGAACGCTTCTTCGTAGGCCGGTGCTTCTTTTTCTGGCACCAGCGTCAAGTAGTAAAAGAGGTTGCCGTCGGACAGAAACGTCGTGAAGACGTTGCGGTCACTTCCATGCCGCCGAGCGGTGAGGGATTCACGAGGAGTGTCGCCAGCGCGGTTCGTTGCGACATTCTCACGACTCGTTGGTCGCCCGCACGTCGGAGACTGGGATTTTCGCGCCCAATCGCGTTGAGCCAGGCACTGGTCGCCTCTTGCAGATCGCGCGTGACGCCGCCCTGGCCACACCGAATTCGACGCCATGGGTGAACACTGTTTGTCCATTCAGATCGCCGCGACGCATTCTGCGGGACGGCCTTGATCGAGCTGCTCGACGACAGACCCTGTCCAGTTTACTCGGCACGCTGGCCCGGAAAACGCCGCCACCGTTGATGTTCCGATATTGGCCGGACGGGGACGGCACCGGCTGGCCCGGCGTCCCAACCGATCGCGGCGTCTCCTCCCGGAGCCGCCGCGCTTGAGCCAGATCGCCGGTCAGACTTGGCCGGCGGAAGCGCCGCAAATTTTGCTTTGATCCCTTCAAACTGACTCGTGTCCGTGGCCTTGGCGATGGTGAGCGCTTCAGCCTCTTTCGTGATGTAGGCCGTCCGATTGCCGGGATTCGGGTGACTGCTCATCCACTGCGGACTGCTCTCCGCCTTCGACTCACGCTCGATCGTTTCGAACATGTGGGCGAGCTCTCGCGGGTCGTAGCCGGCGCGCGCCATGATCTGCGATCCGAGGAGATCCGCCTGCTTTTCGAAGTCGCGGCTGTATCGCAGGAGCAGCGTGCCGAGGCCGAATTGACTGCCCTGCATGATCGCGGATCCGGCGCCTCCCCGACGACCGCGCCTCCAACGATGCCGGCAATCTGTCCGAGCTGCGAGCCAGGGTTCTGCGCCTTCGAGGCGTTGGCGGTGCCATGCCGCAAGAGGACGTGCGACAGTTCGTGCGCCATGACGCCGGCGACTTCGCCCTCGCTTGCCGCCGCGTCGAACATGCCGCGATGGACGAACATCGGCCCGCCGGGCAGCGCGAAGGCGTTGATCTCCTTCAGGTTGACTGGCGTGAACGAGTATTTGTAGACAGGCTGCTTCAGCTCCGATGGCGCGGCAGCCACGAGGCGGTCACCGAGCATTGTGAGATAGCGGGCGATCGCCTCGTCCTCGATGATTGGGTATTCCTTGCGGACTTCAGCGGCGGCCTTCTCGCCAGAGCTTCGACGTCCTCTTCGGGCGTGTAGCTTGTTCTTGGGCAGCTTGATTTCCGTCTGTCCAAACGCAACTGTGGCCGCCAATGAAATGCGGCCCCACACGTCGCTGCTTTCGAGATCAGTCTCGCTTTCCGCATGGATGGCTCCTTGACGCACGGTGCAAGAAACTCGCCGATCTGAATGCCCCGAAGGCCGGACTCAACGGTTGCTCCAGATCGAGGGCCAGGTCGCGGCGATGCTAATGTCGCGGCAATCACCTAATCAAGTATGGAAAAGGGCGAGCGCTGACGCAAGTAATGGCTGAGTACGCGCACGCCCCGAATGCCGTGACTGCCAGACGAAACAGCGATTCTGGAGCCGTCGCTCCGTCCACTTGACAACCAAGTGGAATCCAGCCATGCTGCGCGCTCGGAGACCACTTGGATGGCCAGTGAATCAAGGGAACGCGTCGAGCTCCTTCAGGGCACCCTCGATTTGATCGTGCTGCGGGCGCTGCACACCATGGGTGCGCAGCACGCCTACGGGCTGGCGGCCCGACTCGAACAAGTGGCCCAGCCGTCGCTCACGCTGAATCAGGGCACGTTGTATCCCGCCCTGGTGCGACTCGAGCAGAAGGGCTGGATCAAGGTACCTGGCAGAGAACCGAGAGCAATCGCGAGGCGAAATACTACGCCATCACCAAAGCCGGGCTGCGTGGACTGGAGAGGCAGACGGAACGGTGGCGGCGGCTTGCCGGTCTGGTTGACAGGCTGCTGGTGACCGAACGATAGGCCATGGAAAGACTCCGGCGTTTTCTCCTGCGGCTGCGAAACGCTTTTCACCCCTTCGAGGCAGAGCCGGATCTCGCGCGAGAGGTGGAGTCCCACCTTCGGTTGATGGCGGACGATTTCGAGCGCCAGGGCCTCTCACCCGAACGAGCGCTGGCCGCCGCCCGAAGGAGGTTCGGCGGTGTCGAGCACACCAAGAACCGCCATCGTGATGCTCGATCGTTCGTTTGGCTGGATGACATCCGGCACGATGTCGGATATGCGATTCGCACGGCGCTGCGAAGCCCCGGTTTTGCGTTTCTCGCTATCACAATCATGGGGCTTGGCATTGGCGCGAACACGGCCGTGTTCAGCGTGGTCAACGGTGTCCTGCTGCAGCCTCTCGCGTATCGAGATCCGGAGCACATCGTCACACTTACCACCTCCGTCGTCGGCCGCGAGAGTGGACCTATCCGCGGGCAGATTGCGGATGCCGACTTCGAGGACTGGCGCGGCCAGGCGACATCCTTCGACGCGATGGCTCATTTCTTCGCGCGACCGACAGCGGTGATGGTCGGTGAGCAAGCCGAGTACGCGCGCGTCGGTCTGGTATCTGGCGAATTCTTTCGCGTTTTCGCGGTGCAGCCGATTGCCGGGCGATTGTTCGAGACCGGGAGATTACAGCAGGTCCACCCACTGTGGCGATTGTCAGCGCTGCGTTTGCGCTGTCTCATTTTGGCGGGAGCGGTGAGGCCGTCGGCCGAACCATACGCCTCCTGAACAGATCATGCTTGATTGTCGGAGTGACTCCGGTTGGTTTTGCCTTCCCGGAAGGCGCCGAGATCTGGGCTCCCTTGCCGCTGCCCGATGCTGCGAGGCCTCTCAGCCGGGGTGGAGAGAATTTCCGCGCTGTCGCACGCCTCAAGCACGAAACCAGTCTGGAGCTGGCGCAATCTGGAGATGACGGCGATAGCCGGACGGCTGGAGCAGCAATATCCCGACACCAATACCGGAAGACACGTCATCGTCAGACGGCTGCACGACCAGGTGGTGGGCGATGTCCGTCTGATGCTTTACGTTCTGCTTGCCGCAGTGGTCCTCGTCCTGCTGATTGCCTGCGGCAATCTCGCGACACGCTGCTACTCGCGCGCGCGACTGCCCGCGCTCAAGAGATGAATATCCGGGCGGCCCTCGGCGCGAGCCGCGGACGCATCGTGCGTCAAATGCTCGTCGAAGGACTGGTGCAGGGATTCGCCTCTGGCGTGGTCGGGCTCGCTCTCGCCTTTGGCGGCATGAAGACTACTGGTGGCCTTGCTTCCGGGCAACGTTCCACGACTCGATGAAGTGACGATCGACGGGCGAGTGCTTCTCTTCACGCTGGGGGTGTCCGTGTTTTCGAGCCTGCTTCTTGCGCTCGCTCCAGCATTTCGGGCCTCCCAAGTTCAAGTCGAACGTGGCCTTCGCCAGGGTGGAACGCGATCCGTCGCCGGCAGTGGAATACGTCGCACCCGAGAAGGTCTCGTCGTGCTGCAACTCGGATTGTCGGTCGTTCTCCTCGCCGCCGGCGGTCTGCTCATCCGAAGTTTCATGGCGCTTCAGAGCGTCCCGCTGGGTTTTCAGCCGGAACGGGTCTTGGTCGCCGACGCCACGGTGGCGACGCCAGACCCGCGCGAGGGTGCCACGCTGTTTTTCGAGATGTGCTGGCCGCGATCTCCAGGATGCCCGGCGTCGTGGCTGCCGGTGCAACGATGGCCGCGCCTGGGCGTGTGGATTCAACCGGTGGTTACTGGATCGACCACGTGCCGAAGCCGAGCGAGCTGAGGACTGGATCGAGCAATATCAATTCGATTGTCGCCCCGGGCACATTCAAGGCGCTGGGGATTCCACTCGTGCGCGGGCGTGATTTCGACGAACGCGACGTCCGCGATGCCCCCATGACAGCCATCGTCAACGAAGCACTTGCCCGGCAGGGCGCTTCCCGGCGGGGACATCATCGGCCACAAGATCGTCTGCGCGTTCGATTCGCTCGAGCCGATGACGATTATCGGTGTCGCGAGCGACGTGCGGCAATCCGGGCCAGCCGACGAATCCCGACCGGAGTGTTACATGCCGTATCTGCAGCATTTCTACAACGGCGCGACGCTCAGTCTCGTGATTCGGACGGCGACCGATCCAATGCAGCTGGCGGAAACTGTCAGGCGCACGGCGCGGGAACTGGCGCCTGGCGTCCCATTGAGATTCACCACCCTCGACGCATTGACAGCGCAAAACGTTGCCCTGCCTCGGTTCCGAGCGCTCCTCATTGGCGCATTCGCTGCAGTCGCGCTCGTCCTTGCGATCATCGGCGTTTTCGGCGTGGCGGCCTATTCGGTGAGTCAGCGAACGGCTGAGATCGGGCTCCGCATTGCGCTCGGCGCGACCTCTGGTCAGATTCTGCGCTTGTTGTGCGGGAGAGCGATCGCGATGCTCGGCATGGGACTCGCGTTCGGCTTCGTCGGCGCCGCTCTGACGACACGCTTTCTTGGAAGTCTGCTGTTTGCGGTCAAGCCGAGCGATCCGGTGACATATGTGGCTGTCGCCGCAGTTCTGGCCAGCACGTCGCTCGTGGCGCTCTACCTGCCGGCTTCCCGCGCAACCAGGCTGGATCCCCTCGTCGCGCTTCGTTATGAATGACTTCCGCGAGATTCAGCTGCTGCGGCGGCCCGTGTATCGCAACGTGAGCACGGTAATGTCGTCGGCCTGCGGGGCGCCCCGCGCAAATTCCTCGACGAGCGTGAACACAGCCTGAGTCAGCGAATAGGCGTCCTCCGGGGACATCGCACTTACAGCCTTCAGCAGTCGCTCTGGCCCGAACATCGTGCCGTCTGTATTCATCGCATCTGTCACGCCGTCGGTGAAGGCCACCAGGCACTCCCCGAGGCTCCAAGCGATCGTGATTCACCGGAAAGCTGGCGTGCTCGAAGAGCGCGAGTATAGGACCACCATCGACCGCGAGCGGCTGGGGCGGGCGGCCTGCGCGAACGCGCAGCGGAGGTTCATGTCCTGCAGACGCGAACGTCAGCTCGCCACTATTGGGATCGAGCACGCCACAGACGCCCGTGACGAACATGCCGTGCTCGTTCTCGGTGCAAAGCTGTCGGTTCAATTCGGTCAGCAGCGCGCTGGGGTCGTGCAAGCGCGGAGCCAGCGCATCGAATAGCGTCTTCGTCCGGGCCATGAAGAGCGCCGCTGCGACGCCTTTACCCGATACATCCGCGAGCATGAACACAGCTCGCCCGTTTTCGACGATGTGACGTAGAGATCGCCGCCCACGGCTCGCGCAGGGACGAGGTGTGCGGCAACCTCGAAGCCTTCTTCGGCGCCGCCCGCACGTGCCTCTGGGCAACATGCCCATCTGAATCCGGCGCGCAGCTTGAGCTCGCTTTCAAGCCGCTCCTTCGCAGCAGTCGTTTCGCGCAGCGTACGGATGTGCTCTTTCAGCGAGTCGCGCATGTGGTGAAACGCGGCCGTGAGCGTGCCGAGCTCGTCACGGCTGGTCACAGGAGGCAATGCCAGATCGAGATCGCCGGTTGCGAGCTGCCGCGCACGATCGGCGAGCCCGTGAAGGGGCGCGGTAAGCCGACGCGACAAGGCGACGACAACGCCGGCCAGGAGACTGAGGCCGCCGAGCGCGAGAATGGTTTGGAGCCATGACAACCGGCGGGCGTCGGCCATCAACTCGTTCTCGGGGTAGAGTGCGGCGAGCAACCACCCGGTAGCGGGATTGATCGGTCGAAAGACGGCTCGATAGCTCTGGCCGTCGATGACGAGCGGCTCGAAACCACTGGCGCCCGCGAGCATCCGCCGCACCAGCGGTTCGAGGCGTCTGCGCGTCTCGGGCGGCGTTTCCGGCGAGAGCTGAACGGCCAGAAGAGAAGACTCCGGGTGGGCGATCACCCGGCCGTTGCGCGTCACCATCACGCCGTAGCCGGTGCGGCCGATCTTCACGTCGCCGATGAAACGCCGGAGCCAATCGAGCTGCAAGTCAGCGGTGACGACGCCAATGGGACTGGACGCCCGCGTCTCGCGAACTCGTCAACGGGACGGTGTAGGTGACCATGAGGGTATCGCCGCCTTCCTCGTCGAAATAAGGCTCGGACCACCGTGGTTGCAGGGCAATCAGTGGAAGGCGATACCAATCACGTTCCCAGTAGCGATAAGTCGCTGTCGCCAGGTCCCTCTGGACGAGCCGAGTGCGATCCGCGGGATCTCGGAAGAAGCTACGGCGCGTAGCGCTCGGCCCGAGCGTCGAAAGCGAAGGGTTCGAAAGAGGCAGTCGAGCCGCTACATCCGGATTCCCAGCAACGAACCGACGCAACAATCCATCGAGAGCCGGCGGCTGCGGTTGAAGGGTTTCGACCGACGCTCCCAGCAGCTCGGTGCATTCGTTCCACTGAGCTCAGAACCATCAACACACGGTTGCGGGCCGCATCTGCGGCGTTGAGCGCCTCCTGCTCGGCCGCGCGGACGGCCGTATTGCGCGACAGGCGGCTCGAAAGTGAAACGGCCGCCAGGAAGACGGCGCCGCTGGCGAGAAGCACCCAGAGGATCATCCGGGTTCTGAGGCTCCTGAATCCACGGCGGACCGGCGTCGGTTGGGTATCCATCGGCGTAGGCTCGATTGTCGTTCCACAGTCTATCGCCGGAGCGGGTCGTGGTGTCAGCGCAGTAGGCGAGCCAGTCTCCGGACGTCCGATCAAGCGTGATGCTCACGACATATCGTGGCCGCCGCCCGGGCCCAACGGACGCACGAAGGCGCACGCTTGACATGTTATTTTTATAGCATGTATGCTACGTGCGTAACATGACGCCAGCCCCGCTCCACACCGTGCTCACTCGCCGCGAGCGGCAGATCATGGACATCCTTTACCGCCTGGGTCGGGCCACCGGTCGCCGAGGTCCTCGCCGAGCTGCCCGGAACGCCGAGCTATTCCACCGTGCGCACGCAGCTGCGGGTGCTCGAAGTCCAAAGGACATGCCCGACACGAGGAGGAGGGACTTCGTTACGTCTACGCGCCGTCGGTTCCCCGACATTCCGATGCGCAAGTCGGCGCTTCGTCATCTCGTGGACACGTTCTTCGACGGTTCCGTCGAGAAAGTCGTGGGAGCCCTTCTCGGTGGAGAAGGCCCCAGGCTCTCCGGAGAAGAGAACTGAAAAGGATTGCGGATCTCGTGGCGAAAGCCAGAAAGGAGGATGCATGACGCTGGTCCTGATCCTTCCGACCATCAAAATGTCGGTTCTGATTGGCGTCGTGCTCGCGGCGATGCCGCTCTTGAGCAAACGGTCGGCGCGCCTTCCGCCACAGCGTGCTCGTCGCGACCGTGGCATGTGCACTGACCTTGCCGCTGCTCGGACCGCTTGTGCCGTCGTGGTCCTTCGCCTGGCCCGCCTCTCCGGCCACCTCCTCGATGGTGACGTCTTTCTATCGCGCCACTCCGGGTGAGGCCAGCTCAACTCCACTGCGTTGGCACGACCTTCTCCGCCAAAACCTCGTCGCCCGGGTGGAGGCTGCCCTCGTCCGGCGCGTTGGCGCTCATAGCGGCCGCCGTCTGGCTTTCGGGGTGGGGTATTTTCTCGTGGCTCTGATCATCGGCCTCGGCCGGCTGACCTGGCTCGCGGCGCGCCACGCCGATGGTCGAGCCGGCATGGGTCCGGGCGTTGGCAGAAGCGGCGGATAGCTTTGGCCTTCGCCGTCCCGTGCGGCTGTTGCAAATCGACCATCCTTCGCTTCTTGCCGCGTGGGGATGGCGCACGCCAACCGTGATGATTCCCGGATGGGCACGACATTGGACCGACGACCGCGCCCGATTGGTGCTCAGTCACGAACTGGCGCATGTGTGGCGCGGAGACTGGTGCGCCCAGGTCGCCGCAGAGATCCTGCGCGCCGCATGCTGGTTCAATCCGCTCGTGTGGATGTTGTGCCGCCGGCTGCAGCTCGAAAGCGAGCGCGCCTGCGACGATGCCGTGCTTCGACGTGGATGGGACGCCGCTGAGCACGCGACGAGCCTTGTCGATCTCGCTCGAGCCCTCGCCAGCCGAGGCCGAAGCGCTTCCGGTGTCCTGGCGTTCTGCCATGGCGCGTCCGGCTGGCTTGGAAAGGAGAATTCGCGCGATGTTACAACCTCACCTCGACCGACGCCCCCTTTCGCGTGTTCACCATCTGGCAATCGCAGCCACACTCTTCGCGCTCACCTTTGTGATTGCGGAGCCGCAGCCTCCGCACAAGACTTCGCTTCACTGGCTGGCACACGCATCGACCAGACGGATCGTGTGCTGCCCGATGTGCGTCTCGTTCTGACCAATTCTCCCAATCGTTCCGAAGTACGAGTGCGAAGCGACAGGGATGGGCGCTTCGAGTTCATCGCGGTGCCTGCGGGAGACTTACATCCTCGAGACGTTCTTGCCCGGCTTCACGACCGTTCGGACGACCTTCTCGGTCGGAGGTGCCGGCAAGCTCGAGACACGATTCAAGCTGAGCGTGGGATCGCTCAACGAGACGATCACGGTCACGTCACCGGGTCGCGCCCTGACCACGACCGAGCTCGAAGCGCGCCGTCAGGCGCTCGAGCGTCGAGCCGGCAGAAGCAACAAGGGCGTAGGGGACTGCGCCGACACGGGTAGCACGGGCGGAAACATCCGCCAGCCCAGAAAGCTGAAAGACGTTCGTCCGATCTATCCGAGGCTCTAAGTCTTGCGCAGACCAGTGGCAACGTTGTTTTGGATGCGGTCATCGGCGTCGACGGAACGATTCGTGAGGTTCGCGTCGCGAAATCAACCAACGCAGGCTTCGAGCAGGCGGCAATCGATGCGGTGCGTCAATGGGAGTTCGACACCACGCTGCTGAACTGTCAGCCGATCGAGGTCAACATGCAGGTGAACGTTGGATTCAAAATCCGACCTTGAACAACCAACCGCTTTCAAGCGGTAGGATGTGCGATCGATGAACGCACTTCCTCCTTCACTGACATATGCCTTCGAGGTCAGCGCAGAGGTCGCGCCCCCAATCGAGATAGGCCGGACCCCTGGAGGCATCCGACGCGTGGTGCCGATCATTGGCGGAACGTTTGAAGGCGGCGAGCTGAAAGGCCGGATATTGGCCGGCGGCGCCGACTGGCAGCTAATCCAGGAGGACGGATTCACCCAACTCGATTCCCGCTACACATTGGAGACTGATGGCGGTGACGTGATTGCCGTCCGCAATCGTGGCGTCCGACACGCTCCACCCCACATCATGGCCCGTCTCCTTGCCGGAGAGCCGGTCGATCACCTTCGCTTGTCTATTTCGCGACTACGCCGACGTTCGAGACCGCCGCGCCACATCTGGGGTGGCTGACGCGGTCGATGTTCGTCGGCATCGGTCAGCGCCAGCCATCGTCGGTCTTGATTCAGTTCTGGAAAATCGGCCCTTAGCTTAGTGTCGCGTCCAATGGCCGGGCACCCAGCACCAACCACGGCGCTCGTTTGCCCATCTTCCAGCAACCCAGACGTCGTGCGTTATGCGGCGGCTTCACCCACGCACCGGGAACCCATTCATAGCGAGCCCCCAGCCAGTGGTGATAGCCAGGGCGCCACACCCAACCGGGATGAGGTGATGCCGGAATCGTTTCACCACAGCCGCCGGCGGGCGACGGACTTAACGCGCGTGCTGGCCTGTGCGCTCGGCAATTGCAGCAATCCGATAAGCAACACGCCGCTGGCGATTCGCGTCAGTCTTCGAAGCATGTTGACCTCCATACATACCTCTATTGGTGCGAGAGGAATGCCAGGTTTGGTCCAAGAGGTGATGAGCGATTGCGCGCAAGCACGTCACGCCGAATCGCGACTAGGACGTGCGGCCGACCCTCGCGGAGGACAGCTCTAGAATCTGTCGGGTATTGAATTCAGGTACTGAATAAGGGAACGCGCAGTTGGAAATAAGGATTCTGACTACGCGACGTGTTCTAGCAATCGCAGGATGATGTTCGTCGGAAGCGTTGGGCTGTCCCCGCGTGATCACGAGATTGGAAGGGCCTGCACAACAATGTTTGTCATCCGGGGCCGTCAGCTGCTCCGGCAAGTCCACCGATGACTCTCGAGTCGGTTCATCTGAGCCATAAGTATTGAAAGCGATAGGGCATACCGTTTGCTCCGCTCGTTCAGGGAAGCGCAAGCGACCGGACCGGGGAGTGCCATTGCGAGAAGAAGCGCGTAACAGAGTCTGTTCCCGGCATGGAGGAGCTGCAGACGCTCGCTGCGTCGGCGGTATCGGCGTTGGAGAGCGCCGATCTCCATCAAGAGGCCCGCTATCTCCAGTCGTGTGTTCTGGGTCGAAGCCCGGACGCGCTGGTTGAAATGGTCGAGCCGGAATTCGGCCCGGCCAAGTGGAACTTCAAGCCCATGGTCGAACTTCTGTTGCGCGAGATCCTGCACGTCGCCACCGTGCGTGGGCTTGCCACCGAAATACGTCGAGCCAGAGTTCGTTGGGCGCTCGAAGCCTCTGGGTTCTAATCAGCCGTCCTCAATTCCGTATCCAGCGCGTCCGTCGGACAACCGCCGCACCTCCGTCAGGAGAGTTTTCACACCGCCTGCTTCTGCCAGGGCCGGCCATGATACTGAGCTCGCTAGTCGGATACCTCTGAAGAGTTCCTGAAATCGGCGTCAGAAATCTTGATCCGGATCTGGCCTGCGCGATTTGCCAACGGCCATGACTGGCACTTCGCCAAGCGAAATCCGTGACTTCGCTTCAGACAATCCTTACACTCGTCTCTTCTTCTACGGCGATCGCTATGCCGGCACGTGGCAACATGGCGAGGTCGGTGGCACATGTCCGGACGCATTGAGAAAAAGGGGCCGGCCGATCAGTAGTCGTCCGCTGCGGAGCGCGAATATGGAAGCTGCCATCTTTCCGAACTCCAGGCGCCCGGGCGCCGGCCTTCAACCGAAACGTGAAGCCTCGCGTCCGCTGCTGCCGCAACATGCCCGTCACTGTCCCGTGCTCGAAGCCGGCAGCGCGCTCGGCTTCATGGTGTATCCGCCGCTCGAACCCAAGGAATCGCTGTATGTCGAGCACGAGGGAGACGGCCGGATACAGTTCGTTTACTACTTACAGACACAGGCACGGGAACCGTACGCCGATCTTCCAGATCACGATGGCCCTTCCGGCCGGTGGAGTGGGCATGGTGAAAGAGGACGTGACGTTCGTAGGTGCTCCGATGCTGTCGCGCGAAGCTGCTCTGGCGGTGGGACGCGTCTTCCTGGTCGCCGAAGACATGGGAACGCCGCCCGGAGCCGTTGCCCTCCGCGGTGCCACCAATTTCAAGACTCCGGCAGGCTGGGATACGGTGTATACCCCGATCTTCAACATGATCGAGCGCCCAGTCGCGCCGATGCTCGTCGTTCGAGTCGAGACCGATTGGTATCCACACGAAAGTGTGTTCCGTTATGTCCTGCAGGCGGGGGAAGGGATTTCACTCGAGCACAGCATTCCGATCGGACAGGTGTTTTTCGTGCCGCGCGAGCAGGTCACGCTGCGTCCAGGTATGGGCGAAGAGCTGAAAGCGATTGAGGAGTCGCACCAGGAGTTCAACCGTCAGAAGGCCGCGACAGTTCAGAAAACCTCGCATGCGGTCTCGCTACAGCCCGCACTATCTCCGCCAGAGTCGGGCCCAGCGATCAGAGGGAGAAGAGGGCAGAAGTCCGAAGGGCCATCCGAGTAGCCAGAACCCATCTGGCTGGAATGGAGACCGACATGCGAACGATCGCGTTGCTCGTTGCCGCTCCAGCCCTCGTGGTGTCCAATTGCCACGGGCCGCTTCGACGCACAAACACAGACCACGCAAGTTGTGAACGGCAGGGTGGTTCCCGTTCAGAGCCCACCGCAAACGACGCTGGATGTCTCACTATGTGGATACCGAAGGCGGAAAAGCCGTGCTGTTCGTCTCTCCGTCCGGCGAGACGCTGCTGTTCGATACCGGCACCGGCGGCGACAACAACCGCGATCTCGAGCGCATCATGGCGCGTGATCGGCGCGGCGAAGCTTCAACAAAATCAGCTGGACCACGTCATCGTCTCGCACTACCACGGCGACCATTCGGGAAATCTGGCCGAGCTGAGCTGCCAAGATCCCGATTCGGCACCTGCACGATCATGGGCCATGGGCCGTCCAGGGAGCACCGGCCCGGCTTTCGCGGCCTATCTGGCGGCGCGCGAGCGACTGCATGTATCGACACCTAGCCGGGCACCAGGATCCCGATCGCCGGGTCTCGACGTCACGCGTCGTGTCGAACGCCGGAGATCTGATTGCGAGCCCCGTTTCCGGAATGGCCGGCGCCGGAGCGCCGAATCCGTTGTGCAAGCGACTTCGCACCCCGATTGCAGGATTCCACGCCGGAGAACTACGAGGTGTTGGGAACGGTCATCAGGTTTGGAAACTTCACGATGCTCGACCTTGCGGATCTGACGTGGAATCAGGAGAAGGACCTCGTTTGCCCCAACAATCTGCTCGGGACCAACTTCGACGTCTACAACACCACACGGCATGGCACCGATTGGGCCGGATCTCCGGTGCTGGTGCATTCGGCCCGGCCGAGGATCGCGGTGATGAACAACGGCCCGCGAAAGGGCGGCACGCAGGAGATGTTCAAAATCGTCCGCAGCGCCCCAGGGTTCCTGGATTTCTGGCAGCTTCACTACTCGGAGAACGTCTCCAAAGACGAAAACTCCCCCGAGCCGTTCATCGCAAACCTGGAGTCGAATTCGACCAGCCATCCGGCGTACTATTTCAAGCTCAGCGCAAGGAAAGACGGCAGCTTCACGATGACGAATCAGCGAACGGGTTCGAGCAAGGAATATCCGGCAGCGAAGAGTCGCGGTAGCGTCGGGCGGACGAACTGACGAGGGTGAACTCATGACCGACCTCGATCGACGAAGTATCATCACCAGCCTTCTTGCGTCGCTCGGCCTGACCGCCGCCTTGCCTGCCGAACGCTTGCTGGCATTCGCACAATCGTCGCCTTCCGCTCGCCCGCATCGCATCGACGTGCATCATCACTTCGCTCCACCAGCATGGGTCTCCGAAGTCAAGGGACGGCCGCTGCTGCAAGCGGCGAACACCACGTGGACGCCGGAAAAGTCGATCGAGGACGATGTGGACCGCGGAGGCGTTGCCGCCGCGATCGTGTCGGTCACCAATCCCGGACTCTGGTTCGGCGACAAGGCGGTGACGAGTCGTCCTGGCGCGCGCGTGCAACGACTATGGAGCGAAGCTGGTCGCGGACCATCCGACTCGATTCGGCCTCTTTGCCGCCCTGCCGCTTCCTGATGTCGACAGCACTCTTGAAGGAGATTGCGCACGCATCGACACCTTGAAAGCAGACGGCGTAGGCCTCTTCACCAGTTATGGCGATAGTTGGTTCGGCAATCCAGCCTATCGGCCGGTGATGGAAGAGCTCAATCGGCGCAAGGCCGTCGTCCATGTGCATCCGACGGCGGCAAACTGCTGCAGAAACCTCGACTATGCGCCCGGCGTGGGGCCCGGCACGATGGAATACGGCACCGACACCACGCGAGCGATTATCGGCGTCACCTTCAATGGCGACGCCGCGCGCTTTCCGTGACATCCGGTTCATCTGGTCCCATGCAGGTGGCAACGGTGCCTTTCCTGGCCGGCCGCATCGATGGCGCGTCGGGCAACGCGAAAGACCGTCTCCCGAACGGCTTCATGGCCGAGCTGGAAGCGCTTCTATTACGACCTGGCCGGCGCCGCGAACCCTGGGCGCCATTGCTTCGCTCCTCAAGCTGGTGACGACGTCGCAGGTGTTGTTCGGCACTCGATTTCCCGCCGGGTGGCAGCAGCGTGCAGTGCGCGAAGGCGCTTGACCGAAATCGGAATGTTCAGCGAGAGCGACTTACGCGCCGTCGATCGCGACAACGCTTTACGCCTGTTTCCGAGGCTGAAGGGTTAGACTGAGCTGTCGTGTCTGGATTGAGCGGAGGACTGAGATGACGAGGCAGCGGCTCGTTTCGTGCGGTGTCATTCCGGCCGTTCTCGCAGCTGTCGCGCTGGCGGCCGAACCGGTGGTCGCGCAGACTGCCGGGCCTTCTTCCAAATCCACGGTCGCATCGAAACCGGGTTCGACGCCGTGGACGCCTGCCGCGAACGCCATGGGGCGATCCCGACCTCCAGGGGTGTGGACGAGCGACTCGGCCATCGGGATTCAGGTTGAACGCCCCGCACAGTTCGCCGGCCGGGCCGAGTTGTCGGAGGAAGAGCATAAGCAGCGGCTCGAACGGGATGCGCGCACTCGCACGGCCGCCGAAAACGCGATCGGTTCGTTCCGAGGCGATTCGGCCTGGCTCAACAAGTCTGTTCCGGCAAACGTCGCTGATCGTCGAGCCGGCAGACGGAAAAATTCCACCGCTGACGCCGCAGGCTGAAGCGCGAAAAGCCTCGAGAGATCAGGGCACGTTTGGCGACGGACCATTCGAACACGCCGGAAGACTTCACCCTGTACGATCGCTGCATCACCCGCGGCATCGTCGGGTCGGTGCTGCCGGTCATCTACGGCAACGGCAATCGGATCCTGCAGACGCCCGGACAGGTCGTCATCACCTACGAGATGATTCACGACACCCGCATCATCCCACTCGACGGCCGGCCGCACCTCGGACGCCACATCAATCAGTATCTGGGCGATTCGCGCGGCCACTGGGAGGGCAACACGCTGGTCGTCGAAACGACGAACCTGACCGATCGAGACCAGCATTGGCGCGAACGGCAACGGGCTGCGTCACAGCGCCGAGATGAAGCTCATCGAACGGTTCACTCGCACGGAGTCCGACGTCATCCGGGCTACGAGGTCACCATGGAGGATCCCAAGACCTACGCGAGGCCCTGGAAAATCTCCCCTGCCGCTGACGTCTCCATCAGGGTTCTACCTGCTGCCGTATGAATGCCACGAGGGCAATCACGCGATTTTCAACGCTCTGAGTGCGGAACGGGCCGAAGATCAGGCGCTCGCAGAGGATGCCAAGAGAGGCGTCAGCCGGAGTCGCCGTCCCGTTCAGGGCTTGTCGTTCTCCCAAACAGTCGGCGACGACAGCGCGCTGGTTCCACTGCTTCAAGAGGATGGCCCGCCACCAGCATCGCCGCCCAGCCGGTGACGCGTCGCGCCGCCAGGACAGCCGGCAGTAAGAAAAACGTAGAACACCAAACGCAAACGAGCGTTGGTGTTCTACGTTCGGGTCTTACAGCTTCGCTAGTCGCCTACAGATCGAGTCTGCCCGTGCTCGGGCCGAGGCTCTCGATTTGCGCACCAGCCAGATGGGCCATGGCGAGCAGCAGGTTCGCCGTCGGCTCGTCCTTCTTCGCCACGACGTGGCGATTGCCCTTGAGGCCGCCACAAGCGCCGCCGACCAGAACGGCGGGCGGATTGTTGCGATCGTGCGCGTTGCCGTTGCTCATCCCGCTGCCCCAGTAGAGCAACGAGTGATCCAGCAGGGTGCCGTCGCCGTCCTTCGTGGCCTTCAGCTTCTCGAGGAATTCGGCGAGCTTCACGATCTGGTAGGTGCCGATCTTGGCGCATTTGGCCAGCTTCTCGGCGTCGTTGCCGTGATGCGAGATGCTGTGGTGCGTCTCCGGGATGCCGATGTGCGCGTAGCCGCGGTCGCTCGCCTCGTGTCCGACCATGAACGTGAACACGCGGCTGATGTCGCCCTGAAACGCCAGGTGCATCAGGTTGTAGGTCACAGTCATGTGATCGTCGAACGCCTCCGGCAGCCCGACCGGCGCCTCGGGGTTGTCCGTCAGCGTACCCATCCGGCTTTCCATCCGGTCGAGCTGCTGCTCGACCTCGCGGATGTTGCCGAGATACTCGTCGAGGATGGCGCGGTCGGGCGCTCCGAGCGAGCCGCGCAGCCTCGCGGTTTCCTGCGTCACGGAGTCGAGCAGGCTCTGCTTCTCCTTGAGTCGAGCGGCGCGCTGTTCCGCCGAGCCGGTCTCGCCGAACATCCGCTCGAAGGTCACGCGCGGGTTGATGCCGACCGGCAGCGGGCTCGTGTCGTCGCGCCACGAGAGCGCGTTGAAGAACGTGCAGGCGAAGCCGTCGCAGGCGCCGACGGCAGTGCCCATGTCCTCGGTGCCGACCTCGATCGATCGCAGCGGCGTATCCTGCGGCCACCTGATCGGCGATATGCTGATCGACCGTCTTCTTCGACTGGATCTTCCCGAAGGCGTCGCCCGTTCCCTCCTCTGGTCCCGACCGGACCGACTGCCGTTGAGGAACGCGGAACTGGCGCCCAGGTGAACCGACGCTCCCCACGGCGCTTTCATCTTGCTCACCGTGACGAGCTGATCGCGAAGCGGCTCGAGCGGCTGCATCACCGGCTTGAAGTCGAAATTGAGCCCTTCCTTCTCGGGATGCCAGGTGTCGGGGGACACACCGTTCGGCATGTAGATGGCGCCGAACCGGAACGGCGAGTGATCCCGGCCGCGCGCGCCGTTGCCGTAAACGCAGGCACCATCGCGTCCAGGAAGGGCAGCGCGATCGTAGCGCCGAAAGTACCTTGCAGGAACGTGCGACGGGACAGGTGCTTCTTCGTGATGAACAGTTTGTGCATCCAGCTGTGTGGCTAGTCCACCTTCGTTCGGGCGACGCTGCTGACGGGTTCGGCCGGCTCCAACTTGGTCCGCATCTGGAACGGTGCGCTCTCGACGATGCCTGTGATGATCGACTGGAAACGATAGTCGTTCTGGCGCCGCTTTCCTCACGATTCGCCGGACGACGGGCATGTCGGGCGGTTCGATACCACGACCCAACGCGTAGGTTAACATCCGCTCGGCCAGCGTGGTGACAAAAGCTTCAGGCCGGCCCAGGATGGCCTCCCGCAGTGCGACTGGCCCATCGACCTTCGTTCCATCTGCCAGCACGCCGGCGGCGTCGATTGGCTTGCCATCGGCGTCCGTGTCGCGCCACTGCCCGACCGAATTGAAGTTCTCGAGCGCAAAGCCCGGCGGATCGATGATCTTGTGGCAGGAGGCGCAGCCCGGATTCTTGCGGTGCAGCTCCAGTTGTTCCCTGACGGTCTTCGGCGCCGCGGTTCCCGCTTCCTTGTTGCTTTCCTCGAGCGTCGGGACGTTCGGCGGCGGCGGTGACGGCGGCGTGTTCAGAAACGTGCTCAGCACCATCTTGCCGCGGAACACGGGCGACGTTCTGGTCGCCACGGCCGTCAGCGACAGAACGCTGCCCTTGGCCCAGCAGACCGCGCCGGTTCGGATCCGTCAGCTTCACCTGACGGAAGCGCGTGCCGTACACGCCAGGAATGCCGTAGTGCTTGGCGAGCCGTTCGTTGACGAACGTGTAGTCGGCGCTCATCAGCTCCATCGAGCTCCGGTTCTCGCGCATGATACTGCTGAAGAACATCTCGGTTTCGCGTGCGGAACGACTTGCGGATGTTGTCGTCGAAATCGGGGAACATCAGCAGGTCGGGGGAGACCTTCGCTTCGAGGTTCCGCAGCTGCAGCCATTGCCCCGGCGAAATTGCTGACCAGCGCATCGGCGCGCTCGTCCGCGATCATCCGGCGCACTTGCGTGGCCAGGACGCCTGGTTCGCGGAGGCGCCCGGCCTCGGCGAGATCCAGCAGTTTCTGATCCGGGATGCTGCTCCAGAGGAAGAACGACAGGCGCGAAGCCAGCTCGATATCGCTGACCGCGTGCGACGTACCCACCCGAGCGCCGGCAGGATCCTTCTCCATCCTGTAGAGGAACGAGGGGCTCGACAGAATGCGCGCGACGCCCACGCGAATCCCGGCGTCGAAGCTGCCGCCGTTCTCGCGCGACTGCTTGTAGAACGACATCGGTGGCTCGACGTCTGCGGCCGTCACCGGTCGACGGTAGGCGCGCCGCGCCAGGCTCGTCAGGATTTTCTGCGCGCACGCCGGCTCCTCGGCAGCGGTGGCCGGACGGCAGATGAAGATTCGCTCGCGGCTCGGAGTAATGCTGACGCCCTTTGACGTTGTACGGACCCTCGACGTTCACAGTCCGCAATTTCGGCAGACCGCCGATCATGTGAATTTCCTGGCTGTCGCGCAGGGAAGGCTGCCACACATCCTGAGCTGCGACGGCCGCTCTCTCCACGTGAAGCCCACGTCGTGCGGACCTGCGGTGACGAAGACACGTCCTGTCATGCGCGCGTCGACGAGCGCCTTCGCCTCGTTCATGTCCCTGGACTGGATTTCGTGATCCCTCGGGCCGCCAACCTGAGCGGAGTAGACCTCTGCCCCGTCCACCGTGATCATGAACGTGTTCGGCGTGTCGTTGCCTTCCACGCCGGCGTAGCCTTCTTCAACGCCTCGGACCAGCCGTCCCATCAGCTTGTATTCGCCGTCAGCCGGAAAGACGTGGCGGACCACGCTGCCGCCTCGCGTTCCCAAAGGCAGACCGTCGATGTGGCCGGCTTGAGTGAACTCCCGGCTGATCGAGTACTCCGTATTTCCGGGTCGAACGTCTGGATCGCCGACCGCCATCGCGCTGACGCGCTGAGCGGTGGTGAGGTATCTCTCGAGGAGGAGCGGCGACGTCTTCAGCGAGGTCGCGATGTTGTCGAATCCGAAGTCCGCGCCGTCGCTCGGCAATCCGTCGGTCACGTTCACGTCGAGGCCGAGCAGGTCGCGAATCGCATTGCCGTATTCGGTGCGGTTCAGGCGATGGACCACGTAACGGCCTGGATTCGACTTCCCTTCCCAGGCACGGTCGAGCGATGTGGACAGCCAGGCTCGTGAAGCCAACGTAATCGCCTTCCGCTGGATGCGGAGTGCCCTGGGGCGGCATCGCCCGGACCGCCAGCTTGCGGAGCACCCGTTCCCAGGTGGCCGCGCTCGGCAGGAGGTCGTCAACGCTGGCCGACTCGAGGTTCACCGGATCCTCGGACGGGTTCTTGGTGCGGTTGTTGTGACAGCCGACGCGCAATCTGTTCAACCACGCGCTGTTTGGCAGCCTCGGCCGCCGCGGACGGACCTTGCCCGCCGGCTGGCGCCTGCAACGCTGCGACGGGTGGGCGCCGCAGACTGAGCGGGCGGCGCCGTCGCGGTTGTTTGCGGGCGCGCGGAGGTCCCCCTGCTGCGCCACCAACATTGCGGTTCCGGCCCAGACGAGGGCCGCACCCGCCAGCAGGCTTTTTCTTCATTGCGCCCCTGCCGGTTCGCGCCGGTCCGCGCGTCGCCAACTTTCTTTTTCGTCCGCCTTCTTCTCGTCGGACTTCTTGTCGTCGGATTTCTTCGTCGGACTTCTTATCTTCGCTCTTGGGTTCGTCGGCCTTCTCGCCGTCGTCGGCCTTCTTGCCGTCGGTGCCGTCTTGCTGGCCTCGGCTGCAGGCGGCGGAACCGGCGTGGGATCGTTGGGGCCCGAGACCCATCAGCTCGCGGAGGGCCGCGATGACCTGCTCACGCGTATCGCGCTTCGGCTGATACGCGTCCGGGTCCTGCATCATCGCTGCTGGATTGCCTCGGCCAGCGTCCGGCGGCTTCTCGGCGAGTTGCAACGGCGTTAGATTGTCTTTGTTGGTGCCGTCCAGCTTGGCCCCCAGCGCCCGCCAGTTCGCGGATGATCGCCACCTGTCGCGCCGTGACCGCTTGATGCAGCGGCGTCGAGCCATCCGGCGCCTTGGCGTTCGGGTTCGCGCCAGCAGCCAGCAGAACTTTCACGGCTTCCGCGGGCTCGCGACTCGCGGCCTCACGGAACGGCGGCGCGCCAGGGCGGCTGAATCCGGGACCTGCCGCGAACGGCGCGCCGCGACCGCCGACCATCGCGACCATGACCGGAGTCTTTCCGACATTGCCGTTCCCGCGGCCGCCACCACCGCCAGCCTTCTCTTCTTGACTTCGCTCAGGCTCCATTCGATCTCGCGCGCCGTGCGCGAGCATCAACTTCAACGCTTCGACGTCGGAGGCGATGGCGGCGCGATAGAACGGCGAGGCGTTGATCTCATCGCCGCAACAGAGAGTCGTGGAGTGCAACTGGCCGACGAATGCCTTGTTTGGATCCGCTCCCTTGTCCAGAAGCTTCTTGACGAGATCGAGCGCGGTCATCTTGTTGTGATGTTCCGCGCGCAGTCTCGAGCCGTCCCGGGCGCGCATGTCGGTGGTTGCGTCGTGCATGTCAACGGCGAGCTTACAACGAACCGTCGTTGGGGTCCGCTCCGAGGTCGAGCAGCGTGCTTGCGAGATCGAGCCGGTCGTTGACGATGGCGATCGCCATGGCCGAGGCATTGTCGCCGTTCGTGAGCTTGACGTCCGCTCCGCCCTTGATGAGTGCTTTCGCAACCGGCTCGTGACCGTTGCGCACGGCGAACATCAACGCCGTGAAGCCGCCGGTCGCGTGATCGGCGTGCTTCCGCTCGTCGATCGTCGTGACATGAGCCTTGCGATTTGATCCGCGCCCGCTGCGAGCAATGCGTCGACCACGTCGAGATGACCTTCGCTCGACGCCCACATCAGCGCCGTCTGCTGTTGATACGAATCGGCGGCGTTCACCATAGCGCCCGCGTCGAGCAACAACGACTTCACAGCGTCCAGGCTACCGGTCCGCGCCGCAGCCATGAGCGACGTCTGGCCTTCAGGATGCGCGACCGCGACGTCGGCACCCACTTTCAGGAGCGCGGCAATCATCGGCGCGTCTCCTGTGCGGCTGGCTTGAAGAAGCGGCGTGATGCCGTAGTGGTTCGGCGTGCTGACGGCTGCGCCAGCAGCAATCAGCGCCTTTGCCATCTCGAGGTTGGAATGGTAGGTGGCCCAGAGAATTGCTGTCGATCCGTCGCGCGCGTGCTCGTTGACATCCGCGCGTTTGGCCAACTGGCGCGCACCGCCGCGACGTCATTGTCTTTGGCGGCTGTTACCAGCGGGCCATCGCCCGCAGCCTGTCCACGGAAGGACGGTAAGACGAACAGAAGGAAGAGCAGCGACGCCAGCAGCCATCTGGGGATCCGTTGGGTGCGCATCTTGGCCCACCTATTCAAAGAATAGCGATCAAACGACGAAGGAAGATACGACGTAAATCACGGCGGAAGATACACATCAGCCGCCTCGCGAGACGGTCGCAAGGCGATATGTTACACGCACTAATGGCGCGTCGGTAATACCGGTTTTCTGGGAGACTATGCCAAAAGTGATGGGTTTAACCGCGCTACGGACATGTCTCCGCCACACGGCTTACGGTTGTGACATTGATCCCGTCCACGCCTCCCGCTCCCATGAGGATTCCGCTCACCGACAGCCGCTGTCCGACCAACGAATCGAGCCTCGTCAGGACGAACTCTGAGCGTCGCCGTTCGAGTGCCGAGGGGACGGCTCGCATCGGCCGGCCCGACCCCGGCTCGCTCGATCCGCTCGGGTGTCGTGGCGCTCGTCAGCACCCAATCGCTTCCCGCTTTTCGATCAGACAGCCGACCACTCTGACGAGCGTATTCGACGGCAGCTCACCGGGACCCTCCTTCGGAATGATTTGGACGTCGGCCACGGTTTCCGCCCGAGGTCCGTGGTCCCGGCAGGGAACCCATTCGACTTGAGAATCAGCGCCACGAGGTCGTTGTAGGTGGCGGCGGCCAGGAGCCGCCGTTGCCGTTCGGCATGCTGGTTTTGACGTATGTCAGCAAGTCGCCGACGGTCTTTCTGCGTGAAGCCTTCCCAGAACTTGGGGCCGGCAAGTGGTTTGTTGTTGCTCTCCTGAGACGTCAGCGTGTGGCAGTTCGCACAGCTCTGGCCGAAGACCTGTGTCGCCTCGTTCGGCCTGAGCATCGGTGTAGACGCCATCCCAGACGGTCCGACCCGGCGGCTTGGCCTGCCCAGCCATCAGTGCGGTTCCTGCTGATACCAGAAAGAAAGTCACGGCGCAGAGAAGAACAGGTTGTAAACCCGCTCCAGACCAATGTGGGACGAATCTCTCCGATCGAGAGTCTAATGAGCGAGATGTGCGCTGGGCGTCGTGCATGTCGGGCTGCCTCCTGGTAGACAGTGTTCGGCAACGTTCAGCAACGCGAAGCCGCACGCGGCGTCGATTTTCAGCGCGTATTGTAGTCAAATTGTTCAGGCAACGCAGGCATTACTATTCAACTTCAGAGGTAGAGATGAAGAGCGCGATTTCGATCGTGATTGGCGTCGTCGCCATTTGGTCCGTTTCCGCGGCCGCGCAATGGCCCAAGTATCAGACCCCGGGCGTCCCCGCGATGCGCAGGGCCGTGTGATCATGAACGCGCCGCCACCGAAGACCGCGGACGGGAAGCCAGATCTCTCCGGAAACTGGGTCAGAGGCGACCGCGACCCATTGCCATCGGAGCTTGCAGGAATCGTGGGTAATCGCGAGGGGCAGGGCGGGCGCGGAGGGCGCGGGTCGCTCCCTCCCGGCATCGCCGTCGAGCCGCCGACGGCGCCGTTTCCACCCGACCCGAATTCGCCGCCTCTTGCTACCTTCTTCGAGCTCGGCGCCAATATTCCAGGCGGCTTGCCGTATACGCCGTGGGCAGCGGACCTGAAAAAGCAGCGGCTGGCTACAGACGATAAAGACAATCCGGACGCGAACTGCATGCCGATGGGCTTCACGCAGTTTCACATGCAGCCGCAGCCGCGGAAGATCATTCAGACGCCGAACCTGATCGTCATCCTGTACGAGGCCAACTACGGCCTCCGATACATCTACACCGACGGTCGCAAGCTTCCGCCGCAAGGCGAGCCGCAACCCTGGTGGTATGGCTACTCGGTGGGCCGCTGGGAGGGCGACACACTCGTCGTCGACTCCAACAACCTGCGCGGCGCTGAGGAAACCGAGTTCGACGGGTGGCTGGACGTGCGAGGCAGTCCGTACAGCGGCCAGGCCAAGTTCACCGAGCGCTTCCGCCGTCCCTCTTCGGCAAGCTCGAAATCGACGTGACTGTCGAGGACGCGAAGGCGTACACGAAGCCGTTCACGGTCCGAATCAATCAGCGCGTGACGGTGGACGAAGAGCCGATCGAGTTCGTCTGCAACGAGAACCAGCAGTTCCGGCGAAAGATCAAGATCGACTGACCTTCTCTCTCTTTCTTTGCGCGTTCCGTCGGCCCGAGACGCGGAGAGGATGTCTGTCACCCAAGCCAGTACTGTACAGTCTCAATCGACGTCTGTTTGTTGAAACTGAACGTAGCTGCATGGTAAAAGAAAACGCCTTGAACTTGAAAATGACCGGAGTCACTCATCGCTGCTGCCGCACTTGTATTGATGGGCACTCTGTCGGTCCCGCTGGCGGCTACAGTGGCCACGCGTATCAGGCTCCCGGCGTTCCAAAAACGGCCGATGGAAAACCGGATCTGAATGCGCCCGCGCCACGAGCAGCAGACGGCAAGCCGGATCTGTCTGGCGTGTGGGAGACCGCTCCAGTGTACGGGCTGCGCGCCGCCGACCATCGATGGACTGAGCCCGCCACCCGCGCAAGGTCGTGGCGCGGGAGCCGCAGCAGGATCATCGACGCCCCGCGCCGCCGCCTGGGAGGTTCGTGGTTCGGAAACGTCGGAGCGCAGGTCGACGGCGGGGCGCCGTATCAGCCGTGGGCGGCCGATCTCGTGAAGAAGCGAATGGCGGACAACAGCAAAGACAACCCCGATGCGCACTGTCTGCCGATGGGCATCATGCAGCTCACCTCGCACCCGTATCCGAAGAAGAATCATCCAGACGCCTGCCGAGGTCATCGTGATCTATGAAGGATCCGGCACGACCGTTCGTGAGTTGTTCCTCGACGGCCGGCCGCTTCCTGGCCCGGATGCCGAGCCATGGTGGCACGGCTATTCGACCGGCCGATGGGAGGGAGACACACTCGTCGTCGAGACGAGCGGCTTCATGGACGATGGGTGGCTCGACGTGCGCGGGAGCCCGTTGACGAGCGCTGGAAAGCTGACCGAGCGATTTCGCCGTGTGAGTTACGGCTACCTGGAGATCGCCGTCACGATCGACGATCCGAAAGCCTATACGAAGCCATTTACGGCAACGGTCTACAACCGCCTGATGCCCGACACGCAGTTGGCCGAGTTTGTCTGTATTGATAAGGATGCCAAGCACTACGTAGGCGCAGACAAATAGGAACAACCCAGACCTGATCCAGCTAAGCCCAGCCAGAGTCGATCCACCAAGAATCCACCTTTTTGAATCGCGTGTCACGGTGTTGTCGTTATTCTGGCGTTGATTATTGACACTTTAACATCTGTCTGCCTGACCATTTCTGTTGGTTCTGACGGGATCGATCCGCCTGATGTAAGAGAAGACATTTTGATGGCGCGGCCATGACAATCGAGGCGCCGGTCGACCTCACGCACGAAGGAGAGGAGACGATGATGCGCCGATTGTTGAAACATCTCGTTCTGTTGGCAGCTCTGCTGTTGCCGTCCACCGCGCTCGCGCAGGTGACTCTCGCCGGCGTCGTCAAAGACGCGTCCGGCGCCGTGCTGCCGGGCGTCACCGTTGAAGCCGCGAGCCCCGTGCTGATTGAAAAGGCCCGGACGGCGATCACCGATGCCACCGGGCAGCATCGCATCGAGAGCCTGCAGCCGGGCACGCTACAGCGTGACATTCACGCTCGACGGGGTTCTCCGTCGTGAAGCGCGACGGCGTGATCGTGTCGGGCACCGGCGTGATCAAGATCGACGCGGACATGAAGGTCGGCGCGGTCGCGGAGACGATTACCGTCACCGGTGCGTCGCCGATCGTCGACGTGCAGAGCACGACGGCGCTCGGTCACGCTCGACAACGAGACGATGCGGAACCTGCCGGCAGTTCGCAGCTACAGCTATCGTGCTCACAACCGTGCCTGGCCTGCAGCCGAACATCACGGACGTCAACACCGGTCCTGTGTTCGCGATCTTTCCCGTGCACGGCGGCCGCGGCGTCGAGTCGCGCCTCACGGTTGAAGGCCTGAACATCAGCAATCCGCCGGGTGGCAACCAGCCACCGAACTACACCGCCGACATCGGCAATTCGGCGGAAGTCACGGTGATGACGGCGGGCGGCCTCGGTGAGTTCGAAACCGCGGGCGTGCAGATGAACATCGTGCCGAAACAGGGCGGAAACACGCTGAGCGGCCTGATCGCGGGTTCCGGCTTCTCGAAAGGCATGCAGTCGGACAACTACTCCGCCGAGTTGCAGGCGCGGGCGCGGGGGCGCCGAACCCGACGTACCACGTCTACGACTTCAATGCGGCGGTCGGCGGCCCGATCCTGAAGGACAAGCTCTGGTACTTCATGAGCGTCCGCCAGCAGGGATCGCGCCGGAACATCCTGAACGTCTACTACAACAACAACGCGGGCGACGCGACGAAGTGGACCTATGCGCCGGATTTCAACAGGCCGGCCTACTACGACCGGCAGTGGGAGAACTACACGCCGCGCATCACGTGGCAGGCGTCGCCGAAGAACAAGTCTCACGTTCTCGTGGGATGAACAGCCCGTGTGCCGGACGTGCTCCGGCACGGCATCGTTCAGCGGCTCGCCGTCGTCGACGCTGACGACTCCGGAAGCGGACGGCCACGGCGAGTTCAGTCCACAGCGCGTCCAGACCGCGCGTTGGACGATCGCCCGTCACGAGCAGGCTGCTCCTCGAAGCCGGCCTCGGCAACACGTACTACCAGTGGGGCGACCGCGAGCTCGATCCGAATCCGACGCGGGACCTGATTCGCGTGACCGAAAACCAGGCGGTGATCAACCCACAAGTGTACAGTCGGGTTGGTGAATTACCGCTCGCAGAACTGGCTCGATCAACAAGACCGACGGCGCCAACTGGTTCTTCAACGCCTCGTACGTCACCGGGTCGCACAGCATGAAGTTCGGGGCACCAGGGCAACTGGTGGCGCGACGACCGCGAATTGCACGTGAATACGCAGAACCTGTTGTTCACCTTCACGCGTGGCGTTCCGATTTCGCTGACCGAGTACGCGAATCCCGTACTTCAACAACGCGCGCGCGGCGATGATGTCGTTCTTCGCGCAGGATTCAGTGGACGGTGAAGCGCCTCACGCTGCAGGGTGCGGTGCGCTACGACCATCCCTGGAGCTGGTTCCCGGCCGTCGACGCAGCCGAAGAGCACGTTTTTCCCCGGCGTCAGCTTCCCGCGTACGGACGGCGTGACCGGCTACAACGACATCACGCCGCGCCTGGGCGCCGCGTATGACGTCTTCGGCAACGGCAAGACGTCGCTGAAGGCCAGCTTGGGTAAGTATCTGCAGGGCGCCAGCGTCGGCAATCTGCTGCCGAACGCCAACCCTTCGCTCCGCATTCCGGGCGGCGCCGCCGCAGGGTTCGGCAACCCAAATGTGATCCGCACGTGGACCGACAGCAACGGCAACTTCATTCCGGACTGCAACCTGACGAACCCGTTGGCGCAGAGCCCGGCGACGACCGGCAGCATCGACACCTGCGGCCAGATCAACAACCTGCTGTTCGGGTCGAACCAGTTCGTCGGTGCGAATTTCGACCCGGGCGTGCTCAGTGGGTGGGGCGTGCGTCCGTCGGACTGGGGGTTGGGCGTGTCGGTGCAGCAGCAGATCTTCCCGACGTGCGTCGGTGGAAGTCGGATACTACCGCCGGTCGTTCACGCAGTTCACGACGGGCGGCACGCGTGACCGACAATCTCAACGTCGGACCGAACGATCTGACCCCGTATTCCTGAACGTGCCGAGCGACCCGCGTCTGCCGGGCGGTGGCAACTACCAGGTGGGGCCGCTGTACAACCTGACGCCAGGCGGCGTTTGCGCGTCCGCAGGATCTGCTGATCAAGTCGACGAAGGATGTCGGCGACGATACGCGCGTGTTCAACGGCGTGGACGTGACGTTCAACGTGCGCGACGTGAAGGGCCTCACCTTCTCCGGAGGCACGAGCACGGGCAAAGTCGTCAACGACTGGTGCGCGGTCCGGGCGGCGGTTCCGGAGAACACAGTTTTCGGTCTGAGCTGGACGCTCAATCCGTACTGCCACGTCGAGTCGCCCTTCCAGACGTCGTTCAACGGTCAGGCCTCATACGTCATCCCGAAAATCGACGTATTGATCAGCGGCGTCTATCGCGACCGCCCCATCCTCAACGGGACCCCGAACAACGCCAGCACCGACCAGCTCGGCGGTTCGCTCCCCGCGAACTTGACGTTCACCGCGACGGATGCGTTCGGTCAAGCGATCGCGCAGCAGATCGGTCGCCCGATGAGCGGCGGTCCATTCATCAACGTGAACCTGATCACCCAGGCGCGCTGTATGGCGGGGCCCCGGCGTTCGCCGACCGCAACCGACAGATTGACCTGAGCCTCAAGAAGATCATCCGCCTTGGTAGCCAGCGCCTCACGGCTGGGCTCGACATCTACAACCTGGCGAACAGCAACACGGTTCTCTTCTACAACACGACGTACGTTCCAAATGTCACCGGCTGGCAGACGCCGTTGGCGTACATGAACCCGCGGGTCTTCCGTCTCGCCGCCGAGTTCGCCTGGTGATTGGCGTGGAAGGCTGGTCGTGGAAAACGGCGAGCCAGGTCGGTGGTAACACGCTCCGACCTGGCTCCTGTGTTCGATCCTCGATCGACGATCAGCACGGCTCGGCGCAGATCTCAATGCCGATCGGATTAGAATGCAGCGGGCTTACACTTCGAACGAGGTGGGAGGGCGAGATGGTTGGCCTGACCAGTGTCCTCGCTGTTGCCGTTGTGCTTGTTCAGGCGCCTGCTTCGACGCGACGCAGCTCGCGTTGGTGGACGCGTCGTCGCGGCTGACAATGGCGCGCCGCTTCCAGACGCGCGGGTAACCTTGGCACCGCGTTGTCGGGGACGTGGCCCTCGGCCCGCCGTGCCCCTCCCGGCCCTCCTCCGCAGGTCATCACGGATCAGGACGGCCGGTTCGTGTTCGAGGGCGTCGCGCCGGGCACTTACACATTTGACGCACAGCGCTCGGGTTACGCGCCGCTGCGAAACTTTGCTGGCGGCCCGCCACAAACGATTCAGATCAATCCGGGTCAATCGATCGACAGCGTAGAGCTTCGCCTGCAGAAGGGATCGGTCATCGCAGGCCGAGTGTTCGGTCCGTCCGGGAACCACTCCGCTGACGCGCGGGTGGTCGCGATGCGCCGCGTCCAGACGGGACGGGGCCTGGGAGATTCATGCCAACCGGGAGCCAGGGCCCCCAGCAAACGAACGATCTGGGTGAGTTCCGCATCGCCGGTCTGGCTGCTGGCGAATACATCGTTGCGGCGTCCCGCGGGCAGAACCCGCTCTTGCCACGAGCGGCGCCGTCTCGCCGACTCGGCAAGGTGCCCGGACTACGATCGCGACTACGTACTCATCCGGGGACAACGGATCAAAATGGTGCTTCGCCGATTGCAGTCGGTGCCGGGGTCGAGGTAGGCAACGTCACCTTCACGGTGCAGTCCGTCCCCGCGCACAACGTCAGCGGCGTCGTCGTCGACGAGAACGGCTCGCCGCTGGCAGGCGCGATGGTGACGCTGATGGGCGATCCGCGCACAGGCGTGCCGATCGGTCCGGCCGGTAGTGCGCGAACGTGCAGCCGACGGAAGCTTTTCGATCGGGGATGTGCCCGCCGGAACCTATCGCCTGAACGCATCCAGTGCCCATTGTCTGGAACAGCTCCGGATCAGGTGGTGGGATTGTTTCTTCCACGTCAGTGGTCAGGCCGGGCCGGCCGCAGCAAATCGAGGTCGTGGTGACCGACGCGGACCTCAGCGGGCTGCAGATCGTCGCATGCGTAGCCGCGTCGATAGCAAAGCTCTTCTCTTAGCCCTTCCTCGTTTGATTAGAATCCTGCCAAGATGTTCGCGCGGCGCTGGAGGTGGAATTCAGATCACTCCAACGCAGAAGGAGAAGAAGACATGAAGCGTTCCACATCTTCTTGTGGCCGCAGTGGTCGCCGCGGGACTCATTCGTTGCCGACGTTTCCGCGATTCAAACGACCAGAGACGTCAGGGTCATCTCGAGCGCCGCCGCGCGCGATGGCCGACGCCTGCACCGCCTGGGGGGAGCAGAACAAGCAAGTCGCTGGCGATGGCGATTCTGGATTGGGGCGGCAACTTGATCGAATTCCACGCGATGGACGGCGCTGCAAATGAATGCCATCGAGACCGCGCTGCTCAAAGCGAAATCGGCCCTGCGCTGGAGGCGCCCGACGTCGGAGACCAACAAGATCGTTCGGAGCGGTGAAAACCTGGCCGCCGACCTTCATGAACGACTTTCCGCAACCGGGCGCGCTGCCGGTCGTCCTCAACGGTCAGGTGATCGGCGCGATGGGAGTTTCGGGCGCGGACGGCGAGAAGTGCGCGCAGGCGGCGATCGACGCCGTGTTCAAAGGGCAGCGACGACGTCGGCACGCGCTGAGTGGTCAGCTCTCACGCTCCGAACTGTCGAAGGTGATGGTCCATGTGGAGGTGCGCCCAGCGAAGCCGGGCAGCTTCCGACATCCTGCCGAACATCGGGATGCACGCGCCGAGTCGATGCTTTCAGATTGCGTCGTGATGCGCTCGAAAGCGCCTCGAGCTCCAGCGACGTCCGCTGCGAAGTCGACCGGCCTGGTGCCGCCGATCTCCTGATCGATTTCCGGCGTCGTCAGGGATTCCCGACGGCCACCGCAGGGGCAGTGGCAGGACGATCCACTTGAGAAAGGTGCGGTGGAACAGTCCACTCGCCTCGCTGACGGGCTTCTGGCCCGTCGCCATGCGAAACGAGTCGCTCAGATGGCAGATCATCTGGTGCGCGGACATCCGTCCCCATCGGGCGCGGCGATCTGGTCCGACGACTCTCAACCGGCGAAGGATTTCGGCCTTGTCGCTGTGACGGGGCCACCGTCTTACGATAGCCGAAAACCTTCACTCCCGGCATTCTGCTCACTGACCCAAGAAGACGTTCGCCGCCGGCTGCTCTGAAAGCGGCCAGCGCGCGTCGTCGGCCTGATTCCGCATCGGCGAGCAACGCCCTGGAGACGCTGGATTGTTTCGCACCGCATCGAACGGCATGGCTGGAGGATAGTGTCGGGGCTACGTAGTACCTTTGTCGACTGCTCTCCGGAGGTGACCAGAGTCCCATCCGTACTCACCGAGGTCGCACATCATCCATCCCTCTTGGAAGATCGCTTCAGGGTTCGTCGCGAATCTTCAGCTTGTGTGAAGGCTACTCGGAAGCCGAGCATGTCCGTGGTCCGGCGGTCGAGCCAGGCGTCGAGGTAATCGATCCAGAGCTTGAAGACGGGAATGCGCGATGCGCTGCGCATATATCGTCGAGCCGCCGCCGCGCCTCGTCGCTGGCGACCGGCCAGTCCCAGGCCGATCGCCCGGATTCCATCGTCGGCACCCGCGACGACGCTCGGAAGCGCAATGCCCGGGAGCCGATCGATGTCGCCGGTCATCAGGATCGTCTGGTCGATGCTCGTCGGCACGTTCGGGTCGAGGCGGCGCGCCTCCGCATCTGCCGCGATCGGACTCTTCGTAGAGTCCGCAGTAGCGACAGGCATGGACGAGAGCCGGCAAACAGTTCAGGATCGTTTCCGTGACGCCCGGCCTTCGCAGGGAGGCGAACGAGCGCCCCTTGTCGCCTGCCCGATATCTGCCTCGAGATTCGGCGTAGAACTTGTGCTGCGATCGACAGGTGCCGGATTGATGCGCCAGGCGCGGCGAAGCGCTTCTTCCGCGCGAGCCTCGCTGCCTCCTCGACGTCGATGTAGCTTTCCGATCACTGCGGTGGCAGCGCCCGAGCTGGGCCCACGCAGGCGCGAAGCTCGGGTCAGATCAGAGCAGCGCTCGTACGGCCCACGCGCGCGCGACGCCGTCGTGCGTGCGGGCGAGCTCGTTGGCCCGGAGGTAGAGCTCGTAGGCTTGAGCGGTCGTGCGGCGCGTCCCGGAGTGGCGACGCCGCAGCTCCTGCGAGCGGAAGGGACAGCGCTTCCACTACGCGTTTGCGCAATCTCGTCCTGCAACCGGAACAGATCGCCGAGCGACAATTCAACGGTGTGCGATGTGAGCAGCGTTCCGCCTGGGCGCTTCGACGAGCTGAACGGCGGCCCGCAGGTGGTCTCCGGACCGCAGCAGCGTGCCCATGACGACCCTGATCGACGTCAGCGCCCGCCGCGAGAGCCTGGAGGTCGGGCGTCTCTCCGCCAAAGCGCGCGGCAACGGCGCTGCGAGCGCGACGATCAGCGAGCCAATGCCGGACAACGACGTCGCGATTGCGTCGGGCAGGCTGAAGGCGAGGAAGTCGGTCTCCGGAATCGGGACGCAGGATCGCGAAACGGCAGCACGACGAGGCGCGTCAGCGTGCGCGCGAGTTCGACGTCGTGTCGCGGTCTGCATTGGCAACGGCGCGGAGCTCCTCGGCCATCGCATCGGCGGACTCGGCGCGCTCCGCCGGTTGTTTGGCAAGCGCTCGACGGATCACGCGGTCCACCGCAGCGACGGCGGGAGAGCCAACGAGTGCGGGCGGCTGTTCGCTGAGCGTGCTGTGCAGGATCTCGACGACGTTCTGTCCCTGCGAACGCCGGGCGGCCGGCGAGCATCTCGAAGAGGATGGCCGCCGCTGCGAACGAGATCGCTGCGCGCATCGACGCCTCGTCCCCTGACTTGTTCGGGCGCCATGTAGCGCGGCGTGCCCATCACGATTCCGGGAACCGGTCAACTCCGTGGTCGGGCATGAACGATCGCCTCAGATCTCCGGATCGCGCCAGACCGAAATCCGAGCAGCTTCACGCCATGCAGGCGTCATGAACACGTTGGATGGCTTGAGATCGCGATGAATGATGCCGCGCGTGTGCAACGCCGAGAGCGCGGCACAGCATGCTGAGGCCGATCGGACAGTGTTTCGGACACGCTCATCGGTCCGCGCCGCAGCGCTCTCGGCGAGCGCCTCGCCCTCCAGCAGTTCCATGGCGATGAACAGCGTTGCCGTGGTCTTCGCCGATCTCGTAGGATCTGACAGATATTGGGATGAGTTCACGCTGGCCGCCGCGCGGGCTTCACGCCAGAATCGCTTGCGCGCCGTCTCGTCATTGCCGAGCGACGACATCGCCTTCAGCGCGACGAGTACGCTCGAGCGTTCATCGCGCGCTGCGTAACCACGCCCATGCCGCCTTCACCCAATTTTCGAGCGATGGCACTTAGTGCCCGATGCGGGAAGGGAGGTTCTCTCTGCGAGAGATCGCTCGGGATACTGGGAGGCGGCTGTGGCGGCCGGCGTCACGCCAGCCAGCCAGTCGTAGTAAGCCGCGCAGCGGTCCTTTGGATGTGTTGTGGGCCGGCTTGTCCGTCACAAAAACTTGTCCGTCAAAAAGTCGATCATACCTCCAGCCGCGCGGATAACTATTTGAAGATGTTTCCGAGCGCCTTAGTTGATCGCCTTTGTCGCCTCTTCATTGAGCTTGTTCTTCATGGCTCGTGGTCGCCGCTGCGCCCACGTCGATGCGAACCGCCGGCAGATTGAGCAGAACCGGTGACCGTTGCCGGCAAGTGACGCGTCCCCTGCTCGCTGGGTGTAGCGGTAGGTGGCGCGTCCGGCCTGCTGTGACAACGCCTCTGACAGCTGGATATTGCCCTTCTTCAAGTCGATCGCGCTGCCGTTCAAGCTCGCACCGAGCCGGCGGCCTTCAGCGTGACATCCGGCGACTCGAACAGCAGATCGTTGGGCGCGGGCCGAGCCGCTTGCGATGGCGAGCGTCGCGCCGAGCTTTGTGAGAAATGCTCGTCGTTCGACGACCCCGGCCGGAGCAGCGGCTTGGCGTCGGAGCGCATGGAAGTGGCAATGACCGACCGTCCGCACCAGACCCAGGTTCTTGACGATGCCGTCTTTGAGTGTCGCACACGGGCAGTGCCTCGAGGTGCCGTCGACGATCTTCGGAGAAATCCGTTCCACTACCAGTGAGATCGACGCGCCCCGATAGCCGACCGGTGATCGTTCCCGGGCTTCCCGCGAATGCCGTCGCGGCGGCGAGTCGATATTCGACAACGCCGCTCGCAAACGCAAGTATCAGGGCATCGGCGAGAGAAACCGCGAGCGATCCTTTATACTGACCAGCTGAAGAGACCGAACCCCACCGGGTCGACTGATACGCCTTCGCGGGTGACGCGAGCCTTGCCCGTCGAGCGCTCCAGCGCCAGCGTTCCCATCGTCGCCCGGTCGGCGTTAGGGTAAGCGTTACGTCCATCGCCTTCCCGGCAGTGGCTCCCGATGCCTGGCGAGAACCGGCTCGCCCAGGAGTCCCGAAGGCCGCTCGAGAACTCGGCCGGGAACGTCAGCGAACTCGATCGAGGTTGAGTGATTGCCTGCTTTGAGGTCGATGGCTCCCACCGGTCCGGCTCAAGGTCGGTGATTTCGCCGGTCGCGTTGATGTTCGTGTCTTCCGCCTTGAGCGAACCTTACAAGTGCCAGTCCATTGCCGTGAGGAATGGCTTCGATGTCGCCGCGGAGCGTTCGACCCCAGCTGACGATCTGGACATCGTTCAGAGCACGTCGTCGATCGAGACGATTTCGACGGGCCAACCGCCCGTCGCGGTTCCGGTCGACGCTGCCCAGGCGAGCCGAGGCGGCGGTAGAGGCAACCCGATTCGGCGCCGTGAGTCGAGGCGGACCGTGCCGAAAATGCGTGCGTCGCGGGAGCAGCAGGCTCGAAGTCCAGGCGGCCGGAGCGTCTCCGCCTGGATTCGGCGCGGTTGGTCCGATGGCGACCCCTTCGGGAATACCGTCACACGCGGATTATATGCCGGCGCTGATGCTGCGGATGGTGACCGGCTGGCCGATGGCGGCCGAGTTTGCGCCGCCAGCGCCGTTCAGACGGTGTCCTTGCAAGGATGGATCGAGCCCAGAAAAATCCGCAGCTGTGGGCAGAACCAGCAGCGACGATTGCGACTCGGCGGCCTTCTTGACCATGGGCTTGCTCCCTTCGCCTATTTTCCACCATGGGCTGCGGCTGAGCCTGGCAAGGCGAGGAGCCCTGGGCGCGAACACTAGGTTGTGGGACGGGAAGACTATTGGAAATCGGCTTGATCATCTCGTCGGCGGCAATCCTTGCGAGCGGTGGGTGAATGCTACGACCATGTGCTCGTTGGTGTAAGCCTGATGGTTCCGGTCGAGTTCAGGGAGGCGGTACGTAGTTCGCCGTGAGTCAGCAGAACGGCTTGGTGCCATCAACCACGGAACAGTCGCTCAACCAGTTGAGGCGGCCTGGCTGTGCGCCGTTGCCAAGATGAAAGCGCGCCACGCTGGATCGGCTGGTTGCTGCCCTCGCTTGGCCTGCAGAGGTAGAACGCGCACAACGGAATGAGTGCCTTTCTCAATTCTGCGGCGCGCACCGATTCCCCAGCCAGTTCGCTCCCTCCTAATGTGGCGACGCGACGACGCAAACTGGAGCTCGCTCGATGCTTCATTTTTCGCCAGCGTTGTCAGCCACTGACGAAATCCAGGCACGGGGCGACAGCGATGGCGAACACTTCCGGCCGAGGGGAATTCAGTCGTGAGCCGTTCCACGACGCGCCTGATCAGCGCGCTGTGTTGCCGAACGGCACGCACCGCAGACCCTCATGACGTCAGGAAATCGAGTAGAAAATCGCATACGTGCTCGAGGTGGGTCGCCGACCGGGGCGTCAACGTCGAGCAGCGGATGAGCTGGCACGCTCAGCTCGAAGTCGGCGCGAGCTCTGTGAAGACAATCCTGGCTCGTTTGGCAGCGCGGGGGTGGAACAATGCAAAACAGCGACGGTCGGCCGCCAATCGCCGTCGCGAAAGGTCGCGCCAGCCCGGATCCGATATGCTGCTTCGTTCTTCATCAGGTTCTGGGCACGACTTCGGGTGTTCGCCAGTCAATCCTCGAAGCTCGAGAGAGCCGCCGTTGAACCAGGACCGAAGAGGAGCTGTGCCAGGTCGAACTCGATGGCTGCCCACGCCGAGATTGCCCGTCAGTCCGCGCAACGAAGGCGAGATCGGACGTCGACGAGCGCCGCGGTTCCGCGACGTGCCAGATTCAGTCGCCGGAATAATTCCTGGCGGGGCGACTCGAGCGCTCGTTGCAGCGCTGAATGAGGTTGGCTAGAGACGGTTCTTCCCGATAGGCCTACCTCCCGCATCGCTGCACGACTTTCTCGGATCGGGGGAGACACCGATTGACCAGAAAATCAAAAAGGCGCGCGCACGGCGGCCGGGGCCGCCGAGCGGTTGATAGGCCTCTGGCGCTTCGTTCGCGAGGAAGCTCAGGCCGCGCATACCTCGCCGCGATCGGATAAGAGCGCCTCGCAGCATTCGATGGCACGCGAAACGTCCGGGGCGATTCCGGAGCGATGTGGGGAAAGAAGGCCGCTTTATGCGGGGCGGCATACCAAAGTCGCGATTGCGATTGGGTTAATGGCTGTGCGCCGTCGACTTCGGACCGGACCGGGCCGTGCAGTGCGCGACAGCGAGAGCATTGCTCGTTATGGATGAGCCGTAGCAGCAGGCGTGCCCAGGCTGAAACGCCCTACAGGGTGAATGCGGCCGGCGATAAGTCGGCACCGCAATGGAGACAAGAGTCGCTTCGCGCCAGCACAAAGCCCGTCCGGGGACTGGGCGCGAGCTTTGTGGCAGGATCGCAATGGGAGGGCGTCTCGCGATCTCACAAGCATCTCACACCATGCTCACGGGAGGCTGAAGACTTCAAGCGCGCAACCGTCGATGCTGCGGCGGGAGGATCTCAATGGACACGCTCACGCCGGTTCGCGCCTGCCGTTTCGCGAGGATCTGCCTGACTACCAGCCACCCGACAGAATTCATCGCGACCTGACCGACCGCCTCAGCCAGTTCATTGCCGAGGCGGATGTGTGCGCATCGGCGTCCTGAACGATCCGGGCGTCGCACACCACGGCAGCGATCGTCGTCAACGAACACGAGCCGCTTGCTTCTGGCGGAACTTCAAGGCGCTCCTCGAACGCGCGGTGCCGGAGTCAACGCGGCTTACGGCCGACGACATGTCCCGGCGCGTGGATGTGCGGTCGGCGAGCCGACCAACGGACAGCGCCCACTGCCGGGCCCTTTTGTTGCCGGCATCGGCCTGCCTCAACGTCGTCGACGGCCGCCTCCGCGCTCGGCCGCTGGCAGCGCGTCTTCCTGGCGGAGCTGGACGGACCCCGTACACGCGAGGTCTCGGTCGCTCGCGGTCGGAGAGGCGGCGCTAGTGAAGGTCAAGACTGATCCTGCCCGCGCTCACGGAGGCGACGAGCCCGTTCTGGCGTCCGATCAAGTACTCGCTGTTCCCGCCGCTCGGCCTGGCCACGCTGGCCGGCTACTCGGACGACGACGCGGAAGTCGAGATTCAGGACGAGCACGTCGGAGATCGCTCGATCTGGACGACGCGCCGGATCTCGTCGTGATTCAGGTCTACATCACCTCGGCGCAGCGCGCGTATCGCGATCGCGGACCACTATCGCGCAGCGCGGCGCATACGTGGCGCTGGGCGGACTGCACGTGACGTCGCTGCCCGACGAGGCGGCCGTCCACGCCGACACGATCTTCATCGGCCCCGGCGAAGACACGTGGCCGCGGTTCCTCGCAGGACTTCCGTCGCGGCTGTCCGAGCGCGCGTCTATCGATCGACGCTCCGGACGCTGGCGGGCCTGCCGCCGATCCGCCGCGATCTGATCAAGCGGCGCCTCTACCTGGTGCCCAACTCGATCGTCGTCTCGCGCGGCTGCCCGCACGTCTGCGACTTCTGCTACAAGGAAGCGTTCTTCGAAGGCGGACAGTCCTTCTACACGCAGACGGTCGATGCCGCGCTCGCGGAGATCGAGCGGCTGCCCGGCCGCCATCTCTATTTCCTCGACGACCACCTCTTCGGCGATCGCCGCTTCGCCTCGGCGCTCTTCGACGGCATGCGCGGCATGGGACGTCTATGGCAGGCCGCCGGCACGGTGAACGCCGTGCTCGCGCCCGACCTGCTCGAGCGAGCGGTGGAGCGCGGGACTTCGAAGTCTCTTCGTCGGGTTCGAAACGCTGAACCCGGCGAATCTCGCCGAGCAGCGGAAGTACCAGAACATGCGGCGCGACTACGCCGCCGCGATCCGTCGCCTGCACGACCTCGGCGTGATGATCAACGGCAGCTTCGTCTTCGGGATGGACGGCGACGATCGCGTCGGTGTTCGAGCGGACGGTCGAGTGGGCCATCGAGCACGGCATCGAGACGGCGACGTTTCACATCCTCACGCCGTACCCGGGCACGGCGCTCTACCGCCGCATCGCGGATCAGGGCCGGCTCACGGCGCACGACTGGGATCTTGTACGACACGCGTCACACGGTGTTCCGGCCGGCGCGAATGTCGGGCGCGCAGCTCGAGAGCGGCTACCGGTGGGCCTATCGCGAGTTCTACCGCTGGCGATCGATTGCGCGCGGCGCCGCCGCGCACGCCGATCGGCTCGCGGGCCTGCGCCACCTGGCATACGCGGCCGGCTGGAAGAAGTTCGAGCCGCTGTGGGACGCCCCTGCTGCTTGATCCGCGCGAAGCGCACCGCATGGATGCTGCCGGTTGCTCGAGTCCATTCCTAACCCCGGCGAGGATTCGGCCCGGCGGTCGGAGCGGTCTATTCGGGTGGAGCGCGCGTAGGACGTGGACGTTGTCGACCGTGGAATTTGCGGTAGATTGGAAAACTCTGAAACGCCTCGAGGCGCGAGCTCTTCAACAGCAGAACTTTTGGCGCGCTCGCCGTCCACGTGACCCGCTCAGGCAGCCAGACCTCGTTGTTGACTTTGCGGCGCTGGTAAGTCGCGCCACCGTCCCCTTGTTGCACGCGCGCGAGGCGGCCGAGACCGAACGACAGAGTATCGACCGCCTCGATCTCGGCGCGCACCAGCTCGTATAGTCCATTCGCTGATCCAGGCGCGCGCCTTGAAATGAACCATGATCTTGCCATCGTCAGTTCGAGGCTTCGGATCGACGCCCCTTCGGCGTTAGCGTGGCCAGAATGTTGTGACCCTCGACGATTCACGCTTTGCCATGCGGATGTCGTAGACACGGAGATGTCGTCGACCGCGGCCGTGCGAGAGCGCGCTCCTTCTCGATCGCGCGCCTCGCTTTCGCGCTCTGCGGCTCGCTCGATTGCTTGCGCGCGTAGGATTCGACGTCTCGCTGACGCTCGCGATCCCGCTGCGCGCAGCTTGTCGGGAGGAACAGGCTTTACCAATCGCTTCTTCGATGAGGCGCCAGTAACGATCCTCGCCGGGCAGCCCCGGAGTAGACCTCGAAGACCTTGACCGCTTCTTCCGTCGTTCGTCTGGACGCGTCAGCCGCTGCTCGATGCGACGCTCGTTGAGCGATGTAACCACCCTGGCGAGCCTCGTCCGTCGACGAAAGGTGCTTCTTCACCTGCGCGGTAAAGGTCTCGTAGTCGGGCAGCGGCCGCTCTTGGTAATGGCGACGATGCCCAGCTTGGCGTGAGAGACAGCGCAAGCGTGAGCAACGGAACGCATACTCGATTATCTTGTATCGGTATTTAGTGTCCTGTTTGACCGTGGGTGAATTGCTGAGCTGGAGTCAGGTCGAGCTCAACTGATCCGGTTCGACGCGCGTTACATTCAGGCGACCCGTATCGTTGTTGCCTGCAAGACAATTGGGCCGCATGACCCGCAGTCATCATTTCATGGTCGTCGCGCCGATCGACGAGGCGCGCCTGACCGAACTGCGAACCCTGCTCGGGTCGATGAACGATCGCCCGGGCACGGCGAGGCCCGGACAACTCGATTGTGCCCTTCGGCCGGTTCGAGAAGCTCCACTACGCGCGTTTCGTGATTCTGGACGACCAGACGCTGAAGGATTTCGAGGATGCGGCGCTCCGATTCCGGACTTCTCCGTGCTGCTGGCGTTCGTGGGCGACTGCGATGGATCCGCGGACGACATGCTCGCCGAGATGGCGCGCGTCGCGGGCTCGGACTGCGACAGATCTTTTCGTTCTGCAGGGGCTTCACCGACAGCACCGACCTTCTCGCCTGGATGAAGAACCATTCGCAGGCTCCGGCGGCGAACTACGTCAATTGGATCGGCCGCACCGTCCGGCAGGTTCGCGAGGAAGCCAGACTGCGCGACGAATTGGTCGCGTGCGTCATGAGCCGTCAGGACGAATTCAGGCTGGATGATCCGCCGCGGATCCGGGCGAAGCTGCTGGAGCATTGTCAGCCGCTGCTGAAGGACGGACGTCTCAGGCTTTCACCCGAGGAGCCCACACCGCTCGGCTGGCGCGTGCGCAATCTGCTTCACTACGCGATCGTTCCCGCGGCATTGCTGCTGCCGTGGCTGATGGCGATTCCGATGCTCGATCCGCTCCCGTCTTTGTTGCCACTCTTTCGGGACGCTCGCCGCCCTGCTGTTCGTGTTCCTGGTCGTCCACATTCCCGCCGCGTTCGCCTTCATCGTCGCTTCTCGGCGTCATGCTGGTTCCGCTGTTCATCCTGTTCCCGATTCTGATCGCGCCGGCGCTGGTCGTGGTCGCGGTGTTTCTCTGGGTGCTCCGTCATGTCGAGAAGACGGAACCAGAGATCATCCATCGGCCCGAGGTCAGCCACATCCTGCAGCTGTCCTCGCAGGAAGACTACGACGTGACGAACCAGTTCAACGCCCTGGGCAGCGTCAAGCCGAGCCGGTTCCGCCGCGTCCTCTTCGTCGTCATCCTGTGGGCGATCGACTACTTCGCGCGGCACGTCTTTGGACGCGGTCATCTCGGGCGAATCCGCACGATTCACTTCGCCCGGTGGGTATTCCTCGACGGGCGCAGGCGGGTGTTCTTCGCGAGCAACTACGACGGCAGCCACGAAGCCTACATGGACGATTTCATCAACAAGGTCGGGTGGGCGCTCAACCTGGCGTTCACCTGCGGACTGGGATATCCGCGGACGCACTGGATCATCAAGGGCGGAGCGGACGACGAGCTGAAGTTCAAATACACGCAGCGGCGGCGTCAGAAGCCGACCGAGACCTGGTATCGCGCCTACCCCGGCCTGACCGTCTACGATCTGGAACGCAACGCCCGGGTTCGCGAGGGCTTCGAGCGCCGCACGATGACGGATGCCGAGGTGCGCGCGTGGC